>Ga0326727_10013360_pt1 | contig 18311 bp, 18 predicted proteins | sample MB2enrmetagenome_FD_207643 | JGI IMG/M metagenome (GOLD analysis project Ga0326727, IMG submission 207643) | Lab enriched peat soil microbial communities from McLean, Ithaca, NY, United States - MB29MY | ecosystem: Environmental > Terrestrial > Soil > Wetlands > Peat | place: USA: New York...
GTCGCCCATCGGCCCAACGCCGGGGTCCCCACGGACAGGTCTTCGTCCGTGGGGTGGAACGCTGCGGCCACGGCCATCTGCGGCAAGGTGGAGGCCGAGCTGGCGGAGATGGACGACGAGGAGGCAGCGGAGTTTCTGTCGAGCTACGGGCTGCGTGAGAGCGGCCTGGTGCGGCTGATCCACAAGAGCTATGAGCTGCTGGGGCTGATCAGCTTTTTCACCGCCGGCGAGGACGAGTGCCGCGCCTGGACGGTGCCGTTGGGCTCCAAAGCGCCGCAGGCCGCCGGGGCCATTCACACGGACCTCGAGCATCACTTCATCCGCGCCGAAACGATTCGCTGGGACAACCTGCTGGCCGCCGGCTCCGAGGCCGCGGCGCGGGCCAAGGGCACGCTGCGCGTGGAAGGCAAGGAGTACGTGGTGCAGGATGGCGACGTACTGCACATCCGGCACAGCGGGTAAAGGCAGAATTCGTGGAAGAATTCCATATTTGAAGCAGAGATAGCACGATGAGAGTACGATTGGCGCCTCGATCACTCACTGCAGATGAAATGGCGTTGCTGAACTGGCTCCTTGAACACGGTATGCCAGAAGCCAAGTCCTTTGCTCCGCGATTCGAGAGATTTCGAGCTACATTGAAGAGCTATTAACTATTCGATGGAGTCGATTCAGAGGTTCGTGATATGCTTTGTCCGATCATGCAATCCACATCCTCCGGAGCCTGGAATCTCGACCTGGGGCATCCGGCCAGGATGCCTGTTCGAGAACAACAGACAGAAGCGAGGAACAGATATGAGTTATAGTTTCTTGGATGGATATTGGGATACTGCAAAGTCATCAAACAGTTATTGGGCTGAGTGCAAGTATGGCGGCCATAGGCTCGTCCTGGCTACTATAGAGTGGCCGCCAAAAGATATTCCATCGGAGCATCCCCGGCGGACCCGGCATATCGTTTTTGTAATCGACGGATCGGAGGATTCTCCAAGTCGATCCCTAAGCTACGAGCCAGCGTATTCAGGCCCTGGTGTCTTTCTAGGTGATGCGTTTAATACGGGCGTTCGGGTTAACCACGGAAACATTCCGGAGATGACAAGAGAGGAGTTTTGGCCGATGGCGTTTGCCAAGCTTTTCGGTTCCAATCCGGCGCCGGAACTCTCGCCGCTCCGAACAAATCGGTGGAAATTCTGGCAATGAAATCGGTGTCTTTGGTTCAGAATGACGGAAAGCTCATCGAGTTGGAGATAGACCCGCTGGAGACCATCGAAGGGGACTTTGGACTACCGGTGCTAGACGGTATGCAGAAGTGTGAATGGGCTGACCCATCCACACTAAAAGGCATAAAGGATTGAAACCTTGCTGAAGCTCTCCCTCATTCTCGGCGCGATTGCCGCGCTGGCCGACGTGGCCGGCGGATTTGTGCTGGTGCGCGCCAGGGGCGTGGAGCGCTACCTGCGCTACTTTGTCGCGCTGGGCGCGGGCTTCCTGATGGCCACCGCCGTGCTGGAGATGATCCCAGAAGGCCTTAGGCAGACTCGCCTGTATCCGCAGCTGGGGCCGGTGCTCATCATGTCAGGCTATTGCATAGTGCATCTGCTGGAGCACACCATCAATGCCCACTTTCACTATGGCGAGGAGACGCACACAGGCGAGTTCGTCTCCCGGCATACAGGCAATTCTGTTCTGGCGGGACTGAGCGTTCATGCGCTCTTTGACGGGGTGGCCATCGGCTCGGGTTTTGTGGTCTCCAACTGGCTGGGCTGGCTGATCTTTCTGGCCATCTTGCTGCATAAGGCGCCGGAGGGATTCACCATGGCCTCCGTGATGCTGGCCAGCGGACGCAGCCGGGCGGCGGCATTTTATTCCGCAGTGGTATTGGCGGCGGCAACATTGGCCGGTGTGCTGGTGATTGGACTGGCTCCCCGCCTGGTGTTGTACGGACTGCCCCTCTCCGCCGGCGTGGCGCTTTACGTGGCGGCCACCGACCTGGTGCCCGAGGTCAACCGCGAGCCGGGAATTCGCATGGCGCTGGTCTTCTTTGCCGGCGTGGGCGGCTTCCTGCTGCTGCGGATGCTTTTACCGGCCATCTAAGCCGCGCATTCATCGAACTATCCGCGCTGGCAATGCCCCCACTGCCGGCTTCGATTGCATTGTGTGTTCTACATCCTTGGCACATAGATGATTCCGTCTTCGTCTTTGAAGCCGGGGCGGTAATACTCCTGTATGGCGCGCAAAATGGACGGGGCAAAATGATTGTTGGGCCAACGGCCGCCAAGCATCTGTTCCACGTTGCCATACACTTGAACCGCTCCAAACTCCCGATTCCGCAATCTATCCACCATCACATTGGCGTCCAGTTTACCCTGCGCTATGAATCGCGTGGCGTTGAAGGGATCGTATATATAGGGCTTTCCGGCATAATAGCAGCGCAAAAGCCCCTCGCACAGCGCCGGGCCTGGCTGCTGCCTCAGGTACGCTACCTCCGCCGCGAAACGTTGCTCGCCGGCGCGGCTCCGTTCGAGAGCCAGATCCGTCCGCCAGTTGGCGGTGAAGTCCAGGGGGGTGCGGTAGATGATGGCGTTGATGACCAGGGGGTCGCCGGAGATGACCATGGGGACCGCCAGCCAAAGAAAGAATACGGCGCAGATCACGGCTTGCGGCAGGCCTTTGAGCCGGCCCGGAAGCAGCCCGGGGAGCTCCGCGCAAAGAACGCCGGTCAGCAAAACGATGGCCAGCATAGAGCCGAACATGGCGTTGATGGTAACGCCGTTCCCGCCCATGAAAAATGTATTGACCGCAATCGCGCAGACGAGCAGCAGCGCCAGCACTCGCTGCGAGGGGTTCTTCCAGCAGTAGCGGGCCATCCACAGAGCCGCTATCAGGGGCATCAGAACCGGCAGAAGCACATCGCACGACTTGACGATCGCGCCTTTCCAGGAGTAGCCGCGCGAAGTCAGAAGACAGGAAACATAAGCAGCCCCGTCGATCCGGCTGGTCAGAACGATAGATATGGCAACCATCAGCGCGCCGGCAACGGCAAAGCGCAAGGCCCTGCGCGGCGAGCTGAAGAGCAGATCCAGCAGCACCGCCAGAGGGAATTCGATCAGGCTGTGCTTGATGTTGCCGCCCACCACAAACAGCAGAGCGGTCAGTTCCAGCGCCCAGCCTCCGCGGCCGCCCCGCAGATAGACGTAAAGGCCCGCCAGAAAGAAGAGTTGAGCCAGGATTTGCGGATCGTCCACGCCCACATAGCCCCTGGCGTTGGCGCAGAAGATCGCCACTAAATACATCCCGGAGAACCATGCGGCGAGCTTCGAGCGCGTCGTATGCCACACGATCAGTCCCACGAACACGCCGCTCAGGCAAAGACTGGCCAGCGACAGAATCCGCGCGGTAAACAGGTAATCCGAGGTGAATCTTCCCAGCGCCGCTACAAGATGAAAGGAGAGAGCCGGATAGTTGACCGATGTCCATCCATAGGCCGAAGGATAAAGAGGCTGATGCGCAGCTACTCTCTGGGCGTTGTAAACATTCCAGCCCTCGTTGTAGTTGTTCTCCGTCAGCATGAAGGCGCGCGCGAATGGGTAGGTCGCCGTCCAAAGAAGAATCGCAACGCAAAATGCCAGCAAATACGGCGTAGCCCGATTGATGTCATTATGGTCGATCCGATGAATCATTTGTTTATCTCCTGCCCTTCGATTTCATTCTCTACAATTCGGTTCCGTTGATTGAGCAGCGTCTTCCTCCAACGGAAATTGGAGAACCGCTATAGGAGCTGGCAGGCTTCAGGCTCGGCGCCGTAAGCCGAATCTCTCCGCGTAGAGCCGGGCTAGCAGCTTGGCGTAATCCCAGCCCACTTTGAGGTTGGCCTTGCTGGCGCCGCGATTGCGGCTGCCGAAGGCCAGAGGAACCTCCGCAACCGAGCGCAGGCGGCCGCGCACAAGAATTTCCAGCAGCAGCTTGAAGCCGGAGGGTTGGAAGGCAATTCCGTCGATGCACTCCCGGCGCACCAGGAAGAATCCGGTCATTGGATCATGAGCGCGGATGCCTGCCCGCTGAATGGGCCACGTGGCCCATATAGCTGCGACTGAGAGCAGCTTCCTGACCGGATTCCAGGCGCCCAACTCTCCGCCCGCCGTGTAGCGGCTGCCGATGGCCAGGTCGTTGCCGGCAAAAATGGCTTCAATCAACGCGGGCAGCAGCTCGGGGGGGTGTTGCCCGTCGGCGTCCATCACGCCCAGAATCGCCGCGTCGGTCTGCCGCCAGCCGTAAAGAACAGCCCCGGACAAGCCGCGCTCTCCTTTGCGGACCAGCAGGCGCACGCGCGGATCCTTTTGGGTGATGGCGGAGACGATCTCCTCGGTGCCGTCGCGGCTGTCGTCATCGACAACCAGAATCTCGAAAGCTATTCCCAGAGGATCGAGCACGGAACGCACGTGTTCCACCAGGCCGCCGATATTATCCGCCTCGCGCAGGGTAGGAATCACCAGCCCCAGCTTATTTTGACCGTGCGCCGGGGGCTCTAACGCCGGTTGGGGCCGCGTTGCCGAGCCCCCCGCGGGCGTGTAGGATGGAGCTATTGTTGCTGAGGTCATTCTGCGTCTAAGTATACGGGGTTGATTCGCTTGCGGCGCTACCTTCCGGTCAACTTTTTGCTGACCCTGCTGTTCACGACGCTCGGCCTTGCCGTGATGGGCTATCATCCCGGAATCGAAGACGACGGCGTTTATCTGACTGCGGTTAAATTCAATCTGAATCCCGCTCTGTACTCTCGCGATTCCGGCTTTTTCCGCTATCAAATGCAGGCCAGTTTTTTCGACTACTGGGTTGCTGGCTTTGTCCGTTTGACCGGAATTTCCGTGGCCGCCACGGAGCTTCTCTGGCAGTTTGCATCGATCGCATTGATCGTATTCGGCTGCTGGATGATTGCGCACAGGCTATTCACCGAGGCGCGGGCGCAATGGGCCGGAGTTGCCCTGGTTTCGGCTATGTTCACCCTGCCGGCGGCCGGAACCGCGCTCTTCCTGGTCGATCAGCATCTGCACCCGCGCACCATCGCCACGGGCTTGATTCTGCTAGCGGTTTCACGGATTCTGGAAGGTAAAAGCTGGCAGGCACTCCCGCTTCTGTTGCTGGCGTTTTTGCTGCATCCTCTCATGACCGCGTTCGGCGCCTCCTTTTGTTTTTTCCTGATGATGGTCATGCTTGAACCGTTGCCTCTCTGGCTGCGGCGCTGGCGAATGTCCGGAGGCGGTTTCGGAGCGGCCGCATTGATCCCTTTGGGCTGGGTCTTCGAGCCGCCCACGCCCGCCTGGCGCCAGGCGTTGAACACGCGCAACTACTTCTTCCTCTCCCGCTGGGCCTGGTATGAGTGGCTGGGAGCATGGGCGCCCCTGTTTCTCTTCTGGCTGCTGTGGCGCATGGCACTAAAACGCGGCGAGACGCTGCTGGCGCGCTTTGCGCTGGCCGTATTCCTTTATGGTGTCTTTCAAATGGCAGTGGCCTTTGTCGTGCTGGGCTTCCCTGCCCTGGTCCGGCTGGCTCCCCTGCAACCGATGCGCTTTCTCCATTTGATTTATGTCTTTATGTTCCTGGTAGGCGGATGCCTGCTGGGCAGATACCTGCTCAAAGCCAGTCCTTGGCGCTGGGCGGCATTTTTACTGGTCATCAACGCGGGCATGTTTGCAGCGCAGCGGTGGCAATTCAGCGGCAGCGAGCATCTGGAACTGCCCGGATGCTCCACCGCCAACCCCTGGCTGCAGGCCTTCGCGTGGATTCGCCAGAACACGCCCAACGACGCCCTTTTTGCCCTCGACCCCGAGTACATGGCCGCGCCGGGAGAGGACTATCACAGCTTCCGCGCTCTGGCCGAACGCAGCCAGTTGGCCGATGCCATCAAAGACACGGCAGTGGTGACGCAGATTCCAAAGTTGGCCGAGGTGTGGCAGCGGCAGGTTCAGGCCCAGAAAGGATGGGCTCGCTTTCAGCTTGCCGACTTTGAGCGCCTGAAGGCGGAGTTTGGCGTCAACTGGGTGCTGGTTGCCTATCCTCAGCCGGCTGGCCTCGATTGTCAGTGGCACAATCACGTCCTCGCGGTCTGCCGGATACCGTAGAGGCAGAGATCAGGGGTCAGAGATCAGAGATCAGTTTCAGTACCCGGTCGTGCGAAGGTCTTACTGTTCTCTGATCTCAGACCATTGGTTTAGAAGGCGTAAGAGAGGCCGAAGGCCGCGCGATCCTTGGCATTCCCGACATTCTGCCGGCCGTCGCTGGCATGAAGCACGCCCACGTCAATGTTCAGCTTGTGCTTGGGCGAAGGAACGAAGCGGGCGGCATAGACCACAGAGGTAATGATGCTGAGATCGGCACTCGGGACCGCAACATTATTAGCCAAGACCTGATTCGGCTGCTGCGCGGCCTCAGAGCCCAGAATGAGGGTGCTCTTGTTGGGCAGGGTAAAGATAAAGGCCAAAGCGCCAAAGCCACGAGCCGAATAGCCGGGAGCGTTTCCGGCAAGGCCCCAGAGAGAAGCGTTGGTGCCGCGCAGACCGGCGTTGAACAGGACCGGAACCTTCTTGATCCCCGTGAAGACCTTGGTTCCGACCACGTAGAAGTCGACGTTGCTGGAGGTTTGCTGATAATTTTTACCGCCGGACGACCATTGGCTTCCGTCGTACAACTGGTGATCGTTGAAGCGGTAGATGGCGCCTACGGAAATCGCCGGAACCCACTTGGTCTTTCCGGCATTCTCCTCTACCAGGTTCGCCTTGCCGTGGACGATTTGGAAGCCCTGGTAATAGTAGCTGGTCTCCTGCGGCAACTGATTCGAGCCGGCATGAAATTCGCTGGTATAGCCGAACTCATAGCGCTTGGCAAAGCCCTCGGTGACGGATACGGTCTGGTAGTCGCCGAGCGTATCGCCGCCGGCGATAAAGTGATAGCCGACGACGGGCTTTCCAAAGCCATTAGCCGGGGAGGAGGCGGTGCTGGCAAGCGGCGTGACAAAGACGCCGGTCGGCCCCTCATAGCCCAGGCTCTGCGCTCGCGCGAAGGGCGTGGCAAGGACAAGAACGAAGAACAGGGCAAGTGCGGACCAGTTGCTCTTGAACACTGGCGAATGGAAAATGAGTGCAAAGACACGCATTGTATTTTCTCCTTGATGAATTTGAATTGAGAAGAAGTCGTGCGGCGGAAGCATCCCTCTGCGCCTGCAATGCGCGGATAGCGTTATATCTCCCTCAATATGCGGAGACACAAACAGCTATGCCCAAAGGATTACCTAAGCAGAATGGATTTTCAGTCGCGCGGAAAGACTGTTGCTAGCGGCAACAGCGACAACAAGCGAAATGCCGGGAGGCATGAAGCGACTGACTCATGGAAATCAGTATACGGCAATTTGCTGAAATGTCAAAGTCAGGGATCAGGGGTCAGGGAACAGGAAGCAGGTACCCATCCTCTATGATCGCTGTCAGCCTGCTGGGAATGAAGCAGGTTAGGAGTCGGATACTGCCGATACAATTGGTGTATTGTTTCATGTTAGTTTTGAATGTATTGTTGGCTGAGGTTTTTGGCTGCGCCAGGGTGCGGCAATTCGTGACCACTGTCCACTGACCTCTGTTTTCCGGCATGGAGACCGGCTCATGCTTAACCTGTCCCAGCGACTGATTCTCGGCTGCGTGCTCCTGGTCGGCCTCATTGCCGGGCTGGTGGCGGCCACGCATAACGCCCTGGCGGCGGCGGGACAGCTCCGGTTCGCGTACCTAATTGTGGCGGCTGCGGCGGTGGTCGCCGCGGCAACCGTCTACTTTGTGCTGCGCCCCGTCAGCCTTCTGGCCCGCGACGCGCGCCGCATCGCCGAAGGCAACCTGACGCACCGCGTGGAGTGGAGCAGCCGCGATAGCTTCGGCGTGATCGCCGCTGAGCTGAACCGCATCGCCGTACGGCTGCGCGAGTTGGGGGAATCCGAGGCCGGGCGCCGACGGATGGAGTTTCAACTCTCCGACGCCGTGCTGCAATCCATCTTCGAGCCCATCATCGTAACCGACGGCAAAGGGCATCTGCTCAAGGTGAACCAGGCTGCCGCCGATCTGCTGGGCGAAGCGGCCACCGACCGCATGGCGCTGGCCAGTACGCCCGGCGGCGACAAAATCTTAAGCGCCATCCGCAATGCCGTCTCCATGCAGAAGCCCGTAGCCGACGAGGGAGATGCCTCCCTGCTGCCCTTGCGCATCGGCAGCCAGGAGCGCAGCTACCGCCTGCGCACCACCCCCATGCGCGATGCCGAAAAGCGGCTGCTGGGCACCGTGACCACTCTTGAAGACGTCACCAGCCTGCAGGATACTGACCGCTTCAAGACGCAGTTCATCAGCGTGGCCAGCCGCAAGCTGCGCGATCCGCTGCTGCAGTTGCGCCGCGGCCTTTACGCCCTGGGCCAGGGATATGCCGGAGAGCTGCTCCCCTTGCAGGCGGAACTGGTGGCCGAGGCCGGCAGCGAGAGCGAGAAGCTGGATGATTTGATGGGCGACCTGATCGAGGTGGCCGAACTGGACGCAGGCCGCCGTGAGTTCACGATGGAACGCCTGCGCCCCTTACAGATCCTCAACGAAGCCCGCGACCGCTTCTACGAGGACGCGGCTCAGAAGCGCATTCGCGTCGAGGTCAAGGCCTACGAAGATCTATCGTTTGTGCAGGCCGACCGGCGCGCCGTGCGCTCCATCCTGGACAACCTGCTCTCCAATGCCATTCGCTACACTCCGCCCGAGGGAGAGATTCTGCTGGCCGCCGAAGAGATCCAGAATTCCGTGCAGTTCACGGTGCGCGATACCGGACGCGGCATCGAGGCCGACCGGCTGGGAACCATCTTCGACCGCTTCAGCACTTTTTCCGAGCGCGGCTCCGGCCTCGGCCTCGCACTGGTCCGCCGCCTGGTTGAGCAGTTGGGCGGCCAGATTGCCGTCGAGAGCCGCCTGGGAAACGGAACGACCTTCCGCTTCACTCTTCCCGTGGCGGCCGTCAGTGAAGTCCGCTATCCCGTCGAGGAGGGTTGAGCAGTGGCAGAGATCAAACTGGAACGCCAGCAAGAACCCGCCAGGCTCCGCGTCTACATCGGCGCCGCGCCGGGAGTGGGCAAGACCTATGACATGATCAACGATGCCTACCGGATGAAGCATCAGCAGGGCATGGATGTGGTGATTGGCCTGGTGGAAACTCATGGGCGCGAGGAGACAGCGGCCCGCATCCGTGACCTGGAGATCATTCCCCAGCGCGTGATTCCCTACCGCGGCGTCAACCTGAAGGAGATGGATGTAGACGCCATCCTGGCTCGCCATCCGCAAACCGTGGTGGTGGACGAGCTGGCCCACACCAATGTTCCCGGCAGCAAGAACCGCAAGCGTTACGAGGATGTGCTGGAGCTGCTCGACGCCGGCATCAACGTCATGACCGCGGTCAACATCCAGCATCTGGAAACGCTCAACGACGCCGTCAACCGCTCCGCCAACACCGTCATCCGCGAGACCGTCCCCGACAGCTTTCTCAAGCGCGCCGACGAAGTGGTGAACGTGGACGTGACGGTGGACGAGCTGCGTAACCGTCTGCGCCAGGGAAAAATTTACGCTCCCGAAAAGGTCGAGCAATCACTGGCCAACTTCTTCCGCAAGGGCAACCTGAATATGCTCCGTGAGCTGGCCCTGCGCACCACCGCCGAGCAGGTGGGCAACCAGGCCTCTCAGTACCGCCGCGTCCAGGGACTGGAACAGGCGCCTATCCCGGAGAAGGTGATGGTCTGCCTCAGCACCCGGCCCGGCACCGAGCGCCTCCTGCGCATCGGCGCGCGCATTGCCGGCCGCCTGGCCAGCAACTGGTACGCCGTCTATGTCACTCGTCCCAACGACGACAAAGGCCACGGCGACCCCGAGGCCTTCCACCGCCTCGAAGAGTATCAGCGCATGGCCCGCGATCTGGGCGCGCAGGTGGTCTCGCTCACCGACAAGAACGTCGCCGACGCCCTGATCCGCTTTGCCCAGGAGGAAGGCATCTCCCACGTGGTCTTCGGCCAGTCGGCCCGCTCGCGCTGGGACGTTTTATTCCGCGGCTCGGTGCTCAACCGCTTCCTTTCCGAGATTCGCGACGTCACCGTGCAGGTGGTGCCCATGCAGATGGAGAAGCCCGTGCGCCGGCTTTGAGCGGTTTTCGCCTCAGCTCAATCTTTCCTTTGAATGCGTATATTAACTGGATTCTGAATACTTGCGGCAATTCGCGTGATTTGTGTTGGTGAATATTCTTCTTATCAAGCTGACGCGTTTCCCGCAAAACTCACAGAGTCCTGCATCACGTCGACCCTGCCTTTGTCTCTTTTCCTCCTCTTGGCGGCGACTTTCTTCTATTTGCTGATCATGCCTTCGTTTGTTCTCCTCCTCTTGGCGATGACGCTCTTCTATCTTCCTTAGTGCCTTCCGGATAACATCCTTTACAGCAGGAATTGATTCGGTTTCCAAAAGTGTAGTCAATGATTCGCTGACTCTCTTGTCGCTAACCTTTTGTTCTGCTAAACCTGTTGCAGCTTTAATGCGAATATCAGCGTCAGTATCTTGCAATGCTGCCATCAAAGGAACAATAACCCGCGGGTCTTCAATCCAGCTAAGCAGGTTAATCGCTTGATAGCGAATATAATCATTTTCGACGTTGAGCATTGGGGTTACAACATTGAAGATTTCTGTGGCTAGTGTTTTTATCAGAAGCTGTCCAGCGAGATTCTTGACTTCCCCGTCATATCCTTTCTCATCCGCCAAAATATCAAACAGGCGTTGAGCTGCATCGTGCCTATTGCTTTCAAGGTACCGATAAAAGTCGACGTTTTCCGACTCTATTCGTTCATTGACTGATTTGCGTAAACCTCCTAACCCTTTCTGTGCAAGCAACTGAACGTCATCGGCTCCCAGCTCATACTTTCTGCGAGAGGCCATATCGTGATAACTGACGCTCAGTCCCTGCGCGGCTGATGACACAACAATTCGTTGGCATTTGGACCAAAGAACCTCAGCACATGAGATTTGCGATAAGTTACGGGCTATGGACTTCAAGGCATTTTGAAAGGCTTCTGTTTCCATTGTTGAAACTCCTCAATTAAAGATCATAGGATATAAGGGCCATAGTATTTTTGTTAAACTGACTGATAAATGTGCATTCTGATGAAAGAATAATCCCTCGCCTCGCTCAGTGCCTCAGCTTCCAACTTTGGAACCAGTGAACGTAAGATCTACTCCCACTCCGAGCTGGTCGAGCTGGGAGCATCGGGCGCATGCGCAATGCGCATCAGCACGCCGCGATCCAGCCAGATCAGAGAGCACTCCTCGCAGGAGTCGATGACCGCGTTGCCCGGACCGGCATAGAAGTGCGCGTCCATCGGACGGTGGCACTGCGGACAGTTGATCTTGCGCCGTAAATCTTCTTTGTCGGGAGCGACCGGTGCGGCGCCGGCCCCATGCTCATCCCGCAACTCCGCGATCAGACCCTCCAGCATCGCCATCAATATCAGCATGCCCTTGCATCCGGAGCAGTAGATGATGGGGTTCTTGGCAAGAACTGCATGGACAAGTGGAATATTGCAAAGCGGGCAATCCTGGCCGCTCGGCTCGCCGAGAACGCGCACGCCATCGTCGTTGGCTTCCGGGAAATATGTGCTCTGGCAGAAGTCGCACTTGTAGCTCTCCATATCCGGCTTGAGCCGCATGGGAGCGCCGCAGGAGGGGCAGTTCATTGGGCCTTCCCACATGCTGCGCAGAATTTTGCGCGCTGAGGAATGGCTTTCCCGCATTCGATGCAGAACTTGACAGCTTCGGCTGCGGCTGAATCTGATGCGCCAATCAGAACCGGAGCGGGCGTTGGCGGCTGGGAGGGGATTGTGCCCCCTGCCGCACCAGGCCCGGTCATCGACGGCTTGAGCGCGTTGGAGAGGACCTGCGCCACTGCGGCGCCGGCTCCAAGGCCCATGCCCATGCCGGCCGCGCCGCTGGTGTTGGCCGCCGACAAATCCAATGACTCCGCCGCCGAGTAGAGCGTGTAACGGCCCAGATCGCCGACCATATTCATGCCGATGCGCTGGTCGAAGACCTTCTGCAGTTCTTCGGGCAGGGAGACGTTCTGCACGACAAATTGATTCAGTTCGAGGCCCAGCGCGGCAAAGGCCGGTTTCATCACATCGCCAATCTTGTAGGACAGCAGGGCCTGATTGGCGGCTATGTCGAGAAATGGAACGTCGCTGCCGGCAAAGATGTCGGTCATGCGTGCCACGATAGTGTTGCGCAACTGGCCTTCGAGGTCGGCGGCAAGATAAACGTCGCGGGTGCCGCTGATCTGGTTGAAGAAGACGCGCGGATCAGCGACGCGATAGGAGTAGATGCCGTAACAGCGCAGCCTGACCGCGCCGAACTCCTTGTCGCGGATGGTGATGGGCGTGGACGTGCCCCACTTCTGGTTGATTTGCAGGCGCGTCGAGAAAAAGTACACTTCGGACTTGAAGGGAGATTCAAAGGCCTTGTCCCAGTTCATCAGATCGGTGAGCAGGGGAAGGTTGCGTGTGTTGAGCTTGTGCAGGCCGGGGCCGAAGACATCGGCAATCTTGCCTTCGTTGACGAAGGCCGCCATCTGCGACTCGCTCACGGTGAGCTGGCCGCCGTTTTCTATCTCCAGGTCGCGCATGGGATAGCGATAGGTCAGGATGCCGTCAGCCGGTTCATTCCACTCAATGACAGAAATGAATTGCTTGCCTAGAAACTCTCCGAGAGTCATATTCTTCTCCGCGAGAAACTATAACACAGGCAGCGAATCTGCCGCGCGCAAGTAAACGGTACCTGTGATAATTTGGATATAGCGGCCTTGTGAGAGCTCGTAGCTCAGTTGGTAGAGCAACGCCCTTTTAAGGCGTGGGTCCTGGGTTCGATTCCCAGCGAGCTCACCACCCCTCCCGGCCGCCGAACTCCTTTAGCCATGCTTTCCAGGAGCCGGTATCGGGCGTCTGCCTTGCTGTGTGCGCTTAAGATTGCGCCAGTGGCAGCGTGAAGTGGAATGTGGCTCCGGATCCGAGTTCGCTTTCCGCCCAGATGCGTCCGCCGTGGGCCAGGATGATGTGCTTGACAATGGCCAGCCCCAGGCCCGTGCCGCCCGACTCGCGGGAGCGCGCCTTGTCGACGCGATAGAAGCGCTCGAAGATGCGGCTGAGGTGTTCGTAGGCGATGCCGGCGCCGAAGTCCTGCACAGTGAATTCGACCTCGGACTCCAAAAGACGCGCGCCGACCAGAATTTTCTTGCCGGCCTTGCCATATCGGAGAGCATTTTCAACCAGATTGCCGAAGACCTGGCTCATGGGGTCGGGATCGGCCAAAACCAGCGCGTCCGGCGCTCCGGCAGATTCCAGCACGACGCCGGAATCGACCACCATGCCGCCCAGCGATTTGATGGAGTCCTGCACCAGTGCGCTGGCCCGCATAGGCTGAAGTGTCAGCTTGTAGTCCGGGCTCTCGACGCTGGCCAGGGCGATCAGATCCTCCGTAAGGCGGCTCATGCGGGTGGCGTTCTTGAGAATGATGTCGAGAAACTCGCGGCTTTTTTCCCTGGCAATCTGGGGCTCCTCGATCAGCGTCTCCACATAACCCTGTATCGAGGTGAGAGGGGTGCGCAGCTCGTGGCTGACGTTGGCCACAAACTCGCGACGGGATTTTTCCGCGGCGTCGATGCGGGTCATATCGTGAAGCACGGCCAGCGCTCCGCCGGAAGACATGGGAACGGCATGGATCTCAAAGATGCGTCCCGGGGCCAGAGTGCTGGCGCGTCCGGAACGCTCCTCGCGAAGCTCCAGCGCCGCTTTCACGCAGGCCAGCAGATCAGGATCTTGCACAGAGTTAACCAACGAAAGGCCAACGCGAATTTGTGTGCCGGCGATGCGCTCCATGGCGGCGTTGGACCAGCGGACCAGTCCTTCGGGCGTAATGGCGACCACGGCCTCCTGCAGGGAATCGAGCAGTCCGGCCAGCTCATGTCGACGGCTCTCAATCTCGGCAATGCTCTCGGCGAGCCGCTGGGCGGCCTGGTTCAGCGACGCCTCGATGGAGGAGAACGGATCCTCGACGTCGTAATCCAGGCGGGCGCTCAGCTCGCCCGCGGCAATGCGGCGCGCGAAGGCGATAACCCGGTCAAGCCGAGTGGTTACGCGGCTGGAAACCCATACGGCCAGGATCAGTGCCACGGCCAGCGCGATCAGGCCGGACCAGAGAATCTCGTTGCCGAGATACAGGTTAGTCCCGCCGGGAGGAACGTCTAATACCCTCCGCGCGATAAAGGGAATAACGGCAAACTCCATCGCCGCCGCCTGAAAGACCAGCAGCAGTAGAAAGAGGCCGAGCAGCTTCATGAAAATCTTTGATTTCAAGGCGCCCTACTCGCTCTTGGGAAACTCGAAGCGGTAACCGGCGCCGCGCACGGTTTTCAGGTGGCGCGGGTTTTCCGGATCGGCCTCGATCTTCTCCCGGATGCGGCTCACATAGACATCGACCGATCGGGGCGTGACGAAGCGGGCATCGCCCCAAACGGCATCCAGCAAATGATCGCGGCTGAAGACACGGCCGGGATGACGCGCCAGGTAGTCCAGCAGGCGGAACTCAGTGGCCGTGGTGGGCATCACTTCGCCGCGCACCGTCAGTTGCATGGCGTTGGCGTCGATGACAACTTCTTCAAAGCGTATGACCGAGATCGATTCAGGCCGCTCGAAGCGGCGCAGCACGGCGCGAACGCGCGCCACCAGCTCGCGCGTGGCAAAGGGCTTGGTAATGTAGTCGTCAGCCCCCATTTCAAGGCCCAGTACGCGGTCGTTTTCGCCGGCGCGCGCGGTCAGAAATATAATGGGCACGGAGGAAAGCCCCGGGTGGTTGCGCAACCGCCGGCAGACATCGAGTCCATCGCCGCCGGGCACCATAATGTCCAGCAAAAACAGCGCGGGCGCCTTGCGCTCGGCGTCGGGAATCAGGTAGGTGGGAGTGCTGTACAGGCGCGCCGCAAATCCGGCTGCCTCCAGGTGATGCTGCACCAGGCGTGCGATGTCGGTGTCGTCTTCCAGTACAAAAATGGTCTGGCTCAACCGGTCTGCCCTCGCCCGGCGGCCGTTGAGTTTCAGTTGCGGAGGCCGCACGGAATCATTAATAGACTACTGTAACCAGGCAAAGAAAGTGCAAACGTTGTGTAAATATGGGCGGGAATCGGAGCAGCGATATAAGCGCTTAACCTGAATGGAATCTTCAACGTCCATGAAATAATCGGCCGGAGATCGCTCCCCGGCCGGATTTTGTGTTCTTGGTTGGTTGCCCTGCTCAGGCGGCGTGGTTGCTCCCAGCGGCTTCCAGCTCGGCGATGTACTCCACCACCGCCTCGCTCCAGCCGTCGATGTGCGTCCAGGCGCCGTAGCCCACGCCGTTGCGAAAGCTGGCCACGTTGATCACGTAGCCCTTGCCGCGCGGCGCGGGAACCTGATCGTGCGACTGCTCGTCAGTGATGACGATCAGCCGGTCCCAACCCTCGCGGACCTCGCCCTCGACGTGCTTCATCGCCGCGCCCAGGTAAGTGCCCGCGTGCGGCTGGCTCTGCTCCAGAGCGTCGCGCAACGCCATTCCGCGCCGCGACGGCGCCTGCACGGCTTTCTCGGAGAAGGTGTAAATCGTCACCTTTTCCGCGATCTCCCTGAGCAGAATCGCCAGCCCGTAGGCCGCATCCGTGCGGCGCATCTCCGAACGGCCGGAGATGGCCGCCTCCATCGAGCCGGAGACGTCCACCAGCAGCACCGTATGGCCGGCGAGCTTCCCTGCCCGGCCTTCGAGAGCGCGGAACATCGCGGCCTCCAGCGCCGTTTCCCACTGCGGAGCGTTGCGCGCGGCAGCCAGAAAGCGGAAGGGCAAAACCCGGTCCGTCTTCAACTCCGCGAGCGCTGAGAGTACCAGTTCCTCGCGCACGTTGGCCGCGCGCAGGTTGCGCAGATTGCGCAACAGGGCCAGCGCGCCCAGCTTGTGCTCGGCAAGCAGTCGCTCCCAAACCTCGCGCTTACTTAAAGCCTCCTGGCCTTCGGCGGTCTCTCGTCCGGCAGCCGAGAGCGCAACCTCCCAGGTGTCGGGCGTGGCCAGCTCGTTCTCCGCTAGACGCTTCCACAGGGCAGCCTGCGCCTCGCCCACGGGACGTGCGTGCGAGAGAAACAGCACGTCGCGCAGGCGAACCGCTCCCGCGCGGTCGTACTTGGCCAGAGCGTACTCGTCGAACTTGCCGAAGGCCGCGGCCAGTCCCTTCTTCACCTGCGCGGAAAGCGGCTGACGCCCGCCGGCCCAGTAGATGGCGACAAACTCGCTCAGCTCGTCGGCACGCTGGATGACGCGCTCCAGCGTCTCGGCCACCAGCGCGCGATGCGTCGAGTGCCGCGCCATCTCGCGCACCAGAAGCAGCGGCGCGTGGCGCAGCTTCATCCGCTCGCGCGCCTCGATAGCCAGTGCGGCCACCTTTTCGGCTCCAACCTGCGGCACAAGCTCCTGGATGCGGCCGGCAATCTGCACGCCGTCTTCGTAGAACTCACCCTCCCACAACATGCAGGAGAGCACCGAGCGCCTCAGCGCCTGCTCCGGCGTGATCACCCTGGCCGGCGCTCCCTCGTGGGTGCGCGGCTTGTTCTGCTTGAAAACATTCAGGCGCATGATGACGCCTCCTTTCAAATAACTGCCGGGGAATAGGCGGACACGGACTGTGTTGCTCTGAGCTACTACCAACCCAAGGGTTGGCGGCAGGGATTGAACCTGCGACCTCCGCTCGAAAGCGGCGCTCTGCCCGATGAACCCGTGCCCTGCGCCACCGGCAGGAAATTCGTTGCTGCTGATTGATATTAACTGACGTGTGCCTCGTCGTCCTCTTCCCCGTCTTCGTTGTCTCGCCTTAATGGATGAAGAGTTTCGCGTGCCGAGAAGCCAGTGGTCTTTTTTGAGATGCGGACAGGCTGAATATTGATAGCCAGTCTTTTCATCTGTTCCCAATCCGGCCTGAACTTGTCGCAGAAGCTGCTGCATTCCATCACCGTGAAGGGCAAAACTGTGTTGGGGCTGGTATTGGTGCAAATCGCCAGTATGTCCGATTCGCGATAGCCGGTGATGAATTGCCCCCAGCTGCAGTTTCTGCACAGGTTTGCATTGCCCACCGGCATGCCGTTTTTCACCTTCAGTTTGCTCATGACCATTGCATTTCTATCCGGACCAGCCGGAGGTTTTGGGCCGGGGAACATGCGGCGACAGAGCATTGGCGGATGTCCTGCATTAGACCACGCGAATTGCAATCGCGGCGGGATTCCAACCCGCATTCTCCGCTCCCGAAGTATCCGTTGCCTACGCCACCGGCCAGGGTGGTTATTGTGGCGCGCCGTTTGAGCAACGCCTGAAGAAGAAGTTCCGGCCGGGGAACAAGCGGCTGCGGTATTTTTCCGACGCTCTGCCACTGAGCTACTGGAACTTGCGCTCCAGGCGGGATTCCAACCCGCATTCTCCGCTCCCGAAGTATCCGTTGCCTACGCCACCGGCCAGGGTGGTTGTTTGGCCGGGGAACAGGCGGCGACGGCATGTTGCTCTTTGCTCTACCCACTGAGCTACCGGAGCTTGCGCTCCGAGCGGGAGTCGAACCCGCGACCGAAGTAACCGTTGCCAAACACCACCGGCCAGGGTGGATTTCAAAAAACGTTTCCCAAACAACTGCGCCGGGGAATGGTCGAAAAGAGTCAGGAAGAACCGCTCCGAAAAGCGGCCCGCCCACAGGGTTTCCTTAGCCCTGCTTTTCGTGGCAGGAAGTAACTCTATTCTTTCGCCACCGGCACAACTTACAAATTGACCTAAGTCAGAGGCAGGGCTCTCCCGTTGTCCGCAATCGACTTATCGCGGCGGCATAGGTTGCTGTGTCACTAACTCAGCCGAAGTTATCCCGAGGGAACAAGCAAAGACAGGACGGTTATCGGTTATCAGTCGATGAACCTGTCTTCTACACCACTCGGGAAATGTCAATGTTCATGCGCTTTGCGTAGGATGAAGGACCGGCGGATTACCGGAAATTGACGAGCGGCGCCCGGCGGCCAATGCAGCTTGTATTCAGCCGCTCCAGCCTACGCATCGAGTTTTGCGTGTTGTGTTTCATCGGGCGTTCTCCTACGCAGATATTACTTTGCCATAACTCCACCTGAAAATGCAAGCTATTTAGGAAAATATTTGATAAATCAATTTGAGTTACTGAAGTTAGCCTGTATCTTCAGCAAT
>Ga0326727_10013362_pt1 | contig 18309 bp, 13 predicted proteins | sample MB2enrmetagenome_FD_207643 | JGI IMG/M metagenome (GOLD analysis project Ga0326727, IMG submission 207643) | Lab enriched peat soil microbial communities from McLean, Ithaca, NY, United States - MB29MY | ecosystem: Environmental > Terrestrial > Soil > Wetlands > Peat | place: USA: New York...
ACCAGCGCCAGATTGGCCTTGCGCGCCTCCGGCGTGAAGCGCGGGTAATTGGCGCGCGCGTCGCCGGCGGCGAACTGGGTCTTGTCGTCGATCGCGCCGGTGAGGAAGCCGCGGCCGAGCGGGCTGAACGGCACGAAGCCGATGCCGAGCGCCTCGAGCGTCGCAAAGATCTTCGTCTCCGGTTCGCGCCAGAACAGCGAATATTCGCTCTGCACCGCCGTCACCGGCTGCACGGCGTGGGCGCGGCGGATCGTCCCGGCGCCCGCTTCCGACAGGCCGAAATGCTTCACTTTGCCTTCAGCGATGAGCGCTTTCACCATCCCGGCGACCTCCTCGATCGGCACGGTCTTGTCGACCCGGTGCTGGTAGAAGAGGTCGATGCGGTCGGTCTTCAGCCGCTTGAGCGAGGCGTCGGCGACGGCGCGGATGTTCTCCGCCGTTGCGGAAGCCGAACTTGGTCGCGATCACGACCTGGTCGCGCACTGGCGCCAGCGCCTCGCCGACCAGCTCTTCATTGACGAACGGCCCGTAGCATTCGGCGGTGTCGAAGAAGGTGACGCCGCGCTCGTACGCGGCGCGGATGAGCTTGATCGCCTCGCTGCGGTCCATCGCTGGCCCATAGGCGAAACTCAGGCCCATGCAGCCGAGACCGATCGCCGAGACTTCGAGGCCGGTCTTGCCGAGAATGCGCTTCTGCATGATTTTCACTCCTGATTGACTTGACCGTCGAAGCTGTTGTGTTCCGGCGATCGGGTTTACTCGCCGGCCGGGAAATCCGTCGAAGCGGCGAGTTCCCGCTGCGCCTCAAAGCCCTCGATACGCTTGCGCAGCGTCGAGAGCGTGCTCTCCAGCGCCTGCGAACCGAGCACCATGCGCAGCGGCGCGGGCCCCACGTCGATGCTGTCGATGATGCGCGCCGCCATCCGGGCGGGATCGCCCGGCGCGAGACCGTTCTTGGGATCGAGCATGCGCAGGAAGGCGTGCGCCGGATTGTTGTCGTAAGTAGGCGTCAGTTTGGCGACCTGCGCGCTGCCGTAACGGAACTCGGTGCGAGCGCCGCCGGGCTCGACGATCGTCATGCCGATCCCGAAAGGCGCGACTTCTTGCGCAACCGATTCGGCGAAGCCTTCGATGCCCCACTTGGTGGCGTGGTACATCGAATTCCCGGCAAAGGCGACTTGGCCGCCGTAGGTGGAGATTTGGATGATGCGCCCGCCCCCCTGCGCGCGAAGATGCGGCAGGACGGCGCGGATGAGCTGGACCGAGCCGACCAGGTTGGTGGCGACGATGCGATCGATCTGCTCGTCGGAAAGCTCTTCGGCCGCGCCGAACAGACCGTAGCCCGCGTTGCTGACGATGACGTCGATCCGCCCAAGATCGGAGAAGGCGCGATCGACGACGGCGCGGATCGCCGCGGTGTCGGTCACGTCGAGCTTTTCGGCGCGGAACGCTTTGGGATACCGCTTAATCAAATCGGCGACCTTGCCGACGTCGCGAACGGTTCCGACGACGTGGTCGCCGCGCGCTAGTAGTTGACCAGTGAGCTCGCGGCCGAAACCGCTGCTGACGCCGGTGATCAGCCATGTGCGTCGTGACATCTCGGTTCTCCTGGAATTGCGGCAATCGCCGGCGCCGCCGGCGTTCCTACGACCTATTGTCTCGTCGATGGAGGAGCGGCCTCGTCGATCGCCCGCAGCGCATTGAGCGTGCGTGGGTAGCCGATGAACGGCAGCAGTTGCGTCACAACGTCGATCAGCCGCGCCCGGTCGTTGCCGACGTTGAGGTTCGCCGCGACATGACCCTTGACCTGGGGATCGCAGCCGCCGAGCGAGACGAGCATGCTGAAGGTGAGCAGCTCGCGGGTCGGAATGTCGACGCCGGAGCGCGTCAGGTGGTCGCCGAAGCAGTTGGCCGACAGGAAGCGCTGGATATGCTGCTCGTCAGCCGGCGCGGAGGCGTAGAGCTTCTCCACGAACGCGTCGCCGACGATCCGCTTCTCGATCGCAAGGCCCTTTTCGGCGCGGTTCTCCGGCGTGGTCGTCGACTGGCCGGGCAAGGGCAGGGCGACGCCTCGCTCCGTCAGGACTTCGTTCGTGGCGTGGATGAAGTCGAACACCTTGGCCATGCCGACGTAGGGCACAGCCTGATAGACGATCTCCTTGATCTCGATCGGCGTGACGCCGACGGCGAGCGCCGCGCCGAGCATGACGCGGAATTCGCGCAGCGCCTGGCAGGCGATCATCGAGGCGAGCTGAACCATCAGCCGGGTCCTGACGTCCAGCTTGCCGTGGGCCAGCACTTCGTCGAAGGCGAAGTTGTCGAATGATTCGATCAGTTCCGGATCGGTCGCCGCCAGCGCGGAGACGTGACCGGGAAAAAGCTCGTCGTGGTTCTTGCGCGCGCGCGCGTTGGGCGCCATCGCCGTTCTCCTTATCGCTCGTTCATCAACCGACTGGCTGTTCTAGAGGCCCGTCATTTTCAGCGCGGCTTCGGGCAGCCGTTCGCCCTTCAGTTCGACCTTTGCTGCAGCCGAATCGATCGCCTCGAGATCAGCGGCGGTCAGCTCGACGTCGGCCGCCCCGAGGTTCTCATCGAGGCGAGCGAGCTTCGTCGTGCCCGGGATCGGGACGATCCACGGCTTCTGGGCCAAGAGCCAGGCGAGCGCGATCTGGGCGGGCGTCGCGCCCTTGCGCTTCGCCACGTCGCGCAGCAGCTCGACCAGCGCCAGGTTCGCCTTCAACGCGTCGGGAGCGAAGCGCGGCACGCTGGCGCGAAAGTCGGAACGGTCGAACTTGGTCTTCTCGTTCATCGCGCCGGTCAGGAAGCCGGCGCCGAGGGGACTGAAGGGGACGAAGCCGATCCCGAGCTCTTCGAGCGTCGGCAGGATTTCCGCTTCGGGCCCGCGCCACCACAGCGAATATTCGCTCTGGACCGCCGCGACCGGTTGGACCGCATGGGCGCGGCGGATCGTCTTCGCGCCAGCTTCCGAAAGGCCGAAATGCCTGACCTTGCCATCGCGGATCAGATCCTTGACGGCGCCCGCCACGTCCTCGATCGGCACGGCGGGGTCGACGCGGTGCTGATAGAAGAGATCGATGACGTCGGTCCTCAGCCGCTTCAGCGACGTCTCGGCGACCGCCTTGATGTGCTCGGCGCGGCTGTTGACGCCGCCGCGGCGGGCGCCGGTCTCCAGATCGATGTCGAAGCCGAACTTGGTCGCGATGACGACCTTGTCGCGCACCGGCGCCAGCGCCTCGCCGACCAGTTCCTCGTTGGCGAACGGGCCATAGGCTTCCGCCGTATCGAAGAAAGTCACGCCGCGCTCGACCGCCGCGTGGATCAGCGCGATCCCCGCCTGTTTCTCGACGGCTGGGCCGTAGGCGTGACTCAGCCCCATGCAACCGAGGCCGATCGCCGAGACCTCCAGACCGCTCGTCCCGAGTTGGCGCTTCAACATGACTCGATCTCCCGGCAGGGCGGGGCCGCGATCCCCGCTGACGCCGCCAAGCTATGACGCGGCCGCCGAGCGAATAAGATGGAAAGATGCGCATGCGGCTATGAGCAAGATTCATAAATGCACCCCACCGGCCTTCGTAGCTCCGTCGCGCGCAGCTCCGCGGCCTGAGACTTCAAAAAGGTCGGCGGCGCTCAGTCACACGATCGGCCCTCAAGCCGCGCGGCGTATTCGGCCCCCTGGCTCAGACAAAGCGGCGATGCGCCGACCGAAGCCGGCGCCGGCCCAACCGCCGAGCGCGTTCGAAGCGTACGGCGGGCGGAAGCGGCCCTTTCGCCGCCGGCGACTGGCGAACCGCCGGGCCGCCATTCATGAGCTGACTTCATAGCCACATGCGAAAAGCCGGATCTAATCGCAAGACCGTGCGGCAGATACATTGCGCCGGGCAGCGGTCGCGGACTGCTTCCAAAGCTGGCAGTCCGTTTCGACAGCTGAGGCGCCGTTCATATCCTGAGGCGACGCGATTGCGATCGTCGCATCTCGTTCAATTGGCAGCGGCTCACCGGACGGAAGCACTGAGAGTGGTCGTCAGACTGATGCTGATCCTCGCGCTTCCCTGCCCGCTGCCGCGTATTTCCGGACGAAGGCCCGCAGCTTCGACGAGCGCAATCGAACGGCTTCGAAGGCTCTTCCTTCCCCCCAGTCAGACGCGCCTCGCGTAGGCCGCCAAAATCGAAAGGAAATCATCTCATGCTGGGAACCATTCTTTACGGACCAAGAGACGTGCGGTGCGAGGAGGTCGCGGAGCCGAAACTCCTCCGTCCGACGGACGCCATCATCAGGCTATCGGCCTCCTGCATTTGCGGTTCCGACCTTTGGCCTTACCGCGGCCTGAACGAGGTCGCGTCGCCGATGGCGATGGGCCATGAATATTGCGGCGTCGTCGAGGAGGTCGGTAGCGCGGTCACCACAGTCCGGCCCGGCCAATTCGTCGTCGGCTCGTTCTGCATCTCCGACAACACCTGCCCGCATTGCCGCTTCGGCTTTCCGTCGTCGTGCCAGCAGCGCGAGTTCATGACCGGAGCGCAGGCGCCGCTGGCGCGCGTGCCGCTCGCCGACGGAACGTTGGTCGCGACCGCCGAATTGCCTCCGGACGATTTGATTCCGAGCCTGCTGGCGACGTCGGACGTGCTCGGCACCGGCTGGTACGCGGCTTTTGCGGCGAACGTTAAGCCCGGTTCGACGGTCGTCGTGGTCGGCGACGGCGCGGTCGGACTCATGGGCGTGCTTTCGGCGAAGCAGATGGGCGCCGAGCGGATCATTGCGATGAGCCGCCACAAGACTCGGCAGGATCTCGCCGTCGAGTTCGGCGCGACCGACATCATATCCGAGCGCGGCGATAAGGGGGTCGCGCGAATCAAGGAACTGACCAAAGGGATCGGCGCGGATTCCGTGCTCGAATGCGTGGGCACTCAGGAGTCGATGACGCAGGCGCTCAACTGCGCGCGTCCCGGCGGATCGATTGGATACGTCGGCGTGCCGCATGGCGTCGAACTCGACGGGGCGGGGTTGTTCTTCGCCCAAACCAGTCTTCTCGGCGGTCCGGCCCCGGTTCGCCGCTTCCTGCCGCACCTGATCGACCTGGCGCTTCAGCGGAAGATCGAGCCCGGCAAGGTCTTTGACCTGAAGCTGCCGCTCGCCGAGGTCGCGGAGGGCTACCGCGCGATGGACGAGCGGCGCGCGATCAAGACCCTCCTGCTCACCTGACAGAAGGCGCAGGAACGCGAAAGCGAGGCTCCTGCCGCGCCGGCCGCGCCATCGCGGCCGGCGCGGCAATTCGGCCAGATGGCTGTTGCTGGCCGAGGGGCCTAGGACCGCGACGATGCGATCGCCGTCAGCGACGTTCGGGCGGATAGCGCTTTCAACCCGGCTCGCAAGACCTGCAAACCGATCCTTCTGAGCTTGCGTTCTTCCGATGGTTCCATCGCCTTGGGGGCAAGGCGGGAACATGCAGGCGCCGGCATTTGCCTGGTATGATCGGCATGCGGCTATGAACGAGGCTCATGAATGCCCACGAGCAACTTCCACGATGTCATCGCCTTCATCGCTGTGGCCAGGGAGCGAAACTTCACCAAGGCGGCGGCGAAGCTCGGCGTGTCGCAATCGGCGCTGAGCCACACGATCCGCGAACTGGAGGCCCGCCTCGGCATTCGCCTGCTGGCGCGGACGACGCGTAGCGTGGCGCCGACCGAGGCCGGCGAACGGCTCCTCGCCGTCGTCGCGCCGCGCTTCGACGAGATCGACGCCGAGATGGCGGCGCTGAGCGAGCTGCGCGACAAGCCTGCCGGATCGATCCGCATCACCGCCGGCGAGCACGCAGCGATCTCGATCCTGTGGCCTGCGGTCGCCAAGCTGCTTCCCGACTATCCGGACATCAAGGTGGAGATCATCGTCGATCAGGGTCTCACCGACATCGTCTCCGAGCGCTACGACGCCGGCGTGCGCCTCGGCGAGCAGGTGGCAAAGGACATGATCGCCGTGCGCATCGGCCCCGACATGCGGATGGCCGTCGTCGGCGCGCCTTCGTATTTTGCGCGGCATCCTGAGCCGAAGACGCCGCACGACCTCACCGAGCACAGTTGCATCAACCTGCGGCTGCCGACCTACGGCGGCATATACGCGTGGGAATTCGAGAAGGGCGGCCGCGAACTGAAAGTTCGAGTCGACGGGCAGCTGGTGTTCAACACCATCGATTTGCGGCTGAAAGCGGTCCTCGCCGGCCACGGGCTCGCCTGTCTTCCGGAGCAGCAAGTCAGCGACCAACTCGCGCGCGGCGAATTGATTCGCGTGCTCGCCGACTGGTGTCCGCCGTTCTCCGGCTACCATCTCTACTATCCGAGCCGCCGCCAACCGACGCCGGCGTTCGTCGTGTTGCTGGAAGCGCTGCGCTATCGCGGGCCGTCCCGACCAGCGGCGTAAGCGACGACGCTCGTCACGACTTGTGTTGCGGCTCCAACACGCGCACTTCGTCGCCGGCGGCCAGCCCATCGGCGGGCGAGGCGATGACTCGGTCGCCGGCGGCCAGCCCCGAGCCGATTTCGACTTCGGCGCCGAGGTCGCGCGCGATCGTCACGCTCTTCAACGCCACGCGGTTCTGGGCGTCGACGGTGGCGACGCTCAGCCCACGGCGATCGAAGATGAGCGCCCCGACGGGAAGCCGGAACACGCCGGGCGCGCCGGCGAGTTCGAAATGCACGCTGGCGTAGGCGCCCGGCATCAAGGCGCCGCTCGCGTTGTCGATCCCAAGCTGCATCAAAGTCGCGCCCGAGGCGGCGTCGACCGAGCGGGCGGATGCTTCGACCACCGCCGTGAACGCCCGGCCGGGGTATTCGGGCACGCTCACCGCGGCCGTCGCGCCGATCCGAATCGACGGCACGTCATTCTGCGGCACGTTGATGAACACGCGCAGCCGCCGCAGGTCCGACACGACGAACATCGGCGCGGCGGCGCTCGAGCCGGCGTTGATCAGCGCGCCGACGTCGGTGTTGCGCGCGGTGACGACGCCGTCGAACGGCGCGGCGACCCGCTCGTAGTCCGCGAGCGCCTGTAGGCGCTCGACATTGGCTTCGGCCGCGGTCACCGCCGCCTGTTTCGCGCCGAGATCGGCGGCGCGCTGATCGATGTCCTGTTGCGAAGCGAAGGCGGAGCTCAACAGAATGCGTCCCCGATCGAGCGTCACTTGCGAAAGCCGGGCGCTGGCCTGGGCGCTGATGAGGTCGGCCTTCGCCTGCAGCAATTGCTGGTCGAGGTCCGGCGCCTCGATCTCGGCGAGCGTCTGCCCCGCCTTGACGGCGTCGCCGATATCGACGGCGCGGGTCTTCACGTAGCCGCTGACGCGCGCGTAGATCGGGGCTTGCGTCGCCGCCTCCAGCCGTCCCGGCAGATCGAGGCTGGCGACGCCCGGCTGAGGATCGAGGCTGACGAGCGCAACCGTCGGAACCGCCTGCTCCTCGGTCCATTCGCGCAGTCTTGCGCTGCCGGTGTCGCGCGCGCCGATCCCGACGACCACCAGGATCACGACGAGCGCCGCCGCGGCGACGCCGGCGACGCCGAGCTTGCGCACGAGACTTTTGCGGCCAGGAGCGGCGACCATGTCAGGCGATCTCCAGAGGCGCGGAATCATCGTGCGGCGCGCGCTTGTGCGCAAGCGAGAAGACGACCGGGACGAAAACCAGCGTCGCGACCGTGGCGAACATCAGCCCGCCGATCACCGCGCGCCCCAGCGGCGCGTTCTGTTCGCCGCCCTCGCCGAGCCCGAGCGCCATCGGCGCCATGCCGATCATCATCGCCAGCGCGGTCATGACGACCGGCCGAAAGCGCATGAAGCCGGCCTCGATCGCCGCCGCGACCGGATCGCCGAGCGCAGCGTAGCGCTCGCGCGCGAAGCTGATCACCAGCACGCTGTTCGCCGTCGCCACGCCCATGCACATGATCGCGCCGGTCAGCGCCGGAACGGAAAGGGTCGTTCTGCTGACGAACAGCATGCAGACGATGCCGGCGAGACCGGCGGGAAGCGCCGAGACGATCACCATCGGATCGGCCCAGGATTGGAAATTCACGACGATCAACAGATAGATCAGAACGATCGCGGCGACGAGGCCCAACAGCAGGCCGGAGAAGGCGCTGTTCATCGTCTGCACCTGCCCGAGCATCTGGACCGTGCTGCCCTTGGGAACCGCGCCGTGGGTTTCCTCGATCGCTCTGGCGATGTCGGCCGCCGTCCCACCGAGGTCGCGCCCCTGCGTCGCCGCGTAGATCTGCACGATCGGCACGATGTTGTACTGCGAGACCACCGCGTCGCCGGCGGCGCGCGAGATGGTCGCGATGCCGCCGAGAATCGGCAGGTTCGTCGCCCCGGCCGCGGTCACCGGGACGCTTTGCAGCGCGCTCAGGGAATCGAGCCGGTATTGCGGGGTCTGCATCACGATCGAATAGGAGACGCCGCTCTTCGGGTCGAGCCAGTAGGTCGGCGAGACCTGACCGCTGCCGGCGAAATTGACCACCAGGCTGTTGGTGACGTCGCGCTCGGTCAGGCCGACGTACTGGGCGCGGGTGCGATCGACGTCGATATCGAGGACGGGAAGGGCGGGCGACTGCTGAATGCGCGCGTCGACGACGCCGGAGATGTGGCGCAGCCGGCGCAGCAGAACGCCGGCGTAATCGAAGTTCGCCGCCAGGTCGGCGCCGGCGATCTGCAGGTCGATCGGCGCCGGCGCGCCGAAGTTGAGAATCTGGCTGATGATGTCGGACGGCAGAAACGCGAAGGTCACCCCGGGAAAGCGACGGGGAAGCTCTTCGCGCAACGCGCGAACGTAGTCGGCGGACGGTCGATGGTTCTCGGCGAGCCTGATCTGGATGTCGCCGTCCTGCGAGCCGATCACGCCGGTGTTGTTGTAGGAGAGATTGATGCCGCTATAGGGCATGCCGAGATTGTCGACCAGAGCGGTCAGCTCGTTGGGCGAAATGATCGAGCGGATCGCGGCCTCGATGCGTGAGAACTGCTTGGCGCTCTCCTCGACGCGCGTGCCGACCTGCAGGCGCACGTGCATGAGGATCTGGCCGCTGTCGACCGCGGGAAAGAAGTCGCGCCCCAGATAGGGCGTCAGCAGAAACGCCGAGCCGACGAGCGCGAGGAAGCCGACCGCGAAGGCGATGCGCCGCTCCATCGCCAATTCGAGGACGGCGCGGTAGCCGCTGCGGACCGAATCGAAGCCGGCCTCGAAACTGCGCTGCAGAACGACGATCGGATTGCGCGACGCGTTGCGTTCGCGATCGGCCGCGTGCGGCGGGTGCGGCCGCAGCAGGTGATTGGCCATGGTCGGAACGAGCGTGCGCGACAGGAAGAACGAGCTGACCATGGCGAACACCACCGCCTCGGCCATCGGCACGAACAGATAGCGCGGCACGCCCTCGAGGAAGAACATCGGCACGAACACGATGCAGATGCACAGCAGCGAAACGAAGGCGGGCGTCACGATCTGACGCGCGCCGTCCATGATCGCCGTCTCGACGGCCTTGCCGTGCTCGAGATGCCAGTTGATGTTCTCGATCGTCACCGTAGCGTCGTCGACGAGGATGCCGACCGCGAGCGCCAATCCCCCGAGCGTCATGATGTTGAGCGTCTCGCCGACCGCCGACAGCGCGATGATGGAGCCGAGCGCGGCGAGCGGAATCGAGGTCGCGATGATGACCGTCGATCGCCAGCTGCCGAGGAACAGCAGGATCATCAGGCTGGTGAGCGCCGCCGCGATGACGCCCTCGCGCGCCACGCTGGCGATGGCGGCGCGCACGAACAGCGACTGGTCGCCGAGCAGGCTGACTTGCAGACCGGCGGGCAGCGCGTCGGCGATCTCGGCCAGCTTCTGCTTGACGCCGGAAATGATCGCCAGGGTGGAGGCGGAGCCGTTCTTCAGCACCTGCAGCAGGACGGAACGCTCGCCGTTGACATGGACGATATTGGTCTGCGGCGAATAGCCGTCGCGAACCTGGGCGACGTCGCGCACATAGACCATGGCGCCGTTGACGGTCTTGATCGGCAGGTCGCCGAGATCGGCGAGCCGCGACGGCGCGTCGTTGAGCTCGAGCGCATACTCGAACGGGCCGATCTTCTCCGTCCCGATCGGCGTGGTCAAATTCTGCGCGGCGAGCGCGTTGGCGACGTCCTGACCGGAAAGGCCGCGCGCCTGCAAGGCGATCGGATCGAGGTCGATCTGGATCTGACGCAGCTTGCCGCCGAACGGCCAAGCGATCGCCGCCCCCGGCACCGTCACCAGCGGCGTGCGCACCTGATTGATGGCGACGTCGGCGAGCCTCTGCTCGTTGAAACCCTCGCCCGACAGCGCGACGAACAGGATCGGCACGGTGGACGCGCTGTAATTGAGAATCAGCGGCGGCGTGGCGCCGGGCGGCATCGCCTTGATCAGCGTCTGCGCGATCGCGGTGACCTGCGCGTTCGCGGTGCGGATGTCGACGTACGGCTGGAAGAAAATCTTGATGACGCCGATGCCGGTATAGGAATTGGCCTCGATGTGTTCGATGTCGTTGACCGTCGTCGTCAGCGCGCGCTGGAATTGCGTGGTGACGCGTCCGGCCATCTCGTCGGGCGGCAGGCCGGTGTACTGCCAGACGACGCTGATGACCGGGATGCGAATCTCGGGAAAGATGTCGGTGGGCGTGCGCAGCGCGGCCAAAGGGCCGAGGATCAGGATCAGCAGCGCGAGCACCACGAACGTGTACGGCCGCGACAGTGCGATACGGACAAGGGCGATCATCGGCCGAGCATTTCCGCCGTTCCCTCAACGCGATCTGCGTCGACGCCGACAATCGCGAAGACTATGTGCTGTTGCAAACCTATTTGTAATACAATCGCGTGCGCCGGCCGTGGCGTCAAGGGGTCCGCCTCCGCGCGGCCGCCCGAGGCTACGTGACGACGCTCGGCTCCTTCCGCCCGGTGCGCTTCTCGATCTCGGCGAGCGACCGCGACAGCGCGATCAGGTCGGCGAGCGCCGCCTGCGCGTCGAGGCCGAGGTTTTCGCCCGGCGGCTCGTAGCGTTCGATATAGACGCGCAGCGTCGCGCCGACGGTGCCGGTGCCGGAGAGGCGGTAGACGATGCGCGAGCCGCCCGCGAACATCACCCGCACGCCCTGGCCCTTGGTGTCGGAGCCGTCGACCGGATCGTGATATTCGAAGTCGTCGGCCGCCTCGACCGTCAGCGCGCCGAAGCGTTTGCCGGGCAGGCTGGCGAACTGCCCGCGCAGCGCGTCCATCAGCGCGTTGGCCGCGGAAAGATCGACCTCTTCGAAGTCGTGGCGGGTGTAGTAGTTGCGGCCGTAGGTCGCCCAGTGCTGGCGCGCGAGCTCGGCCACCGAGATGCGGCGCTTGGCGAGGATGTTGAGCCACAGCAGCACCGCCCACAGGCCGTCCTTCTCGCGCACATGGTCGGAGCCGGTGCCGGCGCTTTCCTCGCCACAGATCGTCGCGCGGCCGGCGTCGAGCAGGTTGCCGAAGAACTTCCACCCGGTCGGCGTCTCGTAGCAGGCGATCCCGAGCTTGGCGGCGACGCGGTCGACGGCGGCGCTGGTCGGCATCGACCGCGCGACGCCCTTCAGCCCTTTGGAATAGGCCGGCGCGAGCTGCGCGTTGGCGGCGAGCATCGCCAGCGAATCCGACGGCGTGACGAATTGGCCGCGGCCGATGATCAGGTTGCGGTCGCCGTCGCCGTCGGAGGCGGCGCCGAAATCGGGCGCCGCGGACGACATCATCTCGTCGTAGAGCGCCTTGGCGTAGGTGAGGTTGGGGTCGGGATGATGGCCGCCGAAATCGGGCAGCGGCGTGCCGTTGACCACCGTGCCCGCCGGCGCACCGAGCTCGCCTTCGAGGATCGCGTGGGCGTAGGGGCCGGTGATCGCGTGCATCGCGTCGAACCGCATGCGGAAGCCGGAGGCGAACAGCGCGCGGATGGCGTCGAAGTCGAACAAGGTCCGCATCAGCGCCGCGTAGTTGGCGACCGGATCGACGATCTCGACCGTCCCGCCGTCGAGCGTCGTCACGCCCAACGTGTCGATGTCGACGTCGGGCGTATCGAGCGTCTTGACGACGGCGATCGCCTTGGTGCGGGCGAAGATCGCGTCGGTGATCTTCGCCGGCGCCGGGCCGCCGTTCTCGGCGTTGTATTTGATGCCGAAATCGCCGCCCGGCCCGCCGGGATTGTGCGAAGCGGAGAGGATGATGCCGCCGTAGGCGCCGAGGCTGCGGATCAGCGCCGACGCGGCCGGCGTCGACAACAGCCCGCCGCGGCCGACGACGATGCGGCCGAAGCCGTTGGCGAGCGCGATGCGGATCGCCTTCTGGATCGCCTCGCGGTTGAAGTAGCGGCCGTCGCCGCCGATCACCAGCGTCTTGCCGGCGAAACCGTCGAGCGAATCGAAGATCGACTGGACGTAGTTCTCGACATAGTTCGGCTGCTGGAACTCCGCCGTCTTCTTACGCAGGCCCGAGGTGCCGGGCTTCTGGTCGGCGTAGGGCTTGGTGGCGACGGTGCGGATCATGCCTCTCCCCTGGCGGCGTTTCGGCGCGACCGTAGCGGGCGGCGCGGCGGCCGGCAACGGGCGGCGGGAAAAGGCCGCAGGAGCGCGGATGGGGCTTCTCAATCCTCGTAATTGTCGATCACCGTGTCGGCGATGGCGCGCTTGGTGACGACGCCGACGACGTTTTGCGTGCGCGGCCGTGCGGCGCCGGAAAAGACGATCGCGGCGCTGGCGCGGTGGCGGCGCAGGCGGGCGAACACCAGGCTCAACAGGTCGACGTCGCGGCAGACGACCATGCGCGGCTCGACGAAGCGGTCGATCGGCGTCTCGGGCGCCTTCTGCGCGGCGATCCACAGACCGGAGCGCGGCGGCGCCAGGCCGACCACCCGCCCCTCGCGCTCGACGACGATCGGCCGCAGGTCGTCGGCGATCTCGCCGGCGACCGCCTGGCCGATCGGCGTTCCCGCGGCGACGAGCAGGAACGCGCGCTCCATCACGTCCTGCGCCTGCTGGACGAGATAGAGATTGACGTGCCGCTCCTTGGGGATGCGGTGGCCGCGGTGGCGCAGCTTGATCGTGTAGATCGTCTCGGAAATCAAGGCGCGGCGGACGCCGGCGGCGATCGCGACGACGACGATCACCGGCACGATGATCGCGTAGTTGCGCGTCATCTCGAAGATCATCACGATCGCCGTCATCACGCCGCCTGTGCCGGCGCCGACCATCGCCGCCATGCCGACGGTCGCCGCCGCCGGAATGTCCAAGCTCATGTGCGGAAAGACGAGATGGACGAGCGCAGCGACGGCGCCGCCGAGCGTTGCGCCGAGAAACAGCGAGGGCGAGAAGATCCCGCCCGAAGCGCCGCAGCCGAGGCTGACCGTCGTCGCCAGCAGCTTCAACCCGAACAGCAGCGCCATCAGGCCGACCACGCTCATGTCGCCGTCGAGAATCGACTGGATGACGCCGTAGCCGACGCCGTCGATGTACGAATGGCCGAGCAGGCGGCTCAGCGCGACCATCGCCAAGCCGATCGCCGCCATGCCGACGAGGTTCTGGACGTAGGGGCCGCCCGGCAGCTTGGGGAACCCGTCCTCCATGACGACCAGCAGGCGGATGAAGCCCCAAGCGGCGACGCCACAGAGCAGCCCGAGCGCGACGAAGGCGATCGCGTCGTCGGGCTGGAACGCCTGGGCGAGGGTGAAGGTGAACTCGGGGACGGAGAAGGCCGGCGCCGGGCCGATCAGCCAGCGGCCGATGGTCGTCGCCGCCCCGGTCGCGACCACGACCGGCAGGAAGGTGCGGTTGGAGACTTCCGGCAGCAGGATTTCCAGCGCGAACATCACGCCGCCGAGCGGGGTGTTGAACGTCGCGGCGATGCCCGCGCCGGCGCCGGCGGCGAGCAGCGTGATCTTCTGCCAGGCCGAAAGGCGAATCGCTTGGGCGAAGCTCGAGCCGATCGCCGCGCCGATCTGGATGATCGGTCCCTCGCGGCCGACCGCGGCGCCGCTGCCGATCGACAGCGCCGAGGCGAGCGACTTGATCACCGCGACCTGCCAGCGGATGTCGCCGCGCTTGTAGAAGACCGAGTCCATCACTTCCGGAACGCCGTGGCCTTTGGCCTCGGGCGCGAAGCGCAGCACGAGAAACACGACGACCAGCCCGCCGACGATCGGCGACAACGCGACGAAGGCGCCGAAGCGGCTCGGCGCTTCGACCAGATTGGCGTCGTAATGGTACGACAGGACGCCGTTGTAGAAGGCGTTGTGGACCAGGCCGATCAGATCGCGCAGGAGGACCGCGCCGAACCCGGTCGCGACCCCGACGACGAGCGCGAGGGCGCACAGCGCCAACAGCCCGAGACGGCTCTCCTCGCCCTCGGCTTGCGGACCCGCCGCGCGGGCGGGTTGCGAACTTGTCGGCGTGGCGTCCATGGCGACCTGCGGCGGGAGGGTCTTGATCCCGCTGCGATAAACCCTGAAGGCGGGTTGTCAACCTTGGGGGCGCGTCAGGCGACCGAGCAGCGGCGAACGTGCGCGCGCGAGCGAATTGAAATTGACGAAGCTTCGCGTCTTGGCCGGGCTTGACCCCATAGGCGCTAAGATAAGGTCCCTATCGCCGTCATGCCCGGCCTTGTGCCGGGCATCCACGCCGTGAAGCCGCGGCCAACCTTGACGGTCTTTGCAGCGACGCCGCGTGGATGACCGGGACAAGCCCGGTCATGACGGCAAGAGTTATTCGAACGAAACGGCCTTATCTTAGCGCCTAGGGGGCTTGGCCCGGCCATCCAAGCGGCGACGCTCCGGATGGAAGGTCGCGGTGGAAGCGCCTGCGTCGTTTCTCCGACCGATACAATTTGGATGGCCGGGTCAAGCCCGGCCAAGACGGCGGGTCGGCCTGAACGCGGAATGCTCACGCCGCCGCCAAGTCCGGCGCGCCTGGGTCGGCGCGACTTGTCCGATCTCATGTCGGGTCCGCCACAACAAATGGTGACGGCGCGGGCTCATGTGGGAGGTCATGGCCGAGTTCGGCGCCGTCACCACGCCAAGAGCGAAGCGCCGAACGATTCTAAGTTCAATCGCGCGATTCGAGAAGCGGCTGGCGCAGGCGCCAGCTGACTTATCCCAAGCCAAAGCATACATTGCGCTGTTCGAAGCCTCTGGCGGCAAGCGCCTTGCCGACAGGGGGCTTTACGCGGACCTCATCCTGAGGCGCCCTCGCGCCAGCGAGGGCCCCGAAGGATGCTCCAGGGATCGCGTTAACGCGCGAACTGGAGCGTCCTTCGAGGCCGCTTCGCGGCGCCTCAGGACGAGGGGCGTGGGCGGCAAGCGATTCCAAGCAAACGCCAAGCTCGGCAGGGAGCGCCGTCGACCGCATGGAAGCGTCTTGTTTCCGAAACGGCGAGACGGTCAAGGAGCGAAGCCCACCTCACGGCGGCGCGCGCATAGGGCGTCGAGAGATGCCCGTCTTTCGACCGGCAATGAGCGCGCCCTTGACCGTCTCGCCGCTTCGGAAGGTTCTGCATCCATGAGGGCGACGGCGCGGGGAGTCGGCAAGCCGTGCGACGCAGAGCAGCAATTTTGGCAATTATGCTTGTGTCGCCGTAACCCCGTAACCCCCAAGCGCTACGTCGGTCGAAGTCCTAGATCGCGGGAGGGAACCGTGAGCTAGGTGGTCATCGTGGCCGGGCGCGCGCGTCCCGCATATTGGACGGTCTGGATTTGGATTGCCCTCTCGACTATCCTAGTTTGGAGAGGGGCTACGCGCATGGGGAACTGGACCCCGCTGGATTGGATTGCCTACGGCGGTCTCGGCCTGACCGTTTTCTTTTCGGCGGCAAACCAAGCGATCATCGGTTTTCCAGCAATTCGCAAAAGTCTCCCGCGTCGACTGAGGACTCCTTTCTGGGGCTTTCTTCCAGCGCTCTGTTTTATTGTGGCCACGGCGGCTTTTGTCGCACGCGAGTTGTCTTTTCCATCGCCGCCCCCAAAAACCGCATCGACCGATAGAGTTGCGGCGACCGATTTTCCCGCCGCCCCGGCACCTACCAAAATTGAACTACCGCCGCCCACAGCAATCCTTCCTACCACCGCGGCGTCCGCATCCGTCTCTACGCCAGCGCAGACCGCTCCCGCGCCTATAGCCGTCGGATCGGACAATTTCTCTTTAATGAGCAATGACGCTCTAAAAAAACGAGCATTCGAATTAGCACAAGAGATACTTGACTTTGAATTTGGTTTTCATCAGAAGGAAACAGATATATTATACGGAACTATTGGTTATAAGCTGTCACCGGCTGAAAAAGCCGATCAAGTCATGGCGCTTGAGATTGATGCGAGCGAAAAATTCAAACAACAATTCGCCACTGTGTACTTACCGTTGCAAGAAGAACTTGTTAAGCGGTCGACCGCGAAGGAAAAGACAATAAAATTTGGACAGGCTTCTTTAGATTTAGTTGAGATAGCTGGCACGGCCTTTTCGCTTCAAGTCTTAGCGAAGGGAGTGCAGTGACAAGCCGGTTCTAAATTTCCTCCAGCCTTACACCTTCCCTCACTACAACCGCCAGACAGGCGAGGAAGAAAGGCGCGGCGAACGCGCCAACGCCCGTCGCCCCCCTACCTCCTCAGCGCCTCCAGCACCTTGACCGACGCGCGCCCGTCGACCGTCAGCCCGTTCTTGCCTTGAAAATCGGCGATGGCGCTTTTCGTCTTGGCGCCGATGGCGCCGTCGGGGGGGCCGACGTCGTAGCCGCGCTTGGCGAGCAGCGCCTGCACTTCGCGCCGCCCGGCGCGCGACAGGCCGGGGTCGTCGGTCGGCCAGGGCGTGACGATGCCCGGTCCGCCGGCGAGGCGCTGAGCCAGGATGGAAATCGCCAGCGTGTAGGATTCGGCGGCGTTGTAGCTGTAGATCACATCGAAGTTGTGCGTGACCAGGAACGCCGGTCCGTCCGCGCCGGCCGGCAGCAGCAGGCCCGCCTCGCCGTCGCCGAGCGGCCTTCCGTCGATCCGCTTGATCCCGCGCGACGCCCAGGTCGACATCGGCGCCTTGGCCTTGCGCCCCGACGGCCCGGAATAGTTTTCTGGCAGCTTGACCTCGAAGCCCCACGGCTCGCCGGTCCGCCAGCCCGAATGGCTGAGATAATTGGCGGTCGAAGCGAGGGCGGCGGCGGGCGAATCGACGATGTCGCGGCCCGAGCCGTCGAGGTCGACCGCCAGCCGCAGGAAGGTCGACGGCATGAACTGCGTCTGGCCGAACGCGCCCGCCCACGACCCCGTCAGCTTGTCGAGCGGAATGTCGCCGCGATCGACGATCTTCAACGCCGCCATCAGCTCGCCGCGGAAATAGCCGGGGCGTTGCTCGCTCATGCAGGCGAGCGTCGCCAGCGATTGCACCAGCGGCCGCTGGCCCATGTCCTCGCCGAAATTCGACTCGACGCCCCAGATCGCCGCCAGCACATGGCGGTCGACGCCGAAATGCGCCTCGGCCTTGGCGAGCGCGCCGGCCTCCCGCGCCATCGCCGCCTTGCCGTCGGCGACCCGCTCGTCGTCGACCAGGCCGGCCATGTAGTCCCAGATCGGCGTCTTGAATTCGGGCTGGACGCCTTCGAGCTCGATGACCTTCGGGTCGGCCTTGAGCCCGTCGAACGCGGCGGCGATCGTCTTTTGCGAAACGCCTTTGTCCGCCGCGTCGGCGCGCAGCGAGGCGACGCAGGAGGAAAAGTCGGCGCGGGCGGGAGACGCGCAGATGAGCGCCGCAAGCGACGCGGCGACGAGAATGGGCTTCATGGCGCGATCATCGGCGATTCGCGCGGAGGCGTCGAGCGGCGATGATCCCCTCTCCCGCTCGCGGGCTACCGGATTCACACATCGCAATTCGAGATATTCTTGGTCCGCCGTGCCCGATCCGTGCTCGGCGTCAAGGCCGCGCCCGCTGCGCGGGTTGCTCGTTTCACTCGCAAGCCTTGACGCCTCCGCGCGGCTCAGGCTCTTGGTTTCCATGGTCTTTGCTGAGCGAAGCCGGCCCGCAGGGCCGACTTCCCGCAGCAAAGACCATGGATGCGCTTCGCCGCATCGGCGCGGCGCAGTCACCGCGAAGCGGGCAAAGCGCAGCGGAGCAGCCGCGAAGCGGCTTGACGGCGATGAGCCGTTGCGGTCGCCGGCCGGAGATGTGTGAATGTCGCAGGCAAGCGGGGAGAGGGGAGTGGCGCGTCGCTGGTTCGACGGCGATGCGCCCCGTTTTGGCAGTTCAAATCACTCGCTCAGCGCCCGGCG
>Ga0326727_10013364_pt1 | contig 18307 bp, 12 predicted proteins | sample MB2enrmetagenome_FD_207643 | JGI IMG/M metagenome (GOLD analysis project Ga0326727, IMG submission 207643) | Lab enriched peat soil microbial communities from McLean, Ithaca, NY, United States - MB29MY | ecosystem: Environmental > Terrestrial > Soil > Wetlands > Peat | place: USA: New York...
CGACCCCGCCAGGTGGTAGCTCACGGTGCCGAAATTCGAACTGGACTCAAGGAGCGGCCTCGAACCCGAACCGCCCAACTGAGCCGATATCCGTGGGAGAGGTTCTGCTAAGTTAGCGCCTGTGCCCACCACCACCCTGTCGGCCCATTCCCGCGGGTAGGGCGGCAGTCCCTCCGTAGTCTCATGGGAGTCTCCCCGTAGTACCTCTGATCCCCGATGAGAGGTACTACGGCGAGACTACGGCGGAACCCGCACGGGGTACGGGGGCGGTGAGCGAGGGCATCGCGGGCGGGCTGATGATAGTTATCTGGCAGCCGCATCACGAAGGTTTCAGCGCAGCCCATTGCACCCCATCCGTTGTATAGCGCTCCCCACAGCGTATAGGAACACCCCTTTTGCAATGGCCGTGTCGAGCACAGGACCATCTGGCCGCCTATTTTGTGCTTGCGGCCGTGGCTGCCGCCTTGCCCGCAGGCTCCTTCGCCGCTTCGGCCACGCGCACGGTTGTGCCTCCCACCAGCGAATCTGCCGGGTTGAGGATGACACGGTCAGTGGGACCGACTCCGCCCAGGATCTCGATGGTCGGCCCCAGATCGCGCCCCAAGGTGACGTGGCGCAGGGCGACCTTTTTATCCGCGCCGACCACACCGACTTGGGTGCCCTCGGAACGGAACAGCAGGGTATTCGCCGGCAGGGTCAATACCGGGGCCACTTTGGCTTCGGTCAAGCTCACCTGGACATAAGTGCCGACGAGGATTTCGCCGCGCGAATTGTCCACTTGCAGTTCAGTGAGGAGGGTGCGCGAGTCGGCGCTCATCGCCCCGGAGGTCCGCACTACTTTGGCCGGAAACACGCGCCCCGGCATCTCCGGAATGGTCAACTCCGCCATCTGGTCAGGGGCCACACCTTGGGCTGCGGCTTGCGGCACGCGCACGAACACGCGCAAGGTTCCGGTCTGTGCCAGGCGGAAGAGTTCTTTGCCGCTGCCGGAGGAAACGAGCTGGCCGATGTCGGTGCCGCGCACGGTGATGGTGCCCGCGAACGGGGCGGTGACGCGCTCGAAGGATTGGAGGTCTTCGAGCCGGCGCACATTGGCGCGCGCGGCTTCGACGGTTGCGGCCTTGAGTTCCAGGTCGGCCTGTTTCTCGGCTGCTTCCTGGGCGCTGACGCTGGCGGTCTTGAGCAGGTCGGCCCAGCGGGCGGCGGTGGTTTTGGCGAGGGCCAGCGCAGCTTGTGCCTGAGCGAGTTGTGCGCGGGCCTGGTCCAGTTCCTGGTTCAGCTCCGGGGTGTCAATCTCCGCCAGCAAATCCCCTTCCTTGACCTGGGAGCCAATGTCCACGAGGTAGCGTTTGAGATAGCCGCTGGTGCGGGCGTAAATCGGCGCTTCGACCAGGGCCTTGGCTTCGGCGGGCATCGTCAGTCCGACGGCCGCTTTGCCCGGCAGGGGGGACACCACGCTGACGGTCTGAATGGCCAGCGCTCGCGTCTCGGCGACCAAGGCTGTGCGATGCAGCCAGCGCGGCACCAGACCGCCCACGGCGCCAACAATAATGAGGACGGCGGCGACGACGGCCGCGTGGCGTAGTTTGGCGCTGGCGACCGCGGCGGCTTCCGAGGTCGAGGCGGCGGGTTTCCGGGCCGGAACCATCACGGGCGGTTCTGTCGTTCCAGAGGAATTCATAGTTAGAGTCAGGCGCCGGCAGCGGCGGGGCTTATGCCGCCGCTTGCAGGCGAGAAATCAGAGGGCGTCGTAACGGGCACGGTGGCGTGCCGATGCAGCAGGCTGAAGACGACCGGCACGAAGAACAGGGTGGCAAGGGTCGCCACCACCAGGCCGCCGATCACGGCGCGGCCCAGCGGGGCGTTCTGCTCGCCACCTTCGCCTAGCGCCAGGGCCATCGGGAACATGCCGATGACCATGGCGGTGGCCGTCATCAGCACTGGGCGCAGGCGGCTGACCCCGGCTTCCCAGGCGGCGGAGAGCGGGTCCAGGCCTTGGTGGAGATCATTCCGGGCGAAGGTCACTACGAGAACGGAATTGGCCGTCGCGACCCCCAGGCTCATGATCGCCCCCATGAGGGCCGGGACGCTGGCGGTGGTCAGCGTCAGGTGCAGCGCCCAAACCACTCCCGCCAGGGCGCCCGGCAGCGCGGTGATGATGATAAACGGATCAAGCCAGCTCTGAAAATTCACTACCAGCAGCAGGTAGATCAGCACGATGGCCATCACCAATCCGATCCCAAGCCCGGTGAAACTGGAGTGCATGGTCTGGGCCTGGCCGCGCAACATGATCGAGCTGCCCTTCGGCAGCTCCTTTTCCGCCTGGGCGATGAGCGGCTTGAGGTCGCTCAGGACGCCGCCAAGGTCGCGCCCGCTGACGCCGCCGAAGATGTCAATGACCGGCACGACGTTGTAGTGCGAATAGATGGGTGCGCTGGCGGTGCGGGTGACGGTGGCGACGTTAGCCAGCAGTTGCACGTCCCCTTCGCCGGGCTGGCTGGCGTTGATGGGGATCGAATTAAGCGCCGCCAGCGAATCCATCCGGTGCTCGGGGACACGAATGTTGACCAGGTATTGGATGCCGACGCTCGGGTCTATCCAATAGACGGGCGACACCTGGCCGCTGCCGCTCAGGCCGAGCAGAACCGAATTGGCCACGTCGCGCTCCGCCAAACCCATCCCGGAGGCCCTGGCACGATCTATGGCCACATTTAGTTTGGGCAGGTCGGCCGGCTGCTGCACACGCACGTCCACCGCGCCCGGTACGTGCCGGATCTTCTCCGCCAGCCGCGCGCCGACCTCGCGGTTCCTGTCTTGGTTGCGTCCCACCACTTGCACATCGAACGGCGCGGGCAACCCAAAGTTGATGGACTGGCTCACAATGTCCGCGGGCAGGAAATAGAACGTGATACCCGGAAAGTCCCGGTTGAGCCGGGCACGTAGCCGGTCCACATAACCGGCGGTCGGACGGTGCTCCGGGCGGAGCGACACGAGGATGTCGGCGTCGCCGGTGCCTACCAGGCCGCTGTCATTGTAGGTCAGGTTGATGCTCGAGGCGGGAATGCCGATGTTATCCAGCATACCGTGGAATTCGGCGGCGGGGATTTCCTGGCGAATGGCGACTTCGACCTCATCCACCAGTTTGGCAGTTTCCTCGATGCGCGTGCCGCTCCGGGCGCGCAGGTGAAGCCGGAACTGGCCCGCGTCCACCGAAGGAAAGAAGTCCTGCCCAAGCTGCGGCACGAGCAACATGGAACCGATACAGAAGACGAGAAAGAGCACCGCAAACGGCGTGCGATGGTGCAGCACCGCCCCGAGCAGCATGCGGTAGCCCTCCCGGAAACGGTCGAAGCCCTGCTCGAAGCTGGTCTGAAGGGCTGCGAGTGGTCGGAGCCAAAGAGCCGTTGCGGCGGGCATGTTTAGGTAGGGACGCTTCGCGGAGGCGTCCGGGCGCGGACGTTTCGGCGAAACGTCCCTACCACGCTCGACGTTGCGGTAGAACCACATCACCAGCGTGGGAACGAGTGTCCGCGACAGCACGTAGCTGGCCAGCATGGCAAACACCACGGCCTCGGCCAGAGGGACGAACAGGTAGTGCGCCACGCCGGTCAGGAAGAACATTGGCACGAAGACGATGCAGATGCAGAGCGTGGAAACAAACGCCGGCATGGCGATCTCCTGCGCCCCGTCCAGGATGGCGTCGTCCAACGGTTTACCCGACGCCATGTGCCGGTGGATGTTCTCGATGGCCACCGTCGCATCATCCACCAGAATCCCGACCGCCAGCGCCAGCCCGCCCAGGGTCATGAGGTTGATGGTCTCGCCCAGCGCGCTGAGAATGGCGATGGACGTGAGCACCGACAGGGGGATGGAGAGCGCGATGATGAAGGTGCTGCGCCACGAGCCGAGGAACAGCAGAATCATCAACGCCGTGAGCGCGGCGGCGATGATCCCTTCCCGGACGACGCCGGAGATGGCCGACCGGACGAAGATGGACTGGTCGGCAAATTCCTTAACGCTCAGGTCCGAGGTAAGGCCGCTGAGGACGCGCGGCAGGGCCTTCTTGATCCCGCTGACCACGTCGAGCGTGGAAGCGGCGCCGGTCTTATAGACCGTGAGCAGCGCGCCCCGCACGCCTTCATTGCGGACAATATTTTGCTGTGGCTGGTAACCGTCCCGCACTTGCGCGACGTCCCGGATGCAGATGAGCGCGCCGTTGACAGTCTTGATGGGGAGGTCGCCTATCTCTTCCATTTCCCTGGCCGTCATATTGAGATCAACGGCGTATTCCATGCCGCCGATTTTGCTGGTGCCGCTGGGCAGGATCAGGTTCTGGGCGTTGAGGGCATTGACCACGTCCATCGGCGCCAGATTCTTCGCCTTGAGGGCGGTCAGGTCGAGGTCCACCGACACCACGCGGGTCTTGCCGCCATAAGGCCAGGGCATGGACGCCCCCTGCACGACGGAGAGCCCAACGCGAACCTGATTGGCGGCCAGGTCGAAAATGGCCTGCTCGGAAAGCTTCAAGCTGCTCATGCTGTATTGCAGGATCGGAACGGTGGAGGCGCTGTAGCGTACGATCAGCGGCGGCGTCGTGCCTGGCGGCATCGAGCGGATAACCGTCTGCGCGATGGCGGTCACCTGCGCCACGCCGGCATCCACGGAAGTGCCCTCGCGGAAAAAGACTTTGATGACCCCGATGCCGTTATAGGCAGTGGACTCGGTGTGCTCGACATCATTGACCAGGGTGGGGAGTGAGCGCTCCGAGTTGTAGTTGATGCGCTGCTCCATCTCCCTCGCGTCCAGGCCGGCGTATTGCCAGACAATACTGACGACGGGGATGTTGATGGACGGGAAGATGTCCGTAGGCGTGCGCAGCAGCACGAACGGCGTGAGCAACAGCAGCACCAGCGACGCTACCACGAAGGTGTAGGGCCGCCGAAGCGCTAAACGAACAATCCACATACGCCCCACAGTATTGTCAGAATCGCCCCGGCAGGGCCAATACAAGTTTGCTTCAGCCGTAACAAATGCGAGGGGCTTGCAACCGAGGGCACGGCGGATAAACTGCTACCCGCGAGAATCTTGATCTGTTGAGTCTATGTGGATTGTCCGACTGGCCCTGAACCGGCCCTATACCTTTGTGGTTGTCGCGCTGATGATTTTGCTGGTCAGCCCGGTGGTCATTTTGCGGACGCCCACGGACATCTTCCCCGACATCAGTATTCCGGTGGTCAGCATCGTTTGGGGCTACGCCGGCATGTCGGCCTCGGAAATGGCGTCGCGCATTGTGACCATCAGCGAGCGCGGGCTGACCACCACCGTCAACGACATCGAGCACATCGAATCCCAGTCGCTCAACGGGATGGGTGTGATCAAGGTGTTCTTTCACCCGAACGTGAAAATTGACATGGCCATCGCGCAAATTACCGCGATTTGCCAGGCGGCCGTGCGCACTCTGCCGCCCGGCATCACGCCACCGCTCATCATCACCTACAACGCGTCCAGCGTTCCCATTTTGCAACTGAGCCTGAGCAGCAAGACGCTCTCGGAATCGCAGGTTAATGACTTGGGAGTGAATTTTCTTCGCGTCGGCCTGGCCACGGTGCAAGGGGCCTCCATGCCCAATCCCTACGGCGGCAAACCCCGCCAGGTCATGGTGGATATCGACATCTCAGCCTTGAACGGGAAAGGACTCTCCCCATACGATGTGGTCAACGCCATCGGCGCGGAAAACCTGATCCTGCCTGCCGGGACGGAGAAGATCGGAAGCACCGAGTACGCCGTCGAGTTGAACGGCAGTCCGGCCACCATACAGGAGCTGAACGACATTCCGCTCAAGCAGGTTAATGGCCACATGATCTATATCCGGGATGTGGCGCATGTGCGCGACGGGTTCGCGGTCCAACAAAACATTGTGCGCAGTGACGGCATCCGCGCCTCGCTGTTGACGATCATCAAATCGGGCGCCGCGTCCACGCTGGATATTGTAGCGCGTCTCAAGAAAGCCGTGCCGCAGGTGGCAAAAACCCTGCCGCCGGAGTTGGAAATCCGCACCCTGCTGGATCAATCCTTGTTTGTGCGGGCCGCCGTTCAATCGGTGATCAAGGAGGCGGTCATAGCCGCCTGCCTGACGGCCATCATGATTCTGATTTTCCTCGGCAACTGGCGCACCACCTTTGTCATCGTCATTTCCATCCCGCTGGCCATCCTCTGTTCCATCATCACGCTCAGCGCCCTGGGGGAGACGATGAACATCATGACCTTGGGAGGTCTGGCTTTGGCGGTGGGCATCCTGGTGGATGATGCGACGGTGGAAATTGAGAATATCGAACGGAATCTCCGGCAAGGAAAGGAACTGCGCACGGCGATCCTGGATGGCGCCGCGCAAATTGCTGTGCCGGCCTTCGTCTCGACGTTGGCCATTTGCATCGTATTCGTGCCTATGTTCTTTCTGACCGGCACGGCCCGGTACCTTTTTGTGCCCTTGGCCGAGGCGGTGGTGTTCGCCATGCTGGCCTCTTATCTGCTTTCGCGCACCGTGGTGCCGACGTTGGTCATGTATTTTCTCCGCCATCACGTGCATGAAACCGGCACGGAGGCGAAAGGCTGGTTTGGCCGGTTCCACGCCCGGTTTGAAACCGGATTTGAGCGGCTGCGGAGCGGCTACCGCGGCTGGCTTGACGCCTGCCTGCACCATCGGCGGCTTTTCGCCATTTGCTTCCTCGCTTTCTGCGGGGCGTCGTGCCTTTTGACGCCATTTCTGGGGGAGGATTTCTTTCCGAAAGTGGATGCCGGTCAGATGCGGCTGCACGTCCGGGCCAAAACCGGCACCCGCGTGGAGGAAACGGCCGCCTTGTGCGATCACGTTGAAGAGGTGATCCGGGGGACCATCCCGGCAAAGGAGTTGGAAAGCATTGTAGATAACGTCGGGCTGCCCACCAGCGGCATCAACGTTTCCTACAACAATGGCGGAACCATCGGGCCATTCGATGCGGAGATTCTGATTTCGCTCAATCGGGAGAATCACCATGCCACCGAAGGCTACATTCGAAAACTCCGCCACGACCTGAATCTGGCATTCCCCGGCGTCTCCTTCTTTTTTCAACCTGCTGACATCGTCAGCCAGGTCTTGAACTTCGGGTTGCCGTCCCCCATTGACATCCAGATCGTCGGCCGGGACCAGGTCGCGGATTACCACATTGCCAACGAAATCGCCGACCAGCTTCGCCACATCCCGGGCGCGGTGGACGTGCACGTCCAGCAGATGTTCGATCTACCTAGCCTGCAGGTGAAGACGGACCGCACGAAAGTCCAGGAGGTAGGATTCACCCAGAAGGATGTGGCGTCCAGCCTGTTGATCGCGCTCAGCGGAAGTTTCCAGACCGCGCCCTCGTTTTACCTGAACCCCGCCAATGGCGTGAGCTATCAAGTGGCGGCGCAAGTGCCCCAGTACCATCTCGATTCCTTGCAGACTCTGGCCGGAATCCCGGTGACCGGCCCCAGCGGGGCGGGTCCGCAGTTGCTGGGCAATCTGGCCTCCATTTCGCGGAGCACCGAACAAGGCGTGGTGAGCCATTACAATGTCCAACCGGTGATTGATGTTTATGGCGATGTCCAGGGCCGCGACCTAGGCGGCGTGGCCAAAAGCTTTGCAGGGATCGTGCGTGCCGCCGAAAAGAAACTCCCACGCGGCAGCTCCATCATTGTGCGGGGGCAGGTTGAGACGATGAGATCCTCCTTCCTCGGGCTGGGGTTCGGCCTGCTCTTTGCGATTGCGCTGGTCTATTTGCTGATTGTCATGAACTTCCAATCCTGGAGCGATCCGTTCATCATCATCACCGCCTTGCCGGGCGCGTTGTGCGGGATCGTCTGGATGCTATTCGTGACGCGCACGACCCTCAACGTGCCTTCCCTCATGGGCGCCGTCATGAGCATCGGAGTGGCCACTTCCAACAGCATTCTGGTGGTTACCTTCGCCAAGGAACGGCTGGCGGAGACCCGGAATGCCTTCACCGCCGCGTTGGATGCCGGTTATATCCGGTTGCGCCCGGTAGTGATGACCGCGCTGGCGATGATTATCGGCATGGTCCCGATGGCGCTGGGCCTGGGCGAAGGCGGCGAGCAGAATGCTCCCCTGGGCCGGGCGGTGATCGGCGGACTGTTGTTCGCGACGGTTGCGACGCTCTTTTTTGTCCCGGTGGTCTTTTGCATGATCCGAACCCGGGGGGATGCCCAAACAACCGGCCCTGCCGCTACTGAAACAGCGAAGACGACTTAGACTTATGAAGCAAACGGAACCAGAATCCAGCACCGCTCCCCCCGCTTCCGCCACGCCACATGGGGCCGAATTGGGGGCGCTCACCATCCAATCTGCGCCCCTATCCCGGACGATCCCGTTAGTCCTATTGGGGGGCATTGGAATGGCGTTGGTTATTATGGCCGGGATTACTGTTTTATCCCGCTCCCGCGCGCGCGCGGAGTTGGAGAGCGACACGCTCGCGAACCTGGTCCCCACGGTGAGCATCATCCATCCTAAGCGAACGGCGGCGCAGGTCGAGCTTGACTTGCCGGGCAATATCACGGCGTTTGAGGAGGCCCCCATTTACGCCCGGGTCAACGGCTACCTCAAGCATTGGTTCACGGACATCGGCACGCGCGTTGCCGAGGGGCAAGAATTGGCGACGATCGAGACGCCCGAACTGGACCAGGAACTCAAACAGGCGAGCGCCGCGCTGGCCCAGGCCAACGCCAACCTGGAAATCGCCCGCATTTCCGCCGAACGCTGGCAGAACTTGCGCAAGAGCGACTCGGTTTCACAACAGGACACCGATGTGAAGGTGGCGACGTGGCACGCCCGGGAAGCGGATGTGCAGGCGCAGGAGGCCAACGTCCAACGCCTCAAGGAAATGGCCAACTTCAAAAAGCTGGTCGCGCCCTTCCCGGGCATCATCACCATTCGGACCGTGGATGCGGGCACGCTCATCACAGCAGGATCCTCCCGGGAGATTTTCCGCCTGGCGCGGACAGACCCGCTGCGGGTTTACGTTAGTTTGCCGCAAGCCTACAGCCAAATGGTCAAGACGAACGATGAGGCGGTGCTGACCTTTTCTGAACTGCCCGGCCAAACCTTCACCGGAAGAGTGGACCGCACGGCGGGCGCGATTGATCCGGTCTCCCGCACTCTCCTCACCGAAATATTCGTATCCAACCACGACGGTAAGCTGTTTCCTGGCGCGCATACGATGGTGCGGGTGAACCTGGCAACTGGAGCAAATCCGGTGATAATGCCGGTCAACACCCTGCTGTTCCGCAACGAACAAGGGGTGCAAGTCGGCCTGATTGATTCCAACGGGATAGTCCGTTTGGCCAATGTGACGGTGGGGCGGGATTACGGCACTACCGTGGAGATTGTCCAGGGCCTTTCCGAAACCGACAACGTTATCATCAACCCACCCGATTCTCTCGAACAAGGCATCAAGGTTCGGGTCGCCAAAGCAGGAACGGACCCCGCCAAACCAGCCCATGAATAAGATCTGGCCCCGACGCCTGGGCTGCCCCATCGGCAGCGCATCTCTGTGCGCATTGGTCCTGGCCGGGTGCGCTGTGGGTCCCGATTACCAGCGACCGTCTCCTACCGCCCTGCCCGCCGAGTGGAAAGCAGGATCACCCTGGAAAGAAGGCCAGCCCCGGGATGCCGAAATCAAACAACATTTTTGGGAGGTATTTGATGATGCCATTCTAAACGGGTTGGAACAGGAAGCCACCACTAACAGCCCGGACGTGCGCGCCGCGTTCGAACGCGTGGAACAGGCCCGAGCCATCGCGCGCATCACCCGGGCGGACCTTTTCCCCGGCTTGAGCTTCGATCCCAGCGGGAACCGCACACACTATTCAGCAAACCGGACTACGCAACCGGGATCAGCCGTGTTGGGCTATACCGGCAATGATTTCGTCCTTCCTCTGGATTTGAGCTATGAGATCGACCTCTGGGGGCGTATCCGGCGCTCCTTCCGCGCCGCGCGCGAACAGGCCCAAGCCAGCGCCGCCGCCTACCAGACCGTCCTGCTCTCCCTTCAGGCAGATGTCGCGCAGACGTATTTCATGATACGTTCGATTGACCTGAACCGGCGTGTCGTGGCCCAGACCGTTGCGTTGCGCAAAAAGAACCTCACCCTTGTTGAATCCCTCCATCGCGGCGGCGCCGATAGCGCCGTGGATGTTGCGCAAGCCGTCACGGAACTGTCCTCTGCTGAAGCGGACCTGGTGGGGCTGGAACTGCGGCGCGCTCAACTGGAAAACGCCCTCGCCGTTCTGTGCGGCCAAGCCTCGTCTTGTTTTTCTCTGGCGGAAACCGCTCGCCTCTACCAGCCTCCGGCCATTCCCGTCGGCCTGCCAGCCGATCTGCTCGAAAGGCGGCCGGACGTGGCACAAGCGGAACGTACCATGGCGGCCGCCAGTGAAGGCATTGGCATTGCCAAGGCGGCATTTTTCCCTTCCATCCAACTGACGGGCGCCGCCGGGGTGGAAAGCGTGGAGCTAAAGGACATTTTCAATTGGGAAAGCCGCGCCTGGAGCTTCGGCCCCAACATCAACCTTCCTCTGTTCGAAGGAGGCCGCAATCGCGCCGGGCTTCAGCGCGCCAAGGCGGCTTACCAGGAGACCGTGGCGCAATATCGCTCGCAGGTCCTGGTCGCCTTCCGCGAGGTGGAGGACGGCTTGGTCGGCTTGCGTCTGCTTAAAGAACAATTCGAGGCGCAAATGCGCGCAGTGGACGGAGCCAAGCAGGGGGCCAATCTCTCACTAATCCGCTATAAGGAAGGCTTGGCCAGCTATCTCGAGGTAGTGGTGGCGGACAGAACCGAGTTGGAGAGCGAGATATTAGCTTACGATTTGAATGGGCAGCGCATTGTGACAACCGTTCAATTGATCAAGGCGCTGGGCGGCGGTTGGAATGCAGATAACGCAATGATGACTAACAGCGTTGCGCCTCTTCAAGAAACCGAATAGGCAGTCAACCGCGACCGCCGGTTTGCTGACGACGGAATCATTGGACATTCTTGGTGGTTAGCTAGTCAGAGCTTCTCGCAGGAATAGGCGCCAAAGGAGCATTTTTCAGCCGGTTGCTTCGGAGTAATCTCCCCCCTCCTCGACCTGCAGCCACGTGAAGATACTGCCTCCAATCCCCAACTTCAGCAGACTAAGACTCAGTCCGGCCCCCGTCTGATTCAGACGGCTGAAGGCCGGATTTCTCATGCCTTGCTGCGGGTTGGCTGTAGGCTATACTGGGCGAAAATGAGCGTTCTGAACTTTGGTCTCCTGGGGTGCGGTCGAGTGAGCGAGAAGCACCTCACCGCTTTGACATCGGGCCTCTTTGCAGGTCGGCTGGTGGCGGTGGCCGATGTAAAACCCAAAGCGGCGGAAATCCAAGCCGCCAAATACAAAGTATCACCGCATCCCAACCTGGAGGCGATGCTCGAGGCCCATCCGGCGATTGACGTCGTGACCGTGGCTATCCCCACGGGCTACCATGCCGAATTCACCATCGCCGCGCTGAATGCCGGCAAGCACGTGGTCGTCGAGAAGCCGATGGCGTTGCGGGTTGCCGAATGCGAGGCGATGGTCGCCGCGGCTGACAAGGCCGGGCGCCGCCTGTTCGTGGTAAAGCAGAACCGCCTCAATCCCGCGGTCCAGGCCGCCCGCCAGGCACTGGAGGCCAACCGGTTCGGGAAGCTCGTCATGGGCACCGTCCGGCTACGCTGGTGCCGCGAGCAAAAATACTATGACGACGGCTGGCACGGCACTTGGGCGTTGGACGGCGGCGTAATGAGCCAGCAGGCCAGCCACCACCTGGATTTGCTCCAGTCCTTTTTCGGCACGGTGGACATCGTGCAATGCCAAACGGCCCGCCGCCTCATGAACCTGGAGGCGGAAGACACCGCCGCCGCTGTGATCCGGTTCAAAAGCGGCGCGCTGGGGGTATTCGAGGCCACTACGGCCACGCGGCCCGAGGACCTGGAGGCATCGCTGAGCATTTTGGGCGAGAAGGGCAGCGTCATCATCGGCGGCCGGGCGGTGAACCGAATCCTATACTGGAAATTCACCGAGCCCCGGCCCGAGGACGAAACCATCATTCAGAAGTTCTCGGAGGATGCTGACCATGTGTATGGCCAGGGGCACGGGCCTTACTATGCCAACGTGTGTGAGGCCATTCTCCAGAACAAGCCCGGGCTGGTTGAAGGCGCCGAAGGGAAGAAGAACATTGACATCCTGTCGGCGCTGTACGAGTCGGCTGCTTGCGGGGGCGAGGCCAAGGCACCCGGCTGTAAGATAGTCAACTCCAAGCTCGGTCTGAAGAGCAGCAAATCCAGGTAGCGCCGGGAGCGTCGGTGCTTGCGCGCAGAAGGCTTGAAGCAGAGGGGCATTCGTGAGACAAAGGGGCATGTACCTTCGCAAATCCAATCGCCGCGCATTTATCAAAGACTCCCTCGCACTGGCCGCCACGGCAGCGCTATTGGAGCCCGGCCCCGGGCTGCTCGGCCAGGCGTCCGCCGCGGAACGCCGGCGGCAGCCGATCCGGCTGGGCGGTCCTTCGTTTGCCAATACCGATGATCCCGAGGCGCTGGCGCTGGCGCATCGCAACCTGGGTTATCGCGCCGCCTATTGTCCGGGCGTGGCGCTGAAGGACGCCGACCGCATCCGCGCCTTGAGTGAGGCGTTTGCGAAGCACGACGTGGTGATCGCCGAGGTGGGCCGCTGGTGCAACCTGCTGGATGTGGACCCGGACAAGCGGCGCCAGAACCTGGCGACGGTGACTGAGGGTCTGGCCCTGACCGAAGCGGTCGGCGCGCTGTGCTGCGTGGACATCGCCGGCTCGTTCAGCCCGACCTCGTGGTTCGGCCCGCACCCGGACAACCTCTCGCCAAAGTACTTCGATGCCGCCGTGGAGAATGCGCGCAAGATCATTGACGCCGTGAAGCCCAAACGCGCCCGGTTTTCCTACGAGGTGATGGGTTGGTCGTTGCCGGACAGCCCGGACAGTTATGTGAAGCTGGTCAAAGCGGTGGACCGGAAGGCGTTCGGCGTGCACCTCGACCCGTGCAATCTGGTGAATTCGCCGGAGAAGTTCTACCACAACACCGCCCTGCTGAATGAGTGCTTCGACAAGCTGGGCCGGTGGCTCGTGAGCTGCCATGCCAAAGACCTGACCTGGGACGTCGAGATGAATGTGCATTTCCGCGAGGTGGCGCCCGGCAAGGGGTCGCTGGATTATGCGACGTACCTCAAGCGCCTGGCGGAGTTGCCGCAGAACGCGCCCCTGATGCTCGAGCATCTGAGCACCGCCGAAGACTACGCAGGCGCCCGAGAACATATCTTCGCGGTCGGGCGCCAGGACGGCTTGAGCTTCGGCTGAATCGGAGACCGGCCAGCCCAGCCGCCGATTGCCACACAGCGCACATGAACCCCGCTGCCGCCAGTCAGGAGAAGAACCGGGCGGCGCTGAATTCAGTCGTCGCAGCCTTCCTGCTGACGGGCGTGAAGGTAGTGGTCGGCCTGCTGAGCGGCAGCCTGGGCATTCTCGCCGAGGCAGCCCACTCCGGCCTGGATTTGGCAGCCGCTATTGTCACCAGCGTTGCGGTGCGGGCGGCCAGCAAGCCCGCCGACCGGGACCACGCCTATGGGCATGGCAAAGTGGAGAACCTCTCGGCGCTGCTCGAGACGCTGCTGCTGTTGGTGACCTGCACTTGGATCATCCGCGAGTCCGTGCTGCGGCTGACCTCGCGCTACGTGCAGGTGGACGCCTCGATCTGGGCCTTTGCCGTCATGGGCATCTCGATAGTCGTGGACTTCTCGCGCTCCCGGATGCTCTACCGGGTGGCGACCGAACACCGCAGCCAGGCCCTCGAAGCCGACGCGCTGCATTTCAGCACGGACATCTGGAGTTCTGCCGTCGTGATCCTCGGGCTGCTCGGGGTCAAGCTCGCCGGCTGGTTTCCGGGCTTGGGCTTTCTCTTGCAGGCGGACGCCGTGGCGGCGCTCATGGTGGCCGGGATCGTGGTGCTGGTCAGCGGCCGGCTCGGGCTGCGCACGATTCAAGCGCTGCTGGATACCTCGCCGCCGGGGGTGGACGAGAAGATCAGATCAGCCCTCGCGGGGATGGACGGCGTGTTGGACTGCCACGCGGTGCGGGTGCGTCATTCGGGGCCTTACTACTTTGTTGACTTGCACATCCTTGTGGACGGCGAACAATCTCTGCGGTCCGCGCACGAACTCACCGAGCGCGTCGAGAAGGCCGTCGAGGCAATTCTTCCCGGAGCAGACGTGACCGTTCATCCCGAGCCGGCGCCGGTCGCCACCCAGCCGCCCCCGGACCAGGGCGGCGCCGCGCCCGGCTGATGGTTACTCAGCCCGGGACCTTCTCCTTGGCCAGCCACACGTCGGCGATTTGATCAATCAGCACCTCCAACTCCTCGAACCTGCCCGGCTTGGCTGCGTAGGAGTTCGCGCCCAGCTCCAGGGCGCGGCGGATGTCGGCGCGAAAGGATGAGCCGGCCAGGACCACCACGGGCAGGGTTTTCGTGGCTGGGTTGCTGCGTATCCAATGCAGCACCTCGAAGCCGTCGAGGCGCGGCATTCTCAGGTCGAGCAACACCAGGTCCGGGAATGGGAAATCTTCGCGGTTGGCGTATGTCTCGGCCCCGCTCAAGTAGGCAATGGCCTGTTCGCCGTCGGCGGCATGCTGCAAGGAAAAGGGCGTGCCGCATTTCCTGCTTGCCAGTTTGAACAAAGCGAAGTCGTCCGCGCTGTCCTCAACGTAGAGGACCGTCTGGGGCGAGCGGTGGCTGCTGTACGTAGTCATCAGTCGTGCAGTTACGGCGCATATTGGGCCGCTCTGTTGCCAAGCGGGGCCCATCACGCCATTACCCGCTTTCTCTTACCATCTGCCTCGGGGGCCTGCCTATGGGGTGAACACCCCATCCCCCAACCGCAGCAACTCCAGCCCCATAATGTCCGGGTTGCCCGCCTTGATCGCAGCCAGCAGCTCGCCCCCCGGCTCGGCATCGAGCTGGATGCGGCAACTGGCCGCCGCCGCACCCTCGAAGATGACGTTCTGGACCTCCTCGATGTTGATGCCCGCCCGGCGAATCTGGTCCATTACAAAGGCCAGCACACCCACCCGGTCGTAATGGCGGACGACGAGCTGCCATTTCGCCGGCGTGCGCGTGGCCAGGTTGACGCAGTTCAACACCACCCCCGTCTGGACGAAGGTTTGGATGATGCGGATGGCTTCTTCGGCGATGGCCTCCTGCGCCTGCTCGGTCGAGGCGCCGATGTGGTGCGTGCCGCAGAGATTAGGCAGGTCCAGGATGGGGTCGTTGAACTCGGCCGTGGCCTCGGCTGGTTCGGGGTCGAACACGTCCAGGCCAGCGCGCAGCTTGCCTCCCTGGAGCGCCACCCGCAGCGCCGCCTGGTCCACCACCTCGCCGCGGGCCGTGTTGATAAGGACGGCGTTGGGCTTGAGGAGGGCGAGACGGGCGGCATTGACGAGCTTGCGCGTGTCGGGTTTGAGCGCCAGGTGCAGCGTTACGATGTCCGCCTGCCGGAAGACGTCATCCAGACTGTCGCAGCGCTCCACACCGAGCTGCTGCGCCTTCTCGGGCGTGAGCGAGCGCGACCAGGCGATGGTGTGGAGACCGAAGGCGTGCGCGCGGGTGATCACCTCGCGCCCGATCCGCCCAGTGCCAATCACCCCGAGGGTCTTGCCATAGACACCGTCGGCCTTGGAGAATTCCTTCTTGTTCCACTTGTGGGCGCGCAAGGCAGCGACGTTATCGGGGATGCGGCGATCAATCGCAAGGAGCAGGGCGAACACCAGCTCGGCCACGGCAATCGAGTTTTTGCCCGGACAGTTGCTGACGAACACACCGCGGGCGCTGGCGGTCTTCACGTCAATGGTATTGACGCCCGCCCCGGCCCGCAGCACCAGCGCCAGTTGGTCGGCGGCCTTAAGCGTGCCGGCTGTGACCTGTTTGCCGCGCACGACCAGTATCTTGTAAGGAGCAATCAGCCCGGCCAGCTCTTCGGCTGTAGCGGTTGGCTGGTAGGTCACTTCGCAGCCCAGCCGCTTGAGGCGGGCGATGTGAGCTTCGGAGAACTTGTCGGCAATGAGAGTCTTCATGAGTGTGCACCTGTTGCGCCAATGGTGCGGCTGAGCCGCCCGGAATGCAAGCAGCATCCGGGTGACTGCGATCAGCCCGCACCTTGCTGACGCGGCCCGTCAAGCCCACCACGCGGTGCTGCAGTCGGCGTGAACTTCCTCCCTGGGAGGTGAGGCGAACAGTGGAGTGAGCTTCGGGTTTAAGCAAGCCCAAGCTCCTCGCCGCTTTCTTCCGGGCGCTCTCCGGTCAGAAGCCCTCGAGGGCAGACGGGGCAAAACTCCTGGGGGTCATCGAAAGGACGCGCCGGTGTTGACGGCCTCGCGCTGGATTCCAACCGACAATGCCCTCGCGCTTGTTGTCGTAGCGGTAGGTCAGCCCCAGCTTCAAGCTGAGCAGCGCAGGCCTCCAGCCCACGGTGAACACGGCGCGTGCGAAGCGGCCAAGGATCCGGTCGAGCCGGTAGAATTGCGCGTATAACCAGTCGGCCCCGGCCTGCAACTCTGCTGCCGTCATCCGCGCCGGGCGGAAAACCACGTGGCGGTAGTCGTAGTGGCTCCAATCGCGGTCGGTGACACGGCCGGCCTGGGCCATGTCGGCGTAGAGCGGTGTGCCGGGCAGGGGGGTTAGAATGTTCAACTGGACGGCATCCAGCCGGGTTGATTGCAGAAAGCGCAGGGTCCGCTCGAACACCCGCGAGTCATCACCGTCCATCCCGACGATCATCCCGGCCACAATGCCGATGCCGGCGCGGCGGATTCTTCTCAGCCGATCGGAGTAACTGGCGGTATGATTGAACTGCTTGTTCATCGCCGCCAGGTTCTCGTCGCTGGCGGTCTCAATGCCGATGAACAACCCACAACAACCGGCGGCGCGCATCCGTTGCAGGAGTTCGGGATCGTCGGCCACCAGGACCGAGCACTGGCTGACCCAGCGTTTGCGCAGCGGGGCCAGGGCGAGGAACAACTCCAGCGCGTAATCGCGGTCGGCGATGATATTGTCATCCACGAAGATGAAGTCGCGGGGCAGCGAGCGCAGTTCCCCGATGACATCCGGCACCGGCCTCCGGCGGTATTTCCGCCCGTGGAACACCGTCACGGAACAATAGCGGCAGTTGTGGCGGCAGCCCCGGCCGGCTTGCACCGCGTTAATGGTCGCATAATGCCGGGCGCTGTGCTGGAGCAGATCGCGGCGCGGAAGGGGTGTTTGCAGCAACTTCTGCTGGGTACCTGGGGAGAGAATCCACTGAGTAGTTGGTTCGCGCTCTGAACACATGAATCCGGTAGCGACGCCTTCCACAGGGTCCCTATAATTCCCGTCGGAGTGGGACGCGGTGGAACGCGTCCCTACCATCCCGAGAAGATTCATGGGCTGGGAAACAGGTTCTCCGTGAGCCCCTTGCCGGTAAACTCTTTGCAAATGCCCCCGCTGGAGGTCCGCCAGCAACCGCTCCCAGGCCCCCTCGGCATCGCCCGCCACCAGGGCATCGAAATGCGGCGCGGCGTCTTCCGGGCACAACGTGGCGTGATAGCCGCCGCCGACCACGATCCGCCCGCACCGGCGAAAGTGGGCGGCGATCTCATACGCCCGCGGCGCCAGTGCGGTCATGAAGGTGATACCGACGACGTCGCAATCCGTATCGAAGTCCAGCGCTTCGACGTTCTCGTCCACGATTCGCACCTGGTGCTCGCGCGGGGTGAGGGCGGCCACCACCGTCAGCGGCAGGACGCTGAAGCGGAGCATCGCCCGGCGCGGCACTCTGGGATTCTCAGGCGTTACGCGAACCCGCTCGCCGGCAGGCAGGACCAGCAGAATCTTCAGCGGTGGCCGTCCCGGACTGGTGGGCAGTTGTTCCCGGGAAACTGCGCTGGTGATTGGCACTTTCATACTCTCCCATTAACCCAGCCTCCCAGGTGCGCGTTAATTGATAAAACTGGGGCGAGTATTGAGAGAATTGATGCCGAACCACCTCAGCCTACGGTGGGTCAACCGATGTGCAGCTTTGCTTCGTCTTCGGTTTCGCGCGGGGTCATTTCATCTGGGTCGGGGAACGGACTGAGGCTCTTGGGAATATCAATTTCCGACTAGACTTGTGTGTCAGCTTTTGGCATGGCAGAGGCATGACAAAGCCGAACAGCACGCCCGAAGCC
>Ga0326727_10013365_pt1 | contig 18307 bp, 12 predicted proteins | sample MB2enrmetagenome_FD_207643 | JGI IMG/M metagenome (GOLD analysis project Ga0326727, IMG submission 207643) | Lab enriched peat soil microbial communities from McLean, Ithaca, NY, United States - MB29MY | ecosystem: Environmental > Terrestrial > Soil > Wetlands > Peat | place: USA: New York...
CCCCAAACCGAAAGAATCAGGACGTCTTCCAGAAAGGCGGTAATTAAGGAGAGCCAGCACACATACCAGGGGAACGGCGCCCCCGCCGCCACGCTTTTGAAGGCCTCCTTATACGACGGAACGTGCAGCTCCACGTGGGCGATCAGGACGAACAGGTCTCCGGCGATATTCAGAATGCAAGCCCAGACAAGGAGCTTCAGCGCTTTCAGTTGCGTTACGGCCAACGCTGGCGCGTCCTTGCATTCAACCCTTCGAAGGTAAGCTGCCCCCTTGGGCAGGGGGGTCGTCGTCGAGCCCCAGAAAGGATGAAACGTGCCGAGCTGCAGACCCACGGAGTCCCCATCTTTGGCCCTGGCATCAACCACCGCATACGCCAGGAACCAAAAATAAGCGCCCAGGGGGATCACCAATGCCCATGCCCCCACCCCTATTCTGCCGGACAGAACAGATGAAGCAAGCACCAGTAAGACCGTGTAAAAAATGACCAGCGCCAGAACCGGCCGGCGAAAGGGGAGAGCCTGGGGATGCCGGCGCGCCAGTCCTATTAATAGCGCACCGAAGATAAAAACCGCCGCCACCGCCGCCGCTTGCAGGTTGGGCAGGTTCAGTGCGCCGCCCACGCCGTTGCGTTCCGCGACATATCCCAGGGCACTCCAATCGAACCACGATCCCATCACGGCCCAAACCAAAGTGCCGCCGGTAACAAACCACCGGCGATGGTCCGGCAGGAATGTGGCGGCGCCCACGGTTGCGGTGATGACCAGGCACGTCATCGGATCAAGGCGCAGGCGAAGACCTGCCGCGAAAAAAGTCAGCAGCAGGACCTTACCCAGGGTGGTTTGCGCAAAAGCCACCCACCGGGGGTAGGTATCAATGGCGGGAATCAACCGGAACCCGGCCACTCGTCTCAGGAGCGCCGAACCTTGGGGGGAGGACTTAGCGGCGGGGGCAGGCGTTGATCCGGTAAGGGAGCTCATGCTGGGTCGTCCGTTAGCAGCCGCCGTAGCGCCTTCCGATCGACTTTTCCATTGGTGTTAAGCGGTAAAACGGGGAGCACATGGACCATCTTCGGAACCATGTGGGCCAGCACTCGTGCCTCCATCGCCTGCTTCACCTCCGAGGGAGAGCGGTCCGTTCCGCTGATAAATGCCACCAGGCCCTGTGCCGATCCGTGGTCAAGCGGCCAGGCAACCGCCCCCACCATGTCGGACTTGCAGACTTCGCGCAAATGCGTTTCCACCTCCTCGAGCTCGACGCGATGGCCCAGCACCTTGACCTGGTTGTCGATTCGTCCCAGGAAGTGGAATGCGCCGGAAGAGTCCTGGCAGCCCAAATCCCCGGTCAAATACCATCGCTTTCCGCCGATCACCGGAAAATTTCGCCGGGTGGTGCCGGGGTCCTCGAAATAGCCTTGGGCGAGTTGCACCCCCGACAGGGCGATTTGGCCTGTCTGGCCCGGCGGCAGGATATTCAGCTCAGGATCAAGTATGGCCACCTCCGTGCCCGGTAAAGGCCGGCCGATGGCTATAAAATCCCGGCCGGGCGTGACGTTGGGGTGTTCCCCCAGGGGCTCAGCGATGCAAACCACGGTGGCCTCTGTCGGCCCAAAGAGGTTCTCTACCGTGCCATTCGGTGCGGCTTGTTGCCATGCCAGGGCGGAGTTCAAAGGCAGCGGCTCACTGGCGAAGAGCGAATACCGCAAACAAGGAAATGCCCCGGGGGTGAGCAGATTCATGCGCCACATGATCGTCGCAATCGCCGGACCGAGAAACCAGGCGGTAATCTCTTTCTCCCGAATGAATTTTGCCGGGGCCATCCGTTGCGTGGTGGGGACGACGTGCAACGACGCCCCGGTCTTCCAGGCCATGAACATATCGAAGAATGACATATCGAAAGTAATGTCGGAGGTTGCGGCGAGGCGGTCCTCGGGTGTGAGGTTATAACGCTCCTGCATAATCCGGAGAAAGTGAGTCAACGCGCCCACCGAGATCATGACTCCTTTGGGCACGCCGGTGGAGCCGGAGGTAAATTCGATATACGCGGTGGCGTCAGGCGCCACACTTTGAGGCTCCTCAGCCGGGCTAAGTGGCTGAAGAGCAAGAGAGCGGCGGGCACTGCGGTCAGGTCCGTCCCCATTCGCGCTGGGGGCGCCGTTCGCGGGCGGGAAGACGGTGGAGAGATCCCACTCCAGGGCGGCGAGAGCGTCCAGCCCTCGTTTATCGATGACCAGTGCGCCAGGCTTGATCATCTTCAACAGCTTGCGAAGCGCTTCCACCGGGAGTGCGATGTTGATGGGGACATAGGTTGCGCCAACCCAACACGCCGCCAGAATCCCGGCGTAAGCCTGCACGCTGCGCGATGCCAGGATGCCCACGCGGCTGCCCACTCCCACGTTGCGGGTTCTAAGCCATGCGGCGATGTCCCGGACGGTGCCCGCAAGTTGCGAGTAGGTGTACTCCACGCCATCGACCCAAAGAGCCGGTCGATCGCCGTAGCGGCTTGCGCTGGCAAGAAATTCGTCTGCTAAATTCACCCCAACAACCTCTCATGTTCCCCGATGACTTTGAGTTCAGCACGTAAAATACACTCAAAGGCTTCTTCAGCGCAACAATCTATCGATATCGGGTTTTAGCAGCTTGGGGGGATACGCAGCCTTTCTCCCCTGCGGCGTCAAGGCTGCTGAGCGGCAGGCTGGAATCCGTCAACGCTTTCGAACTCGCGGTGTTCTGGGAAGAAGAGTTTGGCGTGGACTTCGCGAATATAGGATTTGACCGGGCGATGCCGGATTGCGCAGAGCAAAGCTCTGCGGTTGGGGCTTCGCTGCGGATTCGTGGTTACCGATTCACTTCCATGATACCCACAGCTCTGCCAATCACGTTTGCCGAAAACGGGAAGTGCCGGGCTAAAGCCCGGCGCTACGTCTCGCAATGTCCGGTCCGCGCAATGCCCGGCCCCATCGACTCGCGGCAAGAAAATTTAATCTGTGCCACGCCCCACAAACAGCTCGCCTAGCCCTTCCGGAAGATGAGTTCCGGGCCTTTGGCGAACACCCCGATCTTGTCGCTGGCGTGCACCTGGCCGGTGGCCATCAGTCGATAGAGGGGGTCCTGAAACTCGCACGCCAGGGTGTGTTGGAGGTGCGCCGCTCCGTATTCCGTGTCGCACCCGTGATGGAGAAGCAGCGATTTGGCGCCGGTGGTGAACTCAACCTCAAAGGGGGTGGTGGGGTGCTGGAGGAATACCTGGCATGCCCTGTCGAGTTCAAGATCGAGGATTTTCTTCAAGTCCGAGGGGCGCAGCGGGTGGTAAACAATCGTTTCTTCGATGCGGCGCAGGAACTCGGGAGGGAAATGGCGCTTGAGCGCGCGCATTGACACGCTGCTAAAATGCCGCGCTTTGGCTTCCTCCTCCGCCAACTGCGGGATGAAGCCGGAGGGAGCGGTGGCGCGCAGGCTTTCCTTGGAGCCGATGTTGCTGGTGAAGAAAAAGAGGCAGGAGGAGAAGTCCACGTGCCGATTGCGCCCATCGTTCAACTCGGCGCGGTCCAGCACGCCCAGCAGCAGAGAATAGAGCGAGTGGTGGGCCTTTTCGATTTCGTCGAAGAGAATGAGCGTATAGGGGAATTCCGGCGTGCGAAAACGCTCAATGTTGTCGCGGGTGAAGACGGGCTCTGTGTCCGCGTGGCCGATGTAGCCGGGCGGGGCGCCCACCAAGCGGGCGATTTCGTGCTGCTGCTGGTATTCCGCGCAGTTGACCTTGAGCAGGGCGCTGGGGCTGCCCACCAGGACTTCCGCCAGCGCCTCCACGGAATGCGTTTTCCCGCAGCCCGGGGGCCCCAGCAGAAGGACAGAACCCATGGTGCGGCGCGGCTGCCGGGCCTGCACTTCCACACGCTGCAGCAGGCGCAGAATCGAATCGGTGGCCTGGGGTTGGCCGACGACGCGGCCGGTCCAGCGCCGCGCCACGTGTTCGAGCCACGAACTCCTCGCCGTGGGCCGCAGGGTAACCCATCCCTTGGGTTCGTACTGTACACCTTGGCTGCTCAGCATCGCTTCCCTCGCATCGCACACTCCCAGTCGGCTTCCCACCGGAACTCTGCCGACGTTCTGGGTCTCACACCATTCTTCGGCAGATTGGGCCAAGGACTTGAGGGTAGTTAGCAATCTTGCGCGGGCGGGCCGGTCCCGCTTAGTGGGTCAATTTGATGATGGCGCGGTGGGTTTACCACGCCACATGGCCGTGGCGGCGAGTTTACCTCGCCCCATGACGGCGTCCCGATAAGATCGGGACACTGGAGTTTCTACATTTTAGCAGCCCCAAACCAGCCCGAAACAGACCTCACCCATTGAGGTCGGCGATTTTCCAAAGGAAAGCGGGGTTATAATCCCGCTCAACGTCCAAAGGAGCGAGGGACCTGAGGGATGTGCGAGGTGCGACTCTTTTGCTTCCAACCAATTGCATGGAACAATCATCCGACGCGCGAGGTCTATGTTTCCAGAAAGGCATCGTGTGACATGCGAAAATCACGAGGGAAAACCCACGTTTTATCCTTGCTGGGCGCAGTCCTGTTGATGGTTTCACCGGTCGTTTGCTTTTCCCAAAACCTGCCAAAAAATCTCGGGCAGAGTAAGATTGACGTCCTCCCGCCGCCCAAGCCCCTGACGCCCAATTGCACAGCGGCGGACCTCGACGCAAGCATTCAGGCAGCGGAGGGTCCGAACGCTCTCTACACGCTCGCCATAAATTATCGCAAGATCTCGGGACACGACTGCCGCCTCGGGCAGTCGAGTGAGCCAGGTGTAAACCCGTGGACCTTTCCAAATGGCAAACCTTTTCAATTATGCCATGATTGCCTGGGGCCAATCCCGGAGCGCGTTCACCCCACTTTCGAACCGCTCGTTCTGAAGAAGGATGAAACTGCGCACCAGGCTTTTAGTTGGAGAACTGAGCCGGCGGATAACGATGCTCCGTGCCTCCAACTCGAAGCGATGGGCATGTCGATTGGCCAGGGGCCACAGCAGCCGTACAACCTTTTTCAATGCCCTGCCCTCCTGAAAAAAGTCTGCTCGCCCGTGCAGTTTGGGGGATTTGCCGCCGGACCGTTTAGGGAGAATTCACCTCAGGTCGGAATGGAGGTGCCGAGTCTTGAGCTTTTCCAAGATTCCACACCCTACTATCCCGGCCAAAAATTCGACCTCGAAGGCCGTGCGAGCGAGCCAGCGGCTCTACTGCCTTCTAGCCCGCAGACTTGCCCCGTGATGCTACGACGGCTGAAAGATTCAAATGGTGACACCCAGTGGGACCAACTCAGCTATAAATGGTGCAAGCCGGAACATACTGTTGGCCAAGGGCCGGGTGGACAGATCGGCCTCAAAATCGACGCGCCACAAATCGCTGGGGGAAATCATTCCATTTCGCTAATTCAAGTCCTGCCAGCCGACGAAAATGGGGACGTCGCGATGGCGGAATCCAACACCATTCATCTCTATACCGTCGACACCACCACCATGCCACGCCACTGGGGGCAATTGGTGAAGGGCATAGCCGTCGACGTCACTCTGGACAAGCAAACCTTCGCGCTGGGCGAGAATGTCCCCTTGCACATTGCGCTCGAGAACTTCTCCGGGGATGTTCCCGTGGTGGGCATGACACCGCTCTGGGATCCTGGCATGGTGGTTACCGTTGATGTGCTTGACGCGTGGCACCACCGAATCGAACCTTCGGGGAGAAGCGGTTATTATTTCGGGCATGGGCGGTGGCTGCTTTACCAGAAGGGTGTTCTCGTGCCCATGGAGGAATCGCTGAAAGATGAGGGGCTATTGCCGACGGAGCCGGGGACCTACACCGTGACGGTGACTTGGTCCCCGCACACTTGCATGGGTCCCGACTGCGGCCAAAGCGGCGGTGTGCGTGGGGAACCTTACGCGACGGTTCAAGACACGGAGTCATTCGAGGTCATTGATATCAATCACCCGTGAAATCCGGGACAGGCACGCTCTTCGACGCCGCTCGGACGGGTGAATGACATCACGAGATGCCGGGGTTGCCCTACCCGGCGTTCCGCAGGGTGAATGCGGGGGGATATGGTGTCAGGGGGGAAATGGAGGGGAAATGTCAGGAACCATTTCCTCCCCTACGCCGCAAGGCCTTGTGGACAAATGTGCGCGGCCACTATTGATAGGTCCTGTGCGGCGGGGGATTAGGCGACGGACTGTAAGGCAAGAATCTTTCTCGTCACGCTGGGGGGAAAGTCCACAAACAAGAAATAATCTTTGTGATAGAGGTAATCCTCGCCGCTCTCGTCGACGATCCGCACCAGGTCGTCTTTGGCCGCCACCGGGTCCGGAAGAATCCGATAAACCTTGCCCGGAATGAGCGACGCCTGATAGTCGGTATTGTCGATGCAAAGAGCGAACGGTTTGGTTGGTGTTTTCATAATTCGTCCAAGTAGTGTTTGATTTTCATGTCCCTTTGGCCGATCCCATGCGCCTCATACCAGTGTAACTCCACCACGCGTAGAGCGCCATTCGCCAGCCTAACCGTAGCTGTTCCTTTCAATTTTCGCCACCCGCCTCGACCATAGGCCTTGCGGAGAAGTGAGCGGATCCTGACTCCAAGACCCGCAGCGATGACTTCCACGTTCTCTATGGAGCCAACGACCTCAAACTTCATTCACCCTCGCGCACAGAGTAGGGCTTCGCCAAAGTAATCCTCAAACTCCACACTTCCATTGTAGCGAATCCAAGATGCTTTTGCAGAATTCTCGTGACCGTGGGCTTTCCCCTCCATGGCGAACCCACGGCCAATTCCCAAGACGAACTCGAAGAGGTTCACGCAAGTTGACGGCCACTTGCGCGCCCAGGCATGGTCAGGGCTTATTTGAGCGTGCCTCCTCTTACCCGAAGTAAGCTTCAGCGCCAAACCTAAAATATATCGCCGATTTTCGGTCATTTAGTCTGTGGCCAGCATAGTTATGGAAGGGTTATTGCTGGCATATTACATGGGTGACCGCGTCTGCGTGAGAATACGCACCTTGGCTAGATGCCGCAGGCTAGGAGACGGAATGCAGAAGACCGATTGCCGATGGGGGATGGCCGACTGCTGACTCATGAGCCTTGAATCCAAGACTCCGATTGGCGACCCTGCACTCTCGACTCCCTTTTGTAGATTCCAGCGTGCGCCAAGGGTGGCGGCTCGCGAATATGCTTTTTACGGTCCGAATTGAGGGCTCCCCAAGAAATTTTAAAAATGACGAGCGAACCCACTATGTGCATGAAAAAAAACACGACTATGACATTATGTCTGGTCAAATACACAGCTTTTACACGAATTCGCACGAGTTTTACCGTAATTCGATGCATGAAGGTTTCGCTGAACCAGGGATTCATCGCACTGTTTAGGTCGCTCAATAAAGGACCCCGGTTTTCGCCGGATGTGCCGCCTTATCAATGCCTTCAGTATCGCGAATACTGCAAAACAAAAATAAAAAAAGTACGTTCAAAGCCGGAATGTGTATGAAAACAAACAAATATATGACAAAATGCCCGGAAAAGAGTCGGACATTTACTACAAATATTCGGACATTTACTGCAAACCAACACGAATTTTGCAGAAATTAGGGGTGAATTTACGCTGAGCCGACGGAAATACGGGGCGTGTAATCTGGGCCGTCGTCCCCGAAGGTCCGAAGCGGAGAATCCTGGTCAGAAATGTGGAACCTCCAGCGACCGAATAAAATCGGTAGGGGTTCCGCCGACTCTACCTCAAATAGATCCGCTACCCGGCGGTGGCGAATTCTTCTTTCGAACCGCCCCGGGAATCAGTTATAAGAGACAAGCGTCCTGGCGCGTAAAGACCGGCATTCGCGCCCTCACTCGGTGAAAGTCTGTTCTGGAGGTTCGCTTGCCGAATTCGCACTCGTCAGGCTCAATGACGTTCACGCGGTTCCTCCCCGTCCTTTTCTTTTTTTCCGGCGCGTCGAGCCTGATTTTTGAAACCATCTTCAGCCGCCTGCTGACCTATACCTTTGGTAACACGGCCTACGCCGTAAGCACCGTGCTGGCGGCCTTTCTGGGCGGCCTGGCGCTGGGAGCCCATTTCATAGGCCGATGGGTGGACCGTCGAGGCGCCAGCCTGATGACCTACGGCACGCTGGAATTGCTGGCGGGGGCGTACTGCCTGTTCATCCCCGGGCTGTTCGCGCTGCTGACCAGGGCTTACGTGGGGCTCTACCACTCGCTGCACCTGGGAACGTGGGCGCTTACGGGGGTGCGATTCGGGCTGGCGGCCCTGGTGATCGTGCTCCCCACTTTTCTGATGGGTGGGACGCTGCCCGTTCTGGCCCGCTGTGTGGCGAGCGCGGTGGAGGAATTCCAGCCCCTCGTGGACCGCCTTTATGCCTGGAACACGCTGGGGGCGGCGGGCGGAGTTCTGGCGTCCACCTACCTGCTGATGCCCTCGCTCGGCGTGCGGGGAACCATTCATGCGGCGTGCGCCATAAACCTGGCGATTTTCCTGGGCGCCGCGGCGTGGAATCGCCGGGAAAAGCCGGCGGCGGCGAATGCCCTTCCCCCTCCCCCCGCCATAAAAAAGGGGGACCGGCGGCGCCGCGTGCTGCGGGCGGCGGCGTTCCTCACCGGCCTCGCGGCGCTGGGCTACGAGGTGGTGTGGACCCACATGCTGGGATTTCTGGTGGGCAACACCGTTTACGCGTTCGGAGTCATGCTGTTCACCTTCCTCTGCGGCCTGGGGTGGGGAGCGCACCTGGTGGCGCGCCACCTCACCCGCCCGGCGCTCTGGCCTCGGGCGCTTGCCGCATCGCAATTGTTCCTGGGGGCGGCGGTGTTCGTCACCCTGCCGTTGTGGAGCCGCCTTCCGGACCTTTTCGCGCACGGACTGGGCGGGGCCAAGGTGGCGGACACGGCCGGAGTCGCCGCGCTCCTGGTGGCGCGGATGGCGTACCTGGGTTGGAAGATGGCGCGCCGCGGGCGCCGCGCGGGAGTTCCCTGGGCGGCCATCATCGAAGGCGCGGCGGAGTTCGCCCTGCTGGCCACCCTGGTTTCCATCAACTCCGACACCCTGTGGGATTACGCGGCGGCGGGCTTCGTGGTGGCGGAATTGCTTCGATTTCTCTGCGCCTTTTACCTCCTGATTCTCCCCTGTGGGCTTTTGGGGATCAGCTTTCCCCTGCTTCTCAATCTCGCCAGCGAGGGCGGCGGGGTGGGCGCCAGCGTGGGCGGCGTCTACGCGGCCAACACCCTGGGGACGGTGGTGGGTTCCGTGCTGACGGGTTTCCTGGTGCTGCCTGCCCTGGGCTCACACGCCACGTTGCAAGTGGCGGCGGCGCTCAATCTGCTGCTGGGGTTGGGCTTTGCTCTGTGGCTCGTGCCGCTCAGCCGCGGGCGCCGGTGGGTTCTGGGGCTTGCGGTGGCGTCATTATTATTGCTGGTGGGCGGAGGTTCCGCGCAATGGGACGCGCGCCGTCTCACCCGCGGGACGTATGTCTATTTCGCCAACACCTGGCCCATCGACCGCGTCCTCTATTTCGCCGAGGATGTGCAGGGCGGCCTAACGGCGGTCATTTCTGAGGGGCGGACGCGCGTCATGCTTTCCAACGGAAAATTCCAGGGAGACGACACCGGCGAGGTCCCGGCGCAGGAGCGTTTTGCCCTGACGCCCATTCCCTTTACGCCACGCTTCCAGCGCGCTCTGGTAATCGGTCTGGGCACCGGCAACACTTTGCGCGTCGTCTCCCTCTTTCCCTTTCAGAAGATTGACGTGGTGGAAATCGCCCCACATATTGTGGAGGCCGCGCGGCAGTGGTTCGAGGACGTCAACGCCGGGGTGATGGATCGCGACCCGCGCGTGAAACTGACCGTGGCCGACGGCAGGAATTTCCTGCTGCTCACCCCCGAGCACTTTGACCTGATCACGATTGAAGTTACTTCCGTCTGGATCAGCGGTGAGGCGGACCTGTACAACCGCGAATTCTATGAGCTCTGCCGGCAACACCTCAGCGAGCGCGGCGTGCTGCAACAATGGGTCCAGATCCATCACATGCGCCCCCAGGACCTGCTGGTGATCCTGAACACCGCGGCGCGGGTGTTTCCGCACGTGGCGTTTTTTCTGGGAGGGGAGCAAGGGCTGCTGATCGCCTCGCCCGGCCCGCTGGAATGCGACGCCCGCCAGTTGACGGCCCTGGAAGCTCTGCCAGGCGTGCATCGTGAGCTGGCGGCGCTGAACATTCCCAGCCTGTGGTCAATGCTGGGCGAACTGATCCTCATCGACTCCTCGTTTCGAGAGGCGACGGGCATCTTGCCCCGCATCAGCAGCCTGCCCGCGGATTTTGTCTCCAGCGACGACCGGCCCTACCTGGAGTATCAGACCCCGAAAGGAAATGCCATTACCGTCGATCTGGCAAGGATCAATCAGCGGCTGCTGATGCAATTCCGCCCGCCCGCACTCCCCGCTGAACTGGTGGTGCGCAACCTCGCCTCCGAGGGCGACCGGAACCTGGTGCTGGGGTTCCTGTTGGAGGGACGGGGCGATACGGCGGAAGCCCTCGCCGCCTTCCGGCAGGTGCAGGGACCCAGCGCGGAACGTGCGGGGGAGGAGATTGCCCGCCTCACGGCAAGCGCGCCCACTCCGAAGTGACCCGGGGGGAACAACCATCTGCCCCGCCCGAATTGCCGCTTGACAAGGGACATAGTTTTGGAATAATTCTCACGCTATGAAAGCCTTAAAGAATTCCCCGAACCCGGCCACGACCTACACCGTAAAGTCACTGGTTAAAGCGTTGAATATTCTGGAAGTGTTGGCGGATGAGGAGCCGCCTTACACGCTTACCCAACTCAGCCGGCGGCTGCACTTGCATGTGAGCACGGTGCACCGGTTACTGGTCAACCTGGTCCGGCACGGATTCGTGGAAGAAGATACGGTATCGGGAGGCTACCAGCTCAGTTATCGCGTCCTGCGCATGGGCTTGCGCGTCCTGGACCGTTTGGATTTCCGGCGCGCCGCGCAGCCGTTGTTGCGCGAGCTTAACGTGCGGACCCAGGAAACCGTCCACCTGGCGATCTTGCAGGAAGGGCGGGCGATTTCCATCGAGAAGTTCGTCAGCCCCCAGCCCGTGAGCCTGGACGCCCGCCTGGGCGGGGTAGCCCCCCTCCACTGCACGGGCGTGGGGAAAACCTTGTTGGCCTACCAGGGCGAGGACCTGTTGAACCAGATTGTCGTGGCGCCGGGGCTGACGCGCCTGACGCCGCACACCATCACGGGCCTGCCGCAGCTACGCAGGGAGTTGGAGCGCATCCGCGAGCAGGGCTACGCGCTCGATCAGGAAGAGGCGGTGGAGGGATTGCGATGCGTGGCGGGACCGGTATTCAATAACACGGGGCAGATTGTGGCGGCGTTCAGCGTGGCAGGATCGGCAACGCGCCTGACGCCGGCGCGCATTCCCGAGATCGCCCAAATGGTGCGGGAAACCAGCCAGCAAATTTCCTACCGCCTCGGCTATCGCCGCGACGTGCGGCCCCTGCCCGGGCCCCTGGGCGATAACCCGCGCGCCGAGCGGGGGGCAACGCGCGGGCGGACGGGCAACGCCGGGTAAGAGGGGAAGGCCCGGGCGCGGAGGATGGAGAATAACCCGCCGCCCCGTGGGGGCCGGCCTTAATTTGAGGCCACGGCCGCGGGGGCTTCAGGTTTGGGCGCAAAGTAGCCGGGCTTTGTGCGCACCACCAACTTGTTCTTGGAATGAGGTTGGAAGGCGTCGACGCGAACGTTGCGGAACGTTCCATCCTTCCTGAGGTTGCTGGGGCGATAGACCAGCGTGTACTGGTTGCGGATGTCGCGGGCGATCTGGCGGCAGGTGCTTTCCACCTCGTCGAGCGACTTGGGGAAATAGGATTCCCCGCCCGTGGCCTCGGAGAGTTTCTTCAGGACCTGGGCGGCGCGATGGGCCTCGCCGCCGCGGATTTTGAAGAGGTCGCTGGTTTCGTCCGAGCCCAGCAAGCCAATGCTATAAATGACGGCGCTGGATTTCTGGGCCCGGTCCATCAGTTCTTCCAGGGTATAGCGGCTGGCATTGTCCTCGCCATCGGTAATCACCAACAGAACCTTCTTGTCGCGATTTCCCAGCTTGAGATGATCCATGGAAGCGATGACGGCGTCGCGCAGCGCCGTGCCGCCGCGGGAATCAATCTTGTCGAGCGCCGACTTCAGGTCCTCAATGGTGTTCGCGAAGTCTCCGGGGGTATCGAGGTAATAGGCGTCGTTAAAATTCACCACAAAGACCTGGTCCTGGGGGTTGGAAGTCTTGGCGAAAATAAGCGCCGCCGCGTTCACCGCCTCACGCTTGTTGCGCATGCTGCCACTGTCGTCAATGACGATGCCCATGGAAACGGGAACATCCGCGTGCGTAAAGTGGATGAGGGACTGGGGCGCGCCGTCCTCGTAGACCTTGAAGTCGTCCTGCTTGAGATCGTTCATAATGCGCCCCTTCCGGTCGAACACGGTGGCGTGCAGGACGACCTCGTTGACCTCCTCGATGATGGTATATTCCTTGCCTTTTCGCTGTACGGGAGGCGCCTTGGGGGTCGCGGGCTGCGGGGTTTGCGCACCCAGGACGAGAAGGGGGCAACAGAGGAGGGCCAGGAGGCCACTCCGGACAAGCAGGTTTCGATCGTGCAGATTATTGAGTCGGTGCATAGTAGCCCGTTCGAGAGTAAACCTGAAGAGGCGGCAGCCCTTTCGGCGGGTTCAGCTTCACCCGGATGCGCCGCCAACGGCCGTCGCGAATCAGATTCGAAGGTTTATAGCCCAGCACGTATTGGTTGCGCAATTCGATGGAAATTTTCTCCGCAATGTCGGGCAGTTCATTGGTATTTTCGACGCTGAACAATCGGCCGCCCGATACTTCCGAAAGCTCCGCCAGCAAACCGGGGCCGCCCGCTTCCTCCGTGGTGCGCCCCCGCGAGGCCATGGGCTCAAAAATGCCCACGGCGTAAATCTGCACATCGGATTCCTTGACGGCGCGCTTGATGTCACTTTCCGTGTAGCGGCTGTGGTTGTCGCCACCGTCGGAGATCACCAAGAGCGCGCGGCGGTTGGTGGTGGCCTTCTTCATTTCACTCAAGCCCAGATAAATCGCGTCCAGAAGCGCTGTCCTCCCACCGGACTTGACCGTCAACAGCCGGTCTTGCAAGTTCTCGAACTTGGCGGTGAATCCCGAAATCAGGTCGGGCCGGTCCGAGAAACTAACAAGCATAAACTCATCCTGGGGGTTGGATGTCTTAAAGAACTGAAGGGCTGCTTCCTTGGACTTCTGGATTTTATCGCCCATCGAACCACTGCAATCAAAGATCATTCCCACGGAAATGGGAGCGTCCTCGGTGGAGAAGGCGGTAATTTTCTGTTCGACCTTTTCATCATAGACCTGGAAATTATCCTGGTCGAGGCCGGTCACGATCCGATCGAAGGGATCGGTAACGGTCACGTTGACCACCACCATATTGACATCGACGAGGAGGGGATTGACGTGAACGGGAGGCGTGCGAACGGTGACGTGCGCGCCGGCTTTGTCATCGGGTGGCGCGGTATTGGACTTTTGGTCATCCGAGCCACACCACACCCCGGTTGCCACAAGGCCCGCCAAGGCAATCGCTGCTAACCCCAGCAAGGGAGCGCGGCGCGGTAAAAGAGCTGTCATGTTAGCAGCCCTCAGAGAAAGGACACGAGCCAGTCCCCCGCCCCACGGCGGTGGCAGCTTCTCATTCCAGTTCTACTCCTCAGAAGATTCTAACACACTTCCTCGACGGTTGTTATGCCGCGCAACCGGGGGGGTGAGGTTTTTGCAAAATCATTACAATTCAATCGTACTTCAAACGCTAAGCCACGCTTATTTTGACCAACATCAAATTCTGGGAGGCGCGCCTGGTAGCCTGCGGCACCTCTTGCGCAATTAAAACTGGTCACCCTTCGAAAAGAGGACAATCGGTGACGGGCAAGGTTTGCCCCGGTCAAGATTTGCCATTGACGGGCGGGGAGGACTGACGGATAATTGCCCGTACCGAATCCCTCCGGCTAAACGTCGACTTCGGTACAGGTGATTTTCCTTTTAGGCTGCGTTTGCCAGGCATGGCGCAGGCCGCACACCATGTTTAGTTACCGGATCGTCAATCCGAGACCACAATTTGGGGAGGCGTATGGGTGCCAAATACATCTTTGTTACCGGAGGTGTAGTCAGCTCATTGGGAAAGGGGTTGGCTTCCGCGTCGATGGGCGCATTGCTGGAGGCCCGTGGGCTGAAGGTTTCGCTGCTGAAGTTTGATCCCTACCTGAACGTCGATCCCGGCACCATGAGCCCGTTTCAACACGGCGAGGTCTTCGTGACCGACGACGGGGCGGAAACCGATCTCGACTTGGGCCACTACGAGCGCTTTACCCGCGTCCGCATGCTCCGCGACAACAACTGCACCGCCGGCCGCATCTACGAGACCATCATCAGCAAAGAGCGCCGCGGCGACTATCTGGGCAAAACCGTGCAGGTCATTCCCCACGTCACCAACGAAATCAAGGGAGCCATCCGCAAGGTGTCGAACGATGTGGATGTGGTGATTGTGGAAGTGGGCGGCACGGTGGGCGATATCGAATCCCTGCCTTTTCTAGAGGCGATTCGCCAAATGCGCCAGGAGCAGGGGCGCGAGAACGTGGTGTTCGTTCACCTCACCTTGATTCCCTTCATCGGAGTCGCCGGCGAACTTAAGACCAAACCCACGCAACATTCCGTCAAGGAGCTGCGCGAAATCGGTATCCAGCCGGACATCCTCCTCTGCCGCACGGACCACTTCCTCTCGGAGGATATCAAGGCGAAGATTGCGCTGTTTTGTAGCGTTCCCGAAGAGGCCGTCATCACCGCGAAAGACGTGGAGAATATCTACGAAGTGCCTCTCCAGCTCGCGCACGAGGGGCTGGACACGCAGATTCAGCGCTGCCTGAAGCTGGAAACGCGCGAGCGCAACTTGCAGCCCTGGGTTGACCTGGTGGAAAAGATCCGCCATCCCCTGGATGAAGTCAACATCGGAATCGTGGGCAAGTACGTGGGTTACCAGGATTCATACAAGAGTCTTAATGAAGCCCTCTTCCATGGCGGAATCGCCCGCCGGGTGAAAGTGAACATCTCCTGGGTGGAGGCGGAAGGGTTGGAAGGCGAAGCGTGCGCGGAGCAGTTGCGCGACCTGGATGGCATCCTGGTGCCGGGCGGTTTCGGCAAGCGCGGCATCCTGGGAATGCTGAAGGGTATTGAATATGCCCGCACCCGCAAGGTGCCTTATTTTGGGATTTGCCTGGGCATGCAATGCGCCGTCATCGAATACGCCCGCAACGTGTGCGGGCTTGCGGGGGCGGACAGCTCGGAGTTTGATCCCTCCACGCCCCATCGCGTGATTTACAAATTGCGCGAGTTGCGGGGCATTGATGAGTTGGGCGGAACGATGCGCCTGGGCGCGTGGACGGCCCGCTTGAAGTCCGGCTCCTTCGCTCACCAGGCCTACGGCGCACTCGAAATCTCGGAGCGCCACCGCCATCGCTATGAGTTCAATCGCGAGTACGAGGAAACGCTGGTGGCGAACGGATTACAATTGACCGGGGCGACGCCTGATAACACCTATGTGGAAATCGTGGAGGTTCGCGACCATCCCTGGTTCCTGGGCTGCCAGTTCCATCCTGAGTTCAAGTCCCGGCCCCTCGAGCCGCATCCGCTCTTTACCGCGTTCATCAGCGCCGCGCACGAGTTTCGGTTGCAACGATTGAAGTCGCGGCCGGTGAGCGCCCAGGCGGAGCCCCAACCGCGGCTTGCTTCCGCCCAAACATTGGAAAGCGGATTGGCCGCCAAGGAAGCCGGCGCTTCGAATTCCTAAAGGTGGATGATACTGTGGCGAAACAACCATCGATAGGTAAATGCGCTCTCTGTGGAGAGGTGTTGGGCAAGGCGGCCATCACGCGGCACCTGACCAAGTGCAGTCAAACCCAAATTCCGCCGATTCCGGGCCAACAAGAACTTGCCCCTGCTTTCCACTTGGTGGTGGAAGGCGGATGGAAGGCTTACTGGCTGCACCTGGCGGCGCCGGTGAAGGCCCCGCTCAGCAAACTCGATGATTTTCTTCGGAATCTTTGGCTGGAATGCTGCGGCCACATGAGCGCCTTTGAAATTAACGGCATTCGTTACTCCGTCTCTCCCATGGAAGAAGAGAGGAGCATGAGAACGCCGCTCGGCCGGGTGGTCGATGTCGGAACCAAATTCCGCTATGAGTATGATTTTGGTTCGACCACGGAGCTGGGAATGACCGTGGTGGGATTTTGGAACCTCCCCACGCCCAAAGGAGCTGTGCAATTACTGGCCAGGAACGAACCGCCTCCCATCCTCTGCAGCCAATGTGAAACTCAGCCCGCCACCCAGATCTGCACATCATGCGAGGAGGCCTGGCTTTGCGAATCGTGTGCCGCGGAACATGATTGTGGTGAGGCGATGTTTCTGCCCGTCGTCAACTCTCCCCGCGTTGGTGTGTGTGCCTACACCGGGTAATCGCTTCGGCCGGAAAGTGGGTTGCACAGCCCGTCGGAGTTAGTGCGCAGCCACGGCAGCATTCGGAAACGTGTTTAGGCCGTCCGCACCTTTGTGACGAAACGCGGCGCGAGTTTCGCGTATAATCAAATCCCATCCAAACTTTAAAGGTCGGGAGCTAGCTATCGGTGCCGGACCGGGATCCACATCGCGAACTCACTTTGCTCGTCAACTCCACCTATCCAATCATTTATCTGGAGACCTGGGAGGAGGCCCGCGCCACGGCCATTCTGCAGAGCGTGGCGGAGGGCCTCGGCGTGCCTTTCTACGAATGGGCTGTGACCACGGGATTGGCGAGGATGGGCGGGGCGGCGATCTACAATTCCCAGGAGCCTGAGCAGGCCCTCGCCAATGTCAGCTCCATCCCCGGCGATGGCCTTTTTCTACTCAAAGACTTCCACAAATATCTTGACCAGGACGTCATCGTCCGGAAACTCCGTGACCTGACGCAGGAATTCCGGCGCGCGCGGCGCGTCATCATCATCACGGCCCCCGTGGTGAACATCCCCGTCGAGCTGGAGAAGGATACGGCACGCTTCTCTTTGGCCTTGCCGGGCGAAGCGGAGTTGGATCGCATGGCGGGGTTGACCGTGCACGAACTCATGGGCCGCCAGCGCCTGAAGAACGAATTGAAGCTGGACCAGAGGCCGGCCCTGATTCGCAGCCTGCGCGGCCTGACGCTGGATGAGGCGCAACGTGTGCTTACCCAGGCCATCCTGGAACAATCCGGCCTGGTTACGGCCACCATCCAGGCCGTGCAGGAGGCCAAGACCCGGCTCATCAAGGATCAGGGCGTCATTGAGTTCCTGAAGCCGGAGTGCGGCATGGCGTCGGTGGGCGGACTGGCGCACTTGAAAGCGTGGCTGGAGAGGCGCCGGGCGGCGTTTTCGCGCGAGGCGGAGAAATTCGGGCTCGACCCTCCCAAGGGCATCCTGATTTTCGGTATTCAGGGTTGCGGAAAAAGTCTGTGTGCGAAGGCGGTGGCGCAGGAGTGGGGCTTGTCGCTGCTGCAATTTGATTCCAGCGAGCTGATGGAAAAGTACATCGGGGATTCGGAGAAGCACCTGCGCAGATCCCTTCAGGTGGCGGAAGCCGCGGCGCCGGCGGTGCTCTGGATCGACGAAATCGAGAAGATGTTCCCCCACGCGGCGCTCACCTCCGACGCGGACGGCGGCCTCTCCCTGCGCCTGTTCGGGGCCTTCCTGACCTGGATGCAGGAGAAGAAATCTCCTGTATTTATTGTCGCGACCTCCAACGACATTTCCGCGCTTCCCCCGGAGTTGCTGCGCAAGGGCCGGTTCGATGAGCTGTTTTTTGTGGACCTGCCGGATGCGCAACAGCGGCAGAGCATTTTCGCCATTCATCTGGCCAAGCACCAGGCCAACCCTGCCAAGTTCGATCTCCCCCAACTCGCCGCGGCGAGTGCAGGTTTTAGCGGCGCGGAGATTGAGGAAGCCGTGAAGTCCGCGCTCTACTCCGCCTTTGAAAAGAAAGCCCCGCTCTGCTCCGCCATGGTCGTTGAGGAATTGCGCGGCACCTACCCGCTGTCCGTCACCATGAAAGAAAAAATCGACTCGCTGCGCGCCTGGGCACAACAGCGCGCCATCCCCGCCAATTAGGCCTGCGCGAAGCGCCTTGGAGTGCGGTCGCAGCAGCTACCGCCTTCCGCCTTTGCTTCATACCATAATC
>Ga0326727_10013367_pt1 | contig 18305 bp, 18 predicted proteins | sample MB2enrmetagenome_FD_207643 | JGI IMG/M metagenome (GOLD analysis project Ga0326727, IMG submission 207643) | Lab enriched peat soil microbial communities from McLean, Ithaca, NY, United States - MB29MY | ecosystem: Environmental > Terrestrial > Soil > Wetlands > Peat | place: USA: New York...
CAGTGAGAGCCATTCCTACAGATGCAACTATTCGTGACTCAACTCTGTCAGAGAGCTTTCCGGCAATAGGCGAAATCATAGCCTGGACAACCGGCTGAACAACCAGGATAATTCCCGCATACTCAGGCGTAAAGCCTTTAGTATACTGCAGATCGAGACTCAAGAGAAAAGTCACTGCAAAAGTCGCGTTGTAATTGATTAACGCAGATAAGTTCGCAAAGGCAAAGAATCGGTTTTTTGTTAGAAGGGAAATATCAAGTACAGGAGAAGATATTCGCATTTCGTACAAAGCAAAAATCAGCACCCCAATAATTCCCACCGCTATAAGAGCAGCACCTTTTAAATCCGGGAGAACTGAGAAACCGTACATGACGGCAACGACCGCTGCGCTGTATATAACCGATCCTGTCAAGTCGAAGCTATCTCCCTTGCACTCGGCCCATTCACCTTTTAGCTTACCGAGGATTAGGAGAATTGTTGCTATACCTATAGGGACATTTACGAAGAAGATGCTCCTCCAGCCAAGGTACTGGGTTAGCACACCACCAAGGAAAGGGCCGATAGACAGCCCAAAATAAACTGCGGTAATGTAAATACCAATAGCTTTCCCACGCTCACCCGACGGGAAGACAGAGGTAATGATAGCAATTCCGGTCCCGAAGATCATAGCAGCTCCTAAACCTTGGACGATTCGGATACCGATAAAAATTTCAGTTGAGGGGGCCATCGTCATCACTAGGGATGCGAGACTGAAAACCGATATGCTGCAGAGGTATATTTTTTCCTTCCGTAAATATCTGCGATTTTCCCAAATGGGACAAGAGACACTGCTGAAGAGAGAAGATATGCAGTCGCAATCCATGCGAGAGCAATTGCGTCCATATGAAACTCTTTCCCTATCGAGGGAAGGGCAATATTTACTGCTGAACTATGAAAAGGAGTAATGAATCCCGAGAGTATCGCAATCAGAAGTACCACTCTCTTTCCGGTGCCATGGACAGAGGTATTAGGAGTTTTGCATATCCCAGTAGCCTTAGAGAGTATTCCTCTATTTTCAGCAAGTGATCTGTTATTACTCATTTTTTTACCATCTATAAGCGATTACTTTATCTGTCACATTACAGTTTTCGCTCAAGCTATTACCTTCTATCTTCATTTCCCCCGTGCTACGGATATTATCGACATCGCAGACAGCACCGCAATTTCCATCACCTTCAATCACAATATTGATGATCCTGATAGTTCATTCAAGAGCTCCTATTTTTCCTGTGCCATAAGATCTAGCGCCTCCATTCCCTTATGGTGATCACGTGTACATTTTGACGTTTGATCTGTAGTTCTGGATAACAAATAAAACACGGTAAAATCAACTTTAGTGTACTCTGATATAATTATAAATTCCGAATAGGATTATGCCTACTATAAAGCCTATAGTATTGCCTACTATCATGTCTATATCACTGCATTCTTCCTCTATGGGGCATATATCACTGCGTATTTCCTTATCAGTCACTTCACGATCACTTAGCCTATAACATTGCTGTTTTAGCTCAAACCACTACGTTCTATCTTCATCTGTTTTTCAAGTCCAGGAACCAAAGTCATGCATTTTATCAGGGTGCTGGACAACTTTGATTTTTTTCATTTCTGTTGGCCTGTCAAAACCAGAAAGCTCGAATTACAGTTCATGAAATTTACGTGAAGCCTTACGAATCAGTCGCCGGAAAATTTCTTTTTCTTCAGATGTAAAATCCAGAAGGAGGGTGTCGACAAAAGAAATCAATTTTTCCAGAATCATATCTCTTGTTTCTTTCCCTTTTTCAGTGAGATAAACCCTGTAAGCCCGAAGGTCATTTTCATCTCTTTGCCTGTACACATAACCTTCTTTTTCCAGGCTCTGTATTGCTCTGGTGCTTGTTGCTTTGCTAACGTATAGAGCTTTTGCAAGGCCTTCTTGAGAGATGCCATCAGTATGATATAGGGTCATTAAAAAATCAAATTCTCTGCTTCCGATCCTGTAATCTTCTAATTTCGTCATCATGTATCCCAGATGGCTTCGGTAGATGATGGCGATAGGACCGCATATTTCTCTTGGATCTATCATAATTTTATTTCCCATTTTTATAACACTAACAGATTTATTTAAAAAAACATTCAAAGATTAGTTGCACCTGAAACTAGTATATAAAACATTTTTTCTTATATTTATAGTTACGCATAAAATAAAATGAGACTAGTAATTAGCAAGTTTGCACATAAACGTACAAATTATGGAAATAACAAGCCTACAAAAGGATCGAGATGGAACTAAACTCGTCCTGAAAAAAGTTAAGGGCAGATTTTCTCAATTACAGTTTAGATGGACTGATTTTAGTTATGTTGGTCAACTGGTTAAATGGATCAAAGTAATTTGTTGATCGGGTGTTGGAAAAGTAAAGCACAGCGATGACTTCAAAGGCTTCAAAGTGCTTCCACATGATGGGTAGTAGAGTGTATATCTAGACGATTGGGTCGCATCGAACATTGAGTAAAGAATACAACATAGTGATAGAATCAAATCAAGCATTGATATCTGTTGCTATAATCAATATAATGAGTAAAAGATTGGATCGTATCAAGCCTTTCAGCGAATGATAAAGGATATTCCGACAGGCTCCTAAGATTTCAATTTTGGAGAGATCACAGCAAAAAAGGAAATGATCAGATGAAAGAGAACCAGCGAGCTTTACTGCAATGATGGTAGCATACATACGTGCCTATCATTCCATGCATGATACCAAAAAAATCTTTGATGATTTTTTGGCTTATTACATATACAAGCTTCTAAGGCCTTTCAAAACTGATTGATATGGGGGGCGACAGCTACATTTTATGACGAAACATAGCTTTTTCCTGACTTTAGCATTGTGTTGAATTTTCTCTACAATAAGCTTTTGATATTAGTGATTTTACAGAAAAATCTACATACTGCCAACATAAACACAATTATATGGTGCAAATAAATATAATTTGTCTAAATATTAAGCTTTTATTTCGTTTTATTGTCCTTACACGGCGACCCTATGGTCGAATTGCATTCCACTTGGCGCATGTATCCAACTGTTTTTGAATCTAATACTGTTTTTTTACAGACATTGTTCTTCGCATCCAGGTAGGACTTCCTTGCTATTTCCATACTACCTTTAATTTCAACGATACTCATATCAAAAGTCCGGGAAAAATTTATAATATTTGTGTCGAAATCTTCCCCTTTTGAGATTTCATTATTTATTTTGACAACCTTTTTATACATTTTTTTATACAAAGGATTTTTCAAGAAACTTTTATCGAAGTTGGAAGTACCGCTAGCCTCCGTTTTCATTTTTCCCCAACTGGAGGCCCACATTGATGTCAAGTAGAACATACCTGTACCATTTCCACTCTGCATAACTTCAGCATAAATATCGTTGCCCCCAAGAGCTACGCTAATACAGTCATCCACAATGTCTCCATTTTCATCTTTGAGAAAATAGAGTGAACAACCAAGATTTTTAAAATCAGCTTCCAAGCTCCTTAAAGAATATCTACAGTTCCCATAAAAAAGAAGAATCCAATCTGAAAAATTTGCCATTTCTCTGATATTTCGGCAGATTTCAGATCTTAAGATTTCGCAATCTATGTGCAAGTCAAGCTTCAGAATGTTTACTACTACAGTGATTATTTCTTCATTCTTATTCTTCATATTCTTGAGTACTTTCCCCAAAAATGGAACCCTTAATAGAATATTCGGAATTTTCACAGACTTATGAGTATTTATCTCTTTCAAAAAGAAGGATACTCTGTCAAGAGGAAAAAGTCTAGGGTGGCAATTTTCGGATTTAAGCTTTCGAACAAACCTAAAGCATTGTCTGTTTTCAACTACCACTAATTTGGTTAAGTCAACGTCTTCTTAAAGAATATGCCTAAGTCCCGCTTCAAGCATTTCACAGCCAATTATGATAAGTACAGGCATCTGTAAACTCTCTTTTAGATTCTATTATTTTTGGTAAATTGGAACCTTTTTTGAATTGCTTTTATTAATCAAAGAGGAAGAAAACTATCAAAATTAAATGTAAAATCGTAATCATTCGGTCGGGTTAAAACGATATCAATAGCTATTTTTATTATAATTCAATAGGCAAATTTCATAGAGTTGGTTTTTTAATATTGGCTATTAATTCGGTTTTTCTGTTTTTATTAGTTAGTAATCAGACACACCAATGATATAAAAATCAATAGCAATAAACTCAAAACTTTCTAAAACTCAAGTTTTAACCATGATATATATCGTACTTTATTTTGCATTATAAGTGTGTAAGTCCTAAACTAAATATGATTTTGTCTATAAATGTAGATGGTCTATATTTTATAGTGAATTTAGATAAACTCTTAAATTTCGTCATATGCATATAATTTATATATAAATGGTTCTATGGAGAGAAAGAAAACATGACTATCAAAAACGTCGAGATCGATAGATCCATCGTGACATCTTCCAAGCCGTTCGAAGAGATCGTGGCAGCTCTCGAAGCGGCTGTTTGGCATCCAGATATGGTAGAATTCGTGAAAGCAACTCATAGCACACTGACCTTTGCTGAACTGAAGAATGTGATTCATAGGAGCCTGGGTAGAACGGGGCTGATGATGTTCATGAAATTCGATCTCGGCGAGATTCTGCGTACGGAAACAGGGCTCAGCACGCCGAAAATCGTGCGTTTTTTGATCGGCAATCCGCTTATCATGAAAGAAATGGTAAAGCATTTTCCCGACGCTGGATCATACACTCCGGTTACAATTCTGGTCGATGAGCGGCCAGATGGCGTGCATTTGTCGTATGATAAGATGGCCAGTCTTCTGGCTCCATACAAAAACCACGAAGCTCTTGTTGTCGCTAGGGATCTGGACTCGAAAATCGAGTGCCTTCTTCGAGAGTCCGTGGTTTAAAGATCCCATAAAATATAAAAAAACGTCATAATTTGAAAGAAAAAATTGTGAAATTAGATCAGAAATTTCAATAGCTAATTTGAGATTTCCTGATAGTAATCATTCTTAAATGCAATTATAATAGACTTAATATCTAAAATAATTTATTTTAGGAAAGTGAATTCAGAAGTATGATCACTTTTCAACTGGATAATTATTTTCAATACACACATAATGGCGAATAGTCAGATTTTTGCCTATGCGTCTGTAAACTCAATCATTCCATTACATATAGGAATATCCAAGTTTCTATCGATTACATGCCAGTAAATGCAAAAAAAGTATTAAAAAAGCATAGCTAAATTCAATAAATTCCTTCGCTATTGATTTTAATTAAATTAATTCTTGGGAATTATTTTATCAAAATTAATTTTTAAAAATTAAAAAAAGAGAATCTCATATCAGAAAAAATTAATTGGATTGCATATGCAAAATACGACTTTCAATCTAAAGCAAATTTTCGATATTCCTTCCAATTAATAACATCATCTTAACTATAAAATATTTATGTGGATTTAGTAAATTACATATTTTTGGAATTCAAAACATCACGTTTTAATACAGTAGGGATCCATCGGGGATATATGACAGGAGATGACCACAGAGGACTTAAAAAAATTCAATGCTGGATACCAGTGTCTACCTGGGAGCAAATAGAGGCAGCAGGATACACAAGCCCAAAGCTTGCTATGACTAAAGCCATTGAGTTATTACTTGGAGATTCTACTGGATCTCGGCGGGATCTCAAAGGGGTCTCCGGGGATTCAAAGGGATCTGCTGAAATTTCAGAATTGAAGGCAATAATTGAAGAAAAGGAGAAGCAAATAGAGGAAAAAAGCTGCCAAATTGAAAAACTTAATAAGGAACTGTTAAATGGGGATTCTATGGGATCTTATGGGGATCTGGAGAGAATCTTCGGGGATTCAAAGGGATCTGCTGGAATTTCAGAATTGAAGGCAATAATTGAAGAAAAGGAGAAGCAAATAGAGGAAAAGAACTGCCAAATTGAAAAATTTAATAAGAAACTATTAAATGGGGATTCTATGGGATCTTATGGGGATCTGGAGAGAATCTCAGGGGATGCAAGGGGATCTAATGGGGATTTAAGTGGATCTGTTGAAATCCCAGAATTGAAGGCAAGAATCGAAGAAAAAGATAACCAAATAGAGGAAAAGGATCGACATATTGAAACATTGAAAATAGACCTTGAGAACAGCCAGGAAACGCATAGAAATTACATGATGCAAATACAGACATTGATTACCCAAAGGCAAATCGAAGCACCAGGAGCTAAGAAGCCATGGTGGAGATTTTGGTAACTCCAGCCACAATTATACTACATAATAAGATAAACATGGAAGGAAATTCTATTAAGAAGACATCAACTTTGGATGAAAAATCTTAATCAGTTGATAACTCATGACTTTCTCAAACCTCATCAAACTTCACTAAAATTTGTTTTCTAAGTATATCTGCTTCCTTGACTGTTATTTTAACATTCTCATTTTTATTTTCCGAAATGACATCCATCTTTCGGTATTCACGTCTACCATAATCATCAGTGAACCGTCTTTCCAAAATCCACATACAAACTTGATAGTTTCCAGCATCAGCAACGTCATTAAGGCGCTGTAGAATTTTTAGAGCACCTTAGGTCTTATGTTTTAGGATATGTTGAGAAAACTGAAAATATTCTAGATTTGAATTTTTTTTCCTTTTTTATCAAATCATTGAACGTATGATATGTTATGCCCGCAGAGTCTGCAGCAAGAGCATATGGAAGTCCCAAAGCAACATTATCACCGATTAGCTGTGTTATGTCATGAGTTAATTTAGAAGGTCTTGCCATGGTCACACAGATTTTCATTTTTTTTAATTAATATAAATTAATTTTATAGTTAATATTTATTTAGTTTACTTAGCGTAGAGGCGGGGTTTAGATTATTTTAATCAAAAATGAGTGATTATGAAGCGATTTAAGGCGTTTTCTTGAGTTGGATAGGTTTTATCCCATAAGGTCAGCCTATTCAAGGTTCGCTCTTTCAAGGTTATTTTCGTTGAAGTTAGCTTTTTTAATTTCATTCATTCCCTAACCTCTTTCCTTTACCCCAAAATTATTGTTTGTCTTGTATCAAGTGTGAATTAAAACAACTATTTTATCATGGTCCTGAATACAGGCCTTTTGCTACCTGAACCTTAAAGGCATGTTTGGTTATATACTGCTTTTTTGTGAAATCCTCGAGACTTTGTGGTCATCAACGAAAGTTAATGTCCTAAAGTTAATTTTGTGAGCTGCAAGTGAAGATTACCTGTAGACACAGAAGGTCTGTTTAAAGGTATTTTAGAACTTCGAATTTATTGTGATGTAGGTCTGTTTATATATCTTTTGTATGTATCCTAACTAGTGTTACAACCTATACTAATTAGTATATCATCCTTAGAAAAAGAAAACAGAAATTAGAAAAGATGTTTCCCAGAAATTAATGAAAAAAAATGTAAAGATGTTTTGATAAAATGTAAAAATTTTCATCGGATGCACAGAATTCAAAAGATTTGGTTTATTAAAAATCAATAGAAATTGAGGTGGTGTGCCTCTCTGCAAGCAATTGTATATGTAGTGCCACCGCTTGGGATGTAAATAAATTCTTACAAATCAAATATTTCAATTTGCTATATGATTCTTTTTCTTTTTTGGTTTCCCTGATTGTCAACATACTTTTTAAAAAATCTTAATAAACCTCTGATTATCATGAGTAAGTTAGATACCATTTATAAGCATATGACATAATTTAGGAGTTTATTTACAATCCTCTTTATGACAGACGAAGTTGTACTATCGCTCACAGTTTCAATGTGAACTCCATCGCTAGACATTCACTACAAATAGCTGTTTTTTAATCTCGGAACATTCGTTACAAATTTGCAACTATTCCGGTAGCCTTGTGAGTTAATGCATAATTTTATATATGGTAAAAAAATGTAGATCAGGAAAAGTATAATGACTGTAAGGACAATGACTGAGAATAGCATCGCTTTTTTTGCTCTTTTCTCACAATTACTGTCAAAATATTTTCCCTATAAATACCTTTCTAAACTATTACTTCTTCAGTGGGATAAATCCAACTTTACTCACAATGTTCTGCCCTTTTTCTCTCAATACAAAGTCACAGAATTCTTTTGTGAGTCCTGTGGGTTCACCATTTGTATAGAAGTAAAGCGATCTGGAAAGTGGGTATGTGCCACTTAGAATGGTTTTAGTAGTTGGCAATATAGAACCATTCCCGTTATCCAGGCTTAAGACCTTTACGCTTTTATCGACGTATGCAAAGCCAATGTACCCGATTGCATTGGGGTTTTGAGCTACTTCACTGACTGTTCCTCCCGTAGTAGCTTGGGTAAGCGCATCAGGTCGGTACTCATCCCCAAGCAAAACGTCTTTCTTGAAGTCTGCATAAGTTCCAGAACTGCTATCCCTGGAAATTACTGCAATTGGTTTGTCATCACCACCAACTTGCTTCCAGTTACTGATACTCCCATTATAGATACCTCGCAGCTGGTTAAAGGTAAGTTTTGAAATAGGATTCTTGGGATTTACAACCACTGTAATGCCGTCATAAGCAATTTCATGCTTCACTGGGTTGATTCCATTTGCATTAGCTTTTGTAATTTCGTCAGTTGTCATTTCTCTGGATGCAGTAGCAATGTGTACCTGCCCATCAATTAGAGCTGCAATTCCAACGCCAGATCCCCCTCCAGTAACTGAAACACTTTTACCAACGGATTCAGTAATAAATTCTTCGGCTTCAGCCTGTGCAAGCGGTAGAACTGTATCAGAACCTTTCACAGAAATACTCTGTGATTTTACAGCAGTAGCTTCCTGAACTGGTTTTCCGCCTGAAGAGTTATTCTGAGCAATGGAAGAACCTTCACTATTTTTTCCAGCGCAACCAATGCCCAGAAACACAAGCCCAATTACTACTAATATAAGGATTTTGTATTTTTTTGATTTATTTACCATATTGAAAGACACTCCATTAAATGAATAGGGCTAAATCAGCAATATTTATCTATTAACTTCTAACTCGTATAATAAAAAACAAATGAAATAATTATATACAGATTTGGTATTAAAGTATAACAATTAATATTAAAGTATATATTTAAATTGGTTACTAACGTACTGTTATGTAAAATTGGTTGACGGCAAAAATATCAGATAATTATATTTGGAAAAATATAAAATATAATTATCTAAGAGAGATATTTAGTATTATATAAAAATTACATTCCATTGTGCATAAGTCCTATCAGGAAAGATCCTCTTCTTTCAATATATTTTGGATTTTACAATGTTACCATTATTAATTGCCGCCTTGATAACCGTTTTTACGATCTACTTGTCCATCAGGGTAGCCTTCATCGTAGCCATGTGTGTAGCCTTCATCAAAGCCATTTGTGTAGCCTTCATTAGTGTTGTTATGACTTAAACCGGATTTGATATCATAAAAATTGCCATTAAAACCGGTTTGGTAGCTGGTTCTATAGCCGGCTGCATAACCTCGTTCGTAGTTGGGGCTTTTTAGACCCCATACGATTGCTACCGCAGCTGTCAATCCTACTACAAACAAGACTATCAGCAAAATAGACAGTATCTTCTTTACGCTGTAACCAAATATAATTTTATTTTCATAACGTTGGTTTTCCACTAAATGTCCCCTCGGCAAGTTCACTAATTAAATATCATATTTTTGAGTTGATCTCAAAACCCATTTCATTTTTAGCCATTATGATTTTACAATATTATTTTTATTATCAGAATCCAATTAACACTAAAATAAATGTAAATATTCAAGTAACTTTTGGACATTATAATTTTACTTATAATCAAGGAAAAAATCGTATACTTATTGAAGTTAATGTTGTTTTGTTATTATGCTTACATGCGAAGAAATCCTTGAAATCTATGAAGTAAATCCTGAGAGTATTATTTCGGTAATCCATAGACTTGAGACTACTTTAGAAGAGCAAGCTATTCAAACACTGCTCTTGAAGAACGTGTAAAGATTTTCGAATCTTGCTTCAATTAAAACAGTTGCAAAAGTAACATCTTCTCCTACTGACTTTTATTTTGCTTCATAAGGTAAAGTAAGTCTATCAAAGATACTACATTATTCAGAAGATACCCAAAGTAAATCGTCTTTGTTTATACCAGAGGTGGAGTCATTTTTCTTTGCTATATCCAACAATTTAATTACCTGAACTAATTTTTTATATGCTTTTTCGATTTGTAGAAATGATTCCTGAACTAATGCGGTTAGAACTACTGACAATAGCATCAATATTTTTTTCGTTTCCTGAAAAATTCTTTTTTATAAAGCTGAAATCTTAAAGCTCTTTAAAAATCTATAATAGATGTGAAACACCATTGTTAAGAGTATGAAAAGCGAGTTCATCACACAAGAATCTTTAGATATAAAAATCCAGAAAGCAGCTGGAGTTGAGAAAGAATTTCCAAGAAAAGTTTTCGCACAAAATCAAGGAAAAAAGGGCCCTTTAAAAGTAGTCATTATTGGAGGGGGAGCCTGTGGTATGGCAGCTGCTACCAAAATTAGAAGACAGAGTGATTTTGAGATAACAGTACTTTCACGAGATTCCCATACTGCTTACAGTCACTGTGGGATCCCTTTTGTTTTGAGTCGGGAAATTAATAGTTTTGAAAACCTTATTGTAAAATCCCTGGATTTTTTCAAGAAAAACAGGATAGATGTTAAGCTAAATGAGTCCGTTAGGTCAATTGATATTGGTTCAGGAACTGTTCAGACAAGGGAAGGAATTTATCCTTTTGACAAACTGGTGATTGCCACAGGAAGCCTGCCATTTATACCTAAAAAAGATCTCACTACAAACATTCTACCTTATGGCATCTTCACCTTGAGGAGTCTTGATGATGGCATGCTCTTTGAAAAAGCCCTGGAAACTGCCGAAAAAGTTTGCATCATAGGTGGAGGGACAATAGGAATCGAATGTGCCGTAGCACTTGTTAGAAGGGGAATTAAAACTGTACTCATAAGCAGAAGCAAAAATCTGATTTCCAGGCAGTTTGATCCCGAAGTTGCTGAAATTATAAGAAGACACCTGGAAAGTCTGGGCATTGAAGTAATTTCAGGTGAACATATTGTTATTCCTGAAAATTTCAGGAAAGAAAAAACTCTGCAAGTTGGAGACAGGCTATTTCTTGCAGACATTGTGCTCCTGGCAAGCGGGGTAAAACCCGAAATTTTTCTTGCCACTGAGGCCGGAATCGAAATTGGAAAAGCTGGAGGAATAGTTGTAAACGAAATGCTTCAGGTAAAAGCAGGAGGGGAGTTCCTTCCCGGTGTTTATGCAGGTGGAGAATGTGTGGAAGTAAAGGACTTTATAACAGGGGAAGCCAGAATAAGTCAGCTGGGTACAGCAGCACGGAGTATGGCCTATGTAATCGGCAACAATATTACCGGAAGGGCTACTGCTTTCGGGCCTCTTGCAGATCCTTGGGTGGCCGTAGCAGGTGATTTGCAGTTCGGTGGAGTGGGAATTACCTCGAAGAAAGCTGCAAGTAAGGGAATGAGTTTAGTTACAGGATTTTCCAGCGGGTATACAAGAGCTTCTTATTACCCAGATAGAAAAGATCTATACATCAAACTCCTGTTTAAACATGATCGCCTAGTAGGTGCACAACTTGTGGGAGGGGAGGGAATAAAGGAAAGAATAGATGCTCTCTCCCTTGCAATCAGGAAGAAATCCACAATCAAGGATCTTCTAGACCTGGAAACCTGTTACTGTCCTCCGGTTTCAATGCTTATAGATCCTTTACGACCGGCAGTAAAAACCGCAATTCAAAATATGAGGAAAAAAGCAAATAGTAAACATAAGTAAAGATGAAATTAAGGAGTATTTCGATAAATCCCTAAATTTCGTCATATGCATATGAATGTTATATAAATGACTTGTGAAAATCAAAGATTTATCGAAATTCTCAGAACTTCCCTGTACTCCAGTGGAAATAAAGGGGTAAATTTGATATTTATAATAGGGATCATGGGGAGTATAATCTTGCTTCTACAGTGTCTCTACGCCTTTCTGCACTTTGAGAAAGAAACGGCTGAACTCACTCTTGTAAGAAGAGGAACTGATGTGGTTTGAGATCCGACGATAGATTACCTGAAGCGAGTGAATTTAAGTGCACTTTAACGGCTGGTTATACAGACAAAGTAAACCTGAATGAACATCGTTATTCCTGAGGAATGAGGAATAGCTTCAGCTTTTTTTGACCCAGCCAGACGTTGTACGCTCCAATTATTTAAAAGAAGAAGCAATCAGAGGAGCTACTTATACTTCGAATCTTTCGGATAACGTGACTTTACACAGGCGGAGTCTTCCAGAATAAGGCTTCTGGAAGAGGATATCATCCAAATCGAACCCCAATTCTTTGAGGGTTTTTCCGCTGGAAGTTGGATAATCCTGTGGATAGGTTATCTAGGTGGAAGTGCTCTTGGAGAGAGGGCTTCAGCAGAAAAGGTAGGTAAATATGCTGCATAAAAAATTTACCACGAAATGCTTTCAGATGTCTCTATGGATATATATTGGATAAACCAGCTTATCCCATATATCTGACTTTGACAGTTGAGTAAAATAAGTGTCTTTGTTTGTGTATTTTGCTCAATGAATACAAACACAAGAAAAAGAATATTATCCACAATTTCTAACAAGAATATATGCGCTTCTATCGAATAGATTTTGCTGTTTAATTCTTTTATCCCACTTTTCGCAGATGTACACAAGAAAGTCATCTATTTTTTCAATATAGCAGTAGCTTAAAAATTAGTCAAATTTTCAAAAAATAGAGGGCAAATGAGTAAACAAATTTTATACATGTGTACATCTGAAGAATGTGTTTTTATTAAAAACTTAATTTTTGTGAGATTTTTGGCAAGCATAACAGAAATTGTTTGGCTCTTAATAACTATTAATAGGCTTTGTGAGATCTAAGCTCACACATAATTTTCGTATCAAGGAAGCTGGCAAATAGTTAAATCATAAAGGAATTATCGACATCTTACACCTTGAAAGATTCTATGAAAGAGTCCTTTACAAAATTTTTGAGAATCTTGGGGTAACAAAGAGGAAATAATCTCAGATATCCTGAAAAGTCTGTTTTTGTTTATGAGTGTGAAGAAAAGTATCGAAATTTGGACAGGAAATTTACTATGAGGTATGCTGATTAGAAGTTATCTAATTATTATGTCCAATAATTAAATTATCAAGACACAGATATTGATAAGTTCGTTGGGAAGGAATTTAAAATAGTCTAGAATGGTTTAACTAAAGGATAGTTCTTTTCACCATTCTCATAAGATTATCAATAAAATTTCAATCCTACATAAGTAACAAATTACAGAAAAAATAATTGTAAAATACTACAGTAAAAATTTGTATACGGAAATTTAGGGAGAACGAAGGATTCTGTACAGAAAATGCCAAAGAACGGAGCTGAACATTCAATACTGGCATTCGGGTGCATGCGCCTGCCGGTTAAAGAAGATGGTACAATAGATGAAAAAAGGGCTATGAGCCAAGTACGTTATGCAATCGATCACGGCATAAACTACGTTGATATGGGTTGGATCTATCATATGGGAGAAAGCGAACCCTTTTTAGGGTGGGCCCTTGTAGATGGATACCGGAAAAGATTAAACTTGCAACAAAACTTCAGTTCTGGCTTGTGAAGAGTTGAAAGGATATGGATTATTTTCTGAACGCTCAACTGGAGAGACTCAAAACAGATCATATCGATTATTATCTTATCCACGGTATCGCAGGAGAAATGTGGGACAAATTGGAAGCTCTTGAAGTGATCGATTTCCTTGATAGAGCCAAAAGTGACCGGAGAATAATTAACGCTGGTTTCTCCTTCCACGGGTTAATTGAGGGTTTTAAGCGGATTGTAGATGCATATCCTTGGATTTTCTGCCAGACTCAGTACAATTTCATGGATGAAAATAATCAGGCAGGAACGGAAGGACTTAAATATGCAGCTTCAAAGGATCTGGGTGTGGTTGTCATGTAACTCCTGCTTGGAGGCAATCTCGCCAGTTCAGTACCTCCAGAAGTACAAGAAATTTGGAACGAAGCTGCAGTGAAACGTACACCTGCAGAATGGGCCCTTCGCTGGATATGGAACCACCCAGACGTCACAGTCGTACTTTCAGGTATGAATCAGGAGTCTCATATAGAAGAAAACTTGATATTAGCAAACAAAACCTATCATGTAAGAAACCTATAGATATGCTGCTCTTTTCTGTAGCCGTGCGCGGTATGCGGAAGATGCCCCAGAAAAAGCTGTCAAGCAAGGAGTAAAACAGTATGTGATCCTCGGGGCAGGGATGGATACCTTTGCATTCAGGCAACCTAAAATGATGGAAAATTTGGAAGTGTTTGAGGTTGATCACCCCGCCATTCAAGAATTTCAGCTTCATCGCCTTGCCGAGTTGGAATGTGAACATCCAGCAAAATCGCATTTTATTCCTGTAGATTTCACGAAGGAAAGCCTAGTAACAGCACTCACTAGTTCATTACATATGAAACAAATATTAAAACCTTCTTTAATTGGCTTGGTGTCACTCCGTACTTGACTCATGACGAAGTATTCACAACATTGCGTTCCATCACAGAGATTGCTCCTTGGGGAAGCACCATTGTTTTTGATTACCTGATACTGATGCATTTATCCCTGAGAAATCTTCTCCACAAATGCAAAAATCATTGGAGTATTTGAGAAAGATAGGCGAACCTATGATAATGGGCTTCAATCAGTCAACCTTGGCCGAAGAGCTTGCAAGATAATGTTCTATTTTCGAATATGATGTGAGAGAACGTCCAGAAATCTGGATATATGAGCGAAAATGTACTCATATAATTGGTGGGAAACTGAGATAAGTTATGTGTATAACTGACAGCCTAACAGAACTCATGTATGCATCTTTATTCTGTGGTCACAATATGTAGAGATGCACTTTCATTGGTGAAAATGTCAGATAAAATAAGTGCAGATAAGAGAGCTAGCAAGCTGAGAGGATAATATTTTTTATCTAGATCTAAAAAGATTAAGGATAAGGAGAAGTAGTTCGAGTATCTTAATATATCTTTAAGTAATCTACTTAAATACTCTCGCATATTAAAAATTTGGACTAGCCAATCTAAAAATAAAGATCTATGATCCGAATAGTTCAAAAAAATTGATAAATTTTAATGCATAAATATAGTTGCTAAAGTTGCTGATATATTACATTTACTAATTTTAAAATCTCAATCGCATAATTAGTTGTGGACCACCAACATGAAAAAATTAGTTGTACTATTGATCCTACTTGCAGCTTTGCTCTCTACGTCTGGATGCTCTGAAAAAATTCTGGGAAATTTCACGAATTCTAAGGTAGGCCTGGAGAAAAATGATGTTTTAATAATAACCCAGTTGAAGCAGATAAACACAGCCCTACAGCAAGGTCCGATATTTGTGAAAATAGGAACAAGATGGTGTCCTACATGCAGGTCTATGAATCCAATCCTCGAAAAACTGGCAGTAGAATACCGGGGAAAAGCCACTATCGCGTCTATAGATGTGGATCAGAGCTCTGAACTTGCAGAATATTTTGGAGTGAAATATCTTCCTGATTCCTTTGCAATCGTGGGTATTGAAAACGGAAAATACGTTTACATGCAGAACGATGGGAAAGTTAGCACTGACCGATCCCAGGCCAAAATTATTGGACTAAATACTACTGATGATGGAAAAATGTTTGAAAAAATTATAGATCTTGCTCTTCTTCAGGAGGGGAAGAGCAAATCCCAATAAAAGGGTAGATCAGAAATGTAAACCCTACTTTCCACAATGTACACAAGAATTGCATGTATTTTTTAATATGAAAGTAGTTTAAAAATTAATCTCACTTTCAATCAGATATTCTGTTATATATGCAAAGTAGAATTTGTTTGTCTATTCCTCCTCTATTATTTTGAAAATTTGACTAATTTTTAAGCTACTTTCATATTAAAAAATACATGCAATTCTTGTGTACTCTGTGGAAAGTAGGATTTATTTATTATTCATCGTAATAAACTCTGAATCCCTTTACATGTTCATTCCAGTCGAATACTACGCAGCTTGCTGAAGGGGTGGTAATTTCTCCGATAATCGTTAGTATAAAACATCTATACGTTACCATTTCAAAAAAATAGACATATAAGAGCTTATCCAAAAAATTAAAATATTCTCCTTCAAAATTCAATAAAATATTTGAAAACATGTAAGTGGTATGAATTAGCCTTGATCTCATCACTGATCCTCATTATGGCCGAACAGATAAATATTTATGAAAAATAAATAATATGTGTCCAAGCTCAAAAGTCGCCAAACTTTTTTTACTAATACATTTCCTTTACATCACTACTAAAAACGAAAGATTTACTTTATCTGTTATGTTTGTAGAAAGAACAAAATGAAAGTTAAATACCTCTCCTATTTTATCGACTTTATAAAACGCTTGGATTTTAAAATTAAAGTATTTGCCTGGATAGAGAGTCTTATTCTATAGATGTGTTTGAATTTTTGTAAAATAATAGGATTCCACACATAGTTCCAGTTGTTGAGAACGGAAAGTAGATGGAGCAGATCCTCAAAGGAGGTTAGGAACTGGATGAACGATATTTCATGAAGACTACATGAAAAAGATAATTTCAAATATTTTTATTGATGTCAAGTATCTCAAAAAAAGGGAAAAAGAGATTTGATAATCCTTTTTGTGGTTTTTGGAGTTAAAATTGCCTCCACGAAATGTCAATCCGTCTAAAGAAGACGGTTTACAATTGAATAATCATACAGGATGATGGAATATCATACATGATCATAGCTAACAGTTATATAAAATCAGCTTGCCAAAATTTGCTCATCGGATCTCAGTAAATATGGCTATTGATATTTTTTTTGCTCAGATATAATTGTTATATAAAGAGAAGAAATGTTGTTTGATGAGCGATTAATATCTTCTTCAAAAATGGATCGATGACAAAGTATGTTGTTTAAAGGCCAAGGTTTCGACCCAAGTATGATTTTGGTCTGAAAAGATTGAGAATGCAATTTAAGAGGGTATTTTCTTTCTCTTATGTCACAATGGATGAATCCTATGAAGGAAATCTAGAATTATTAACCGAACTTGAAAGTAAAGGGTTAATTTTTGTTACAGATTTAGCTATTAATATGCTTGTTTATGTCGAAAAACTTGTGGTTAGAATGCCTAAAAAAAGTGAACAAGAAAGACAAAATACTATTCCCAAAGTTTTGAATATATTTCAATGTGGATTCTCATTCCAATTTTATTAGATTATCAAAAGGTTATCAAAATTCGCAAAATTGGTATAGGGTACAAAAAATCAATTTTAAAGCTATAAAACTTTGAAGATTTCAGAATGACTTGCTTTTTGAGAAGCCATTATGGCTTCTCATCAGCAAAGACTAAGAATCAAATGAAATAATAATAATCAGCATGCAATGCTTCTGAGGAGACTTCATCGATAAACTTGCAAAAATGCAGAGTTCAAGGTATTGGATTGAGAGATCGTTCCAGGTTGTAAGAGGAAACTGGAGAATGGCATACTAAACGGCAAGAAATTAAATTTAATGGCACTATCATGTGGTATTTGTAATGCTTTAGATGTTTATTTTACTGTAGTACAATATAAAATTCGACAAGATTTATAAGATTTCACTTCTTGTTGTCATATGGATATGAAGTATCAATAATCCATTGAAGAGTGTCGATGCTTGTGAAATTGCAAAATTTTAAATCAAGATGATGAGTTAAGAATGGGGGCAAGAATAAGAAGATTGATATGTTCATAATTATTTTCTGGTTCGAAACATAAATTTGTGCTATGGTTACTGGTATGCATTCTATTTTGCTAGCAAAAAATACTACGTTGGGATCAATGACAGTATTAAATTAAGACGAAAATAGAAGAACTAAAAATGGGAAGGTAAAAATTCTCAAAATGGTCTTCATTCTGAGTAAAAATGGGTTTTTACACATGCAAAAATGAGTTAATTCGACAATATCAAGATAAATATTATCTATAAAAGGGACACACCATGACAAACCTTGCAATCATCGGGGCAGAAAAAAGCGGAAGAACATCCCTTGCTGCAAACCTCGGGAAAAAAGGGACATCTTCAGATATAACGATGTACAATAATGATGAAGAGAGCCGGAAAA
>Ga0326727_10013368_pt1 | contig 18303 bp, 8 predicted proteins | sample MB2enrmetagenome_FD_207643 | JGI IMG/M metagenome (GOLD analysis project Ga0326727, IMG submission 207643) | Lab enriched peat soil microbial communities from McLean, Ithaca, NY, United States - MB29MY | ecosystem: Environmental > Terrestrial > Soil > Wetlands > Peat | place: USA: New York...
TACTCATCTGCTGCCACAAGGCCGCCGAACTCTTTCCAGATGAGAGAGAGATCCTGCCGGATGTAAAAATTCCGTTCCGAGCCGTAGGCAAGGATCTCGGGGCCGAAGACCCGGGCAAAGAACCAGTCGTCCGAGATGATCCGGGCGTGCGGGTCGTGGAGGAGGCCGTAAGTTTGGGTGGTCTTTCCCGCGCCCGATGCCCCGACCATGGCAAGACCTTTTCCCCCGACATCCACGCAGGCGCCGTGGACAGAGGAGATGCCGTGTTCGTCTTCGAAGATATCGCCGCACAGGCCGAGCGCAATCGACTTGACCCAGCCGTAGTAAGAGATGTTGAAGAGGAACGCAGTCTTCGAATACGGGTCAAATTGCACCATGTTATCCCCACAGGACGGGTCTGTAAAGACATAGAGCCGGCCATGCGACCGGATATTCTGGGACATTGGGTAAAAGTTCTCCTGCCATTTCTCGAGAAGCACCCGGTCATCGGACAGGAGCTTGATACAGCAGCCGAAGATCTCGGACTTTATCTCGTACTTTACCCGGGGGGTGCAGCGCTCTGCCAGTTCTTCTTTTTTTTCGGGAGTGATGAGGGTGACGGTATACGGCATGAGTCTGCCTCGCAAAAGATGATGTACTCTTTTGATATTCATGTGTGCTGCCATAGGATGTTTTCGGTCATTTGTCCATGGCTGGCGTAATCGCCTTGTTTCCGAACACCCGGCCGAAAAATAACAGCCGGACCTTCCCGGAACTCCGCTGAGATTATCTGGACCATCCGCCCGATTTATGCCCCGCTCACTCTTGTTTTCCGGCCCGGTGACAGGAATCCCGGAAAACTGACAGAAAATGGTGATTTTAAGTGATTTTCACACCATGGAAAAAAGGTTGAAACAGCACTAATTGGGGGCAAAATCTTCTGCCGGATGGGCTGGCGGACATTAAAACAGAAAGAGGGCTGTTTTCCGGAGCCTCTCTGCACGGGATAACCGGTTCCCCTGTCACAACTTCCCGGCAAATGCTTTCCCGGTACCACTTGTGTCACCCGCTCGCACCGCAAGTTCTTTGCCACCTCATGCCCAATCGCACCCGCACACTCATGCGCCACACTCAACAGGTTAGTGGTACCCTTCGCCTGGCGTTTAAGGTGCCCGTGTCGTCCAGATGAGCAGGATCGTCCCCGCGGCGGCGATGACGGCAGCGACCAGGAAACCTGCGCTGTACCCGACAAATGTCCAGATGAACCCGATCATCACACTCGATACGAGGTCACCAATCCCGTTGACGGTGGCAAGCGCCCCGAAACCAAGCGCCCGGGACTTCTCTTCCACCATTTCAGCGGCAAGGGTGCTTTCGAGTGTGTCCTCGGCCGCGATGAAGACGCCGCACAGCGCAAAGAGACTGCCATATAGGATTAGGTTCGCCGGGGTGATAACAAAGCCGATAAAGGTCGCGACAGCGATGGCATACCCGAGGATGAGCATCGGCTTCCTCCCGAAACGATCGCCGAGCAGCCCCAGAGGATACGATGCAACGGCATAGACAATGTTCCGTATAAGATACAGGCCTACCCCCAAAGTGGTTGCCGGAATGAACCCTACCGAGGGGGTGAGACTGACGATGGCAAAGGCGATGAGCAGGGTCTGGGAGAAGTCCGCAATCCCGAAGACGAGGACTGCACCAAGGAATGTCTTGAACCGTGACGGGAGTCCCTGCATGGATGCAAAAAGGGGCCGGGGCCGCGGGTGTGGGGCTGCGTCTTTTTCGCGCAGGAGGAGCCAGATTGCGGCAAACGCAAGGATACCGGGGATCACCGCCAGCCAGAGAATCTCGCGGATACCCATCGATGTAACGAGGACAAGAGCTAACACCGGCCCGGCGACTGCTCCGAGCGTGTCCCCGGCACGGTGGAACCCGAAGGCCTTCCCGAGATCCTCTTTCTCCACCGATTTCGAGAGGATCGCGTCCCGGGCGGGGCTGCGGATCCCCTTCCCTATCCACCCGGCGAGGCCTCCCTGCAAGGACCACATACCACGAGGAGGTGATGGCAATAATCGCAGGGAAAATAGCGGTCGCGACAGAACCTCCGAGAGCAAACTCCCGTCGCCGGCCCAGCTTGTCGGCGAAATATCCCGAGAAGAGCTTCACAAAACTGGATACCCCGTCGCTCAAGCCTTCGATGATACCGAGGGCAAGGACCGGCGCCCCGAGGGTGATCAGAAACGAGGGGAGGAGGACGGTTACCGACTCGTACCCGAGATCGCCAAAGAAACTGGCGAGACCAGCGCCAACAACTGTCCGGTTCAGCCACCCGGGCCACTTCATACCGGTATATCGGGCAGGGATCCATTATAAAGGACGGGGATTTACCGAAAACGAGAATGTTATCGGGAAGTGCAAAAACATCTGGTCGATGCACAATGACAACCAGTACTGGAACAATGCCAGCCCCGCTCCCGCACGGTCACTGAGAGGCCAGGTACCCTGTGCCGGAGGTTTTTTGAGATATCCGGCACCAGACCCGCTTGTTTATCGTGAGCAGGGACAAATATTGCTCACCCGGACGTGAGTATCCTTTTGACAGAGCGCACCGTACCCCCTGATTCCCCCGCCCACCGCGCAGTCTTCTCGGTCACTTCTCTCGTCCCGCAGTTTCCCGTACCTGCAGATATCCCGGCAACCGGCGTACGCTGGTTGCTGGTTACCGATCAGGGCGTGGCGATCCAAGATGGGGAGAACCCGCAGGTCTATGCACCGGCCTGCCCCCCGCAGCCGGGCCTCGTCGAATACCTGGGACAGATTGGCACCGCACCCTGCTACGCGGCAGAACAGACCAAGGACACACCGCTCCCTGAGGGCTGGGTCGTTGCTGGCGTGCGGGAGCTCTACGGGAGGATACCGGACGAGGATGTGGCCGTTGCGTCCTTTGCTGTCAGGATGATCGGAGCGGCAAAAACAAGCCGGTTCTGCGGCCGGTGCGGACATGAGACCGTGCCGGTCCTCGCTGAGCGGGCAAAGCGGTGCCCGGCTTGCGGGCTTGTCACCTATCCCCGGATTTCACCGGCGATCATTGTGCTCATCGCCCGGGGCGAGGAGATCCTGCTTGCCCGCTCCCCCCGGTTCCCGGCGGGGATGCACAGCCTGATCGCCGGCTTTGTGGAGCCGGGCGAGACGCTGGAACATGCCGTCCGGCGCGAGGTAAGAGAGGAAGTGGGAATTACGGTAAAAAACATCAGATATTTTGCGAGCGAGCCCTGGCCGTTTCCCGACTCCCTCATGATCGCGTTCGTGGCTGATTATGCCACCGGTGAGATCACTATCGATAACAACGAGATCGTCGCCGCAGGCTGGTTTGGCCGGGACAACCTCCCGGAGCTCCCGAAAAAGCTGAGCATCTCGCGGGCGCTCATCGACCGGTGGGTGGAGTATAAGATCCCCCTTGCCTGAAACGTGAAAAGAACCCGGTCCCGGAGCGATCCTTAATTTTATATAAATTGCACAACGCAACATGACGGAGTGAACCGTGCCCGTCCCCCCGGGACCTTCCTTATCGGTTCGCGATTGATGTTCCTATTATCTTCCCGGGAGGTAGTGCTCTAGAGTGGGTTGCCACGGCTGTGCGCCGTTGAACGACACCACGTGACGACTCCCACAAAGAAACGGTAAGAGTGATTCATGAGTTTTTCTTAAGATCTAAAAAACCGGTTTTTATAAAAAAGTGATCACTCTTGCCCGGAGCCTGCATCAGTCGTCGAGCGTGGAGATGTCGCCCGGGTCCATGCCCATCTCCTTTGCCTTGAGGATACGCCTTACGATCTTGCCGCTCCGGGTCTTAGGCAATGAATCGGTAAATTCAATCTCCGATGGCATGGCAATGGGCCCGAGCGTGATCCGGACATGGTAGATGAGCTCGTTCTTGAGCTTTTCGCTCGGTGTATGACCGACCCGGAGCGTAACAAATGCCTTGATCGTGTTACCCTTGAGGGGATCGGGCTTGCCGATCACGGCCACCTCAGCGACTGCCTTGTGGGAGACAAGCGCACTCTCCACCTCTGCTGTGCCGATGTTGTGACCGGAGACAATGATGAGGTCGTCGGACCTCCCGATCACCATGATATATCCGTCTTCACTTTTGATCGCGAGGTCGCCTACCTGGTAGCATCCGGGGATTGTCTCCCAGTACTTGCGGTACCGTTCATCGTTGTTCCAGATCGTCCGCATCATGGCAGGCCATGGCTGCCGGATCACGAGAAAACCGCTCTTCCCCGGCTCAACGCTTTTGCCGTCCTTGTCCACCACGTCCGCAACAATGCCGGGGATAGACTTGCCCACGTATCCCGGCCGCATGGGTTCGCCCAGCACCGTGGTCACCATGTGCATGCCGGTTTCGGTCTGCCACCAAGTATCCACGATCGGGCACTTGTCCTTCCCGATCACGTGGTAGAACCACTCGAAGGCCTCGGGGTTAAGCGGTTCGCCGACAGACCCGAGCACGCGCAGGGAGCTCAGGTTGTACTTGTCGGGCCACTCGCTGCCCAGTTTCATGAACATCCGTATCGCGGTCGGCGCGGTGTAGAGGATGTTGACGCCGTACTCTTCCACAATCTTCCACCAGACACCCGGGTCCGGGTAATCAGGTGTGTTCTCGGCGATAAGGACGGTCGCTCCCACTGAGAGCGGCCCATAGACCACGTAGGAGTGGCCGGTGATCCAGCCGGGGTCCGCGGTGCACCAGTAGACATCGTGCTCCTTGATATCGAAGATATACTTGGTCGTGTAGTATACCCCAACCATATATCCCCCGCAGGAATGGACAATCCCCTTGGGGGCACCGGTGGTGCCACTGGTGTACAGGATAAAGAGCGGGTCTTCTGCATCCATGACCTCAGCCGGGCAGTCGGAATCCACGTCCGCCATCGCCTCGTAATAATCAATCTCCATTTCGCTATGGAGTTCGACCGGGGTGCGCTGCTCGCGGCGCAGGATAATGATATGTTCGACCGTGGGGGCATTGATGACCGCCTCTTCGATCACGTGCTTGAGCGGGATTGCCTTGCCCCGCCGGATTGCCATATCGGCCGTTATCACGATCTTCGCGCCTGCGCCGACGATCCGCTGGTTGAGTGCGGCCGCTCCGTACCCGCCAAAGACCACGGAATGGATCGCCCCGATCCGGGTGCAGGCAAGCATCGCGATCACCTGTTCGGGAATAACCGGCATATAGATGCAGACCCGGTCGCCTTTGGTCACGCCCAGTTTTTTAAGACCGTTCGCAAACCTCTGCACTTCGCGGTATAGTTGCCGGTAGGTAAAGACCCGCTCTTCATCGGGATGCTCGCCCTTCCAGATCAGCGCCACCTTGTTGCGCCGGTCACCTAACACGTGACGGTCGAGGCAGTTGTAGGTAATGTTTGTCTTGCCGTTCACGAACCATTTCGCGTACGGGTAATTCCACTCGCTCACTTTGTCATAGGGAGAGAACCAGTGGAGCTTCCGGGCGATGTGGTCCCAGAACTTGTCCGGGTCCTTGACAAATTCATTATAGGTCCAGGAGTAATCCCCCATCCAGCTGTGCACGCGGTAGGAAGGGTCCGGTGTGTAATACTTGATTGCTTGGCCGGCATCTGCGCTCTTGTCCATATTGTTCCTCTAAACTACATTATCAATAATGATGAATTAATGTTATTCTTTGCGGTCGGAATGGAAAAAATCGTTCAGATATTTGTCCGTTTATCTTATTGCGCGCATTGCTTACAATTCAGCACATTTAAATGAGGACTCGCCACATTTCTTATCACATCATACGATCAGGGTATACAGGGTGTCCGGAGCCGGACCTTTTGCCTGCATGCCGGAGATTAACCGGGGAGATTGCTCTTTGAGACGACAATCCCCAGACCATGATTCGAGGTGAAGATTGTGACCCAGAAGATGCTCTCTGAAGCTGAAGGATACGACATTTTGCGGAAATACGACATTCCGGTTCCGGAGTACCAGATCGTCAAGAATGGCGAGGATGCTGCGTTCGCGGCCGAGAAGATGGGATGCCCGGTGGTGATGAAGATCATCTCACCGCAGATCGTTCACAAGAGTGATGCGGGCGGTGTGATGGTTGGTATCGGGAGCAGGAAGGCAGCCTTGGGCGCGTTTACCCGGATCATCGATAACGCGAAGGCCTACAATGCCGAGGCACAAATCGATGGCGTCATGGTCGAGCAGCAGGCAGAGCCCGGCCTCGAACTGATCATCGGCGGGAGGACGGACCCCGCCTTTGGCAAGGTGATCACCTTCGGTATGGGCGGTACGATGGTCGAGCTCATGAAGGATGTGACGCTGCGTATCCTGCCGGTGACTGAAGATGAGATCCGGCAGATGGTTCGCGAGATCAACGCGTACCCGCTCATTACCGGGTACCGGGGCGCAAAGCCCCGCGATGAGGAGACGCTCGTGCGGATCATCGGGAACGTCTGCCGCTTCTTTGAGGAGAATGAGCACATCGTCGAATTTGATATCAACCCCCTCAGGCTGTACGAGTCTGGTGCCTGTGCGGTGGATGCCCGCGTGATCGTCTCAGACACCGTTCATGCGGTGGAACGCAAAGAGCGGATACCGGTACCAATAGAGTATTTTACCCCTCGATCTATCGCGGTAATCGGTGCGTCGCAGGACTCCACCAAGATGGGGTACGCGGTCATGCACAACCTCCTGCATTTCCCGGGACAGCTCTACCCGGTCAACAACAAGCGCTCCGAGATCCAGGGGCTCAAGGCATATCCCAACATCACCGCGATCCCCGCTCCGGTGGATATGGCCGTCATCACGGTTCCTGCCATCCATGTCCCGGCCGTTGTGGAAGAGTGCGGGGCAAAAGGTGTCCCGATGGTTGTCATCGTTACTGCCGGGTTCAAGGAAATGGGACCCCAAGGCAAGGCGCTCGAGGACCGGGTCGTGGCGATCGCAAAAGGGCATGGGACACGGATCATCGGTCCCAACTGCCTTGGTGTGATCGTCCCGCCCCGCGGCATCGATACCACCTACGTCCGCCAGTCGCCCAAGCCGGGCAACATCGCGTTTCTCTCGCAGAGCGGGGCCATCATCAACACGGTCGTGGACTGGAGCCTTGCACAGAACATTGGTTTTTCGAATGTCATATCAGTCGGCAACCAGTCCGACCTCGACTTCCTCGATTACCTCCAGTACGTGGAAAAGGACACGAAAACAAAAGCGATCATCATGTACATCGAGCAGATCAACGATGGCAAAGCCTTCATGGAGGTTGTATCAAAGGTGGCGCAGTCAAAGCCGGTGATCGCGATCAAGTCCGGGTCTTCCCGCCGGGGTTCGGCAGCCGCATCGTCGCACACCGGTTCGCTCTCCGGTTCGTACGATGTCTATATGGAAGCGTTCCGAAAGTCAGGGGTCATTGCAGTACACACGCTGACCGGCGCGTTTTTGGCGGCACGGATGCTCGCCCACCCCAAGCGTTACCCCAAGGGAAGGCGAGCAGTCGTTATCACCAATGCCGGCGGGTTTGCCGTGCTCTCGTCAGATTATGCGGAGCGGTACGGTATCGAGCTTATCGACCTCCCCAGAACTGTTATCGAAGAACTCAACGAGTTCCTCCCCGACTTCTGGAACAAGGGGAACCCCATCGATCTGTTGGGCGACGCTACCGAGAAACGGTTTGAGAAGACCTTTGATGTGCTCATAAAGCACGGCGACCTCTGGGACATGGCATTTATCGTTGACTTCCCCAACCTCGTGCTCACGTCAGAGCAGCTGGCAAAACAGATCCTCAGGTTTTCCGAAAGGACCGAGAACCGGCTGATCGTGACCATGCTCGGCGGGGACTCGCTGAACGTGGGCCGGGAGATGTTAAAAGAGCACGATATCCCCAGTTTCGACGAGCTGGATTTCACGTTCCGGGTTATGGGCCGTGTGCTCTGGCAGATGTTCCGGGTCAAGGCGCCGGGTTTGCTCTGAAGAAGTCCAGTATATCCTTTTTTCCGGAATCTTAAACTAATGAGCCGATCTTTTTTAAGATGTTCAGCTGCGAAACTGAAATTTTTCCGGAATGTTCGCGAACCTTGCCGGACATTTTTGCGAAAGTCCGGTAACTTTGCCGGGCATTTTCCGGAAAGTTCACCAACCTTACCGGACTTTTTTTGAAAAGACCGATGACTTTGGCGAACAATTTTCAAAAGTTCGATAACTTTGCCGGCCATTTTCAAGAAAGTCCGTCAAAGTCCTTTGGTTGACCAGGCGTGGGAAAGTATGTTTTGGGCCTTCTTTTTTTCCGGAAAGGCCGGGAACTTCAACGAACTTTTTTTGAGAAAAACAGAGTTTAATGGCTTATACTGTGTGTTTTTGTGTTTACATCTGAAAGCGCGCACAAACCGATATCGTTCAAGTTAATCCGGTCTATCCGTACCAAGTCTGGTTTCGGATCCCGGTCAAAGTTTTATTTTTTTTAATTGTTGTGTCGAGCAATATTTCCTGTGATCCGGCCGGTCCGGCGATCCGGCCCCGGGGATCCGTATCCGGCCCGGATCACGGCTCCGGATTTTTCGCTCAAAAAATGTTGTAATTTTTCTTTCCTTTTATCTGTATAAAACGAAATACACGGGTTTTTGGACGGGAAGCCTTAAAAGACGATAAAAGCATAGGGATTGCAAAAATCCCCGGAAAAGAAACCGGGAAACCGGATCGATCCGCGCGGATCGTCGAGAGCAAACGGCGGACAATCGCTCGCGCTTGTTAGTGCCCGCAGGCTTCCCCGGGCTTCCCCGGGTTGCCGCTGGCGTCCGCAGGTAACCACACGATGGAGATACGTTGGAGATAGGATCCCGCACATGCCAGATGGTCAAAACAGGGGTTCTTTTCGATCTTGACTTATATCCGCCCGATCCGATATGAGATCTGCCAACCGGGAGCCATGGTGAAAGATTCTCGCCGCTATTTACAGGATGAACTCCGGGTATCTATGTCAGGAGCAACATGAAGAAATCAATCCGCACGCTACCGAGAGCATAACGGTATGATCTGACGTGAGCGCGGACTTCCCCTATCATCCCGGCAAGATACCCGGCTATGATGAGAATAAGACTTACCAGTTATCACACCCACTAAAAACCTGAATGTCCCGTCAATTTATCGAACCCGTTTATCCCACGATACTTAACAGCAAAGTCCATCCCACGGCCACTTAACAGACCCAAAAAAGGAGTTACAGGATAGAAATTGCATTGCTTTTTGTCCCCGTTCCCCCGTCAAGCGTTGTCACGTTCACATTCCACGACCCTGTCGTGTTACCTCCCGGGATGGCAACAGTCCCGGTAATCGATGACGAGTAGACGGATGTCAGGGTAGTTGGGATGTCGGGCTGGCCAGGTTTGGTTAAGTTCACGGTTGTAAGTCCGCCGGGTTCGAAGTAGTTGCCGGTTAAGATGAAGGAGACCGTGGTGTTCTGATACGCCGTTGATGGAGAGAAGGCGGTTATGGCCGGTACCGGTAATTTGGTGACGGTGAATGCGGAGAGGTTGCTTGTAAGACCACCGTCAAAGGTAGTAACATTGAGTTTCCAAACACCCAGAGAGGCTGTGGCAGGGATTTGGACGCCCCCGACGATCTGGCTGGGGGTGACGGAATAGAGCGTCGTGGCCAGTTCGCCGGATATCGGGTTGCTCATGACCACGGTTGTCTGGCCGGGCTCGAAGTAACCGCCGTTAATGGTGTAAATGACCGTCGTGTTCCGGTACAGGGTGTTCGGAGCGATAACCGGCATCGAGGGAGCCGGGAAATTGCTGACCGTGAATACATTGGATTTCCAGACCGTAACACCGTCAGCGGTTGTGACGCTGACATTCCCCGTCCCGGTCGGAGCATTGAACGGTACCACGACCGTTCCGTTGATCGTCGTTGCCGTAACGGTATTCACCATAATCGTGCTGTTCAGCGGGGTACCGGTGGACGGGTTCACGAATGCGACGGTCATCTGGCCCGGCCCGAATTTCGTGCCGTTGATCTGGAACGGAACCGTCGCGTTCCGGTACCACGTTTTCGGGGTTACACCCGTGATGGTCGGTTGTGCGAAAGTGCCAACCATGAATGCTTCCGGTGTGCTGTTGAACCCTCCGCCGGTCGTGATGACATACAGCGTGTAGGGACCGGGTTCTGCCGTATTGTTAATGACAAAGCTGCCCTGGATCGTCGTTGTGTTCACCCACGTCAGGTAGGGTGTGGCATTCAGGGTTGTACCCACGGTCCTGAGCATCACGACCGTTCCACCGTTCAGGAAGTAGTTCCCGGTTAAGGTGAACGGAACCGTACTGTCCAGGTTTCCGGAATTTGGGGTGAGGGCGGTCATAATCGGCAGAGGCAGGTAGGTGACCTTGAATGCGTTCAGTGTGCTGTTGACGCCCCCGTCAACCGTGGTCACTTCAAGCCGGTAGTAGCCGGCCGGTACATTCGGCAGAATCGTGAAGTTGCCGACAATCGTTGTCTGGTTAATATAGATAATTGGTGCCGGGAAGACGGTGCCGGACGTATCATCCACGATCCTTACCGATGTGCCCGAAGGTTCAGGTTCAAAATTATTCCCGTAAATGGTGAATGCAACGGTACTATTCTTGGTTCCCGTAACCGGTGTAAGGGACGAGATGATCGGTGCCGGGAATGCGTTCACCGTGAGCGCACTGGATTGCCAGACCGTGCCGCCGTCAACGGTCGTGACACTGGCATTCCACGCCCCGGTCGGGGCATTGAACGGCACCACAACCGATCCGCTGATCGTCGTTCCATTGACGGTATTCACCATAATCGTACTGTTCAGCGGGATACCGGTGGTCTGGTTCGCGAATGCTACCGTCGTCTTGCCCGGCTCGAAATTGGACCCGACAATGGAGTACACGACGGTACTGTTCTGATACCCGGAGCCCGGGGTAAGAGACGTGATGGTCGGTGCCGGGAAATAGCCTACGGTGAATCCGTCAGGCAGATTCACATCCCCTCCGTCAGGAGTAATGATGTCGAGCCGGTAGGGGCCCGTCAGTGCATTGGAGGGTATCGTGACGTTGCCGAGGATCTGGGTGGCACTGGTCGCATTGTAGGTGGCAGTCAGGGTCGCGCCGGTGGTCTGGTTCACGAATGCTACCGTCGTCTCGCCCGGCTGGAAGTTGGTGCCGTTAATGGAGTACGCGACGATCGTATCCAGCTTCCCGGAGCCCGGGGTAAGGGATATGATGGTCGGTATTGACGGGGAGCCGACCTCAAAGGCCCCGGCCTTGATGATCGTACCACCGTCAACTGTGGTCACATTGAGGTTATAGGACCCGGCCGGTGTCGTATTGGGAATCTGGACACTCCCGATCATCGTCATTACCGTCGTTGGGGTTGATGGCGTTGTTGGCGCAATGGAAAAGATGGTGGCGGGCAGCACTGTATCCGTGACATCATTGGAGATGGTCACGGTCGTCTCGCCCGGCTCGAAGTTCGTCCCGTTGATGGTGAAAAGAACGGTGGTGTTCCAGTTCCCGCCGGGCGGGGTAATGGACTGAATCGTGGGTGACTGGAATGGTTTCACCGTAAACGCACTGGAGTTCCAGACCGTGCCACCGTCAACAGTCGTGACACTAACGTTCCACGTCCCGGTCGGGGCACCGAACGGGACTACAACCGTTCCGTTGATCGTCGTTGCCGTGATAGTATTTACCGTGAACCCGTTCGTTATGTTCAGCGCTGTTCCATTCGACGGGTAACTGAATGTTACCGTTGTCTGGCCCGGCTGGCTCGGCTCGAAGTTCGTGCCGGTGATCAGGAACGGGACGGTTGCGTTCAGGTACCATGGCGTTGTGGGTGCCACCGATGTGATGGTCGGTTTCGGGATGTTCCCGATGGTGAATACATTCGTCGTGGTATTCACCCCGCCATTCACGGTTACGACCTGGATGTTCCAGGATCCGTTGATGACATTCGCCGGGATGGCAATCGTTCCGTCAATACGGGTGGGCGTGATGTTCGTGAGCGTGGTGGGAATGACACCGGTAGACTGGTTCCGGAACTCCACGGTAGTATTGCCGGATCCCGGCTCGAAGTTGTTCCCGAGAATCGTGAACGCAGCCGTGTTGTTCCGGTACCCGGATGCCGTCGGGACAGATGCTATTACCGGCAGCGGGGTGACCGCGCCGGCAGTAGTGGAGAGGGTAACGGTCTGGTTCAGGCTGGTGTCCTGCATGCCGTTCAGGGAGGTTTCCGCTTCTATCTGGACTGTGTAGGTACCGGTCCGGTAGAGGGTATTCCCTAGATCCCAGAAACCTCCGGTATTATAGGGCGATGACAGGACCGTGATATTGCTCAGGGAATTGACCGTTCCTGCTTTGCTGACAAGGGTCGGAATAGTCCGGCCATCCGGGCCGGTCAGGAGGATAGTGAAGGGGACTGCGGAGATGTTCCTCTCTGTCGTGATATTGACCGTGTTGGTGGTGATCTCGAACCCCAGCTCGTCGCCGACCGGCACGGTCTTCCCGGTTACATCCGTACCGCCAACGGATAGGTCCCGGATCGTGATATCAACTGACGGATTCACAACCTGGAATGCCAGCAGTGGTGTTCCGGGTGATTCGTTATAACTGTACCAGGGCCCGGTATACCCGGAAAATTCAGCCGGTGTGACTGCGAAGTTGTGGACCGTGCTGCCGACGCTGATTGTTGTCGTCGGAGCTGTGGAGGTGATGTTCGCTCCTGCCGGCCACCATGCGATGGTGGTATTTCCGGCCATACCCGCGCTGATGTCGAGCCCGGATTCGCCGATGGCAACGGTCCCGCCAACCGGTACCCACTGGCTCGGCTCGACGACGCTGATATAATCAGAATTCGTCGTGGTATTGCTGCCCTCCTCATTGGTTGCTTCCAGCGAGACATTATACGTGCCGGGGATACTGTAGGTGTGCACCGGGTTCTCGGCCGTCGATGTACCGCCGTCCCCGAAGTTCCACAGCCAGCTCGTCGGTGAGGCGGTTGATGTGTCCGTGAACTGAACTGTCAGTGGGGATGTACCTGATGTAATGTTGCTGGTGAACTGGGATCCGGGTGGATCAGCCAATGGTGCTATGGGACAGGGAAGTACCTCGCCAGATGCAGTCCAGGTATAGTTGATAGGAATCGTTACGGCAGTCCTGCCATCAGAACGGGTGGCATGGATCCGGATTGTGTCACCTTGTTCCACTTGGACATTGGCCGCAAAGTTCGGCAGCGGGTATCCCAAACCCCAGTATGCGGACCAAGGGGTCATTGGATAGAGTACACCATTGTGTTCGAGCTCCATAGATGTAGTATTCGGATCATTCGACCAGACTTCCATCCACCATTCCGCACAATTCATACGATAAAGTTCCGGGTTCCATTCGATGGCTGCTGCATTGCCAACCACCACGTCTGCAGTGGCGATCTCAGCAGGATTACCTTGACTTGTTGCGGTGATATGGTAGGTTGTGGTTACGTTCGGCTCACCACCCAAGGGCGCTGAGTATATTCCATCCCGGGTGATCGTCCCACCTCCCGGTTCGACCACATTCCACGTGACATTGCGGTTATCTATGCCCGTCACAAGTGCGCGGAACTGCGTATTGGTCCCTGCAACGACATATGCCAACGGAGGATTAACCGATACTGCCGGTGTCAGAGAATAGGATGGATCAATAAATCCCTTTCGCAGGGCGTGCATGAGGAAGTTTGGATCGCTATGGGTCGGAACGTACCCCTCATTGATTGTCCAAACAATAGTGCCGCCGTAGTCATTTGTCCGGGTGAAATTTCCCTTCGCAAGGATGGACTGTTCGTCTTCGAAGGATACATACTGTGCCCCAAACGAGTCTGGTTCCGGAAGACTCAGGTACGGTTCATAGGCTGCAGAATCCCAAAAACGATAATTCTGGTTATAGGCACCGCTGGTTCCGAACAATGTCGAGAGCGGGTATACATTATCGCCACCGACAATAGTATTTGGTTCCGTTGGCTGGTCCGGGCCGGTCACGTTGCCGGTATATCCGATAGCGTAGAACCCGATCCCCATTCCCAGTTTGCTCTTGGGTATACCAGCAGCCGCATATCGGCTCAGCGAGTCATCAATCGCGATTGGAGTTGTTGGTTTTACACCTGAAAGCGGAGAGTTGAACCAGGAATCCCACCCGCTTCCGGCCCATGTTGTTGCCGGGTAATAGGACATCATATTGACCTGGTCGACATATTGTGTGACATTCACCAACTGTGGATCCACGGCCTGGTAATTACTGTTGATGGGTCCGACCGGCATGGTAATAATTGCAGTCGGATCGGATTCCCGGAGCTGTTGGGCAAAGGTCGCGAAGAGCGTATAATTGACATTGTCCTCCCAGTCAAGATCGTACCCGTCATATCCGAGATTTTGTTTTGCAGATACCAAGTTGGCGATAAAGGTAGTTCTGTTATTGTCCTGTACCGCCCCGAGGATATCCGCCCCATTTTCGGCCCCTCCTATCATCAGGATTGCCTGAGTATTGTTCTCATGCGCATACTGAGCGATTTTCGTGGCAAGATTTTGTCCTGCCGGTATTCCGATGTCAAAGTCCATGTTGAGGGTGCCGTCTGCATTTGCTTTGACACGGGACATGACGATATGGGTCATCCCGCCCCAGTATATCTGCTCCGGGGAGAGGAGATTCTGAAGATATCCCACATAGTACCCATCCACCCAGTGTGCCGAAGATAATGGAAGAGTTTGGGCGGTCGAGTTGATCCAGGTGGAGTTGATATTGCCTACTATATCCACGGTTCTGGTACTGATCGTATAATTCGTATCCGGATTAAGAAGCGAAGCCATGAACTGACCCGTTCCTTTTGGGATGAGGGAGCGGAATGTCCCGTCAATATAGACTTGTACAGCAGCGAAATCCGCATCTGGGGGATCGGTCCAGCTCCATATCATATAGGTTGAACCACTGGATGAGTTGGACAGATTGGTGACAGACATTGGAGGCTGGGTGTCCGGATTGAGCGGGGTTGTCACCGTGTCGTTTACCCAGCTCAAATTGACATTGTTGGAAGTGTCCTGAGTTCTCGTAGAAATCGTATAGGATGTATTACCGACGAGCCCGGTGACATTGAAAAATCCTGTGCCTTTTAATACTGTACCACTAGCAGTGCCGTTTATAAATACCTGAACCTCTGCAAAGTCCACATCTGTGGGATCGATCCACTCCCAGGTAATATATGTCGGCTGGATAATCACTGCGTGAAGATTCGATACGGACCCGGGAGGTTGCAGATCCGGGCCGAGAGGCTGGATCGGGCAGGGATCAGCCTCCCCCGCTGCGGTGAATGAGTAGGTGATAGGGACAGTCGTTGCTGTCTGTCCATCTGACGATGTCGCACGGAACTGGATAATATCACCTGATTCTACCTGAGTACTGACAGAAAAGTCGGGTTTGCCGTTGATAGTGCCATCGGGTGTCATGGTGATCCAGGTACCGTTGTGTTCGATCTCAAGGGATGTCGTGTTCGTGTCGTTGGCATATACCTCCATCCACCACTCGGCACAGTTTGTCCTGTAGAGACCGGGATCCCAGGTTAGTGTCTTTGCATCCCCTGTATAAACGGTGGCGACTGCCTGCTTTGTAGGATCGGCCGTGCTTATCGCGGTAATATGACAGGTTGTAATCTGCCCGGTGACCGCTGATTCAGGTGCGGTATAATTGCCATCGTAAGCTCCATCGGGGCTTATGGTGCCGCATCCCGTTTCCCTAACAGACCACGTGACATTTTTATCCGGCGTGCCTGTAACGAGTGCAGAGAACTCAGTTGTCGTCCCATTGATAACATATGCAGATTGCGGAATTGTGGATACTGCAACAGTCAGCGTCGTATTCGGATCGATGAAGCCTTTCCTGAGCGCATGAAACAGGAAATTGGGATCGCTGTGGCTCGGGACATATCCCTCGTTGATCGTCCAGATAATCGTGCCACCATACCCATTTGTAAGGGTGAAATTTCCCTTGGCGAGAAGGGATTGTTCATCTTCAAACGACACATACTTTGCACCAAATGGGTCCGGTTCCGGAAGACTCAGGTACGGTTCATTGGCTGCTGAATCCCAGAACCGGTAATTCTGGTTATAAGCGCCACCGGTCCCGAACAGTTTCGAGAGCGGATAGACATTATCGCCACCGATTATACTATTAGAGACCGTCGGTTGGTCAGGCCCAGTAATACCATTGATATAGCCAATTGCATGGAACCCAATACCCATTCCCAATTTACTCTTAGGTATACCCGCAGCCGCATACCGGCTCAATGAGTCATCTATTGCGATGGGGGTGGTTGATTTTACATCTGAGAGCGGTGAGACAAACCAGGAATCCCATCCATCACCGCTCCAGGTGGTTGCCGGGAAATATGACATAAGATTTATTTGATCTACATATGGAGAGACCGCAACAATCCCAGGATCCACCGTCTGATAATTGCTATTGATAGGCCCGACCGGCATGGTGATGGTCGCATTTGGATCGGCCTCTCTAAGTTGTTGGGCAAATTTTACAAAAAGCGTATAGTTAATATTATCCTCCCAGTCAAGATCGTACCCGTCATATCCGAGATTTTGTTTTGCAGATACCAGGTTGGCAATAAAGGTAGTTCTGTTATTGTCCTGTACCGCCCCGAGGATATCAGCTCCATTACCGGCCCCTCCTATCATCAGGATTGCCTGAGTATTGTTCTCATGCGCATACTGAGCGATTTTCGTGGCAAGATTTTGTCCTGCCGGTATTCCGATGTCAAAGTCCATGTTGAGAGTACCATCAGCATTTGCCTTGACCCGGGACATGGTGATATGTGTCAGCCCACTCCAGTCTATCTGCTCCGGAGGGAGGAGATTCTGGAGATATCCCACATAGTACCCATCCACCCATGCACTGGCATTTTTCGGCAACGGGCTGGAAGCCATGACAGGAGAGATCAGGATTAAAGTAAGGGCGATAAGAACACATAGTGATGGTATAGACGGCCGGGATCTCCTTTGAGAACCGGTTCCGGCATGCGAGAATATGGATTGATGGTAAATTCCGGCCTCTGGGTAGCCATCAGGTGGCAAAACCTCCTCTGTGTCCCGAAAGTGGAGCATTATGGCCATCCCTCTCTAAAATCGGGTGTCAATTTTGTCTGTGCAGTGAACCTGTTGTGTCCATCACACTCAGGGACGGTAAAGCCGGCTATTCCGAAAACTCTCTCCAGCGAATTGGTGTTCCGGAACAGGAAGTCTCCATATGAATAAAAACCTAAAGAATAGATCATTTCCTCCCTCGAACGTATAAGAGTTATCAACAAAAATTTATATAATTAAGGGTTCTGTTGCGTGGCTCTGTCAAGTCTTCGGGAGGTACTGGCATCTAAAACCATTGTCAAAAATTGGGAGTTATTTCATTTTTTGAGGAGGGGAATGTTGTTCATTAATTTCCAAACATCGGGTGCCATCGTTACTATAAATACCATAAAAACTAAACTGATAATGTATAATGCAATGGCGATTTTAAATAATAATGCCATATTATCAAAAATCCAATATGCAATTACAAAAATGTTACAGGACAAAAAAAGGACTACGCTAATCGTTATTTGCCATGAAATATCCCTTTGACTTTTTTTCAAACTCTCTATAGAGAGTTTATATAATGCATTTATATTAGGCCATTCCTGTGGACAGTCTACAGTCTCCATTCTTTGAATGATAGTGGTTAATGAACTTATCACTACATTCCCTGCCGCAAAAACTAATCCCGCAGCGGAAATACTTGCAACAAAAAATGTCGGAGCAATCGTTGAAAAGTCAATTAGCATGTTATCTGGATTTAACTTAATAAAAAATAAATTATTTTGCCGCACTCGCGGCATTCTGGATCAGGGTCATCCACTTATTCTCACCCTCAACAAATCCTCCTCTGGTTAACACCCATTTCCATCCTCCAACAAGTTAACAGAACCGAACCATCCAAGCGTTCGCCTTGGAGAGCGGAGGGTACCCACTACTCGAACGAAATAAACATTGAACCTCTCATGGGTCGATCCAGTTTTCCGGATCCGGTTTTAGTTTTTCCAAAGTAAATGTAGAATCCCAATAATTTTCCCATATTTCCAAAACAGAGCACTAAAATAGTGCTCTATTTCATTTTATAGCAATAAAAAGAATGACCGTTAGTGGTTCTAATACATTGCCCGTTCTCGGAAATTTGTAACTCAGATTTATATCAGTCTGATTTTTCAGATTCTGGAGTTACA
>Ga0326727_10013370_pt1 | contig 18298 bp, 20 predicted proteins | sample MB2enrmetagenome_FD_207643 | JGI IMG/M metagenome (GOLD analysis project Ga0326727, IMG submission 207643) | Lab enriched peat soil microbial communities from McLean, Ithaca, NY, United States - MB29MY | ecosystem: Environmental > Terrestrial > Soil > Wetlands > Peat | place: USA: New York...
AAGCCGTGGATGAGCAAACGACTGCCCTGGTAAAGACGCTCAACGCCTTGATGGAGCGCGAGGCCGAGCTTTTCCTCGTCATGGAGCGGGAAGTGGATCGGCTGCGGGATTCCGTCCAGCTTAAGAAATGGACGCAAGGACTGACCATTGCGCAGGACCTGGAGCGGTTTGCCGTGAAGATCGAGGAAGCAGATATAGCGCGCGACCGCGCGTTCGAGGGGCTTTGTGGCAGTCTGGGCCTTCCCCCTGAGTCCATATTCGCCGTTCTGCTCTCACGGATCGATGCCGGCGAGCGCCTCTCTCTCGAACAGAGTTGGAGGGCCCTCAGAATCTCCGTCGTGCGTTTGGGGACGGCGTCCAACCGCCTGCGCTATTATGCCGAGGCCTTGAGCGGCACCCTAGGGCGGGTCCTAGAGGAGATCTTTCCCCACCGAAGGGGAAGGATCTACTCTCGCCGCGGCACGGCCACCAGCGTCAACGATTCCCTCTTAGTGGATCGGAAGCTGTAGGAGGCGGAGGATGCAGTCCACTTTTGCCCCCATCGAGCTCGGCAAGCGCGGCCTAGTAGCGACGACCCAGGGCATCCAGACGGTGGGTCACAACCTTTCCAACGCCTCCGTCGAGGGTTACAGCAGGCAGCGCGTGGAGATGACCGCGAGCCCGCCCCTCTACGAGCCGCAGCTCAATCGCGAGCTGACTCCTGGCCAGATCGGTCAGGGCGTGGAGGTCTCCCGCATCGAGCGGATCAAGGACATGCTGCTGGAGGGTAGGATCGTCCAGGAGCAGAACCTCCAAGGCTATTGGGACGCACGAGACAAGTATATCCTCATGATGGAGCAGGTCTACAACGAGCCGACAGACCACTCCGTGCGGACGCTCATGAACAAGTTCTCGGAGTCGTGGCAGGAGCTGTCTCTCAACCCAACGGACATGGCGGCCCGGCGTTCGGTGATCGAGAAGGGCAAAGCCCTCATTGACGGGATCCACGAGAGGTACGCGCGCCTCAAGGGGATCCGCGACATGCTGGATGACGATGTTCGCGGCACGGTGAACCAGGTGAACGACCTGACGACGGAGATCGCCGGCCTGAACAAGCAGATCCAGAAAATCCAGGCGCTCGGGGACAATCCGAACGACCTCAAGGATCGCAGGGACCTTCTCGTAGGCAAGCTGTCCGACCTCGTCAACATCACGGTGACCTATAACGATCCCACCGGGGAGCTCGTCATTGCCACGGGCGGAATGCGCATCGTGCAAGGGGCCCAACACGAGCCCATCGCCCTGGACCCGGACAAGGCGGATGAAGGGTACTCGAAGCTCGTATGGAACGACACGCGAGGGGCCGTCGATCTGAATGGCGGCAAACTCGCTTCCCTCGTCCAGCTTCGCGACTCGGACGCGCGCTCCGAGATCCAAAGCCTCGACAACCTGACGGTGAACTTTATCGACCTTGTGAACGAGATCCACCGCAAGGGGTTCGGCCTGAACGGAGAAACAGGAGCGGATTTCTTTGTGGAAAGGCCTTTCGTCTTCGACGTAGCAGGTAATTACGACAAGGCGGGGAAAGGCACTTTCGACTCGACGTGGCTTTTCAGGGTCACCGGCGCCAACACGCTGAAGCCCAAGGAACTGATTGGCCTTGCCGGGACGATCACACTCCCGGGCCGGCAAGGGGACGTGACTGTAGACTACCATCCCACCGACACCGTGGAGGACCTCATCACCCGGATCAACCTCTCCGGCTCTGAGGTGGTGGCCCGTCTCGATGTCGAGGGAAAACTCTCCCTCAAGGCCGTGCCCAGCTACGACCCGCAAAACCCTGACTTCGTGCTGCGAGGCATGCAGGACTCGGGGCAATTTCTTGTCGGCTACGCCGGCATCTTGCGCCAGTCGGGCGCGGGGGGAGCCTACACGTGGAACCAAGCGAACGCCGTGACAGCGCTGCACACCGACGCTCAATACGCCGTGGCGCCGCTGGCGCACCCGTCGGGCTGGATCAGCGTGAACGAGCGCCTGGCTGAGGACCCGGGGACCATCGCGGCGGCCTCGGGAACGGCGGGAACGTCGAACGGGATCGGTGACGGGACGAGCGCGCTGGCCATTGCGCAGCTTCAGACCACGCCGGTCATGGTCGGCGCAACATCGACGTTCGACAGCTATTTCGCGGACAAGGTTGCTGCCATCGGCCTAAAGGGGGATGAGGCCTCCCGCAGCATGGACACGACGAAGCTCGTGATCAAAGAGCTGAAGGACATGCGGGAGTCGCTCTCCGGCGTCAACCAGGACGAGGAACTCACCAAGATGGTCACCTATCAGAACGCGTACTCGGCCATTGCGCGGTTCGTGACCACGTTCGACCAGATGCTGCAGGTCATCATCAACAGGATGGCGGTATAAGGGGACCCTGAATGAAACGGATAAGCTCGCAGCTGCCGACATACGACAGCAGTTACTACACGCGACTACGTGAGTACGACATGAACGAGAGCTACGAGAAGATCGGCGGGCAGACGCGCATCAACAAGCTGCGGGACGACCCGATGGCGGCGTCACGCTCCACGCGGTTCCAGTCCGAGATAATGCGCACCGACCGCTACGCGAAGAACGTGGAGAGCGTACGCAACACTATCGCCACCGCGGAGGGGGACCTTCGCAGCGCCATGGATATTCTCCAACGCGTGCGCGAGCTGGGCGTGCAGGGTTCTAACGGCACGCTGGATAAAGCGCAGATGGGATACCTTGGCCAGGAGGTGGACCAGCTCCTGGGGGAGCTCCTGACCATCGCCAACGCTAAGGATCAGAACGGGAACTACCTGTTTGCAGGGACCTTGTCAAGAACGCAGCCGTTCCGGCTAACCATGGGACGCGTTTCCGGTGGTGACGGGGACAAGGTGGTCGGGGTGGACTACATGGGAAATATCGGGCGCAATGCTGCCGAGGTATCTGAGAACGCGACCGTGGGGATCAACCTGCCGGGCAATGTGGCATTCTGGGCCGAGCAGCAGCAAATCTACTCCACGGCCGATGCAAGCCAGTACCGCGTGCAGCGTGCCCAATCCATCCGAATCGATGGGAAGGAGATCCCTCTTGCGACGGGGGACACCGTAAGCGCCATTGCCGCCAAGATCAATGACGCAAGTATTCCGGTGCGCGCCCGCATAGATCCCGTAGCGGGCGGGCTCGTGCTGGAGTCCACGGTGGCCCATCAGATCTGGGCGGAAGACTTGGGGGACGGAACCGTGCTTCAGGATCTGGGCGTCCTGGCCAGAGGTTCAAACCATCCTCCGCTCAACGTCGCACCGAGTGCGCGGGTTTTCGGCGGATCGATCTTCGACATGGTGATAGCCTTACGCAACGCGCTCTACGAAGGCTCCACGGAAAAAGTCAGCTCCGTGGGCTTGCGAGGCCTAGAAACCTCGATCACCAACCTCGCCGGTGTCCTGGGGGACATCGGCGCGCGCGATGCGCGCCTGGAAACTGCGGGCAAAAGGCTGGAGTACCAGAAGCCTGTGCTCGTCGGTTTCGACTCCCAGGAGCGTGACCTCGACATGGCGGACGCCATTACTCAGCTGAAGACGTTGGAGTACACGCACGAAGCGGCGCTCTCGGCCACCGCGCGCGCCTTGAACCGCCCTAAGCTCCTTGATTTCCTGAGGTAGCAGATGACGATGAAGATCCGCACCAAGCCGTACGGCGAGTTGGAGATCGAAGAGCGCCAGAGGCTCATTTTTCCGCGGGGCATATTCGGGTTCGAAGAGCTGCGGGAGTTCGCCCTCCTGGACTCGGCCCAGCCCCCGTTCTACTGGCTGCAGTCCTTGCAGCGGATGGAGATTGCCTTCGTCCTCATCGACCCGCTTTTCTTCCGGGCGGACTACACGCCTGACGTCGATCCCGCCGAATTGCGGGAAATCGAGATCAAGGGACCGGAAGACATGCTCGTTTTCGCCATTGTGACCATTCCCGAGGATTCCTCCCGCATGACCGCCAACCTTCAGGGTCCGTTGCTGATCAACCGGCGCACCAGCGTGGGACGCCAGTCCATCAGCACGAACCCCCGGTGGGGCGTGCGTCACACTATCCTCGAAGAGCTGGCGCTTGCCCGCCGGGGAGCCTGATGCTGATTCTTGCCCGAAGAATCGGTGAAAGCATCATGATCGGGGATCAGATCGAGATCTCCGTGGTCGACATCAAGGGCGACCAGGTGAAGCTCGGCATCAACGCGCCGCCGCAGGTAAAGGTATACCGCCGAGAAGTCTACACGGCCATCCAGGAGGAGAACCGGGCGGCCGCGGCCGCGGCGCCGAAAAGCCTGCCCCGTATCGAAGGCTTACTGGAGAAAAAATCTCCCTCCGGGGCCCAGCCCCCGCCTCGCGGGCTACCGCCGGGGGGCAGTGCCTCGGGATCCGGTTCGTCACAGTCAGGTTCCTGACGCATCCGCCAGGCACTGTTATCGAGCATCCACTAGCCCGCTGAAAATCTCCTCAAAACGCTCTGCAATCGCAAGGAACCTGTCCGCCACGTAGGGATCGAAATGAGTTCCCTTTTCTTCCCGCATCGTTTCGACTGCTTTCTCGTGTGAGAATGCCTCCTTGTAAGGGCGGCGCATGCGCAGCGCGTCATAGACGTCCGCAATTGCCACAATTCTTGCCGAAAGCGGGATGAGGTCCTCGTTCAGTCCGTGCGGATAGCCGTTGCCGTCCCAACGCTCGTGATGACGCAACGCGATTTCGCTGGCCATGGGGTTGGGGTAGGTGCTGAGGATGTACGCGCCGTTTTTCGTATGCTCCTTCATGACTTCCCATTCCCAGCTCTCCAAAGGCCCGGCCTTGTTGAGAATGTCGTCCGGGGTCCCGATCTTCCCGACGTCATGGAGTGCTGCCACCTGGGCGATGCCCTCCACGAACTGTGCGTCCACCTCCGGCGCTCCCGGCTTGCCATGGAGGTCTGCGGCGAGAGCCCGCGCGTACAGGTTGACTCTCTCAACGTGGTAGCCGATATCGTTGTCCTTGAGCCGCGCGGCCTGCAGGAGGCTGGAAAAAGTGTTGTGGAGGAGCTGCCGATACTCAGTGGAGATGTCCAGGCACAGGGCGCAGAATGCTTTTGGCTGGCGGGCTATGGCTTGCGCCGCGATGTCACCGACCTGAAGCGTGGACCTGACGGGTATCACCCAGACCTTGGAGACGTTAAGCAGTTGATCGATACCGACCCTTTCCACGGGTCCGTTCCACATAAAGCCCAAAGCAGGGGAAAGGATTGCGCGGAACAGCTCACTCGACTTCCTCTCATCAAAGTACGACGAGTAGAAACTCGTAAAGTACTGTCCGACAATTCCCCCTTCGAACCCGAACAGGCGGCAGAAGCTTTCGTTCGCCTCGAGGATCTTCAGGCTCCGGTCGAGGAAAAGGCTCGGAATCAACCCTGTGAAAAAGCTGGTCCGCCATTGGCTGAACTCTGGAGATTGCCGAAAAGCAGCCTCTTCGCCTTCTCCCGGCGCGGGATCATCCAGGACCTCGACCTCGACGGCTTGTTCCGTGACAGGCTCGGTGCGTTCGTCGTCCATAAGCTATCTCCCGCTTGCGATCTCCGCTTCGCTTTTCCTTAAGTACAAGGGGCGTAGCGGGAGCGGGTCAGCTCCTTCCCTTTCGAACTTTGCGACCCCGAGCCTCAAAAGCGCCGCGGGATCAAGAAGCTCCGCGCTTGGCATAGTGCCAGGTTCCCTCCCCAGCATTGCCAGGATTCTGGCGACGTCGGGGCCCGCGAGAAAGGGATCCTTTGCCTCGTCTATCCGCACGGCGAGCTCCGCCGGGGTGAGATCCAGGTATTCGCTGCGACGCGTCCCGGCGGAGAAAGCCGCTGTATAGATTCTGCCTTTGCGTGCGTCGATGACAGGATACACCTCGCCACTGTGCCGTTTCCAGGGCTCGGCAATGGCATCAAGGGTCGAGACGCCGACCACGGGGATGCCGCGCCCGCCCGCTATTCCGAGCGCCGTGGCGAGCCCTATGCGGATCCCCGTGAAAGAGCCAGGACCAAGGGAGCACACCACGAGGTCAAGGCTGGATGCCGTGAGGTCCAGCCTGGCAAGGAGCTGATCCACGATAGGAAGGAGGGAAGGGGAATGCTGGAGGCCCTGCCGCAGGGCGAGGGAAGCCCATGCTTTGGAACTGGCGACGCCGATGGCGAGCACCTCTGTGGAGGTGTCCAGCGCGAGGACGCTGCCGGATTGACCGTTCACTCCCGGCGCTCCTCGATTAGGATGTCCCGTCCCCCGTCACGGGTCATTGCGAGCGTGATGCGGGTATAGGGAATGTCCAGCAGTGTCTCGACTTTCTCCCCCCACTCAACGATAACCACTGATTCTCCGCGCAGAATGTCCTCCAGGCCGAGGTTCTCGATCTGGTCCAGGCCTTCGATCCGATAGAGATCGACGTGATGTAACCACGTCCCTTCCCGTCGATACTCCGAGACGATTGTATACGTGGGGCTTGAGATTTGCTCTCGGATTCCGAGACCGCGGGCCATTCCCTTGGCGAGGACTGTCTTGCCGGCCCCCAGAGGCCCAACGAGGAGCACTACCGATCCGGGTCCGAGTCCCTCACCGACGCGGACTCCGAGGGCGAAAGTATCATCTGGGGAGGCGCAATAATGTCGAGAGGAAACGTTACCCACCGTTGGGCAGGGTAGTGAAATCCGCCAGGGCGGTCAACGCTGATTGGGTACGCTCCTCTGCATCTGTTGACGGGCCTGCGCCACTGTTGCGGGCCTGCTGAAATCGTAGACGAACTCGCTGATGCGGTTGAGGTGTTGGTGCGTGACTTTCGTGAACATAACGTGCATGGAGCCGCCGCGCCCTTTCTGTCGACGCACGCTCATCACTTTTCCGAATGCCCGTACCGGGGCCTTCTTGTCTATGTCGAACTCTAGCATGATGAGCTTCCCGCGGTCGAAGGGCGACATCGTTTCTATGGCGCACCCTCCTGCGGAGAGATCCATGACCGTTCCTAACGCGCGCATGCTCTTCTCCACGCTCGCTTTTTTCTGCACCGTTCGCCCTTCCGCCACTTCCGTGATGCGGATGGGATAGTAATAGCACGCGCGCATAATCTCGCGGCGTCTGTTCCTGCGCCGTTGTTCCCGTCTCAGCGTGCGCGAATGCTGAATGAGGACGCAGGAGACGCCTCTCACCGAGTCGTACCCCAGGACCTTGGATTGGAAAGAATAGCCGGCATCGTTGTCTCGCCAAAGATAAACCGACAAGGCCGTTCCCCGCATCCATCGCGTATCCACCCCAGCTGCGCCCTTCGGCGTGGAGACGGTGAGAAAGTCCTTCATGTTGGAGACGAGCCTGCTGGCGAACGGGCTCCCGCTCTCCGGTGTGATAGTAAGGATCTGTCCGGGCTTCAGGAGCATGGTGGATCGCAGGGATGCTCCGCGGCGCGCGTTTCCCTCGATGATCTGCTTGATTTGGAACAGGACTGCCCTGCGTTTCTCCCGCTCCTCTTCGGTAATGCCGCGTGTGCTCTGCAAGGAGTACAGCCCCTTTTTCAGGGTGTCGTCTAGGAGGCCTGCGCTCGTGAAGATGAGGTTCGGTTGTTTCACCTTGCACGCGCGCACCAGGTTTTCCAGCATGTCGGTGTGCGCCTGCGAAAGCCCGTAGGACCTCGCTGCGCGGCGGAATGCCGCGCTGGAAAAGCGGTCGGCATCCTCAGCTGTCTGGGGCCTGTTCCTCCGGTTGATGAAGGCGGCAATCAGGATGAGGAGGGCAACCCCGGCGATGACAGCCGCGAAAGAAATGATGATGCTCGACGAGGTTCCCCCGGGACCGCCGAGGAACTGATCGGCCGATTGGAGGACGATCACGCCTGGTGCTCCAGAAGAGGCAGGAGGCGTGTGACCCGCGGAGCCACTTCGTATTCCAGCAGGTCTCCGATGAGCACGGAATCCTTTGCGTCGAAGGCCGCCACCAGATCGCGAAGCACGGGGTTCAGGTCGGCAATCAGGCGGCCGCGCTCTGGGTCAGGGGGCAGGAACGGAACGAGGGCCAGTACGGACTGCACCGTATCGGTGAACCCAATGACGGTTTCCATGGCTGCCTTATCTTTTCCCGTCTGGAGGAAAACAGAGACTTGCGGCAATTGCTCGACCCGCGTCCGCAGGTCTGACATCCGCCGTGCGAGCGCCTCACGGGGCTGCGCAGCTTCTGCGATCCTCCGAGAAAGCTCCCCGCGCAGGGACTCGATCAGCCGTGAGGCGCCGTCCCTTTGCTCGGGCGACCAGCCGCGTACTTGCGCTGATCCCAGTCCGGTGAACGTGTGGACGAACCGCTGCAGGTCGTCCGTGCCGGAAGGAAGGAACGGGTTGGTTTCCATGCCGTCGACGGTCTCCGGGAGGTTCGAGAGAAGCTCCTCCAGGGCCGGGCCAGGCGCTTTGACCTCGTCCGCAAGCATTCCCAGCCACACGTCGAGGGTTTGCCAGTGTTCCACCTTCATGTCCGCTGTGTGCTGCACTTGGACATCGATCTCCTGGACCGACTCAACCGCCGTGGCCCCCCAGATGGCTGGAGAAACCGATAGGAGGTCTTGCCCGTCAGCCTTCACGCCGGTGATGACGAACCCTGCTCCGCCGAGCCAAGCCTGGACGCCCTGCATGACCTCGGCGAGTGTTTTCTCTTTCTCAAGCGTTACGCTGACCCGTTCACCGTTGATTCTTAGCTGCACGAGGGGCTCCCTTTCGGCCTAGCATCATTGGTTCTGCTTGTTGAAGTTCTCAAGGGCCTGCGAGTTTTTCTGCATCTCGTCCAGCGAGCTTTGCATCTGGCCGTATTTCCTTTTCAATTCCGCCTGGTAGTCATCCAATTTAGATTTGTAGTCGTCGATGGAGCGGTTGTTCTGTGCGATCTGGGCGTCCAGGTCCGCGGCGCGCTGGAAATAGACGCCGCTGGGCTCGACGTAGGGCCGCAAGAGTGTGTCCAGAGAATAGGCCGCCCCAGAATTGATGACGAGGCTGCCGGTAGTGTCGTTGCCGAAAAGCTGCTTCACCGCCTCGGGGTGCTGGTCAATGGACGCGGTGAGCTTGGCCTCATCAATCTCCAGGTACCCCCGCAGCTTCGTCTTGTCCAGCGTGAGGGAGCCGGGAGCCCGCGCGTCGGTGGAGATGCCGATCTGCGCCAGTAGGCGCATGTCCCGCCCGAGCGATGTGGGGTAGGGGTTCATCATGATGTTCTGCAGGGAGTTCTTTAGCTGCATGAGGGAAATGTCGCCCATGAGCAGCCCGAGGTCGTCCTGCGCCTTTTTCTTTTCGTCATCCGATAGATAGGAGGCGTCGTCGATGATCTGTGGATCATTGCGGCTGAGGACGTCTACCTGGGTGATGGTGCGATTGTAGGCGCCCACGAGGCCCATGACCTGCTTCTTGATCCCCTCGACATCGTGCTTGACAGTGAGGGTGACGGGCGTGTCGCTAGGGGATTTGAGGTCTATGGTCACTCCCGGGAGAACGTCCGTGATGCTGTTCGAAGGCCTGGTCACATCGACGCCGTCAACGGTTATCAGAGCGTCTGCCGCCTCGGCGAGTGCTTTCTTCGGCACGTAGTCCCCGCGCTGCGTCCTGTCGTATAGGGAGATTTCTCTCACGGAGAGGCGCCTGTAGGTGTTCCTGTTGCGCAGGTCGAGAGCGCTCAAGCTTGTCGCCTGCTCACCCACGGGGATCTGGATTTTCTGGAAGTCAGGGGAGTCCGACGAGGGAGGGAGGGGGATGACTTGTCCATCTGCCTCCATGAACAACATCTGGAGGTCATCCACCTTTTCTGGCGGCTTCGGAGGGGTCCACGGCGGGAGCGGGCTCTTCGAGGGGTCGCTCTCGATCTGGATCCCTTGGAAACTGATTCCGCCCGTGGAGGGAACGTTCGGCCCCGGTGGGGGCTGGACTTCAGCCGGCGGCGTCTCGGGAAGGCTTTCCACCTTGACGGACAGCTCCAGCACCATATTCTTGTTGAGAGTGGCCGAGGGGGTGACCGGCACCTTGATCTCAGAGCCGGGGTTGAGCGTGATCGTCCCGTTCTGGATCTGGATTTCCCCTGGGGCCGGCGGCGTAGTCCACGCGCTCACCGCCTTGTCGTTGAGCTGGACCTGGCGGCTTGCGGTAGGTGACCTTTCCAACATCCCCGTTTTCACGCCGAGGTCTGCCGCCGCCCCCTGGAGGGTAAGACGGTTTTTCGCCCCGGTAAGCTTAGATTCGATAAGAAGCACCTGAGTGTTCGTGGTGTCGTTGACTACTGAGGCGGAGAGAATTTCCCCTCCTTTGGCGTTCAAGGCGTCCGTGAAGGCCTTCAACGAACCGCCTTTCCAGGCCAGCCTGACTTCCTTGTCCCCCACGCCAAAAACGTAGTCCCCCGAGTCGACGACGAAGTCCCTGGGGAGCGATTGTGACAGAAACCGGTCCGCCGTTGCGACCTTCTTCACCGTGATCTGTTTGGTTTCCTCGATGGCCTGCCGCGTGGCGGTTGCCTCAAGGGTCTTCTCGTCCGAGGACGAAGCGATTCGGTCGTTGAAGGGGTTCTGGAAGCCATAGAGTGCGCGTGCGGTGTCACGCAGGGTCCCGAGGCGCTGCGTGACGTCGACCCAGGAGCTCTTCTGCTGCTTCTCGACGGCTACCTCCTTCTGCATGCGCTTGAGGGGCTCCCTCTTCGCCTCCATGAGAGCGTCGATTATTTTCTGGGTACTGTATTTGTCGTTGACCCCTGGGATGGCAAAATCGGACATTGTGCCGCCGCTTTTCCCTCCCGCGGTATGCTCCGCGGCGTTTCCCCTCAGGCCTTCGTCAGATCTTCTGGTCGACCAAAAGGCCGATGGTCTCCTTGATCCTGGCGATCAAGTGCTGGATTTCCTCGGGGGGGATCTCCTTGATTACCTTATCGGTGTCCCCGTCGACGACCTTGATAATCACCTGGTTGATCTCGTCGTTGACGGACAGCTTGACCCTTCGGTTGAAGGCGAGAAACGTCCTTTCCAGCGCTTTCGCTTGCGCCTCGATTTCCGAGCGGGACAGCTGCTGGTCCGATTGCTGCCGTGGCTGCCGCTCAGGGGTTGCCCGGGGCTCTTTCACGAGCACATCCGGGACGGGATTCGATTTCAGAATCCCGGGTATCTCCATGCTCATCATTGTACCTCCCTGTACTGCAATGTCACGAACGCACACAGCTGGGGCGCTCGTCCGCGACTCATGCCCCCTGCCGCTCCTGGAACGCGGCTGGGTGCGCCTGGAGCATTTCCGTTGCCTCAGGCCTTCACGGCTTTCGTCAATTGCCCAAGCCGCGAAATGATGGGCGGGAGGGCGCGACCCCCCTTTCCCATCCGATTCATCCCGAAAAAGGCGACGTCCAGAAGCCTCTTTCGTCGGGAACGGTCCGACCCGATGCGTTTCTTGTTAGGCCAGAAGTTGCAGGACAGACCTCGTCTTCAAGTTGGCCTGCGCCAGCATTGCCGTGCTGGACTGCATCAAGATCTGATTCTTCACGTAATCAACCATCTGTGAGGCCATGTCCGTGTCGCGAATCTGAGACTCCGCTGCCTGCATGTTCTCAGCAGCTACCGCAACCCCTTTTGCTGCCATCTCGAACCTGTTCTGATAGGCTCCGAGATCGGCGCGCTGCCGGGATACCCGTCTCATGGCGTTGTCCACGGCGCCGATGACTTGGTTGGCCTTGTCGGGTGTGGAGATGGAGATGGAACCGCCACCTCCGACCGCCTGAAGCCCGAGAGCCTGCGCTGTCATGGTGCCGATGAACACCTGCTTGCGCTGGTCCATGTTCGCCCCGACCTGGAAGAACATCTGCCGAGGCACAACGCCCCCGCCTGACGGGTTGGCAAATGCGCCGGTCAACATGTTCATTCCGTTGAACTGGGCGTGTGACGCGATCCTGTTGACCTCGTCCACCAGCTGGGAGACTTCCACCTGGATCTGCGCCCGGTCCTCGTCCGAGTAGATTCCGTTTGCCGACTGGACAGCCAGCTCCCGGATCCGGTGCATGATGTCGTGCGTCTCCGCCAGGTAGCCCTCGGTGGTTTGGATGAAGGACACCGCGTTTTCGATGTTCCTCTCCGCCTGATTGAGCCCCCGGATTTGCGAACGGAGCTTCTCCGACACGGCCAAACCGGACGCATCGTCTCCCGCCCTGTTGATCCGAAGGCCTGAGGACAGCTTCTCGATGTCCTTGTTCAGGTCCACCTCGTTGAACTTCACCATTCGATTCGCGAACAGTGCGCTCATATTGTGGTTTATGATCATGAAACCCTCCTTGACTGAAAACCTGGAGGCATCCTTGCCTCCCTCAGTACCTACCGCGTGCCGCCGGGGCCTGTTCACGGGATGGAGTCGCGCCTCCGTCCCACCGTCCCCATTTGCCCCGATCAACAGGGAAACGCGCCTGCCCCTCGTCACGGCTCGTTTTCGAGCGCAACATGGCGATGAGGCGTCTGCTTCCCTTTTCCCGACACGCGAAGGAGGGTTGTTTTGTCAAAGAGCGGAACAGGAAACTTTGCTACCCTAGCGCGCCACGCAGTGGTGTGCCAGGGGTGGGCCACCAACTGGCCCACCCTTCAATGTACTCCTCTACTGGAGCAGCTGCAAGACGGTTCGCGGCTTCGCGTTGGCCTGCGCCAGCATGGCTGTTGCCGATTGCGTGATGATGGCGTTCTTCGTGTACTCCACCATCTCCGCGGCCATGTCGGCGTCCCGGATCCTCGACTCCGCCGCCTGCATGTTCTCAGCTCCGATGTCCAGGCCTTTCACGGCGTACTCGAGCCTGTTCTGGTAGGCTCCGAGATCTGCCCGCTGCTTGTTGATCATCTTCAGCCCGGCGTCCAGTTGCCCGATCGCGCGGTTGGCGCCGTCCGGCGTGGACATGGAGATGATCTGCCTGCTCCCGATCTGGCGGATCCCTAGGGCTTCCGAGGTCATGGTGCCGACGAACACCCGCACCCGCTGGTCCATGTTGGCGCCGATCTGTAGCCACATGGAAGCGGTGATGATGTTCTCCCCGGCCGGTCGCGCAAAGCGCCCCGTAAGCATGTTCATTCCGTTGAACTGTGCGTGGGAGGCAATGCGGTCCACCTCGTTGACGAGCGCGGACACCTCGACTTGGATCTGCATCCTGTCCTCGTCCGTATAGATGCCGTTGGCGGACTGAACAGACAGTTCCCGTAACCTCTGGATAATGTCCTGGCTCTCCTGGAGATACCCCTCCGTTGTCTGGATGAAGGAGATGCCGTTCGACGCGTTGGTGCTTGCTTGGCGGAGCCCGCGGATCTGTGACCGCATCTTTTCCGACACAGCGAGGCCCGACGCATCATCCCCAGCGCGCGTGATCCTGCTTCCCGAGGAGAGCTTTTCGAGGCTCTTGTCGAGAGCAAGGCCGTTCACATTCAACTGTCGTTCCGCGAACAGCGCGCTCATGTTGTGATTGATGATCATGGTTTCCTCCCTGAAACTCCCGAAGTACTCCGCTGCATCCATGCTCGGAGTTGGTTGAAGGCATCCTTGCCGCCGCGTTCGCGAGAAAACCCGCCCTCCGATTTCCCTTGACCGGCCTTCCAGGTGTGCCGATACGCAGAATAGCGGAAGGAGGGAGATTGCGGCCCCGGCAGGCCAGAGCTACCCTCAGTCCTTTTTTCGACAGGGGGGAGTTTAAAGATTAGCCTTTATTTTATTTTTTTTTCGCTGAGGGATTCGAGGTATTTGGCGGCGATCCGGTCTTCAGGATCATACTCCAGCACGGTGCGGAAAAAGCCCCGGGACTCTTCCAGGTTGCCTGATTTCAGGGCCACGATCCCGAGGTTCGATATGACCTTCGTATTCTCGGGCTCAAGCGCAAGCGCTTCCAGGAGCCGTGCGCGGCTTTCCGCCAGCTCCCCAATCTCCATGAGGCAGATCGCCAGCTCGTTCAGGAGGTCCGTATGGGGGGCGCCGAAGCTGAGCGCCTTGAGGAACGCCTCCTTGCCCTCCGCGTATTCCCCAAGGCGCCGGTGTGCCCAGCCGAGGAGAAACCAGGCGTTCTGAAAATCCGGTCGCGAGGCAATGAACTCCTCGATGTAGCCCATTCCTTCCTTCTCTTTGCCCATGCGAACCGCGTCGAAGGCCTTCTTGAACAGCCCGTCCATCAGGCCCTGGGTATCGATTTCCTTGACAATACGCCTGGCTTCCGCAAGGCGCTTCTGGTCGCTTCCGGTTTTTATGAAAACCTGCAGATGTTCCCGCGCCTTCTCGAAAGAGCGCTGGTGCAGGTAGAAATACGCGAGGTTGTAATGGATGGTGGGCTCGGTGGGGTCAGCGGCAAGAGCACTCTTGTACGCCTCGAAAGCGAGCGCAAGGTACTCCTCCGCTCCCGCTTCGCTCTCCCGCTTTTCGTGCTGGCGCGCTCGTTCTTCGTACACGAGGGCGAGGTTCAAAAGGGTTGCTGCGTCGTCAGGAAACAGGCCTTCCAGGGCTCTGAATATCTCTATGGCCAGCTCGGCGTCACCGTCCCTGGCCTTCAGGATTCCGAGGTGGGTGAACTCTTGCCTGATATCCGGTTTGACCGCCAGTACGAACCGTCGGTAGTAGTCGGTGTGTGGGTTCTCAGGGTCCCATGCCAGGACCTTGAGCGCTCCGGCCACGATTGCTTCCCAGCTCAGCTCGGCGCTGGAAAGTGGAGAGGAGCCTTGCGACATGTCGACGGGAAGAAGTATCTGGGGGTCGAGCGTGAAGGATCCTATCTGACGTTGGGTCGTTCCTGCGATGGAAACGAACGCGATGTTGGACAGCCTCGCCTTTTCATTCATCTTCCTTACTGCTTTCTTTTTCAGGTCCGCTTCCTTCGCCCTCGTTGTCACCTTGTTTTTCGGGTTCTTCTTCCGGAAAGGACGCGCCGTTGTCCTGAGCGTGCGCGGTAGGCGGAGCAGCGGCGGGTTTTTTGGCCACAATCCCGTCGCTGGCCTTGCGCGCCGTGGAGATGTACGAGTTGATCAACAGCTTGTAGCTCATAGGGGTGTCACGGGGGTACTCTACGGCAACGAGCACAATGTCCTTTCTGCCCCCCACTTCCTCCACCCTCCGGATAACGCCAAGAAGCAGCAACTCTCCGCCTTGCTCCCCTTTGGCGATCCGCAGGGTGACTGTGCTGCCGACGGCCCCGGGCGTAATGGCTGAAGTTAGGATCCTCGCTCCGCCGAAGGACAAGTCGCGCAGAACGCCTCGATGTGCCTTGCCGACAAGGGAGAGGATGGCCTCCCGGGTTTCGAGGCCCAGCCTCTTCATGTTTTCCGGGGTGATAGGAATGCGCTCTTCCTTGCGCCGCTGGGCGTTGGTATTTGCGTCGAGCAGGCTCCCGATGATCGAAATCAGGTCGTCCGAGGGACGCTGCGTGAAATCCAGGGTGAGCAGCTGCACCTCCTGGCTCTGCGGATCATACGGGGTGAAGCCGCCGGCGTGGCAGGAAACGAAGAACGTTATGGGCTCGGGTTTCTCGGGCAACTTGAAGCACCAGCGCAAAGACAGCCGGTTGTTTGCCTTGCGCAACGCCGTCAGAAAGGTTTCTTTCACCGTCACGATCACGCGAGAGGTAGCCATGGAGCTCGAGAAGACGACGCACGGCCACTGCCTGTCGAGAACTTTCAGATAGACGTTCTTCGAGACGAGGCCTGTGGCGCTGAGGACCTGTTTGTTGAACGTGACTTCCGTTTTCTCAAACAGCTCAAAAAACCGGGCAAGCTGCTGTGTGGTGACGATAGACATCGGGGCGACGCTCCCTTACTATGAGCCAACAATAATGAAGGGCATTGGCGCTGTCAATTCAACACCTGAGGGAGGATAGCTTTGTATTCCGTATTCGGGGTGGAAAACCCTCTGATGGACGTTATTGCTCACGTAGACTTCAGCTTCCTGCGGCGTTTAGGGAAGCAGCCTGGATCTATGCACCTCGTAGACCACGCCGAGATCGAAGCTCTCGTCAGTGAGTTGCCTTCGTTTCGCACGCTTCCCGGCGGAAGCGCGGCGAACACGACGCGCGGCCTTGCGTGGCTTGCCAGCCCGGCAGGTCAGGTTGTACTCAGGTCGTTCGCGGAGCTGTCCGCAGATGGCGCCGGCAAGCTGCCGCCGGTGTTCAACGGTGCCGTTGGACGGGACGCAACCGGTGACAGGTTCGAACAACTCATGGCAGAAGCGGGAGTTTCTGTATCGATCGTTCGAAAGGAAACCCCAACAGGTACATCAGTCATCCTCGTGACACCGGACGGTGAGCGCACAATGAACACTTACCTGGGTGCTTGCAGGGACTTCGGTCCGCAGGACCTGGACCTCTCCAGACTTGCCAGCTCAAAGATTCTGTACCTAACGGGGTATCTGTGGGACACGGCTCACCAGGATGCTGCTGCGCGGAAAGCCGCGGAGTCGAGTAAAGCCATCGTTGCGTTCGATCTGGCGGACTCATTCGCCGTCCGACGGTCGGGGGACGCGTTCCGTTCGTGGATCCCTGGGCGCGTCGATGTGCTGTTCGGAAACAGGGACGAGGTCGGCATTCTCACGGGGGCTTCCTGTGACGAAGACTGCGTCAAGGAAGCGCAAAAGTTCGCTCCCCTGATCGTTATGAAAGTTGGCGAGAAAGGTTGCATGATAGGGCAGGACGGAAAATGCGAACTGGTTCCCGGGGTGCCTGTAGAAACGGTGGACACAACGGGGGCTGGGGATGCATTCGCGGCAGGCTTTCTGTTCGGGATGCTGCAAGGCGCTGAGTCCCTCGTGTGCGCTCGCCTTGCCAATGCGATCGCTTCTCGCATAGTGGGTCGCGAGGGATGCAGCTACTTCTGAAACGAAGCTACTTCTGAAGAGTGGGGTCGCCCGGCTGGGGTTCGTCCTCGGCGGCCAGGGGCTCGTGCGTGAGCAGGTCGTCATCAATGCTACTTATGAGCCTTTCGGCAACATTTACGATTTCCGAGGTTTCCGCTGGCTCGCGGCCTTCCCGAAGCTTGAACATTTCATCCGCTATATTGAGCGCGGCGAGCACTGCCACCGTGAGCGGCTCGGCAAATGGGTAGCGTTTTCTGACTTCTTCGACACGAGATTTCACGTAACCCGAGAGCCGGGCGAGATGCTCGGCGCTTTCGTCCGATTGTATGACGAAGGATGTTCCGAGAAAGTCTACCTTGAGCTGTCGTTTCTCCATGACCTCCGCGCCTAGAAGATGTCTAGCTCTTCCTTTGTCGGACCCGCCGGCGGAGGATCGGCGGGGCGAGGTGGCTCTTCCTGGGCGGGGCGTTTGCTGTTGGAATCCGGCTTCTTGCTCGCAGATGCGGCTTCTTCCAGCTCATCCAGGTGCTGGAGAGTCCTCACGATCACCGACTCGATCTCCCGCTGGTCCGTCTTGAATCCTTCCACCAGCAACTCCAACTCCTTCATACGCTTCTGGGCGGACTCCAGTCCCTTGCGGAGAGTCGAGTTTTCCTCTTTCAGCACCCTGATGAGCTCAATGGCCCGAGTGATCTTGTTCTCCAGCAGTCTGATCTGCTCGAGAGTGATCATGCGCGAGCGGCCCCCGCCGTTTGCGCGGAAAGGGTTTCTCGGGCCTTGGTCACGAGGGCCTTGAATGCTGTCGGATCCTCGATGGCCATATTGGAAAGCGCTTTGCGATTGAGAACAATGTTTGCCTCTCGCAGGCCGTGCATGAACTGCGAGTAGGTGAGGCCTTCCATGCGGACCGCCGCGGAGATGCGCGTGATCCACAGCCTGCGAAAATCGCCCTTCCTCCGCTTCCTGTCGCGATACGAGGCGGCCAGACCCTTCATGACTGCTTCTTTTGCAGTCTTGAAAAGCCTGCTCCGGCCTCCCCAGTAGCCCTTGGCGAGCCGCATTATCTTGTGTCGGCGTTCGCGTCTCCGTGTACCGTTTTTCGACCTCGGCATGAATCAGATTCTCCTCTTCAATACTTGCCGGCGTACGGCATGAGCTTCTTGATGCGCTTCTGCTCCACGGAGCTCAGCGTGGCGGAAAGGCGAAGGCGTCTCTTTCTCTTTGCGCTCTTCTTGGTGAGTATGTGGCGCAGGCCCTGCTTCTTGTAGCGCACCTTTCCCGTGGCGGTGACATGGTAGCGTTTGGCCGCCGCTTTCTTCGTCTTCATCTTGGGCATTGTCTATCCTTTCTTGGCCTTGGTTCCCTTGGGGTTCAGGAGGATCGACATCGTCCGACCTTCCATCTGGGCCGGCTTTTCCACGAGGAAAGAGTCGCCGAGCATTTCGAGGATCCTGTCGAGGACGTCCTTGCCGAGCTCCGT
>Ga0326727_10013371_pt1 | contig 18298 bp, 14 predicted proteins | sample MB2enrmetagenome_FD_207643 | JGI IMG/M metagenome (GOLD analysis project Ga0326727, IMG submission 207643) | Lab enriched peat soil microbial communities from McLean, Ithaca, NY, United States - MB29MY | ecosystem: Environmental > Terrestrial > Soil > Wetlands > Peat | place: USA: New York...
CAACGACCAGGCCAGGCGCGTCCGAGACACCGTTACTTATTCGTACGAGCACGGCGGCGCATCGCTCATGGAATTCCTCAACGCGCAGAGCGATTACCGCACCGTGCAATTAGCCTATCTGCAACTGATCGGTACTTATCTGACCGCCGCCGGGCAGCTCAATCTAGCTGTGGGACGCGAGGTAATCCAATGATTTCGTATTCCTTCCTGAAGCCGTTGTCGCTACTCGCTCTCGGTCTGGCCGCATCGCAGTGCCTGGTCCTCTCCGGTTGCAAAGCCAAAGACCAAGGCGACACTGCCCCGCCGCAAAACCAGAAGGTGATCACGGTATCAGACATGAACCTGATCACCATCGACAAGGACGACGTCCCCAAGTTCCCTCTCGTCGCCGCCGGCCAGATCGAATCCGCATCCGAGTTGACGGCCACCGGCACAGTCTTTCCCGACATCTCCCGCGAGGTTCCCGTCATCTCCCTGGCCAACGGCCGCGTGGTCGATATCAAGACACGCCTCGATGACAACGTGAAGAAGGGCCAGTTGCTCTTCAGAGTGCAAAGCGCCGACGTCTCAGGCGCATTCGATGCGTACTTGAAAGCCGCCAACGACGAGCAACTCGCCAACAAGGCGTACGTTCGCGCTGAGGACTTATACAAGCACGGCGCAATTTCGCAAGCCATGCTCGAACAAGCCGAGGACTCCGAAAAAGACGCCAAGGCCGATCTGACCGCTGCCGAACAGCAGTTAAATGTTTTGGGCGTCGACAAGAACCATCCCAGCCCCGTCGTCGATGTCTACGCCCCCATCTCCGGCGTCATCATTGGCCAGAACATTACCAACGCAGCTGCCGCGGGCGTCACACTTTCCGGAACCGCCACTGCCTTCACCATTGCCGACCTCTCTACCGTTTGGATTCTCTGCGACGTCTACGAGAACGACATTTCCAAAATCAAGCTCGGCCAGGAAGCGCGATTCAAGCTGAATGCCTATCCCGATCACCCGCTCGTCGGTCATATAAGCGACATCGGCCCCGTGCTCGATCCGTCGATTCGTACCGCAAAGGTTCGCATCGAGGTCGCGAATCCTGGCTTCCTCAAGTTAGGCATGTTCGGCACCGCGACCTTCACCAGCCAAACCACGGAGACGCACGCGGTCGTTCCAGCCGATGCTGTCCTTCATCTTCACGATCGCGACTGGGTCTATCTGCCGGTCGGCGGCAATCAGTTCCGGCGCGCCGAGGTCCACGCCGGCAAGATGCTCGACAGCAACCGGCAGGAGATTCTCTCCGGTCTCGAGCCCGGGCAGCAGGTAGTTACCAATGCACTTCTTCTGGAAACGGCGGGGAACCAATAATGATTCGCGGACTGGTCGATTTCGCGCTCAAGAACCGCTGGCTCGTCCTCGGTGGAGTGGTGGTCGTCACCGCCTGGGGTGTTGCATCCTTCCGAGCTCTGCCCATTGAGGCCTACCCCGACGTCGCCAACAACTATGTGCAGATCATCACCCAGTGGCCTGGCCGCAGCGCCGAGGAGATCGAACGCCAAGTCACCGTCCCGGTCGAAATTCAGATGGCCGGTATTCCCCACCTCACCCATCTGCGCTCCACCACGCTGGCCGGCTTGTCCAGCCTGATGTTGATCTTCGACGACGAATCCACTAGCGATACGAACCGCGAACACGTGCTCGAGCGGCTCAGCATGGTCAGCCTCCCCGCCAATCTGATTCCGCAGATGGGCACAGACTGGAGTCCCGTCGGCCAGATTTTCTGGTACACGCTTGAAAGCGCCAACCCTTCTTACGACGTGATGGAGAAGAAGTCGCTTGAGGATTGGACTCTTGAAAAATCCTTCAAGGGTGTCGCCGGCGTCGTCGACGTTTCGAGTTTCGGCGGGCCGACCAAGGAGTACCAGATTAAGCTCGATCCGGAGAAACTGGTCTCGTATGGCCTGAGCATTGGGCAGGTCGAGCAGCAGATTGCCAACAACAACACCAATGGCGGCGGAAGCTTCATCGAGCAAGGCGCGCAACAGATCAACGTACAGGCGCTCGGCCTCTACACCAACGTACAAGACATCGAGAACACCGTCGTCAAGAACTCCAATGGCGCTGCGATCAAGGTTAGAGACATCGCGACCGTCGTGCAGGGCCCGAAGATTCGCCTCGGCCAGATCGGAAGAGCGACGCATCGACCCGATGGCACGATTGTCGACAATCCTGACACCGTCGAAGGCATTGTGTTGCTGCAAAAAGGAGACGACTCCGACCCAGTCCTCCAGGGCATTCACGAGGAAGTCACCAAGCTGAACGGAGATAAAGAACACACCGGAATCCTCCCCAAAGGCGTAAAGGTCGTGCCGTTTCTTGACCGCTCCGATCTGGTCAAGTACACCGTGGATACTGTCGAACACAACCTCACCGCTGGAATGCTCCTGGTCTCTATTATTCTCTTCCTCTTCCTCGGCAATGTACGCGGCGCCATTATCGTTGCCATCACCATTCCCTTCGCACTCCTGATCGCCTCTATCTGCCTTGACATTAGCCACATTCCTGCAAACCTGCTTTCGCTTGGAGCGTTGGACTTCGGCATGGTGGTCGATGGTTCGGTGATCATGATCGAGAATGTCGTCCGCCATCTGGCCCACAAGGACGACACGCGCACGCCCATGCAAAAGATTCGTGCGGCTTCTCACGAAGTGCTGCGCCCGGTCTTCTTCGCCCGCGGCATTATCATAGCGTCGTACCTGCCCATCTTCACGCTGCAAGCTGTTGAAGGCCGTCTCTTCAAGCCCATGGCCTGGACCGTATGCTTCGCCCTGCTCGGGGCTGTGGTCTTCGCCATCGTCATTGCGCCGGTAATGGCCAGTATCCTTTTCAGCAAGGGCGCCAAGGAATGGCAGAACCCCATCATGCGATGGATGATCAGAAACTATCGCCCCGCAGTCCGTGCCGCTATCGAGCATCGCTACATCACCCTGGGAATTTCTCTCACCCTCTTTGCCATCGCCATATACTTAGCATTCGGCGGACCCATCGGCTCTGAATTCCTGCCCCACCTCGACGAGGGTTCCATCTGGGTGCGCGGCACTCTGCCTCCCAGCGAAGGCCCTACGGTAAGCATCGACTTCACAAACAAGGCCCGGCTGGTGATGGCCTCGTTCCCTGAGGTCACGCAGGTCGTCAGCCAGACAGGCCGTCCCGACGATGGAACCGACACTACCGGCTTCTTCAACACGGAGTACTTCGTCGACCTCAAGCCCAAGAAAGATTGGCGTCCCGTTTTTGACCAGAATAAGGAAGCGCTGATTGCGGCCATTGACAAGGAGCTCTCCAAGTTTCCCGGCGTCATCTGGAACTACTCCCAGCCCATTTCAGACAACATGGAAGAAGCGGTCTCCGGCGTGAAGGGCGAGCTGGCCGTCAAGCTCTACGGCGACGATCTGCGCACGCTTGAGAAGAAGGCAGAGGAGATTCAATCCCAGATGGCCTCGGTCAAGGGCATTGAAGACCTGGGCATCTTTCGCATCATCGGTCAGCCGAATCTCAACTACGCCGTGGATCGCGATGCGGCCGCTCGCTGGGGCATCAACGTTGCCGACATTCAGGATGCCGTCCAAACCGCGGTCGGCGCCAACGCAGTCACGCAGGTTCAGCAGGGCGAGGCGCGCTACGACGTCACCCTCCGCTATCAAAAACCTTATCGCGATACGCGCGAGGCCATCGAGAACGTGCGCCTGCTCGCGCCCTCCGGAGAACGCGTCTCACTGGCGCAGTTGACCAAGGTTTCCACCGACGACGGAGCCGAAGAGATCTACCGCGAAGGTAACCAGCGCTTCATTGCCATCAAGTACTCGGTGCGCGGGCGCGACTTGGGTTCAACCGTCGAGGAGGCCATCCACAAGGTCGACAAGAGTGTGGCGCTGCCCCCCGGCTATCATCTCGAGTGGGCGGGCGAGTACGAAAGCCAGAAGCGTGCCGACAAGCGCATGAGCATTGTCATTCCCATCACCGTCCTGGTGATCTTTCTCATCCTGTTCACCATGTTTCGCTCGGCCAAATGGTCTCTGCTTATTCTCGTATCGGTTGTCATGGCCTCGATCGGCGGACCGCTGGCTCTATTCCTCACCCATACCAACTTCTCGGTATCATCGGCGGTCGGCTTTCTAGCGCTGTTCGGCGTCTCCGTTGAAACCGGAGTCATCATGATTGAGTTCATCAACCAATTGCGATCCCGCCGCAAAGGCATGGAAGTTTCAACCCATGAGCACATCGTCGAGGCTGCCGTTGAAGGCGCCGTTCTAAGATTGCGGCCCGTCATGATGACCATGCTGGTGGCTACGCTTGGCCTGCTTCCCGCGGCTCTATCTCACGCCATCGGATCCGACTCGCAGCGGCCCTTCGCCATTGTCATCGTTGGCGGCTTGCTCGCCAACCTGCTCATCGGCGTCTTTCTGCTCCCCACCCTCTATGTGTGGATGGCCGGTCCCGACGACATATTACCCTCGGTTGAATTGGATGAGGAGTTCTAAAATCTTGCAGTCAATGGAATGCAGTTTCATGCTCCGATCGGGAAAAACAACGGGTGCCCCCGGTCTCGATTCTGAGACCGGGGACACCACCGCACTGAACCGAGCAACGGAGCTGCACGCTAATCCCTGTTCCCTGTTCCCTATTCCCTGCTCTTCTATTCTTCGCGCAGCACCTCCAGCGGCCGTAATCCAAGAATCCGATAGCTCGCGATCCATCCCGTGGCAGTCGCCAGCACCGCCGTCCCCACCAGCGCAACCAGCGTCGCACCCCACTCAATGTGGAAGCCCACTTCAAGCCGGCGCAGCAACACCCGTGTCAGCAGGTTTGCGAAGACCACGCCCACCGATCCGGCCAGCAACCCAAGCACGCTGAACTCGACGCTGAAGGTCCGCACAATCCGCATCCGCGTGGCGCCCAGCGTCTTCAGCACCACAGCCTCTCGCATCCGCCTGAAGCGGGTACTGGCAATGCTCGAAGCCAGAATCGTCAGCCCCGCAAAGATTGAGAATCCCGCGAGAAACCGCACCACGAAAGTGACTTGATCAACCACGCTTTCAATCCGGTCCAGAACATCGGCAACATTGATAACGGAGACTGATGGATAAGCCGCAAACAAGGCTCGCTCCATCCCCGCCACCTGTTTCGGATCGATGTGCAGGCCGCCGTACCACGTAGCAGGCTCATCCTTAAGTTGCCCTGACGGCAGCACAAACGACACCTGCATTCCCATATGCTGCCCGTCGGCGCGATAAAGCGCGGCCACCTTGAGCGTGCGCACCGTTCCGCCAATGTCCAACTGCACCGCTGAACCCACACTCAAATTCAATCGTTGGGCTGTTCCCTCGCCTACTGCCAATTCAGCCGCACCGGCATCCGTCCACCACTTGCCCTGCGTCACCTTATCGCCAAGCGGCGGTGCGTCGGCCCAACTGAACGAGGCGCTCTCCAGCATCCGCCGCGGAAAATGCTGTCCCTTCATCTGCTCCAGCGTCTGGCCATTGACTGAAACAAACCGTCCCCTCACCATCGGCATCAAATCCAGTTGCTGAATTATTCCCGGCTGATGCTGGAAAAAACTCCTCACACCCGCGGCCTCATCGTTGGTAATGTCCACCAGAAAAACATTCGGCAATTTCGGCGAAGCTGTCTCGCGCAAGTCTCTCAGCAGCGCGGCTTGCATAAGGTAGACCGCCAGAATCAGCATCACGCCCAGGCCCAGCGCCGCCAACACTGCTGCCGACTGGTTGCCCGGCCTGTACAAATTGGACAATCCATGACGCAGCGAAGAAGGCAGCCGCAGCCGCAACCGATTCAGCAGGAAGCGCAGCGTCCACAGCGCAACCGCCGCCAGCACCAATAGAACAGCGAGCGCAATGGTAAAAAGGACGGCAAACCAAGTACCAACGATTGGCGAATCGGAAAGCGCCCACGCAATTCCGCCCAACGCCGCAACTACAGCGGCGGCAATCGCCAATTGCAGCCGGCGCGCCCACCAGCGCGCGAACCATCCGCGCAGGCCCTCGGGCCCAGGCTCGACCAGTCTGCGCAGCACCAGCACCGGCCGCACCGCCCGCACATCCAGAAGCGGCGGCAAACAAAACAGCAACGTCGTCAGCAGACCTGTTCCCAGCCCGGCTAATGCGGACCGCCAGGGAAACTCAAGCGCCGTATGAATCGGAATCAGCTTGCCGAAGACCGCCGGCAACGCCGCCATTACGCCCACGCCCGCGGCCACGCCGAGGACACCTCCGGCCAGCCCCAGGCCCAGAGTCTGCAAAAGAAAGATGCGCAGCAGATCGGCCGATCCCGCGCCCACAGCCTTCAAAATGGCCAGCATATCCATCCGCTGCTCAAGGTGCGCGTGCATTGCCATGGCCACGCCGATGGCGCCCAGCACCATCGCTACCAGGCAAATCAAACTCAGAATCGCGGTGGCATTGTCCAGCCCCTGCGTCAGCGCGGGGCTGCCCTCGCGGTAGTCCATCACCTGCGCGTCTGGCAGCGCCGCTTCAAGTTGCTTGCGCATGGCCACGGGATCGATCGCGGCGGCAGCCTTCCCCGAGAGCTTCGTCGAACCGCTATCCGGCAGCTTGACCATCAGCCTTTGGCTGGCACGGCTGCCCGGCGCAATCAGCCCTGTCCGCCCCAGCGCCGCTTGCGAGATCATCACCCGCGGACCCATTCCAGCCCCCGCGGTTATTCTGTCCGGCTCTTGCACCAGCACGGCGGAAATCCTGAAATCCCGCCCTCCCAATCGCAATGTCTGCCCCACCCGCGCATTCAGCCGGATGAGAAACTCCTGCGCCACCACCGCTGAATCGCCGTCGAGAGCCTGCTGCAAGCTCATCGCAGGCTCCAACTCAGCTTGTCCGTAGAACGGATAGTCCGCCGGGTCGACGGCCTTGAGCGAGACGAGAAGCGGCGCCGGGTCCGGCGGAACCGAAGCCATGGAGATGGTCTCGGTGGCCCAGGTGGAGCGGATCTCACCGGCACTGTCATGCTCGATGGCCGCCAGCTTGCTTTTTTCTTCATCGGTAGGTTGGTGATAGATTCGCGCGCTCAGATCGCCGGCCATCAGCGACTTTGCCTCCGCGCCCAGTGTCCGCCGGAAGCTCTCGCTGAACCCCCGCACCCCAACCAGCGCTGCGACTCCGACCGCCACAGACAAAACTACGAAGCCGAATTTGCCCGGCGCGGACTTCAGGTCCCGCCAGCCAATGGCGCCGGCCCGCTTCCAACTCAGAGCCCGCTTAGCCATTGTGAACCTGCTGCTCATCCGGCTCTGCAACTGAAGCAATGAACGGCAGACTGTCTTCTACAATCATCCCGTCCCGCAGCACAATTTTGCGGTCCGCACTGCTGGCCACCTCGGGATCGTGCGTCACCAGCACCAGCGTCGTCCCCGCCTTCTTGTTCCGCTCCAGCAAAAGATCCAATACCATCCGCCCGTTCGATGAGTCCAGATTCCCCGTTGGCTCATCGGCCATCACAATCGGCGGCTCGACCACAAAGGCCCTCGCCAGCGCCACCCGCTGCTGTTCCCCTCCTGAAAGCTGCACCGGGTAGTGATCCATGCGCTCCGCCAGCCCAACCTCGTCCAGCAGCCGCCGCGCCTGCTTCAGTCCGCTGCCCTCCAGGTTCAACTCGAAGGGAAGCAGCACGTTCTCCAGCGCCGTCAGCGTCGCAATCAGCTGGTAGGACTGAAACACAAATCCGATCTTGCTGCCCCGCACCGCTGCCAGCTCCGCTTCGGCCAGGTTATGAATGGGCACGCCATCCAGCCAGATCTCGCCGCTACTAGGCGTGTCGAGGCCCGCCAACAGCCCCAGCAGCGTACTTTTTCCGCTGCCGCTGGCGCCCACAATGGCCACAAACTGCCCTGCCGGAATGGTGAGAGAAATCCCCTTCAGAATCTCAACCCGCCGCGCTCCGTTCTGAATCCATTTTTTTGCGTCCCGAACTTCAATCACTCGCCAGCCTCCTGAGCACCACTTCAAATCTGTCATCCTGAACTTCAAATCTGTCATCCTGAGCGAAGCAGGGCGCGATCTTTGCGGCCTGCGCAGTCGAAGGACCTGCGTTCGAGCTTCTCTCGGCCTCAGATCTGAGGCGCCCTCCCCATTGATACACTGCTCATGTGGACGTCTTCCGCAGACTTATCGTTTCGCTCGCGATTTTGTTTTTCGCCTCGCCGGCGCACGCCGCAGACCGGCCCCTCCTGGTTTGCTTTGGCGACAGCATCACCGCCGGTTATGGTCTCTACCCTGGACAAACTTTCCCCGACATGCTGCAACGCGACCTCGACAACCTCGGCTACAACTACAAGGTCGACAACGAGGGTACCAGCGGCGCCACCACCAAAGACGCCGTCGCCGATCTGAATTCCATCCTGCTCATGCACCCCGATATCGTCATCGTCGAATTCGGCGGCAACGACGGCCTCCGCGGCCTTCCGCCAGACCAGACACGGCGTAACCTCGACCAGGTGCTCACCGCGTTTGAAAAGGCGCACATCAAAATCCTGCTCGCCGGCATCACCCTCCCGCCCAACTACGGCGCCGATTACATCAAGTCATTCGAACAGGTCTACCGCGACCTTGCCGCCAGGCATCACGTCGCGTTTGTTCCCATGATCTACAAGGACCTGATCCACGTTCCCGATACCATCCAATCCGACGGCATTCATCCCACCGCCAAAGGTTCCCAGATCATCGCCCAGACGCTGCTGCCTGTGCTGAAGCCGCTGCTGCACAAGTGAGAGATCAGAGATCAGAGATCAGCAAATGCTCCTCGTGCCGATCCGACCGCCCCTTTCCCGAAGAAAGAACCGGATCGGCTGGGTCAACAGTCAAGCAGCACAACAGAAGTTCGCATCAGCGCGAGAGCAACTGATCTCTGCTCTCTGATCTCTGCTCTCTGATCTCTGATCTCTGTCCTCAACCCATCACCACCACTGGCTGAAACAGCGTCCCCGCCACGCGCATTGCGATTCCCGTCAGTTCTCGCTGCCCGGCAAAAACCTTCACCAGCGGAGCCTGCGAAAAATCGGGTAGATTCGCCTGCGCTCCATTCCTAAGCCGCCCCAGCGCCTGCGCGTCGCCCGTTACCGCGGGCATTTCAGGCAGGATGCACCGCGGATGCACACATTTGGCCTCCAGCGCCTCCGCATCTCCGGCAAGCAGCTCCAGCTCTTCCAGCGTGTGCGCCTGGTCGAGCGTGAATTCCCCCGCCCGCGTTCGCCGCAAGCTGTTTAGATGCGCCCCGCAACCCAAGTCCCGGCCCAGTTCATGCGCAATCGAACGCACATAGCCTCCGGCGCTGATGCTCATCGTAAAACTGGCCTCGGCGCCCTCCAAGCCTGTAATCTCAAACTTGGCAATACGAACCTTTGCCGTCTTCAGTTCCACCGGCTTGCCCTCGCGGGCCAGCTTGTAAGCCGGCTTGCCGCTAATCTTCTTTGCGGAATAGGGAGGCGGCATCTGCTCCGTCTCGCCATGGAATCGGCCCGCCGCCGCGCGCACCTGATCGAGCGTCAGCACCGGCCGCACGTCCGGCCCATCGGCTTTGCCTTCGGAGTCGTACGTGTCTGTCGAGAACCCAAAGCGCATCGTCCCGCAATAGCTCTTTTCCGCGGACGAGAAGTACTGCGCCAACCGCGTATACTTGCCCAGCAACAGCGGCAAAACGCCGGTCGCCATGGGATCGAGCGTGCCCAGATGGCCAATGGACCGCTCTCCGGTAATCTTGCGCAGCCTGGCCACCACATCGTGGCTGGTCATTCCGCCCGGCTTGTCAACCACCAGCAATCCATTCACGTGAGCGCCCGCTTACCTAAAGCGTGTTTCAAAAACCCGTCTCGTGTCAGTCGTCCACCGGCTTCACCGGCCCACAGCGGGATGAAACCAACTCCGGTGATTCCGCCGCCAACTTGCTAACTCGCCATCCCCGCCTCGGCGGGGGCTAACTCGCCGTATTTGTCTATGACACCTTTTCGTTTGGATTGTTCAACTTGCAAGCGAATCCAAATCTTGTTTCATTTTAGTTCCCCACCGGCTTCACCGACCCACAGTGGGATAAAACCAAGTCCGGCGATTCCGCCGCCAACTTGCTAACTCGCCATCCCCGCCTCGGCGGGGGCTCACTCGCCGAATTTGTCTCTGACACCTTCTCGTTTGGATTGTTCAACTTGCAAGCGAATTCTAATCTTGTTTCTTCCTTGGGCGCCACCGGGGCACCGGGGAACCCTCTGGGTCGGGGTTGCGTCCCGAAAAGTGCCGGAAGAAGAAGGGGTTTTAACCCATGAGGGACAGAAACCGAGATTCGCCGGCCATTATTTAAACACGTTCTAACCACTCTAGTGCATTTTCGCTCCTTTTGCCGTTCGCGCCCGCATCCTGGGTGCGCTCAAACTGGACCTGCCCACCTGTTAATGCCATGCTTTAATGTCAAAGGCCCATTGCCAACTCCCGCAAAGACTTCCTATTCTAATGGGACATGGATATCGATCCAGACAACATGAAGCAGCCCGCGCGCAAATTGCGCAAGTCGCTGAAGAGTCTGCCCAGGGACCTACCGATCGCTTACGTCCACGGACTCCGGACTCAGACGGGCCGGCTCGAAGCAATCATTGCTGCGTCCGTGCTGGAAAGGAAGAAGCTTGCCCGCCAGTTGCTCAAGACCCTGAAGCCGGTGCGCAAGGCGGCGGGCGAGGTGCGCGATATGGATGTGCTCGCCGCCAAGGCGCGCACACTCACTGGGCGGCGCAACGATTCAGTGGCTCGCCTGGTCGAACACCTTGTTGACACGCGCATCGAAAGCGCTCGCGCGCTGCTTCAAACGCTTGCCAAGCGCCAGAAGAAAACTCGCCGCAGTCTGAAGGGCTTCGCAAAGCAAGTCGGGCAGAAATCCAGCGCAAAGAGCTCCGGAGCAAGGGCCAAACCCGCGCGCAATTGGTTGAAGGATGATGCGGCCTCTAGACTGGCCGCCGAGCTGAATCAATGGCCGGAGCTAAACGCGGAGAATCTCCATTCATTTCGCCTCAAGGTGAAAGAACTGCTGTATGTTCTTCACCTGGTACGGAATGCGGACGTGGAATTCATTGAGGCGCTGGGCAAGGCAAAGGAGGAGATCGGCGACTGGCACGACTGGCACCAGCTCGCCGTCATCGCGGAACGGAAGCTCGACCTTCAAAAGGATCGGGCGGCGCTCAATAGAATAGAAGAAACCGGCAAAAACAAGCTTGAGAAGGCGCTCGTTGCCGCCCGTTCAATAAAAGACCGCGTGCTCAACGCCTAGAAATTGTCACAGGCTTCCGGTCCCCGGCTGACGCACCAGCGACAGGAATTCAAGCCGCGTCTCCTTTTGCCTGAAACAGCCCACCATGGCCGACGTTACCGTGGACGAATGCTGCTTTTCGATGCCCCGCATCATCATGCACATGTGCCGCGCCTCGATCACCACGCCCACCCCCTGCGGAGCAATTGCTTCCTGAATGGTGTCGGCAATCTGCCGGGTCAGCCGCTCCTGCACCTGCAAGCGGCGGGCAAACACTTCAACTAATCGCGGTATCTTGCTTAGTCCAATCACTTTGCCCTTGGGGATGTATGCAACGTGCACATTGCCGAAGAACGGCAGCATGTGGTGCTCGCAAAGCGAGAACATTTCAATATCCTTTACGATCACCATCTCGTCGTAGTCAACGTCGAACAGGGCCCCGCGCAGTATCTTGGCGGGGTCCTGCTGATAGCCCTTGGTCAGGTACGCCATCGACTTTTCCACGCGCCCCGGCGTGGCCACAAGACCGTCGCGATTCGGGTCTTCGCCCAGCCGGCTGAGTATCTCGCGATACATCTCCTCGGTGCTGAACTCGCTCAGCCCTTCGTCAATTCCAACCACTTTGCGAACGGCCTTGCTCACTGCTATTGGCTGCGCCATTGTTTGCTTCCTCCCGCCCTGGGGGGGTCAGGGCGCTCTGCATCTTCACTCTCACAAATTAAAATCTGCCGCGGCAGACCGGATCACCCGCCTGAATACTCAAAAAAGTTATTCTCGGTCTCTTCGATGCGCACCTGCACCAGCGTCGCGGGCTCAATCGATCCATCGAGTAATTCAAATACCACACTACTAAGATTCTCCGTAGTCGGGACGCGGTTCGTAAATATCGGATCGAGATTCAAGTTGGCATGGTCAAACCGCGCGATCACTTTCGTTCGCACCGTCGAATCGAGTGCCGCCATGCTAACGACCATGCCCGTTTCCGGGTCCACCGCCCCGCCCGCCAGCACTTCCACCACGTAGTTATGCCCATGGCCATGCGGGTTGTTGCACTTGCCGTATGCCGCTCGGTTCTCCTCGGCTGACAGCGCATCGCTATGCAGCCGGTGGCTGGCGCTCAGCGAATAGCGACGTCCAAAATAGGCTTTTGCGGCTTCTGTGCTCATTGCTCCCCGCGATATTCGGCAAAGATCTCCGCCGTCTCATACACCCGAACCCGGCTCAACCGCGCTCCACCGGCCGCCATAATCGCCGGCTCCAGCCGTTTCCAGGCTGCAATGGCAATGTTTTCCGTCGTCGGAATCAGCTTCGACGCGGCAAACTCCGGTACTTCCAGATTGAGATGGCGATGGTCCCAGTCCGTCAGAACCTTCCGCTCGATCACGTCCTTCAACCACTTCAAGTCAACCACAAAGCCGGTCACCGGATCGGGCTCGCCGGCCACCGTGACCTCCAATGTATAGTTATGCCCGTGCCCATTGCGATTCGCGCAGCGCCCAAACACCTCCGCATTCTTCTCCGCCGTCCAGGCTTCGTTCCAGTAGTAGTGCGAAGCGGAGAACGTGGCCCTCCGCGTCAAATAGATCATTATGACCCCTTGTTAAGGGAGATGCTTCGGATGTCCGATCGGTTTCACGTGGTGAAGACAAACTTTGGCCTAATCAAGACAATCGACCGAGCATCTTGCAAAATTCCATTCAGAGTGCAATATGTGTCAGGGCACGACTTTACAGGTTGCGGAAAAACTCATTGCTTTGAAAGGGCACGGCTTTAGCCGTGCCGTACGTGGCGCAGAATCAGCGCGGGCTTTAGCCCCTGAGGGAAGATTTTCGGCGAATTCGGCTCCCGTTCCCCGTTTTTCCGCAGCCTGTTTAGTCGCACCGGAAGAGCAACAAAATCACTTTGGGCTTTAGCCCCTGCGATTCTGTTTTCAGCTATTTGCAATTTCGCAGCGGCTAAAGCCGAAATCAAATTGGCCATTCGCGGCACGACTAAAGTCGTGCCCTGACACAATCATTGGCCTGAAGGTAACGTTGCAAGAGTCTCGCCCAACTAGAAGCTGTAGTCCCGGCCCTTCCAGCTTACCTGCTTCAGCACACGATGCTGAAACCAGCTCCTGTAGAGCAGCGCCACAAAAAGCGGCAGCCCCAGCGGAGCCAGCGCGCAGTCCACAAACGGAAAGTTCGACTTGGCAACCCGCGCATAAAACCGGAACACCGTCCGCACCCACAGCAGCGCCAGCACCCATCCTGCGCCCAGCCACTGCAGCCACGGCCCGGGCAACGGCGTATTCCACAACTCGACCGCCAGCACCGGCAGCCCCAGCAGCAACAAAATGTCCAGCGCCCGCCACAGCGCAAGCGCCAGCGAGTCGGCAAACAGCAGCGCCAGGTTCTTGGTCCAGCCCTCGATCATTGCCGCATTGCTCCGGTACATGCGCGTAGCCACCGCGTCGGCTGCGTAGCGAAACCGCAGCCCCACCTTGCGCCGCTTGGCCAGGAAAGCCAGCGCCACATCCTCCAACACATCTTCCTTCACGCTGGCGTGACCGCCAATGCGGCGATAAGCCTCCCGCTCCACCAGCAAAAACTGTCCGTTCGCCGCCGCAATCCGCTGGTTCGGGTCGGAGACCTTGGCCGGTGGATAAGCCAGCGCCAGTTCGCAGAAGACCAGCGGCATCAGCGACCGCTGCGCCAACCCGCTCACCATCTGCCTCGGTGAGTAGCTCAGCATCCCCGCCTTGTGCCTCAAAGCTTCGCTAATCGCGCGCTGCAGATTTCCCGGCTCGTGAACCGTGTCCGCGTCGGTAAACAGCAGCCAGCGACCGCGCGCCTTCCGCGCCGCCGTCCAAATCGCATTTGCTTTGCCCGTCCAGCCCTTTTCCAGCTTGCCCGCCTGCATCAGCGTTACCCCGGCAAACCTGCGCGCAATCTCAGCGGTCCGGTCCGTGGAGTGATCGTCGACCACGATCAGCTCCCAGTCCTTGCCCAGTTCAAAGACCTCTTCCGACTGGCTTACCAGCGACTGAAGGCACGCGCCCAGGCAATCTTCTTCATTCCTTGCAGGAACGATGACCGTAAGCTCGATCAATTCCTCGGGCTCCGGCTGGTCGAAGACCGTCCCCACCGCCCAGCCCCACCGTCCCGGCACGGCGACCTGGTTGGCGGGCTCATCGGAGAGCCCAAGCACCGGCTTCCACTCCCTTGCCCCAGGCTCGGTTTGGCCCTTCCTCATGACGTTTTTCCTTCCGCTCCGTATTATAAGGATGTGCGGTTTCCTCGATTCATTTCCCTCGCTCTGCTGCTCCCGCTGGCCCTGGTGTCTGCATGCGACCGCGGCGCGCATCCCTCGCAACCCGGTCATCTGGCCCCGGATTTCAACGTGTCAGACGGATCGACGTCGATCCATCTGGCCAACTACCGAGGCAAGGTTGTCGTGCTCAACTTCTGGTGGAGCGAGTGCGAGCCTTGCATCGTGGAATTGCCCACGCTCCTCGAACTCCACCGCGATCAGCCCGATCTGGCCATTCTCGCCATCAGCATCGATGAAGATCCCGACTCCTACAGCCGCTTTCTTGTCCGCCGCCACGTGGACCTGATCACCGTCCGCGACCCCAAGCAGAGCGCAGCCAAGCTTTACCACACCGAACAGTGGCCCGAGACCTACGTGATCGATCGCAACGGCATCATCCGCCGAAAGTTCATCGGCGCGCAGGACTGGTCCAGCCCCGAGATTCGCGCTTACCTCAAGAGCCTGTGAGCCCTTGGAAGGAGAACCATGATCTTCAACCCCGCACACCCCGGCGAAGTGCTCCGCGACTACCTCGGGGAAGTGAGCATCGCCGACGCAGCTTCCAGGCTTGGCGTCACCCGCGCCCATCTCTCCCGCGTCCTAAATTGTCATGCGGGCATCACCGCGAATATGTCTTTGCGCTTGTCGGCGGCATTGGGCACATCGCCGGACTTTTGGCTGAAGATGCAGATGCATCACGATCTCTGGCTGGAACAGCGACAGCCGACGAAGGTCAATATCCGTCCATTTCCCCATGTGGGTGCGGGCAAAGCGCGGACCCTAAGAACGCCGGTAATCGGACCGCCGGCAAATGGATCGTCTCGCGCCCTGCGGCCCCAACCACGGACGAAGGAAGCTCGTCTTTCGACCGCCGCACGTGCCTGACCGCCCGCCGTGGCTCGCATCTTGCTATCATTCCCTTATGACCACGGTGGAAATTCTTTATCGATACAGCACCCCGCCCACCGAATCCGTGGCCGCCGCGCTGGCCGGCACAAAAGACGTCTACGGCGTCCGCCGTCTCACTTTCGATCGAAGCGCCAAAGCGCTCCGCGTCGAGTACGACGCCACCAGGCTCAACGCCGCCGCTGTCACGCAGCTCGTTCGCCAGGCAGGCCTCGATGTTGAAGAGTTGCAACCCGTGTCTAAGTTGCCCCCGGCGGTTGAACCGGAGCCCTCGGTCTGAGGCGCGTTTTCTGTTTGCCTGACTCAATTGCGCCCGCCCCGAATCCCTGATAATCTGTCTATGGTTTCGCTTGAAGCCGCACGTGTGCGCCCGTAGCTCAGCTGGATAGAGCGACTGACTACGAATCAGTAGGTCGGGAGTTCGAATCTCTCCGGGCGCACCATTCAACTCATAATTCACCTATCACTTGCGGCCTATTGGCCGCTTCTGTTTTTGCGGACGATTCCGGTGTGTATGCGATCTTCCTTCGGGCCGACCGAGCTCAAAAGGCTCTTTACATAACTTCGGCTAAGGCAGAATGAGCCGATTATTGATTGGCCTGACGGCGTGCTGGAAGCTAACCTATTGATGAATATTCGCTTAGTATGAAGCGAAATTCCTGCAAATTGCGCACCCGGATGCCTCGAGCCCTCCGGCCCACGCGGCCAAGCCCCTGCTTCGTGCTATGCTACGGGGTCCTAGTTGAAAGGTGCAGCTCGCCGCAGGAACAGTACTGCCGGCAACTGATTGCCCATGGGGGATTCCGGTGCATTCACACGCGCGCGCACGGGGCATGAGCCACATTGATCTGACGGATGTTCAGCTTGCCTCAAGCGAGACAGCCCGCCGCATCAACCGCGACATTGTGCTGGAGTTGATCCGCGCCAACCAGCCGCTCTCCCGGGCCGATCTATCCCGTCATTCTGGACTTCAAAGGAGCACCGTCTCCCTGATTGTGGAGCAACTGATTCAGGAGAATTGGGTCTGCGAGGGCGCTCTTGTACTCCCGCCGCGTGGACGCCCCTCAACACTTTTGGAGTTGAATGAGAACCTGGTGGCGATTGCGGTGGACATTCATCCCCAGCAGGCGACCGTGGCCACGGTGGATCTGAATGGACACCTTCTTTCGCGGTCTGTGGTGCCGCTCACCTCCGATCCCATCGCTTCGACAAGGTTAATGACGGAATGCATGCAGCGGACTCTACCGGCACTTCCGCGCAAGTCGATTGAAGGGATCGGGATTAGCCTTCCCGGCAGAGTGGATCCGAAGACACAGCGGCTGATTTTTGCGCCCAACATGCACTGGCCCGAGTTCGATCTGAAGAAGGAGATCGAAGAGACCATGGGCCTCCCAGTGAAGATGGAAAATGCCGCGACTACTTGCATGCTGGCTGAACTCACGTTCAACCGCATGCCCGGCGTTCGCGACATCGTGCTGGTCACCGTGTCGGAAGGCGTGGGAACATGCGTCTTTGCAAACGGGCACCTGATCACCGGAAATCGTGGAATGGCGGGAGAGTTCGGGCACGTTTCGTTGGATTCTTCAGGCCAGCTTTGCTCCTGCGGTCAAAGGGGATGCTGGGAGACCTTGGCCTCCTGCGGCGCGGCGATTCGATATTACATGGAGCTTAACCCCACGAGCCGTGCAATTGCGTTTCATGAGCTGCTTCACATGGCGGAAGAGGGGGACCGGCACGCCGCCAATGCATTGGAAAAACAGGCTCGGTACATCGGCCGCGGACTGCGCCTCATCATCGCCGGACTGGCTCCCAGCGTTATTCTGATTGCGGGGGAAATTACCTCTGCCTGGCATCGATTCGGCTCAATCATTGAAGACGAGGCGACAAAGAACCTTCTCGGCGGTGAAGCTCCACGAATCCTTCCCTCGCATGAGGGTGAAATCGCCCGCCTGAGAGGCGCTGCGGCGCTGGTATTTCAGCGTGGCGGTCTTCGCGAGAAGGAACTGGAAAGCGATCGGGAATCGCGCCAACCGGAGCTTGGCGGACACGCCGAAAACGTGGAAGGCGGCGTTCAAAGGAACTCTTCCTAGATCGCTTTTAGTTTGCAGCCGGTTTCAATGGACGATTTCTCCATCAAATCATACACATAACTCAAACAAACCGCGCTGGATGCATGAAGACACCTATCTTTCTCAAGCCTTGTTGCAACCCAATCAATATCAATTCAAACAAATAAATCTCTACTCCATTGACAATCCTGAGGAGATTCTCCTATAGTTCGTGTCGCCAATTAAATTGTGTCCACTTCGGACAAAAAACTCCGATTGTGGGGCAACCGCCGCTCGTCCGATGGTATTGGGCGGCTAAGGCAAACTGAGTGCCGGTACACGCGAGAACACTCGCGACGTGTGACAAGAAACGCAGGCAATCAACATCTTTCCGGAGGAAACCATGACAGGAAGGCCAGAGATCAATCCCCGGGTCGGCACGGGAGCAATCGGAACAGTGCTGATAGCAATCGCATTTCTGATGCTGCTTTTCACTAGCGGCACAGCCAGTGCGCAGGTACTTTACGGCTCGATTACGGGATCAGTCGCCGACAAGACCGGCGCTGTCGTTCCCAACGCGTCCATATCGATTACCAACCAGGCCACCGGCGAAGTCCGCACCGCCAAAGCCAACGGAGTGGGCGAGTACAGCGTTCTCGACGTGCTGCCCGGTACCTATACCCTTTCCATTGCGCAGGGAGGGAATTTCGGCGGCTACACCCAGAAGAACATCTCTGTCGAAGTCAACCAGCAGG
>Ga0326727_10013372_pt1 | contig 18297 bp, 15 predicted proteins | sample MB2enrmetagenome_FD_207643 | JGI IMG/M metagenome (GOLD analysis project Ga0326727, IMG submission 207643) | Lab enriched peat soil microbial communities from McLean, Ithaca, NY, United States - MB29MY | ecosystem: Environmental > Terrestrial > Soil > Wetlands > Peat | place: USA: New York...
TCCTCATGGGCAGCGACTACTGGGGCGAGATGATCGCCTTCATGCGGGACCATATGCTCAAGCGGGACATGATCGCAAAAGAGGACCTGAATATATTCATGCTCATGGACGATCCCGAGGAGATCGCTAAATATATCAAGAAGTTCGTGGTCCTCTAAGGAGGGCCGCAGGGAAAGTCCGAAACAGGTTGGGGAGGCAGCAGGGCGAAGGAACATGCCGCCGCACGACAGGTACGGCTATCACCCGCGCCCCGCTAGTCATACTCCCGCTCCACATCCTTGAATATGTCGACGACGGAGATGAAAACCCCGAGCACGAGTGGTCCCATCACGAGACCTATGAGACCGAACAACTGGATACCCCCGAAAACGCTGAAAAATATGACGAGAAGGGGCATTCTCACCCGCCCTCGAATAATAAGCGGCCTCAACCCGCTATCTACCGCGGATATGGCGAAAATCCCCACGAAGAGCAGGACCAGGCCGCCGCCGACGGACCCCTGCAGGAGGAGCCACAACGCCGTCGGCACCCAGACAATCGCGGAACCCACGAAAGGGATAAACGATGAGATCGACATAGCGAGGCCCCAGAGGATGGGTGAATGGATGCCGAGAAGGCCGAAGGTGAAAGAGCCGATCAAGCCCTGGACCAAAGCCACGATGATGCCGCCGTAAATGGTGGAGATGACGATATCCTTGACCTGCCTCGTCAGCCTTTCCCTGTGCGCCTGGGAGAAAGGCATATACCCGCTTATCCGTGCGAGGAACTGGGGGCCGTCCCTCAAGAAAAAAAAGAGGGCGAAGGCCATCAACACAAAGTGGAGCGCGGCGCCCGCGGCGTCACCCAGCCGCCCCGGCAAGTAGCCGACCAGCGTCTCCCCCGTATCCGACAGGGCCTTCACCGCCGACGCCTGGAGCTGGGCCTGGCTGATGTTGAAGAACGAAAGCAGTCTCCTCGTAATCGGCGTGACCAGCGGATGGTTGAGAAGGCTTGCGATGCTTTTGAAATCGAAGGTGTCCGGCGAGACATTACTCAGTTCGACGGTCAACAGGTAGGCAAAATAGGAGAAAGGCCCGAGGATGAGCACGCAGACGAGCACCACGGTGACGCCCGCGGCCAGGGAGCGCCACCTGGCGTATTTCACGACAAAACTGTAGACCGGAAAAAACACTATGGAAAACACGACGGCCCACGCTATGGGGGCCAGAAAGGGCCGCAATATCAGGTAGCTCAGGTACCCGAGCGCCAGCACCAGGCCCAGCATCACAAAGAAGGAGAATCTGTTCTCGCTCACCCCATGCATATTCCGGACAGATCGGCTCATGAAAGTATACTACGGGCCGGACCCTTCTATAACATACCCTATCATCGCCCTACATAGCAACCATTCGCATTGTCTCCGGTCGAGGTGCCCGGTTGCCTTTATTCAAAATTCAACGACCCGCACGCCGAGGTGCCCCTAAATCCAAAATTGCCCCTACGTCCCTCGGCCCTCTTCCATCGTCTGCATGCGGCGGCCGGCATTTCTTGCGCCCTGCCGGCCGGGTAACTACACTTAACAGAGGCGATTGTTGGCGACATACCCCCGAGTGCTCCTGGTAAGGCTTCCGTGCAGGAAGATTTACCCCCTAGGCCCTGTCTACGTCGCTGCCGCGCTGCGGCGCGCGGCACCCCTCCTGCCCCTTCGTCTGCTTGACCTCGCCCTGATCGATCCCGCCTCGCGGGGAAGACTCCTGGCAGAGACGATACACGGGTTCCGGCCTGACGTCGTCGCCTTCTCGTGGAGAGACGTGCAGGTTTTCTCGCCGCAGGACATGGACGGGGCTATGAGGGATGCGTTCACCTTCTTCTACGACCCTTCCCTCTTCCGGAAAGCACGGGCGGCCTTCTCCGGGCTCCTCCATATCTTCTCCTACCGGAGCGCCCTCTCGGGCAATCTCTCTCTCATTCGTGAGGCCCGCAAGACTGCTCCATCGGCGCTCATTGCGGTGGGCGGGCCGAGTATCAGGATATTTGAGGAGCCCCTGCGCCGCCATATGCCCGACCAGGTCGGCATGATTACCGACCTGGAGCAGTTTTTCCCTCTTCTCGGGGTCCCCGCCCCGGAAAACCTGCTTGAGCCGATGCTCGATCTCGAAGCCCTGGAACGCGTCTTCCCTCAATGGGCCGCTTACCGGACCGAAGAAATCGGCGTGCAGACCAAGAGGGGCTGTCCCCACAACTGCCTTTACTGTCTCTATGGGTTTCTTGAGGGCAGGCAGGTCCGGCGCAGGGAACCGGACGGCGTAGCCCGGGAGATCGAGGCGTACCACACAAGGTGGGGGGCGAAACGCTTCTGGTTCGCCGACGCGCAGCTCCTCTCCGACGAGAGTGATGAACACCACCTCCAGGAGGTACTCGAAGGCATCGCGGGAAGGAGGCTCGACCTGTCGTGGTCCGGCTATATGAGGATCAACAGGCTCAAGCCGGGCCTTGCGCGGGTGATGGTGAAGACGGGCTTGCGGGACATCGAGATCGCGCTCAACTCGGGGGCCCAGCCGGTGCTCGACGAGCTTCGAATGGGCTTTTCCGTCGACGAGGTGATGGAGGGCTTCCGGGTGCTCCGGTCTGCCGGTTACAGGGGAAGGGTCAAGGTAGATCTTTCGTTGAACAGCCCGGGTGAAACCCCGGAGACGCTCAGGGAAACGGTGAAGGTTGTCGACAGGGTGCGCGGAATCTTCGGCCCCGACCGCGTCACCCCCGTTGTGTTCTTTCTCGCGGTCCAGCCGCATACCGGCCTTGAAAAGAAGGCCCTGGAGGACGGCACCCTCAAGAAAGGATACAACCCGATTTCTGTGTGGCCGTGGGATATCCGCACGCTTATCTACAACCCCCCTCCTCTCGGCAGGATGATAGGCCGCTGCTGCAGCCGCGCTTTCCGGCGTCCGGACGGGGAGAGGGGAGACGCGATCCTGGCAAACCTCGGGACTGCACTTTCGGACTAAAGGAGGCGAAGATGGTAAACACCGAACTGGTCGCCAGAAGGATAAGGGTCTATTTCGGCTTTTCACGGATGTCCCACTCGGTGCTCGATATCGGCCATCCCGGCTTCGGGGCGCTCCTCGTCCTCGGCGCATTTCCTCCCTTCCCTACCCTTATCCTCGGGGTGCTCGCGGCTTTTGCCGGATTTACCTCTGTCTTCGCCCTCAACGATCTGATCGATTTCAGGGTGGACACGGAACGGATCGAGAAATATCAAAGGGAATTTACCGACTTTGACATAGACGTGCTCGGCCTCCGCCACCCTATCGCCCAAAAAGCGCTCTCTTTCACCCAGGGCCTTGTCTGGGTGCTCTTCTGGGGCATGATTTCCTTAGGCATAGCCTTCAGGCTTAATCCAGTCTGCTGTCTCATACTGGTCTTGGCCATCGGGCTGGAGATCACTTATTGCGCCCTCCTCAGAGTGACGCATTGGAAAACCCTGCTCTCCGGGGCCATGGTGGGGATAGGGGCCCTCGCGGGCGTTTTCGCCGTGGTAAGAGAGCCGCCCTGGGCGTTTGTGCTCCTTCTCTTTGTCTGGTCCTTCGCATGGGAGGTCGGCGCCCGGAATATCCCTAACGACTGGACCGACCTGGACGAAGATATCCATCTGGGGATAAAAACTCTCCCGGTCCGCTACGGCAAATCCGTCTCGGCACGCATCTCCTTTCTCCTGCTCTGCGTCACCGTCCTCGTCAGCCTTTTCCTTCCCATTCCTGTCCCCTGCTCGAATGTGGCGCTCTACGAGGCCGGCGCGCTCGCCGCCGGCGGCTTCCTCCTTGTAGAACCCGGTCGGCGCTGGATGAGGGAGAAGTCGGTCGGCACGGCCATGGGGTTGTTCAACAGGGCCTGTTTCTATCCCGCGGCGATGTTGGCGGTGGCGATCATCTCCCTCTAAACGGCCCAGCGGCGGCGCCGAGTTCCTGCAATGTGCGCAGGTAACTGATGACATCCTCCCGGCTGAGCATGCCCTGAAGTTGTCCATCCACCATTACGGGAAGTTGGTTGACCCCATCGCGGTCCATCTCTTCCAGTGCTGCCCACAGTTCCGTATCGGGCCGCACTTGTTTCGTGTGCTCTATCGGGATCATGGCCTGAGCCACGGTTGTCGCTGCCCACTCAGATCGCGGAATGCCTCTCACGTGATGTAAGGTCAATAGGCCGACCACTCTATCCCCCCGCTCAACCACGAAGCTCCGGCGACCGCTCCCCAAAATGTGATCGTCCACCAGGTGCCGCAGAGTGGTGTCGTCAGGGACTGCCACGTAGTGCCGATTCATTACCTGTGACACGTTATGGTTTGCCAGGAGATCGTGAAGGACCAGTTGCTGAACCTGCCCCCTGGCGGCACTTTCCAGAAACCAGCCGATGAAGGCGATCCATATCCCGTTCAAGAGATTGCCAACCAGTATTTGCCACACACCGAAGACGATGAAGAGGTAGGCGATGAAACGGCCCACATTGGCCGCGATGAGTGTTGCGCGGCGCATGCTGCCGGTGATCCTCCAGACGATGGACCGGAAGACGCCGCCGCCGTCCAAGGGAAAGCCGGGGATCAGGTTGAACAGGCCGAGGGCGATGTTGATGTAGGCCAGATATGTGGTCAATCCCACTAGCGGGGCAACACCGGTAAAAAGAGGATGCAGCAGGCTGAAAAGAGCTGCCAGAGCGAAACTGACGGCAGGGCCTGCAATTGATATCCAGAACTGAGCCGTGGCAGTGGGAGGCTCTGCGCCGATCTGTGAGATACCGCCGAAGATCAGGAGCGTGATGCTCCGCACCGGAATCTTGTAATGGATTGCCGCCGCCGCATGTCCCAACTCATGCAGCAGTACGCTCACAAACAGCATGATGGCCGTCGCCGCGCCCACGATCCAGTACTCTGCCGCAGGCCAGTCCTTGAATTCGGCCGGGTAGTAGCCAACGGCCATCGTCCATGTGAGCAACACAAAAATCAAAAACCAGGAATAATCGAGGCCGACAGGGATACCCAGAATGCGTCCTAATCGAATCGTATGTCGATTCATCTTTCTTACCTCCTCTATCCGTCGTCCCTGGGTCAGCCCTTGACTGAGGGCGAAGAGGGTAAAGACGGTTCCTCCGGCTCGATATGGATGATGACCCGGCCCGATCCCCTCACCAGGTTCTTAAGCGTCTTCTCAAGGTCCTTCGAGACCTCGCGCACGCGCCCGGCGTCCGCCTCCGGCTGCATGGTGCAGTGGATTGTCAGCACCAATTCGCCGGGCCTTTCCTCTTCTACCGATACTTTCCTGCAGCTGATCACTTCCTTTTTCTGTCTGACAACCGCTTCTATAGCACTGATCAGCGCCGCGTCGCGGCCGATTGACACATCCTTTGGGGGGGAGGACGTCCTCCAGTCGATGTGCGTGTTGACTTCGCCGATCGCCGGGTTGTCCTCCTTTATCCGCGCTTCCAGCTTATCGGAGAGGGCGTGCGCCTCCGAGAGCTTCACGTCGCCCTCCACCTCCAGATCAAGGTCCGCGTGCAGGCGCCCGCCGACCTTGTGCAGCGTGATATGATGGAGATTACAGCCCACTTGCGTCCCGATGGACCTGATCCGCTCGACGATATCCTCCGTTTCCTTCGGCACCGGCTTTACCTGCAGGATCACGTCGACGTCGTCGATCTGCTCCTTTATCATTTTTTCCACGCGCTTCCCTATCGAATAGCCTGTCTCCACGCTCAGGTTCCTGTCGATATCGACGGTAAGATCGACGAAGGTCTGTTTGCCCGCTTCGCGGGTCCGGACTTTTTCCACGTCGATGACCTCAGGCACTTCGGTCGCGATCTCCCTGATCAGCGCCGTCTGGTCCGGCGCGGTCCTGTCGAGGAGCACACCAGCCGACTTCGTGAGGATACGGAGGACCATGCGCACGATGACGATGAGGATCAGGCAGGTGGTAACGATATCAACGAGGGGGTATGTCCGGGCGGCCACGCGCAGCGCTGACGCGAGGTAGGTCGCGAGAATACCGGTGAGGGCTATGGCGGACGTGATGAAATCCGCCCTGAAATGGACCGCGTCAGCCTCGATGGCCGGGCTCTTGTATTTCCGGGCGATCTTCGTCAATGCCCTGGACCGCTGTATGTCGCAGAATACGGAGGCGGCGAGGACCGCCACGGCCCAGATGTTCGGCTGTATCACGATGCTCTTGAAGAACAGCCTTTCGACGACCTCTCTCAGAATAAGGGATATGGCGAAGAAAAGCAGGATCGACTCGGTGAAGGCGGCGAGGTTCTCCGCTTTGCCGTGGCCGTAGGGATGCTCCGTATCGGCCGGCTTTTCCGCATATCGGATGGAGAAAAAGGTGATGACGGTGACGAGCGCGTCGAGGGATGAATGGAGCGCCTCCGATATGAGCGTCAGGTAGCCGGTCGAGAGGCCCGCAAAGAGCTTGAGAAGGATAAGGAGCACGGCAATGGCGAGGGACACGAGGGTGACCCTTCTCTTCTCCGCTTTCTCTGTCATGGCCTTTCCCGTCGGCATTTCCGTTCTCGCGTGATTACCTTCAAGTATTCTACACTTTTGGAATGCCGGAAGGAAGCATGAGCGCCCCCGTGACATAACGCGAAAAAAGACCTATCTTCTTTTATATGTCGGAAAGCGGGACCCAACACGTGCAGTCTCAACTGCAATCCACCATAGAGGAAGAGTGGGAAAAGACGGTGCGACAGCACCCCGAATACTGTGAAGCCCTGAGAAAGGCCTGGCATCTCCTTGTTGTCTGCAGAAAACCGGAGAACCAATGGATCACGGACTGTATCTTCCAGGAGCGCGACAACCGACCCCTCCGGTACATCGACGTCCTTTTTTACTCGGAACTCATTTTTCAGCTCATCAGGGGACATTTATACTATATAGGGATTGAGGTGAAGAACCCTCCCGTCACGAACCCGGAGGAAGGGATCCTGGACGAGATCACCCTTGCTGCCGTGGAAGCCCCCTTCGTTGTCGAATTCCGGAAGACGAACGGCCAGACGATCGCCACACTCCAGTGGAACAAGCCGGTGACGGTCCACAGTCACAGGGCGGGAAAATCTCACCTGACGACGAAACTCGAGCCCGGGTCTGCTCTTCTTCAGATAGGCTATACCAGGGCCATCACGACCGGCCTCACCCTCAAGGAGCACAGGATTATTGCGCGCTGGCCCCACGGCCACACCTGCATGTACCTGCTCTATACGGACCTGCAGGGGCTCTTCCAGGGGATAACGGACCCATCGCAGTGGTTGAATAGTCGGATCTAAAACGGCTGTCAGGGTCTTTCTTGACGACGTTTTGCCGGCTCATACTGAATCGCGAAGTTCAGACGAATCGCCCATTTCCTTGATCAGCTCAATTTTCCTTGCGAACAGCAGATAACCCGTGTGACCGACCATGCGGTCCTCCGGCCGCAGGCGCGCCGCCACGGTCTTATACCTCCTGAAGAGGATCTCCATGACTTCCACGTCGCCAAAACCCTGCCTGAGCGCCTGAAGCAAGTCCGACACCTGGTTTGCAGTCGGCACGATAAAGCCGGCAATAGCCCCACCCTTCAGGAACGTTCGAATCCCCTCCATATAGAGCCACGGCTCGCGCACGTCGACGAATGCGGCATCGAACTCCCGGCCGTCAAAGTCGAGCACGTCCATATTGAAAAGCTCCGTATTCCGGAACTCCAGGTATTTGGCGAGGTTCTTCTGCGCGTTCTTGTAGTGGCGCTCCTCTTTCTCGATGGAGACCACCTGCCCTTCCGGCCCGACCGCCCTCGAAAGCAGCAGCGTGAGGGCGCCGCTGCCCGTGCCGATCTCCACTACCCGCGATCCGGCCTTGAGATCGAGCTTGACGGAGATGAAAAAGGCGTCTTTCGGAAAAACGATCTGCGTCTCCCGCCTGACTCCGTACATGATGATATCTTCGATAGCCGGACGAAAGACTTCGTACTCCCCGAACCTGGTGCCCCAGGGGCAGCCGATCACGGACGCAAAGGGAAGGATGCCGCCCTTGCCATGAAAAGATTTCTCCATCTCCAGCTTCTTCAGGTATTTCTTGTCCCTGTACACCACAACGACGAGATCGTCTCTACACATCGTGTCCATTCAGGCGTTCCTTTCCTTTAGAGGCGCATACTGTAGTATAGTCGCGGCCATGTTGTCAAAGCTTATTGCCTCTTTCCGCCTTTCATCCAAAATCCATAATCGCCTTTACTCCCTCGCGCATCTTTCACCTTCGCCTTGCGCACGTGCCCGGCTCGTTCCCGAAGATGTGGCGGTTAACGCGTACACCTGCCGCACATTCACACTCTGCCGGTCCGCGGGATGCAACATTGCGAGATGTAACTCACGCACGCGCAGTCTGTTTTCACAAAACAATCTACTTCTTCGCCCACGCTATCAACTCCTCACAAGGAATCCCGATGCCTTCCCCTGTGCGGAAATTCTCGGCCGCTTCTATCACATCGCCCTTGATATTTGATGCGACCTCGGGTGGAATACTTTGCAGCAGCATTTGCAGGCGACCGCTTATTCCCACCACGGCCGCCCAGTATTCTTCGCCATTCTGCATTTGTTGAACAATGGTGTGTCGCGCCACACGTATCTCATGAAAGCCTGCGTCGGATAACGCCTTTTGCAGGACGCCTTCCGGTCCGAAGTCGAACCACATAGGTGCTCCGGACACAATTGCTGCCGGAAAACGTTCTCGTATCGCCTTCGCGACCATACTGATCGTCAGCGATCGTTCCGGGGTGCTCCACGTGGAAATCGCCACGATTCCGCCCCTTTTCAAGACCCGCCACATTTCTCGCAGCGCTTTCACGCGGTCGGTGGTATGTACGAGACCGTGGTTGCACAGGACCACGTCGAAGGAGTCACCCGGGAAAGGGAGATCCTCTGCATCCGCTTCCCGGAAGGTTACGTTGGTGAGACCGGTTTCTTCAGCCTTTTTCTTTGCCAGCTCGACCATGCCGGGAGCGAGGTCTATCCCCACCACCGCCCCGTCAGGAGCAACGAGTGGAGCGACCATGAGAGAAGGGATGCCGGGGCCGCATGCAACGTCAAGCACATGCCGACCAGGCTTCAGTCCGGCCTCGTCCAGTAGCCTCTGTGCATACGCCTGAAAGGTCTTTCCACCGTATTTCTCATAACTCGCCGCAGTCATGCTATAGACCTCACGCTCCACTTTCTTGTAGTGTCCGGCATCAAAAGCCATAGCCTTACCTCCATATCGATTTTTTAAAAGAATACGCGAGGAAGCTCCTTATAACAATCACCCATCCGGGTGAGAAGAGCTATATAAGGCGATTGAGGGAGGCCCACACGGCAGCCTCGGTGCGATCAGTAACGTCGAGCTTGTAAAAAATATTCTTGACGTGGGTTTTTATTGTATCAGGTCTAATGCTGAGGATGGAAGCGATTTCCCTGTTCGAAAATCCTTTCGCCACGAGCCGTAAAACCTCCGTTTCCCGGACGGTGAGAATTACTCCCTCTCCGAGGGCCTGACCCTGTAGGACCGTCTTTGTCCCGGCCGTCGTCAATTCTCCAAGTGCCCTCTCAAGGGACTCGACATAACGTCGGTGGCGCTCCTCGTCCTTCTTCTTTCCGGTAAGGAGCGTAATTATCTCGAAGAGAAACTGAACGAGTCCGTTGTCATCAAGAATCGGGTATGCCATGACCTCACCGTATTGCCGTTCATTCCCGGGAAGATCGAGCGTCCGTTCCACGACATAAGGCTGCTTTGTGCCCGAGACGATCTTGAGCAGACAGACCTCGCATGGTTCCTCTCTCCTACGAAACGCCTGATAGCACGGCCTTCCGATCATTTCATTCACAGGTTTTTGTACACTCGCTGCCATTCCCTTATTTGCCCACAAAACAGTATAGTCTTTCCTCAGTAGATTCATCGCCGGATTCGCAATGTCCTCGAACAACGCGTTGAAAACACTTAAGGCACTAGTAACGGGGAAATTCCCTTGTCCCATCGAAAATTTCCTCATCTTTTGTACGCTTTCACTATAGCCGGATGAGATCGTGAGTGTTTTCCACAAGTATGACGGGATGCGAGTGATTTTTCAAATAAAATGTCCAGCTACTTTTCTGCCCGCTCTCTCGATTCGCGAATCGCCTCAATTATCTGCTCCCTGCTGACGCTCCTTGTCGGGTTGGTCAACTGCATCCCCGACCTCGCCCGGACGGGAGTATTTACAGACTTAAGGCAGTTTTATATAATCGAGTAATGGAGGTAGAGCACATGTCGAAAGTGATGATCCATCCCGCAACGTACGAGACACTCCGCGCGGCCGTAGACCGGGCCTTTGGCCTTTTCCCCCTCCAGGTCAAGGGGAAAAGTGTCTTGATAAAACCGAATGTGCTCCGGGCCTCCGCGCCGGAAGAGGGCATCACCACGCACCCTGCGGTCGTCCGGGCCGTCGTGGAGAAGATAGAAAGCATGGGGCCTGTCTCCATCGTTGTGGGTGACAACCCCGGCCTCCACAGCTATGGGGCTAATGAAGAGAGCTTCAGGAGATCAGGCCTGATGGAGGCGGCGAAGGGCTATTACCGGAACATAGGGAACGATTCGCAGAAGGTCGATTTCAATCCCGAGTTCATGCCGAGCGTGAGCCTCTCCCGGATCGTGCTGGACGCCGATATCGTCATCAGCCTGCCGAAGTTCAAGACCCATGGTCTGAGCGTTGTCACCGGGGCGATCAAGAACAGTTACGGCTTTTTGCCCGGTGCGCAGAAAGCCGGGCTGCACAGGGCAGCGGGCTGTGCCGAACGGTTCCACGAGATGCTGGTCGATGTCTTCCGGCTCCGGGTGCCTGATCTGTTCATAGTGGACGCGGTGGTCGGCATGGAGGGCAATGGTCCCGCCAGTCCCGACCTAAGAGATATCGGCCTGATCCTTGCCTCCGACAACGGCGTGGCCCTGGATGCCGTCATTGCCGTGATGATGGGGTTGGAGCCGGGCCGGCTGCGCTTCCTTCAGAAGGCGAAGGAAACAGGTCTGGGTGATTACGATCTTGATACCATCGAAGTCATCGGAGAGCTGAGACGGCTGCCCGACTTCAAGCTTCCCCTGCTGGGCGGCGAAGCTGTGCTTCAGAACCCGGACACGCAGGCAATGCTCCACAATCGAACGCTCATGCGACCCCGCGCTGATCCCGAACTGTGTACGGGCTGCGGCACCTGCATTGATCAGTGTCCCGTATCGGCGTTGTCTGCGGGCGACCACTTCCCCGAGGTGGATGCCGACACCTGTATCGCGTGCTTTTGTTGTCAGGAAGTCTGTCCCGAGAAGGCCATTACGTTGCAATAAAGATGCGGGGGGGTCGAATCTTTATCTTTTACATTACCTGAGGACCGGCCTGTCACGCTTCTTAAGATCTGTTTTTACCCTTGGATGACCCGCATCCTTATAGGCTCCTTGCACTTGCGTCGTTTATCAGGTTTAATTAGTAAGGATGAAGGAAGAGGAGTCGATATATCAGGTTTTTCGCGAGCTGGCCGGTCTCATCAGGGACGACGCTGCCCACCCGGCGGAAGCGCAAGACACGGCCGCCCCGGTTGCGACGCCGGAGCCTGAAGCGAGGCAGCCGGACGACTACGAGGCGTTCCTCAAAGCCATGAAGGATGTGAGGAAGGTGGACCGGGATAAGGAAAGGGTCCGGGGACCGGCGAGGGACGCCGCTTCCCCCCGCCCCGGCGACGACGGGATGCGGATCATGGGGGAGATACTGAAGGATTCCTCGCCGTTCAACGTGATCAACCTCCCTGAGTATATGGAAGGCTACGTGGATGATATAAACCCCCTCATTATCGAGAAGCTGCGGAACGGGGAGTTCTCCATCCAGAAGGTCCTCGACCTTCACGGCCTCTCCGCTCAAGACGCCTACGAAGAGTTCCACGCCTTTTTGGGCGAGGCGGTACAATCGCGCCTATGCTGCGTCAAGGTCATTCACGGCAGGGGCTTGCGGTCGAGGCAGGGGCCTGTGCTGAAGGAGAAGCTGAAAGAGTGGATCGTCCGGGCAATGCACAGGAAATGGGTGGTCGCCTTTGCAAGCTCCGGGATGGCCGGCGGCGGGCCGGGGGCGACGACGATATTGCTGAGGACAAGGGCCCTGAAGAAAAGGCTGCACGTTATCGGGTAAACGGCTAGAGCGCACGTGCGGGTGTCCCAACAATTGTCTTTAAAATCTGAGGCTCATCTGTTATAAGAGATGGACTGTCTCTTCCTTTTTATGGAGGGGACGACCCGCTAAGCGGGTACCCCGATGAGCGTGCTCATGGAGGGGCGACCGGTTGCGACCGGTCTGTGGACGACCGGTGCCCGCTATTATTGCCTGCGGGTGTCCCGGTAATCGAGATCGAGGAGGCTGACCATGAAAAGAGTTGGAATAATGGGTCTGGGAAACATGGGGGAATCGATCACACGTGCCCTCCTCGGCGCCGGCCTTGCAGCGGCCGATATCCTTTCCTTTGAGATAAAGCCGGAAAGAATGCGGACGGTAACCGAAGCGTACGGCATCGGGGGAGCGGCCTCACCCCGGGACCTGGCGGCACAATGCCGCTACGTCATACTGGCGGTGAAGCCCCAGGACGCGAAAACGGCGATCAGCGCGCTCGCGCCGTCCATAGACGAGTCGCGGATCATCATCTCCATCATGGCCGGCATCACCACGTCGAGCATCACCTCCATGCTGGGGAAACCGGCCAAGGTTGTCAGGGTTATGCCCAACATCGGCGTGGCGGTAGGGGAAGGCGCCTTGGGCGTCACGGCAAATTACCTGCTTGCGCCCGATGAGCTGGAATCGGTCGCCGCGCTGCTTGCGCCGCTGGGCCGTATCGTCGAAGTCAACGAAGAGCAGATGGACGCGGTGACGGCCCTTGGCGGCAGCGGACCCGCTTTTTTCCTCTCCTTTCTCGAAGCCATGATCGACGGGGGGGTAAAGATGGGGCTTCCCCGGGACAAAGCTTACGCGCTTGCCGTTCAAACCATCAAAGGCACCGTGGCCCTGCTCGAAAAGGAGCACAGCCACCCGGTCCTGATGAAAGAGAAAGTCACTTCTCCGGGGGGTACGACTATTGCCGGCCTTATCGTCCTCGAGGAAAAGGGCTTCAAGGGCATTGTCGTGAGGGCGCTGGAAGCCGCCCGGACTCGCGCGGGGGAGCTCTCCGGATAATGGACAACGAATACGCAAGCAAACGGCAGCACATGGTCCACACGCTCATGGAACAGGGCATAAGGGACCAAAGGGTGCTCGACGCGTTCCGCAAGGTCCCCCGCCATCTTTTTCTCGATGAGGCACTGTGGCCTCAAGCCTACAACGACCATCCCCTCCCTATCGGCGAGAAGCAGACCATATCGCAGCCCTATATAGTCGCCCTGATGACCGAAGCACTCCAACTTCAAAAGACGGAAAAGGTGCTGGAGATCGGCACGGGCTCAGGCTACCAGACAGCCATACTGGCGGAGCTGGCCGACCGGGTCTTCACGATCGAGCGCGTGCCTGCCCTCGCAAAAAGGGCGCGGAGGACGCTCGATTTGCTCAGGTACACAAACATCGTCACCCGCATCGGGGACGGGACCCAGGGATATCGGGACGAGAGTCCCTTCGCCGCCATCATCGTCACTGCCGCCGCCCCCGAAGTGCCCGACCCGCTCCTGAAGCAGCTTGAAATCGGGGGAAGACTGATCATTCCCATCGGCAATGAACAGCTCCAGGACCTGATGCTCTACGTGAAAGACGAGGAGGACCGCTACCACGAGGAAAACTATGGCGGGTGCAGGTTTGTCAAGCTGATCGGCGAGTACGGCTGGACGGCGTAGAAGCAGGCCGCCGCTCCCTTCTTGATAAACCTCGCGAGGGGCATTACACTTGGAAGAGTATGCGCCCAGGGGAAGCCGCCTCGGCCCGAAAGAGAGATACCGGTGCCCACCGAAGTGCCGGACAGTATGGCAACACTCCGGGAAAGCCTCGAGGAGGCACGAAAACGAAAGAGCGCCTGACAAGTCCGGCCCAGCCGGCATGAACCTCAAAGAGTACCGGAAGAAGCGCAATTTTGACGCGACCCCCGAGCCGCCCGGCCGTGAGGCGGCAGAGGGGCAGGAGCCGCTTTCCTTTGTCGTCCATAAGCACCTCGCCTCGCACCTCCATTTCGACCTCCGCCTGGAACTTGACGGCGTGCTGAAAAGCTGGGCACTACCGAAGGAACCCTCGCTCGACCCGGCCGAAAAGAAACTGGCCATCATGGTGGAGGAGCACCCCTTCGACTACCGGACATTCGAGGGCGTGATCCCCGAGGGTAATTACGGCGCGGGTACAGTGATGATCTGGGACCGGGGCAACTACCACGCCGTGGGCCATGCGATGCGCCGGGAGACTGAAGAAGCGCTGAGACAAGGGCTCGGCCGCGGCCACATCAGCTTCGTCCTCAACGGGCAAAGGCTCAAAGGCGAATTTGCCCTCGTCAAGCTGAAGAGGGCAGAGGACAACAATTGGCTTCTCATCAAGAAAAGCGATGCCTTCGCGCATACCGGTGGAATCCCGCATGCCGACACTTCCGTGGCGTCCGGCCTGACTATGGAGGAGATCGCGATGGACGCGTCCGATCCCGCATCGACGGCCGTCCACGGGCAAAACCACGGCCGGGAATCGAGCCGACATAACGAGACCGAGGAGCAAAGGAAGCGGAGGGGAAAACTCCTCGCCATCAACGACGTGAAGGTCGATCTGACCAATCTCGATAAGGTGCTCTGGCCCGAAGAAGGATATACGAAGGGAGACATGATCGCCTACTACCGGTCCATAGCGCCCTTTATCCTCCCCTATCTCCAGGACCGGCCGGAATCGCTCCATCGCCATCCCGACGGTGTCGCGGCCCCCGGCTTCTTTCAGAAAAACGTCGACCATACCGTCCCCGGCTGGGTGGAAACGCTGGCTGTCCATTCGGTGTCGAAGGGCAACGACGTCACCTACCTCCTGTGCCAGGACGAGGCAACCCTCGTCTACATGGCAAACCTCGGCTGTATAGAGATCAACCCCTGGCATGCGCGGGCCGGCCGTCTCGACACGCCCGATTACATGGTCCTCGATCTGGACCCGCTCGATATACCATTCGATGAGGTGGTGAGGGTCGCCCTCGTCACCCATGACGTCCTCGTGGAGATAGGCGCAGCGGGATTCTGCAAGACATCGGGGGCAACGGGTCTTCACGTCTATGTGCCCCTTGGCGCCCGGTACTCCCACGACCAGGCGACGCAGCTCGCGAGGCTCGTCAACTCCCTCGTGCACGGGCGCCTGCCCCGCACCACAAGCATCGAGAGGGACCCGGAGAAACGGAGGGGAAAAGTCTACCTGGACTTCCTGCAGAACGGCTACGGTCAAACCCTCGCGGCACCGTATTGCCTGAGGCCCCGAAAAGGCGCACCCGTGTCGACCCCGCTGATGTGGGAAGAAGTGCGCGATTCCCTCGATCCCACCCGCTTCACCATAGAGACGATGATGGCCCGGCTGCGGAAGGTGGGCGATCTATGGAAAGACGTGCTCGGTCCGGGCATTGATATGGAACAATGCGTGAGCCGCCTGGACGACATGATGCGGCAGTAAGCCACAGAGGTGAGCTTCATTCTTTGTTCGTGGTGTGCGTGCCGGTCATCCTCGACTTATTCTTGCAGCCTAACTCAACGCCCAAATTGCAGCTTATCTCGTAATTAAGCAGAGCCTCAGCGGTCTGACCGAGCTGTTCATGAGCGAAGCCTTTGTTGTTAAAGGCTAAACCACAATCCGGATTTATCCTGATGGCGGTGTTGCAATCATCAATGGCCTGCGGCAGCGACCCCTTGTTTGCGTAGGCGCCCCCTCTGTTTGCGTAGGCGATATCGTTCCTGCGGTCAAGTTTTATGACCTTCGACGTGATATCGATCACTCTGTCCATCTGGCCGTTATTAAAGCAGACCAGGCTTTCCTCAAGGAGGCCCTTCACCATCCCGGGGATTTCCGCGGGTGAGAATCCCGCGAGGCGCGTGAAATTTTTGCAGGCTATCTCGACACCGGCACGGCAGGCATCCGCGTAGTCAGCCTCGGCCTTGTCTGTCGAGCCTCGTCTTTCGAGCACAACCCCGCGATTATTGTAATAGCTCATGCTCTTCGGGGACAGCTCTATCGCCCGGTTCGCGTCGATGAGCGCCCGGTCGACGAACCCTTTTTCGCAATACGCGAGGGCCCGGTAGCTGTACGCCACATCATTGTGAGGGTCCAGTTCCACCGCCTTGTCGCAATCTGAAGCCGCGTCGTCATACAGCGTCCTCTTGTAGTAGGCAAAACATCGGTCGGCATAGGGAGCGGAGAGCCCCGGGCGCAGGGCGATGGCGGCGGAAGCGGCCCTGATGGCCTCGGCCCAGTTCCCTTTCGCGACGTTGTCGCGCGCTTTTCTCGCCCACCTGATCGCCTCGCGTGTGTCTGCGATTACCACGGCGCGCTTTTGCTGCGCGCCAAATCCCATCTCCGAAGATGGTTCTTCCCCCCTTTCCCATTTTTCCGGTTTTTCGGGCTTGTCCGATGCCTCTATCAAGACGACGGCATCCCTGTGTGAGGCAAAAATCTTGTCGCCCGTCAGATCGGGCAGGTCCGCGTCTTGCGGCGCGTCCTCCTCGAAATCAGCGAGCATGCTCAACAATAGCGACGATTTGATGGCGAAATTCGTCCCTTCCGGCATCTTACGGTGCAGGCTGAAAAACCTGACCTGATCCATACCGGCAAAAATCACCCCGATCACCCTGCCTTTCGCATCGAGCAGGGGACCCCCGCTGTTGCCCGGGTTTGTCTGCGCGGTAACCCTGAAATATCTGTTATCTTCGTCCGCTCCAACGGTGGACGCAATGATGCCTTTTGTGATGCTCAATCTGTTGCCGAGGTCGCCCGGGACAGGATAACCCATCACATAGGCTTCCTGGCCCGGTTTCACCGCATCCGAGGGGGCGATCTTAAACCGCGCGTGGGTTGCGGGGGGCTTTTCGGCAGGCTTGTCAAAGCCGATCAGGGCCAGATCGTTGTGCCTGTCGAGGCGGAGCACCTTGCCTTTGGCTGTCCGCCCATCCCTGAAGGTCATGTTGATCTGTTTTGCGCCGGCCGCTACGTGGTAATTTGTGACCACGACCGGCAATGTGCCGACGAGAAAGCCCGTACCGCTCCATCCTGAAGGAAACGAGACAGAGACCGAAAAGCAGAAAACGAGAGGGGCGAAAAGAAACGCGCGACGCACCGTATATGCGCGAAGCTTCGACATCGGGATCTCCGGCTTTGTGGTTTTTTACTCATAGTACCCCAAAGAAAGAGAATTGAAAACAGAATATTTTACTGCAGGTCTTCGACCACCCTCTCCTTCCACCGCGCTATGGCGGTGAGCGCCCTCTCCGCCACCATCTCCTTCTTCCGCTTGTGATACCCCTCAAGGAGCCCGAAGTTCACGTTCATCGGCTGAAAATCCTTCCTCTCCATCCCTATATACCGGTAGAGCGCCCCGATGCAGGTGGTCGGCTCAGGCCCCGCAAACTCTTTGCCCCGCTCGTAGTAAAGCGCTGCGACCCCTGCGAGCAACCCCATGGCCGTCGATTCCATATACCCTTCCACACCCGTAATCTGCCCCGCAAAGAAGATCCTCCCCTCCGTCCTGAGTTGAAGGCCGCGCAAGACGGAAGGCGAATTGATAAAGGTATTTCTATGGATGCTGCCGTATCTGAAGAACCTCGCCTCCCGCAAGCCCGGGATAAGGCGGAATACCCTTTCCTGCTCGGGGTACGTGAGCTTCGTCTGGAAGCCGACCATATTGTACATGTTCCCCGGAGCATCCTCCCGCCGGAGCTGCAGGACGGCATGCGGCTCGCAGCCCGTCCTTTTGTCGCGGAGACCGACAGGCTTCATGGGACCGAAGAGGAGCGTATGCTTCCCCCTTTCCGCCATCACCTCTATGGGCAGACATCCCTCAAAGTAGGGCGTCTCCTCGAACTCCTTCAGATCGACCCTCCCGGCCAGCCGGAGCGCATCGTAGAACACCTCGTACTCTTGCCTCGTGAGGGGACAATTGAGGTAGTCATCGCAGCCAGGGGCGTAGCGGGTACCGAAAAAGGCCCGTGACATGTCGATGCTGTCGCCGTCGAGGATAGGCGATATCGCGTCGAAAAAATGGAGGTTCCCCGTGCCTGTCGCCGCCCTTATCCGTTCGGAGAGGACAGGCGCGGTGAGAGGACCCGTGGCGACGATCACGATGCCGTCTTTGGGC
>Ga0326727_10013374_pt1 | contig 18296 bp, 13 predicted proteins | sample MB2enrmetagenome_FD_207643 | JGI IMG/M metagenome (GOLD analysis project Ga0326727, IMG submission 207643) | Lab enriched peat soil microbial communities from McLean, Ithaca, NY, United States - MB29MY | ecosystem: Environmental > Terrestrial > Soil > Wetlands > Peat | place: USA: New York...
GCAATGGAAAAGACCTGTGGGCCAAGAATTGCAAATCCTGTCATGGAGCCAAAGGATTAGGCGATGGTCCTAAAAGTGTTTCATTAAAGACCTTTCCCGGTGATTTCACAAGTGCAGCTTTCCAAGGTATGACTGACGGGGAAATATTCTTTAAAACTTCTACAGGGCGGGATGAAATGCCTGCGTATGATAAGAAACTTCCAGACGTAAATGACCGTTGGGGACTTGTAGCCTATATGCGCACATTTAAGAAATAACCAATTTTATAGTATGGTTAAAAAGTTCACGTGCCGGTCATACTGGAGTATTTTGATCCTAATGACCGGCATTGGTATTATTTTTTCTTTTGGTTACTCAGATAATTCAAGAGCAGCGAGTAAAGATACTGCCATTTCAAAGAATAAAACACTTTTACAGAACAGCTTGTATTCTACTCATAAGAATGCTGCTGAAAATGAAAAATGTTTCAAATGCCATGGGCAGTCAAAATATTCTTACGAGAACATCGAATCAAAGAAAAAGATTACAGAGAAGATGTATGTTGAACTCATTATAGACAGGTCTGTATTTTATGAATCCAACCATCGTGAGTTCAAATGTATTGACTGCCATTCAGAAGATTACATCACTTTCCCACACCAAGGGAACTTGCGCATGGAATCAAAACCGAATTGCCTTGACTGCCATGGGGGTGACGAAAAATATGCTAAGTTCCATTTTGAAAATATTGAGAAGCAATTTCAGGAAAGCGTTCATTCGGAAAAACACAGTGAAGATTTTACCTGCTGGATGTGCCATAATCCTCATACTTATAAAATAAATGCCCGGACAAATGAGAACATCAAACAAACAATAGCCTATGATAATGCAATCTGCCTGAATTGCCATGGAAACCTTACCAATTACCAATTATTAACTGACAAGGTGAACCCCAACCTGCTTAAAAAACACGATTGGCTTCCAAACCAGAAACTGCATTTTCTTTCAGTCCGCTGCATTGAATGCCATACAAAAAAGATCAATGACAGTACACTGGTTGCGCATAAAATACTCCCTAAAAAAGAAGCAGTGAGAAATTGTGAGCAATGTCATTCTTCAAATTCTGTTTTACTTGCCGCTCTTTACAAATATAAAATCAAGGAAGTTCGCAGTGCAAAAGGATTTTTTACGGGTATTATCAGCAGCAATTCATACGTGATTGGTGCAAACAGGAACTATTATCTGAATTTAATCAGTTTAGGACTGTTCTCTATTGTAATATTGGGAATTATCATACATACCATAAAAAGAAGTTTTTAACGGCATATTTCCATAAAAACCATGTCAGAAGAAAGAATTTATTTGTACCCAGTCTGGATCCGTTTATGGCATCTTTTTAATGCTGTGCTTTGCTTACTCCTTATTATTACTGGCATAAGCATGCAGTTCTCTAATCCTCAATTTCCTTTAATTCGTTTTTCCGTAGCCGTTTCAATTCATAATATAGTTGGGATCACTCTATGTGTTAATTATCTATTATTCTTTATTGGAAACTTTGTTACCAGTAATGGGAAATACTACAAAGTCATATTCCCTGGATTTGCCAGCAGATTGAAAACACAGTTCAGATATTACACTTTTGGTATGTTCAAAAAGGAAACAATTCCGTTTCCAATAAATACAGAAAGAAAATTCAATCCATTACAGCAGGTTACATATGTTGGTGCTATGTACTTTCTCACTCCAATAGTTATGTTTTCCGGTTGGGCATTATTGTATCCGGAAGTTATTCCTGTTCGTATATTCCAGTCTAGTGGACTTCACCTAATCGATCTTATCCATATTACAGCAGCATTTCTGATTTCAATGTTCATGATTATTCATATCTATTTTTGTACGATCGGGAAATCTCCCCTAAGCAACTTCAAAAGCCTTATAGATGGATATCATGATACTCATTGATAATTAGAGTTAAACATAAACAAATTTTAATTTCTTCACTGTGGACGATTCCAATAACTACAAAAAAAATTCCCGAAGACAGTTTCTTAAAAAAGGCCTGATTGCCGGGGCAGGTATGGTTGCCGGGGGCAGCCTTCTTGCAGCTTATGTTGATAAATCCAAGCCAGAATCAGGGGAGAAGGTAAAAGTTCTTACAACTGAAGGAGAATTGGTTGAGGTTGACAAAGCCCAGATTCATACGCCCCGGATTTCCAGAGAAGAATCCCATCAGGGAATACCAGGTAGAAAATTTGTGATGGTTATTGACCTGTCCAAGTGCAAGAGTGCACGAAAATGTGTTGAATCCTGTCAGAAAGGCCATCATCTTCCCAAGAGTCAGGAATTTATGAAGGTTTACCTCTTACAGGATTCTGATAAATCAGCACCCTACTGGTTTCCGAAGCCGTGTTTTCATTGCGATAATCCACTTTGTGTGAGTGTTTGTCCTGTAGGGGCAACATATAAAAGGAGTGACGGGATCGTCCTGATCGATAATGAACGCTGCATAGGCTGTAAATTCTGCATGACCGGTTGTCCTTATTCTACGCGAGTGTTTGCATGGAAAAACTATCCTGAATATGCCGAAGATAAAGACCCATACTCCCCAGAGGCCAGCAGTCCGGGGAAAGAAGGGACCGTTTCAAAATGTGATTTTTGTCCTGATCTCATCAGAATGGGTAAATTGCCATACTGCGCACAAAATTGTCCCATGGGAGTAATCTATTTTGGTGATATTGATGAAGATACAGTGACAAATGGAACTGAGACTTTCCGTTTCAGCGAACTTATTCGCGACCGGTATGGCTACCGGTATCTCGAGACACTTGGAACACGTCCCAGTGTTTATTATCTACCTCCGGTTGACCGGCAATTTCCGGTGGAAAGCGGTTTCAAAGATCTTGAAGAAGATGTGAAGAACAGATATAAAACTACCCCTTATGGTAAGACTCACAAACTTTAACCATGGAAAATAAAGAGATCAAGGAAAAATTATTACGGGAATTTGCACCGCAATTTGAAAAAACAAGTCCATTAGCGCTTGGATGGATTATCTTCCTTCTCATTGTGATTGGTTTAGGTGTTTATGCATTTATAACCCAAGTAACCAAGGGACATATCGTGACAGGTATGAGAGATAATGTAGTATGGGGGATTTATATCGTTAATTTCATTTTCTTTATGGGCATGAGTTATTCAGGGGCTATAATATCGGGAACACTTCAGTTGTTTCGTACAGAATGGAGAAAACCAATTATCAGGATGGCTGAGTACCTTGCAATTATTTCGCTGCTTATCGGACCAGGTTATATTCTGCTCTGTATTGGCCGTCTTGACAGGCTTCCTTATCTCGCTCTTTTCGGCAGGATACAATCGCCAATCACCTGGGATGTGATAGCAATCTCTACTGATATTTTCGGATGTTTAATATTCTTATACTTGTCAATTCTAAGAGATATAGCGAGTATGAGGGATTTTTCCGAACTCAACGTACCTGCATGGAGGAAAAAAACATATTCGATTTTAGCTCTAGGATATTCAGGAACTCCAGAACAGGAAAAAATTCTAAGAAGAGCTACTGATATCATGGCTACCATGGTAATTGCAATTGCAATAATCGTATACTCGGTACTGGCATGGATCTTCAGTGTCACCTTGCAACCGGGTTGGCACAGTACTATTTTTGGTCCTTATTTTGTAATTGCTGCCGTTTATTCCGGAACCGGTGTTTTGATTATTGCTATGTGGGTTTTCCGGAAAGTTTACCATCTTGAACAACACATTACCCGGAAGCACTTTATTTCTATGGGGGTTTTAATGGTGGTTCTGGCAGCTTTATTTGGATATTTTACTTTCAGCGATTACCTGACAAAATGGTATGGCTCGGAGAAGAATGATGAGAGACTTATCCGGATACTTTTTTCCCAGTATTACTGGTCTTTTATTTTTTCGAACTATATTGGTGTTCTGGTTCCCCTGATAGTAATAGGAATCCCTAGACTGAGAACGATCAGAAATATTACGCTTTCTGCGTTTATTGTTGTTGTTGCTCTTTGGTTTAACCGCTACCTGATTGTAATTCCGACGCTTGAATCACCTTACCTTCCCATCCAGGATTCAAGGCCTGAATGGGTAAATTATTCCGGGACATGGGTCGAATACTCTCTCATGGCTGCAGGAGTAGCACTCTTTTGTCTATTGTTTACCCTTGCATCTAAATTTGTACCGGTGATGAATGTTTCTGAAATTTCAGATGTTCCCAAGACTGAACCCACAGATGTTTTTAAAGCAGAAGAATCATTGTTGTAATTAATATAATGACATTTTTAGTACTACAGGTCTAAAAATCTCTAACGATATGCAAAATCATAACAAATTCTGGTTTGTTCTTTTTTTTCTGTTCCTTTTCTGTTTTCTGGGTTCTATAGCCCAAAACAAGAAGGATTCAGTTACAGAAGTCACTCCATCTCTGAACTTCTCTTATCTCAATTCAACTGACACCATTATCCTGACTGCGAATATTTTTGTTAAACGAGATGCAGGAGTTTTCGCAATAAAAAATGCTGTAATCGAATTTAATGCCTCCGGGGATAAAGAAACGCGGGATCTAGGACAAGCCATAGCCGATGCAGAAGGTAATGCAATTTTGAAGATTCTACCTTCTACTGTGATCCCGAAAGATAAAAATGGCAAAACCAATTATACTGCAATCTTCAATGGAAAAGGCAAATATCTGCCTGCCAAGGAATCTTTTAGCGTAAAGTCAGCCCATATCACTGTCAATTTCTCAAAAGAAGACTCTCTTCGTTTTATCCTGGTTTCAGCAAATTATCTTGATAGTAAAGGACATATTAAACCAATCCAAAAGGAAAAAATCATTGTTTATGTTCCACGGTTATTTAATCTACTGAAGATCGGAGAAGCAGACCTGAATGAGGTAGGAACCTGCAAAGTTGATTATCCGGGCGAACTTGTAGGTGACTCCCTTGGAAATATTATGGTAATTGCCAGGATTGAAGAAAACGATACATATGGAAATGTACAGGGGCAATCTTCTATTTCATGGGGAACTCCTAAGCAGTATTATCTGGCAGAAAAACCAACCCGGCAATTGTGGAGCCCAATTGCACCGGTTTGGATGATAGTAACCCTTATTATCATGCTGTCAGGCGTTTGGGCGCATTATATCTACGCTGTGGTACAGCTTATCAGGATTAAACAATTAAGTAAAAAAAAACCAAATAGTTAACTCTGGCTAACCACAGATACCTTTCACCAAGTATGTCAGTATATTCCTCCAGATAATCCGTTTTAGTAATCTGGAAAAATATCTTTTTATTCGAAATACGGTGAATTTATTTTTTTTGTAATTTCCCCACTAAATTCAATCTCTTTTAACTCTTTCTAAAATGAAAATGCCAAAGTCAATTTCCAATTGGATCAGCATAATTGGGACCATCATTGCCATTAACAGCTTCATACTTATAGTAATTCTTTTTATTGAGTCGCTGTTCACCCATCATGATAATCCCTATAACGGGATGTTTACATATATTATCCTTCCCGGGGTACTGATAATAGGATTGATCCTCATTCCTGTCGGGATGTTCATAAAACGCAGAAGAAAAAGCAAGGAAGGCGAACCCAGATGGCCGGTGTTAGATATGAACAGCAGTAGACAGCGTCAGAAGTTATTGATATTTTCTATTTTTACATTCTTATTCCTGATCGTTTCCGCTGTAGGAAGCTATGAGGCTTTTACCTTCACCGAATCTGTCACCTTCTGCGGCAAGCTTTGTCACAAAGTGATGGAACCAGAATATACATCTTATCTTCATTCACCACATGCCCGTGTAGCTTGTGTAGAATGTCATGTGGGAGAAGGCGCCGACTGGTACGTAAAATCAAAACTATCAGGTCTGTACCAAGTTTATTCTGTACTATTTCATAAATATTCACAACCTATTGGAACACCAATTAAGAATTTGCGCCCTGCACGAGAAACCTGTGAACGTTGTCATTGGCCTGAAAAATTTTATTCCCCTAAACTGGATAACAGAAGGACTTATCTGACCGATAGCCTGAATACCGAATGGAATTTTTCAATGTTGATGAAGATAAGTCCGAATTACAATACACTGGGGCTTTCTGGAGGTATTCACTGGCATATTAATCAGGATATGCGCATTGAATATGTTGCATCGTCAAAAGACAGAGAATCTATTCCGTGGGTGAAATTTACTAACTTAAAGACAGGCGATGTACAGATCTTCCAGGATACAGAAAATCAGTTGACGCAGAAAGCTCTGGATACTCTTGAACACAGGATCATGGATTGTATGGATTGCCATAATCGTCCTTCTCATTCTTATAAATCAGCTCCTGTTTTTGTTGATGAAGGGATGCTGAAAGGAGAGATCCCTACAGAACTTCCTTTAATTAAAAAAGTTGCGATGAACGTTCTGAAAGGGCCTTTTACCAACAAGGATTCTTCTTTTCGTTATATCACTGACAGCATCAATAATTTTTATAAGATAAAATTCCCGGATATTTATAAAAGTAAAAAATCACTGATTGACAAAGCCATCGCCGGTATTGTGTCCGAATTTTCACTCAATGTCTTTCCCTATATGCGTGCAACTTCAAATAAATATCTGAACCATATCGGGCATCTTGAATCTGATGGTTGTTTCCGTTGTCATTCAAACCGTCATTTATCCAAGCAGGGAAAAGTCATATCCAAAGATTGCTACCTATGCCATTCCTTTGTTTCTCAGGGACCTTCAAATAAGATGCAATACAGTTCTTTAAATAAAACAATGGAGTTTGTGCATCCCGTGGATGTAAAAAATAACTGGAAAACATACTTTTGTACGGAATGTCATCGTACTCTTTACCCATAATAATTCCGGGGTGATATTTCGTGTTTATCATGAAGGAGAAGGAGATAAATTGAAAGGGCAAAGTGAAAAACATTCCTAAAAAAGCAAGAAAAGCATTGGCAGAGGGTAAAATCCTTGAAGCCACTACGATTTTAGGCGATTACTATTCTTTCACAGGGACCGTAGTTGAAGGCAGACATTTGGGAAGAATCCTAGGTTTCCCCACAGCTAATCTTGAAGACGATAAAATTCATCCATTGATCCTTCCGAATGGAGTCTATGCTGTCAGGATAAAATATCAAATGACGATGTATAACGGAATGGTTAACATTGGTATACGTCCAACCTTTGACCAGCATGAAGTGACCATAGAGGTCAATCTATTTGATTTTTCAGGTGATCTTTACGGTCATGAGCTGACCTTGATCTTCATTGAACGTATCAGGGATGAGATGAAATTTCCAGACCTTGATGCATTAAAACGACAGATTACCAGTGACAAACAGCGGATAGTCGAATTATTGACCGGAAGGAACCAGCCGGATCCCTACACCAAGTAAATTATTTATCTGCAGACGAGGGACAAGTGTTTCAATTTCAATACGTAACATTCCTTTCTTTTCAAATTGCAATCCTTTTTTCAGTGCAATGGATTCAACACAGGAATCCGGATTGCAGTTTCCTATAAAACTTCCTGTTGAATTCTTCAATAAAAATTTGTACTCTTTTATCCTTTCTTCTCCCGAGGGGGTAGTCATGATCATATTAAACCTAAGATTATCAAACTCATAGTCCTTCGTATGATTGGCAAAGAAATAAACATCATAGGGTATGGTAATATTCAGTACCGGGATATCAAACTTAATTTTTTCAAACCGGTTCCAAATCTGATCTTTAAACTTATGATAGCTGATAATTTCATTACTTTTTTTACAGCCAGTAAAGATCAGAACTATGAATAAACCGTAAATAAAAAACTTTTTGTTCATTGTTTTTTTTATTAGAAGTTAATCTTTGAGGTTGCTCCGAGAAGTTCTTTCACCGCAAATTAGGCGCTAAGACCCACAGTTCGCTAAGAAATATGTAATTGAATTTGAATCTTAAACATATCATTTATATCATTGTTTGTTGTGCTGGGAAAACGAGGATAAACGTCGTTCCGAACCCCAGTTTCGAGGTAAAAGTTATCTCTCCACCCATACCCTGAATTATACTTTTTACGATCGCTAACCCCATTCCCATTCCACCTGACTTTGTGGTGAAATTTGGCTGGAATATTCTATCTGATAGTTCTTCTGAGATTCCGCCACCGTTATCTGATACTTTTATGCTATATTTATTGTCTTTCGATTCGAAATCAATGCCGATTACTCCATTTTCCTTGTTTCCAATAGCATGTATTGCATTGTTTATCAAATTGGTGAATACCCTCAGAAGTTGTTTTCTGTCACCCATTATTATGTGAGGAATATGGGAATCGTATCGAAATCCGAACCGGATCCTTGAAGTATCCTGATATAATGCCTGGACATTTTCAAGGATCTCATTGAGATCCAGAGATTCATGTTTTGTTACCGGCATTTGTGCAAAATCAGAAAATTCAGATGCTATTACTGATAATGATTCAATTTGTTCTGCCATCGTTTCAGTGAATCGCTTCAGCCTTTTCTCCCAATCGGGGGTACGATCTTTCCAAGCTTTTTCAAGATGCTGAACACTAAGTTTCATGGGTGTCAGCGGGTTTTTTATTTCATGTGCAACCTGTCTGGCCATTTCACGCCAGGCAGTTTCACGTTCCGATCTTGCTAATAATTCCGCGCTCTTTACAAGTTCATCAATCATCCGATTGTATTCACTCACTAATTGCCCGATTTCATCTTTCCTTGTCCATTCAATTTTTTCATTTTGTTTCCCATAAGAGAATTGGCTGATCCTTGATGTCAGTGTTCTTAAGGGCAAACTGATGTAGTTTGAAACGACAAGTGCCAAAAATATTCCGACAATAATGAAAAAAACGTAAACATTTATAAAAGTAACAAGAAATGAAGAAATTTCTTTTTTAAGGTCATCCTGTCGTGCAAAATATGGCAGGTTAATATATGCCAGAAGTTGATTACTTTCATTGAAGAATGGAATATAAGCAGAATAAAAGCCATTTTCACCTATCTTTTCTTTGTGAAAAAAATAAGAATTATGAAAATAATTCAATTGTGAAAATGCTTCTCTATTCATAAGTTCTGAAGACAATCCATCCTCAAAAATCTCCGGACGGGATGTAGTAATCATTCTCCCTTGGGGGTTATAGAGATTAACATCCACGAAAAAAACATTAGAAAATTCAGTCATCATTCCATTAAGTTCTTCTTTTCCAAGCTCGGTAAAATCAATAGAATTCCCTATTTTATGTTGTAAATCAATTAGCAGGGAGTGAGTATGTTCACTAAGATTTTCCTGATTTTTTGCTGCATTCAGGTGAATGATCTCATAAACTATAAGACCTCCTGTAATGAATAAAGATATCGCAAGAATACCTGACATGGATAATTGCAAGCGGTCACCTAAACGGGAGAAAGATATATTCACCACATCCGGAAAACGGATGATCATAAAAAAGATGATGGAATATACTGCGAAGAAGAAAAAAAGATAAGAGAATGGCGCAATCTTATCCAGAAATGAACTCTCTTTTCTGCTTATAATGAGTACGTTACTTTTGTCTATAGGATAAAAATAATGGTTGTACCCCTGCATCGTATAATAATGTGGAAGTGGCTGGTATTGATCTACCTGATGATTCAATTCGAGACTGTATTGAATGGTACCAACCCGGTGTGTCAGTTTTCCATTTCTATAATAGGCATAAGAATAATCAGAAAGGTCCGGGATTTGTCCTTCTTTTTTATCTATAAGTAATTCCGGATATCCTATATCCCTGAATATCAATTTTGAACTGATTTCAATATAAGCGTTTTGGATGATCTTTGATCCTGCCTGATCAGTTATAACAGGTATCACTGCAAGGTAATTTTTGTAACCATATCCATAGTCCAGAAAATACAGAGATTTGCACAGTGTAAGTTTACCAACGTCATTAATAATATTTTGAAAATAAGTATTGCAGTTGATAAAATAGTTATTTGGCCTTACCTGTAACATCTTATTCTCTGAACAAACTGTTGCCTGTAAAGTATAGTTGTTCCAATATCCCCTGAAATATCTTTGTTGAAGGTACCCTTCAATACTGTCATCTGTTTCATCAGAATTTGGCTGAGTATCCCTGGAAATAATATTCATCAAATGGGTATCGCTTAAAATCTTTTGTTCAGTTTTCGAGTACATTAACTCTGCCAATACATCCCTTGTCGTACTTAGTTTTAAGGCCAGAAGTTTTCGTTTTTCTTTTTCCTGAGATTCATTAAAATAGTTCAGAACAAAAGTTCCCGCTACAGAAAAGAAAATAAGATATAAAACGATCGTTGACAGAGAGATCCCTGTAATTTTTCCATTATTTTTGTTTTTAAAATTTCTGAGACCTACAAGGTCATAAAAGGATTGTACCAAACGTATTGCTACCAGGAAAAAAGAAAGGAATACCGTCGAAATAATGAAACAACCTAAAATACTTGAAAAATCAAGACCAGAGATATCCTGCAGATTGAACGGAATCGTTGAATTAACAACAAGGTTGTGGATGAATTCCAAGATAACATAAAATCCGGCAAGAACCAAAAAGAGTAAAGAGGCTGCAATCAGGATCCTGACAGTTTTATTTCGCTTTTGGGTTTTCTGCAACCTGGAATAATGTCTATAAAACACATAAGAAATTACAAGGAGCAGTAAACAATTTACCAATAAATCGCCAAGTGAAGGCAGAAAAAGTGAGGAGGAAAAAGAACCTGGTCCAAAAAGTTTTGATTTGTACAATACATCCGGTAAATGAAAATAAAACTGGAATAAGCGGATGAGAATGACATCGATGCTGAAGCTTAAAATGAAAAGAATTTTTGAAAGAAAGTGGTGTTCAAATTTGCAATATAACTTATAAAGTGTAATCAGAAGAAGAATGAAGCCTGTCAAATAAAGCAGGAAGAGAATAAATATTTCTATTTGCGAAAGTTCAGGGTTAACAGGAATCTTCAGACAAAAGAGGAACCTTCCATCAGAATTGAGAACCGGCTCCGTTCCCTTATGAATATCAAGGTCTGTCCCTTCGGGAACTTGAAAGGATCTTTCAAAATCGTTCTTTAAGTATTCATTCTCAAAAAGGTATTGATGTTTTATCAGGATCTGTCCGACATATATATTTTGGGAATCTTTTTTTCTGATCACTTCATACCAGCCGTTTTTCTGTCTTTCAAAATAATCTGTATCCCGTATGATCTTACCGGATAATTTTCCCGGACAGGAAACAGAATTTGATGACCAATAAACCAGCGAATCATTTTCGTAGATAAATAAAATTATCCCATTATGTTTGTACAACTCCTGAAATTCATTTTCTACATTGGTAAGATTTTTATCCAACTCTTGAAATGAAATCCCTTTCATTTTTCGGACTACTTCTGAAAATAATTTTTCTTTTTGATGAAGTACTCCCGTGAAATTTTTTGTTATATGTTCCGGCCGTTCCTCTATTGAAAAAATTTCTCTAAGGATTACGGCTAAAAAAATCAGAAGTATTCCTGTGAAAAAATATCCGAGTATTTTTCTTTTGCCGATACTCTCATTTAAAACCATGTCGTTTTTTGAAAAATCAATAAAAAAACTGTTCTTTTATTTCACTTATGAAGACCGATCGTTGAAAAATTGATCAATACTGCCAATTTGCATTCATCGTTTGCTATAAGTCATTATTTTCAATTTTCTGCTTTTTTAAGGATAAAAATCAGACTTGAATAGTTTTTTTCATTCTTCCTGGCAAAATTATTTGACCGTATTCCATTTATGAAAGCTTTGAAATAATTTTGTTTTCCTCTTGCATATTTTTCACTTAAAAATGAAATGTAAAAGGCATCGAGTTTCATTGGGATGATCTCATCAACTTTAAACTGATGCACATTGGCAAGAATTTTCATTGTTTCGACTGAAAAATGATAAAGATGTCTAGGCAGGTCATAAGCTGCCCAGAATTTTCCATAGTAACAGGCGTCCCAGGAATTATTATTTGGTATGGCAATTATCAAGGTCCCACCAGGTTTTAAAATCTCTCTCATTTTATTCATCCGTTCATGTAGTTTATGAACATGCTCTAAAACATGCCACATTGTTATAATATCAAATTCTGCAATGACGATCTTGTCAAGGTAAGTTTCATCCTCAACATCCACATGATATTTAGCTTTTGCAAATGATCTTGGTTTTTCGCCCGGTTCAATTCCTTGAACATCGAAACCCATTTGCTTACAGAAGAAAATAAATTCACCAGTGCCACATCCGATATCGAGTAATTTCTTACTTTTTGCATGTTCTTTTACAAGTTTGTACTTCTTTTTTATTGAATATTTTCTCACATTTTTATAAATGTAATTTAATGCATTCTTCTGACCACCATGGGAAACATAATCGGATGACTCATAATATTTTCGAATTTCATTTGGATCAGGGCGTGGATTGACAAATTTCATTCCGCAACTTGCACAGATCATGATTGAAAATTCTTCGTTTGTCAGAAAATAATCATTACTCTTCAAAAAGAGTGTAAATATTTTGATCCCACAAACCGGACAAGAAGACAGGTTTTCCATATTTATCTTATTCGTTCCACGTGAAACCCTTTATCTACTTATATAAACAATTAATACGGAAATGTCTGCAGGAGAAACACCACTGATCCTTGAAGCCTGTCCAATGGTTACAGGTCTGATCCTGGAAAGTTTTTCACGTGATTCCATTGAAAGGGATTTTAATGCATGGTAATCAAAATCGCTTCTGAGGGGTATATCTTCAAATTTTGCTAATTTATCAACGATTTCCTGTTCTTTTTGGATATAATTTTCATATTTCACCAATATTTCTGCCTCTTCCAACTCTTCATCTTTGTATGATTCTGAATCGCGAAACTCCGATAATGATTTGCTTCCATCAGCTAAATTGAAAATGCTTAATTGAGGTCTTAATAATAATGTCGCCAGTTTTGTCCTCTGAGAAATAATTTTTGTGTCCTTTTTTTTTAAAACATTATTTATCTCATCCGGACTGATGCTTTCTTTCGTTAGAAAATCTATGATGCATGTAATATTTTTCTTCTTTTCTTTAACTTTCCCCATTCTTTCATTGGATGCAAGTCCAATTTGATATGATAAGCCAGTGAGTCTTTGATCGGCATTATCCTGACGAAGCAATAACCGGTATTCTGCCCTTGAAGTGAACATACGGTAAGGTTCATCTGTTCCTTTGGTAATAAGGTCGTCAATCAGCACTCCAATATATGCTTGGGAACGTGTGAGGATAAATGGCGGTTTTTCATTTATTTTAAGATGTGCATTAATACCAGCCATTAAACCCTGTGCAGCTGCTTCTTCATAACCTGTAGTACCATTAATCTGCCCGGCAAAGAATAAATTATCTATGATCTTGGTTTCAAGATTAAGCTTTAATTGATAGGGAGGGAAATAATCATACTCGATGGCATATCCTGGCCTGAAAAATTTCACATTTTCAAATCCTGGAATCTTTTGCAATGCTTCAAATTGAATTTCTTCAGGCAAAGAAGAAGAAAATCCATTTATATAATATTCAACTGTACTCCATCCTTCCGGTTCTACAAAGAGTTGATGCCTCTCTTTAGTAGAAAACCGTTCAATTTTATCTTCTATAGAAGGACAGTACCTTGGACCTCTTCCTGAAATTCTTCCTGAAAATAAAGGTGAGCTGTCAAATCCTTTCCTAAGGATACTGTGAACTTCGAGATTGGTATAAGCCAGAAAGCAACTTTTCTGAAAATTTAAATCTGGCGTTCCTATAAAGGAGAATTTTCTCGGGATTTCATCTCCTTTTTGTTCTTCCATTTTTGAAAAATCCAGCGATCGACCATCAACTCTGACAGGAGTGCCTGTTTTCATTCTTTTGGATTCAAAGCCAAGTTTTACAAGGTTTTCAGTAAGTCCAATAGAAGCACTTTCACCAATCCTTCCTCCGCCAAAACTTTTTTCACCTATATAAATGATTCCATTTAAAAAAGTTCCGTTTGATAAAATGACTGATCTCGCATAAAATTCAATCCCTAAACCTGTTCTGACCCCTACTACTTTCATTCCTTCGACCATTATTTCTTGAACGATATCCTGCCAAAAACTTATGTTTTTTGTTCCTTCCAACATTGACCTCCATTTTTCGGAAAATCTGAACCGGTCATTCTGTGATCTTGGACTCCACATTGCTGGTCCTTTTGACTTATTCAACATCCGAAATTGGATCATCGTATGATCACTGACAATACCGGTATATCCTCCCAATGCGTCTATTTCGCGCACAATCTGTCCCTTGGCAATTCCTCCAATAGAGGGATTGCAGGACATTTGTGCCATGTTTGTCATATTCATCGTTATGAGAAGCACCTTAGAACCAAGGTTTGCGGCTGCGGCTGCAGCTTCACAGCCTGCATGACCGGCTCCTACGACGATGGCGTCATATTTTGGAAATTCATACATGTTCCACGTGAAACATTCTGTCATCAGAATTGATGCAAAGATACAATTTGCGCAATTAACATAGATTCTCTAAAGGATCTTAATCCTTAACAAAGGACAAAACTTATATAATAGAAATTTTTTAAATAAACTTAAAATAATAAACAAAAATATCAAGTAGTCCCTTAATAATTTTTATTAATAAGTTTGTTTCTACAAGTTTCTTCTACCGCAAAGTTGCTAAGACATTAAGATTGATACAATTTATATCGATAAAATTGAAGTATTTTCGTCGCTGCCTTTCAGTAAGTAAATTTGTATCTTGCAGTCATAATTTTAATTGACCAGAGAAATTTTTTCAAGAAAATAATCTTCTCTTGCGGTCATTATTTTTTTCTCTTTCTTTCCATGATCTAAGTACCCTATAAGATGAAGGATTCCATGAATCATTACCCTCAATAATTCTTTTTCAAAATCCTGCTCAAACTCAATAGCATTTTCCCTCACTCTGTCAATGCTTATAAAAATATCTCCGGAAATAACCTCTTTTTCTTCCTGGTAAGGAAAAGTAAGAATATCAGTAAGAGTTTCATGCCTGAGGTAGGTCTTATTTAATTCAAAAAGGTAATTATCACTGCAGAAGATGAAATTGATATACCAGGGGGTTTTCTTTTCTTCAAGGATGGCTGTATTAAGCCATTTCCGGATAACTATTTTATTTTTCAGGATAAACGAAGTGTCTTCACTGAAAAATTGTATCGGTAAACTCACATATTCAAATTTATGCCAGCGATTTTTGTTTATTAAAATACTGGTGAATCTGAGATATTCTACTAAGTGTTGTTTCTTGGTTAATGCTAGAAATGAAAAATACTATTTCCACAACATTTCCTTTGGTATTATATGATACATGATCTGCCAGTGAGCGGATCAGAAAAATCCCTTTCCCAACATTTCCCGATGATTGATCCTCTGCTTCAATTGGATTTTGAACATTTCTAAAATCAAATCCATTGCCCTGATCAGTAATTTTAAAACATAAGCCGTTCTGAATGCTTTTGAAACAGATTTTAACCTGTTTTTCATGATTATTTTTATTTCCGTGCATGATGGCATTTTTCACGGCTTCAAGTATAGCCATCAGAATATTGCCATAATAAGAATTCGTGATATAATAAGTTTCGCAAATCTCTTCTACGAATTTTTCAACTTTCGCCAGGCTTTCGTTGGTTGAGAATATTTTTAATTCCCTGTAAATTTTATTCATAAGCTTGTTCAAATTTCAAAAAATAACTATTTATCTTATTTTTGTAATAATAATTATAAGATGGCTGTACAGTCTTTAACAGGTCTGTCGAAGCATTTTTTAAACTGTTATACTTGAAATTTGTAAAAGGGTTACTTATTTTTGGATTTTTTGCTTCTGTCGATTGTCTTTTTTCTTCAACACCTTGTTTTAATTCTGCTTTTTCCGACTCCAGCATCCGCGTGAGTATTTCCTGTTGGCGATTTATGGTCTCCTGAACAATTTTTTTGTTGACCAAATCTTTTTGTGTTTCTTCCATCTTTTTTAATATATCATTCATAGCTCCACCGTCCTTGCTTCCTTCTTCATTGAGTTGATCAGCATATTTCCTCATCTCATTTCTGATTTCTTCCTGCTCTGCTGCAAGCCTCGCTAGTTTTTCACTTATTCCTGTTTGTCCCATGCTTCCAGGTTTTTTCTGACCGTTCTTCATTAATTCCATCTCCTTTTTCAAACCCTCCATTTCTTTATTTAATTGTTCCTGCATTCCCCGCATAGGTTTCATTGACATCTTTTTCCCTTTTCCACCAGGTTTATTACAACTTGCGGATCCAGATTTGGAACTTGGCATATTTGAGTTTGATTCCATTTGTTTCATTATATCCGATAACATCAATGCCAGGTTATTTACAGAAGTCATAACGAATTGCTGTTTAACAGCAGCAGTTGGTATATTCCGGGTGTTAAGGTCGTTAACTGCTTCAGCTATATTGTCGTTTATTGAAGAAACTTCCCGAAGAATATATGGTTTGATCATAATTTCCCTCTTACCTAACTGGTAAAGAGAATCTTCTACAGAACCCAGATCTTCTTTTAAATTATTCTGATCCTGGATCAGCGTCAAATATTTAGGATCGCTTTTATTTATGGTTTTTGTCCGTTTCATCTGATCTTCCTGGTCAAACGATATTCTCACAAGGTTTTCAAGAATCTGCCGCAGCATTGTCAGGTCTTCTTCATTTTGCATTTCCTCTGAACCTTCTTCGGCCGACTGCAGCTTTTGTGCCAATGCATTCATTTTTTTTGAGGCATTCTTTTGTGAGTTGCCAGCTTCCTTGTTATTTTTTTTATCCAGTGATTCCAATGAATTATTCAAGTCATTGTTAATGTCCTGTTCATCCTTGCCCAGATCGGGCAATTCATTGGGTTCCGAAAGTTCTTTATTCTTGTCCTGCAAGTCATCCAATTTTTTCTTTGCATCGTCAAATTCTTTTTTAATTTCCTTTTGCTGATTTTGTAACTGATCGTTTTCGCCCTTATTATCCAGTGTAAATTGTGCTAATTTTTCCTGCTTTTCTGAAAGCTCCTTCAACTTATCGATTGATTCATTGATTTTTTTCTCAAACTCAGCTTGTTTTAAAAGGTCTAAATTCCTGTCCAACTCTTTTTCAATATCCTTGTTGCTCAATTTCAGTTTTTCAAGCATCTGGCTAACCTGGTTTTTATCAATCTTGTCCAACATATTCCGCAATTCTTCTGCAAGTTTTTTTGTGTCTTCGTCCATCACCTGATTAAATAGTTCATTTAGCTGATTCTGCTTGTCAAGTATAGATTGATCGACATTGTTGAATTGCTCCTCCATGTTGTTTTTCTGTTCATACTGTTGCGAGATCTTTTCAAGGTTTTCCTTAATCTGCTTTTGTTTGTCCAGAAGATCCTGTATCTCCTTTTTGTCTTGCCATGTCAAGGTGTTTTTCTCAACAAGTTTTTTATTTAATTCATCAATCTTTTTCTGTAGATCTTTGGCTTCTTTTGCTGAATTCTGAATACTGGATGTTATATTTTGCTCCTGTTTTGAGGTAATTTGTTCGATCTCTTCCTGTGTCGGTGCTTTAAATTTCAGGACTCCGGATCGCGTACATTTTGGTCCATGCAAACCATCATTATCACAGACCTCAAAATAATAGTCCAGTTCATCCCCGGGATTGTTTACTAACTCATTGATATCAAGTGAATAATAAAAATATTGTTGATTTAGAGTCTTATTGAATCCTAAATTTGTTGTTTTTGTTTCTTTAACAGAAGTATCGTTTCCATGAACCAATGTATAGTTAAATGACAACTGTGAAAATCCATAATCATCTCTGATCACACCCTGAAAAAACATTCTGGATTGTAAAACTGAATCTTTCTGCTGCTCGACAGTAATCATCGGATAAGCATCCGGTATAACAGTGACTGTATAGGAAAGTGAATCCTGTTGCCTTTTGTAGGAATTGTCTGCTTTCATGGAATAGTATGAACTATGCGAAAAAACAGAACTATATTCAAAAGAATTGCTTTCCCCTTTGTTCAGTATTTTGGTTTCATTATCAAGTCGTAAAGTAATATGATCGACATCCTTGGTAAAAAATTTCCAGTTTACTCTTGTACCTTCAGGTATGATTAAGTCTCCAGTGTTCTCAAGAACTTCATTTTTCCGGTTTATATATTCAGGATAGATCAATTCCGTTTCGAAATTTAGAATTGTAGGTTTGGGATATACGTAAAGTTCGAATTCTT
>Ga0326727_10013376_pt1 | contig 18295 bp, 22 predicted proteins | sample MB2enrmetagenome_FD_207643 | JGI IMG/M metagenome (GOLD analysis project Ga0326727, IMG submission 207643) | Lab enriched peat soil microbial communities from McLean, Ithaca, NY, United States - MB29MY | ecosystem: Environmental > Terrestrial > Soil > Wetlands > Peat | place: USA: New York...
GGGGAGCAGGCAGGATAAAACAACTTAGTCCCGGATGGCCTCCCATTGGCCGGTTTTGACCCGCCCACCTATGGCCGGTTTTGAAGTGACCACCGAGGGGTCGCGAAGAAATCGTTTCGCTGGTCTCACTGCAAGTTGCTGCCACCCAGATAGGTCTGAAGCGGTGAATGGTTTAGCCTGTAAAGCTGGCTTACCGAAAACTGCGCCAACACAAGAAAACCGAAGGGGTACTACTCCACACCCCGAAAACCTGTTGACCAACCGTATATGAGCCGGAGTACAGTCGAGACTGTGAAGAACAGCCAAAGCCCCAGCCACGGGTGAGGGGAAAAGCGGCAGTGCAAGGCAGTGTGAGGAGTTACTGAATGATTGAAAAAGGGCAAAAAAGGGCCACCAGAAAACGTGGGTTGTACACGCCGCCAGCGAAACAGACCCGCGTCATCGCTGCGTCTCTGGCAGGGAAATCGAACAGAGAAATATCCAGACAGGAAGGTATAAAGCGTGACACAGTGGCCCGAATTCTTTCTCGGCCTGATGTTCAGGAGCTTTTGGCAGAATACCGCCAACAAACTCGCGGGCTTGTGCCTTACTGCATTGATGGCCTAAAGGCGAAGCTGGTCACAAAGACCGGAAAACTCCGCAGGAGGATTGACTGGCGGATGATGGTCGAAATTCTGAAAGGCACGCAAATTTTCGTGCCCAAACAGGAGGAGGAGCTTAGTGAAAAAGATGAGTTTGAAGGCCGAAGTCGTGAGGAAATCAAGTTTTTCGTTGACCATCAGGGACACTGGCCGGAGGAACTTGGTGCGGCTGGCGAGGGCGGTTCAAAGACTGAAGATCCTGGACCTGGACGAACATTGCCGGACTGACCCACTCTATTGGTTGATGAACCACACACGAACTCGTGATGACCACTGGAAGGAGAAAGGGACGGAGCCCTACGCCCGGTTTCCGGACAAGCCTTATTTCCCTTTCCTTTTCGACATACTGAGGACCTCACGGCGGTTATTCCTGCCCAAGTCCCGCGAGATGGGTTTGTCGTGGGCTGTGATTGGGGATAGTTTCCATCTCTGCCAATGGAACCCCAACACTCACGTCATCGTACAATCGGCCAAAGAGGACAAAAGCATTGATCTGGTAGTAGGGAAGGGCATCCCCGGTTACGCACGGGTCCTGTGGGAGCAACAGGATGAGTGCCTGAAGATTCTCCATCCTCTCACTAAGAGCATCGAGGACATGCCAGGAGACCTTTTGACTTGGCAGAACGGGTCGTCAATCCGTGGTGTTCCGGCTGGGGCCGACCAGATTCGACAGTACCATCCGGCTAGGTTCATCTTGGATGAGGCAGCCTTTTTGCCAGAGGCAGAGCAGTCGTACAACGCAGCAGAGCCCGTGGCCTCGCAAATCACCGCAGTGTCGAGCGCAGCCCCAGGCTGGTTTGCGGACAAATGCCAGAGTATCATGGATAACTGGCCCGAGACTGTATGAAGTACGGAGGATATCAACAAATCATTTTGCATCCTTGAATCCGAAGTACGGACCTTTCCAGGATGCAATCGAAGTCTGACTCGAAGAACAAGCACTCATTATGCTGTTAACGCTTAGCAATATCTAAAGGCCAATCAAAATGTTTTGGACGTGTGGCTACTGCGGTGCCTATAACGTTCAAGAGTTCTGCTCACGCTGCGGGAGAAATCAGCGAGGGGAAAGGTCACCCAATGAACCCCCCAGAAAAATGAGTAAAGACGAAGAGATTGACGATCTGAAGCAACAGATAGAGGTAGAGCGAAAGCTAAGCTTTCAAAAATCCTGGATGGTCCCAGCATTCATCGCCTTGATTATCTTTATGTGTCTGCTCGCAAAATACTGCTCTTAATCAACTCAAACCAAAATGTGGGTCCGTCAAAGGCATAATTCCGCAAAGGATGGCGCGGGCCTTTTGACTGTATGCTGAGCTTTCCTGGATACTGTGCAACCGCAAGCTGGCAGACCCTTTCCTTTAAGCTGATTCCCTTAGCCGGAACCTGCTCCGCCAGCGTCAGTTGTCTCATCTTCTGCTTCGCGCAATTCTTCGGGTGGCTCTTCACTCTTACGAAACTCTTCGTTTACCACTTCTGGGCGGATGGCGGACCAGTCCACGGCCTCGTGGAAAATGCCAAGAGCTATCTCGCATCGGGATACGTAGTCGTAGGGAGCGTCGGAGATTTCGGTGTCATCCCAACAGAGACCGACGCCCGAAGGTAGGCTCACAGTTTCACCAACCTTCATGCCGTCGAACTCCTCCCACATGACGCCCAACTCGCATCCCTCTGGAACTTCACCGCAGACGAGCTTCAGGTATTCGATACCCAACTGAAATTCAAAGGTGTCCCCAGCCGTCGTTGAATGCCCACATTGCCCGATACTTATCCACGGCATTTCACACCTCCTGCTCACACCGCTCGTTAGCCGCTTAGCTTGCTTCCCGGATGCGGACGCCTTCGCCAAAAGCCAGAAATGCTCGCGGATTCCGCAAGATGAAAGCTCGGAAGAAAAAGGTCGAGGCGGAGTAAAGAAGGCGGTCGCACCACAATGCGAAGGCAAAGCTGGCAATGAATCCAGACAGATAGGGATCAGCCAAGAGTCTCATGAGATGAATACCCACCGCCGCGATTCCGACAAGGGTAAGAAACCACATCGAGGATGAGCCACGTCGGGCAGTCATTGAGTTGAGCATCCACCCGAGAAAGCCCGCTGGAATAATCACGAGCGCCCACCAGCGAAAGCTGAAAGCTGCCAGAATCGCGGTAATAAGCATCGCTAGGGGTGACGCGAGGTACGCGAACCAGACGACCAACTTCGCGAGGCGGGGCTTCTCGCCGGTTGCTTCCTCGATTTCGGAGGTCGAAATCTCAGTGTATAACTTTCGTGCGAAGATTCGGTCCACGCCGACCAGGAGCCGACCGTCATACGCGGACTGGACGAATGCCTTGTACTCAGCATCCTCTTCTGGCGTCATACCGAACTTCGTCTCCCCTAGGGCAACCCCTTGCAGCGGCTTGATCCCAAGGTTCTCCTGCGCGGGAGCAGGAACATAGCCAGCATTGCTATTGTCTGGTATGCCAGACACACCGCCCGGATAATACGCCCACTATGGGCGCATGTCTACCGGCAACCACGCACTTTTGGTCAAGTTGGGAAAGCGCATCCAAGCTCTGCGGAAAAAGAAGGGATGGACACAGACCGATATGGCGGCCTACTTGGATATGAACCGAGGACACATCTCGGACATTGAGAGGGGCAAGCGAGAGGTCGGCATCATCACGTTGCAGATCATCGCCAGAGGCTTGGACACCACGATGGCAAACTTGATGAAGGGCCTGTAGCTTGCGGTCGCACCCCAGGGATTAGCCCACCCTTATGGCACGGTGCCAACATAGAGGCAGCAGAATTCGTCTTGTGTTGGATTGTGGCGGGGTCTTTGGGTTGCCGGTGCCTGCGGCCCACCAAATCTACAAATCCTCAACGACCGCTGCGAGTGCTGAGGGAATCATGTACCAGCATTCGTCGTTGTAGCCGAGTTGTTTCGATGTGACTTTGACGCCGCAGTCGGGGCAAAGCTCTGCTTCGACAATCGTCCCGGGCTCCGCATTACCGAATTTCACCAGCAGCTTAACTCGTCGCTTCTGATGCGCTTTACCGCATGACATCGTGTACCCCTGCGGAATCGGGTCCTTGGACCATTGGGGGTCGGCAGAAGTCTTTCTCCCAAGTCGCGTCCCGAGTCACGCCTGCCGTGTCAATCTACTTGGGGTGGCCCCCACAAGGTGCCCCGGTGCTGAACCGAAGCGCTACGTGTGAATTCTGGCGCGTTAAGGAGCCCTACGTTGCTGGGCACGCCGATTTCGGCGCAATCGTGAATGCCGTGATAGGGTGAAGCTCCCAAAGGGTGTGAGAACTCATGCCCTTCTTTCCACGAAGCTCGCCTTGCAGGTGGGCGTCGTCATAAAAGAGCTGGCCGGTGACACTCACACACACACCGCGTTTTGCCTCACGGAGCCGGTGTTCGATGGCTCCTTTCCAGCGAGCAGTTTGGCCTTGATGTACTCCCGCTCCTGGCTGACCTGGGTACTCAGATCGCTTGCTCTCGTTACATCAATTGACCCCCTTCACGAGCGCCCCCCGCGGTCCGGCGTCCCCCATGAAACCCTGCAAAGCTTCACCCCGTCTTGGCAGCGCGGGCTGCCATTTGCATCCGGCCGTAATGGCGGCGCATCAACTCCCGGTCGGTGGGGTTCATGGAGAGGAACTCCACGGCAAACCCGCTGGGAATTAGGGCGCGCACAATGGCCGCCGCGCGAAAGCAGTCGTTACCCGATCTGACCCCGAGCTTGAAGATCGTGCCGGTTTTGACCTCGCGGCTGGTCTTAACCGAGAGGCCGAAGGGACTGAAATCGAGCAGAGGAGCGGTAAATTTATCGTTGCCGCTAACAAAACCCACGTCGATTGTGGCCTGGGCTCGAACCCGTGCTGCACGTCTGGATACCATGGTGCCTCCTGTCGGTCCGTCAATTGTCGTTCAGCTGAGGGGAAAAGGTCTGGCTGAGGGGAAAAGGTCTGCTTGTGCACCTGTGAGGCTATTCTACAGCTTCCCCATGAGGACGTCAACGCGCGCCTCGGTCGCGTGGCACTCGTGCGGCCAACTCTCCATTTCACGCTGAACCGAGACATCTGAGGAGAGGGTCGGAAAAACGGCAACTTCTGGCTTGGGGATTCACGGGAGAGGTAAGACTGACCCGTTCCGTGGTTCGTGGAAGCACCCAGCGCTGAAAAGCCGACTGACCCTTGCATGCAGAGGAGGTCGGGTGTAGGGTATCGGTCTGTCGAAAATTGAAAATGGAAACTTCGGCTTATAGGTGGAGGTCCCTATGAACACAAATATTAGCAGGCTTATGCATAACTTCGCTTTCTTACTCGCGGCCATGCTCACCATGGCCGGTACTGTCCACGGTAGTGTCCGTGTGGGTGGGTCGTCCCTCCGAGCGAATGGGCAGCTTGCCCAGGGCTTTCAATATACGGGCTCGTGCCCCGTGGCTCTTCAATTTGGATGGGGTGTGATCCCTACCGAGCCCACGACCGTGACCTACTCCTATGTTAGGAGCGATGGTGGTCACTCCAGAACCTCACTTACCGCCGACTTACCCAACGCCAACCGAAGCGTGCCCATCTATGTGGAATGGCGCTTGGGCGCAAACAATCAACAATTTGCCAGTTACAGCGGTTGGGTTCAATTGAATATCGAATCTCCAAATCCTGTCTCGCAAAAGGTCCCTTTCACCATCCATTGTTCGGCAGGCACTTCCGGGGCTAGTGTGCGCGTGGGCGGGTCGTCCCTGCGAGCGAATGGGGAGGTTGCCCAAGGCTTTCAATATACGGGCTCGTGCCCCGTGGCTCTTCAATTTGGATGGGGTGTGATCCCTACCGAGCCCACGACCGTGACCTACTCCTATGTTAGGAGCGATGGTGGTCACTCCAGAACCTCACTTACCGCCGACTTACCCAACGCCAATCGAAGCGTGCCCATCTATGTGGAATGGCGCTTGGGCGCAAACAATCAACAATTTGCCAGTTACAGCGGTTGGGTTCAATTGAATATCGAATCTCCAAATCCTGTCTCGCAGAAGGTCCCGTTCACCATTCATTGTCGAGCGGACTAATTTTGAGGTCCGAGGTATTTCGTCACGACGGGTAAGAATAACCCCAAATCTTGAAGGGTTTGTCGACGCTGCCGGTCCGCTCAGCCCGTGTGTTCCGACGTGCAAGGGCGGGACTATGGCGCTTTGGAGGAGGTTGCCTGTATCAAGTGACATCGGGACCGCGCTCTCCCACCACCCGCGTTGGGTGGAATTTGTCTTTCATGCGTGCTGAACAGCAAGCGCGCCGTACAGGTGAACATTGCAATCATGCGGAGGTTCGTGCGCGGATGGATTCCCCCCTGCCCGTTGGAGGTGCCGAGCAAAACGCGCCAGAAGGCGAAATTAAGCCGGTCCGAAGCTACTGGTTGCCGACGGAGTGAAAGTCATCTGCCTTCCTCCTTCCTTTTGCAGTAGTCGGCCAAGCTCTTGCTGCAATCTTCGGCAAGATCATCGCCGTGGCGGATATGCCCCAATGCCAACCAAGCGCCGACGATAAACATCCCACCTGGAAACAACAGCAAAGCCACCACAGGCAAATATTTCCCCCACTTCTTCACGACGGCCTCCTTGGAGACAGCTTGCGCCTCAGCGGTGAACTTGGCAGAGGCAAGGCTCCAAGAGACTTCGCGTATTCGATCCCGGCAACATTTCTGGAGCGATCCCACCCGGTAAACAAATACAAGACAAAGTGCTCAGGCGATCGGACCTTGCTGGTTCCCGAAGGCGGATCGTCGACGCCTATTCCTTAGCTGTTTTTCTTGCGGAGTCGACTGATAAGAAGCTGTCTGTCACCCAAATAGCTAATCGCGAGAACCGCCATCACGCAAAAACCGAAGAAGGTCTCGCGCGGGCTAGCCACCATCAGGGCTATTGGACTTGAGAAGACCGCCGGGTACATCAGTAGCGCTATCCCCACGGCGAAAAAGAAAAGAATAGCAAGAGCCAGGAGCCATAGATGCCGCTCGCGACTTTCGAGCGCTCGCGGGTCAACCTGATCAAATATATGCATAAGGTCCTCTCCTCGCCATTCGGCGATGCGTCTTTCATTTTGGCCATCCCACAGGTCGGTCGCGATAATCCGGAGCCAGGGGTGCACCGGCAATTACTTAAATAACACTATTCCAAGCAGGCGTGTCCTTTCGGCAACACTGCTTAACTCAATCTTGCTGAAGTGGTAGCGTCGGTCTCATGCCCAACGGGGGCACGTAAGCCAAGAAGGAAGAAAACGATGGAAAACGTTGCTGTTCGCATAGGTCCTCCTACGACTAATTGCGCGCATTTTAGTTCTCCGGGTCAAAGAGGACAATATCCGACTTTGGGATACTGGCGGATTTAGGAACTCTCTTCTCCCTTCAGATCCTCGCCCGCTTGCTTGTTGGCTTTGCGTGTTTCGCTGACTGATTGGGCGTCCGGCTTGAACCACCGAATCGCCTTACCGAGGCCCGAGGCTTGCTTCCCATTCTGGACCATGGCCCCCTTTAGATCGTCAAAGGGAATTCCCAGATTCTGCGAGGCATGGACCGCGGCGATGAATTGGCCGAGATTCTCGAAGCCCGCGGCCTCCGCCTGAAGCTCGGAAAGGGCATCGGGGCCGCTCAGTTGCAGATAATTCTCGAGCTTAGAAGCCAGAATCGTGTTCTGAGAGAATAGATCGTTCACTGACTTCCCGCTGGTGGAAGTCAATCGGGCGTTGCCGGCCGCGTGTATCGTGCCCGTGTTGTGGGTCACGAAGTCAGGGGCGGCAGTCGCGCCGTGGACCATGCCACTCCCGGCCATGCCGCGGCCTACGCTATGCGGGGCGAAGGGCGAAACGGCGCTGAAGTATAAGAGTACACTCAATACGATAACAATAATACTAATCTTGTACTGCTTCATGGTCTCAGTCCTCCTTAGCCTGGTCATAACCCGCTTGCCTTATTCACAATCGATACCGGATTAAAACCGATCCCGAACGAGAAGGTGTTCAGGTTGTAAGGGACGCTGCGAGTGTATCCTCCTTCCAAGTTCAGCAAATGCCCGGCGACGTGCGAAATCCAAGCCGAAAAATCGTTGTCTTTCATGGTTCCCACACTTTGGTTAGCGCTCCGGATGCGCTTTGTCGCTTTACCACTCGGCTGGACACCTTCCGGCGACCGCTGGGCACCACGCCGCAGAGGGAGCCGGCGACCTTGACGGAGGGAAGAATTCGATGCGTGAGATCCCTTTCAAAATGCTCCACCGTGTCCAACGAGGTGAATGACGCTGGAGCGAGTGAGTGTCGGATACGGTGTTGGTGAGTCCCGGGGCCACGAAAGGATTGCAACGAAGCATCGTCTCGTCAAAGCTATTGAATTCATAGCTGGCGCGGCCTGCGCTGAACCCTGCGGACTCGCTGTCGGCCGGCGCTGTGCCCGTAAACTTAGACTGGTAATTCAGCAGCCGCTTGTTCACCTTCAACGGCGCGTCGGCGTAAACGTTCCCCGTACGGGGTGAACCGCCTGTAATCGTCGAAGCTGGCGAGGTGTTGATGAAATAAACCGGTAGCGCTGCGTCGAAGCCGAGGCACTTGTTCCAGTTGTATCCGACCGCAGTGTTGAGCTTCAGCACCTGACCGAGCTCGTTCGAGCTTCGCGATTCATACAACGTAACGTCGGTGCCCTTCGACCCGTCAACGTTCTGGGCCCTGCTCGCGGTTGAAAGCGCCGCTGCCAGGATTAAGGAGATCCCACAGGCTGCCGTCCGCTGCCTGACCATTCGGTCCTCCCCAACAAAGTTCCGGCCAAACCTGTTCGAAGGCGTAACCTCACTTTCCACACCTCGAAGCTTAGGACGCGTGGTTCGCTTTGACAATGGGTGAGAGGGGTAGTTTTGGGACGGGGGGTCACCTGAACTAAAGTACAGGTCAGGGGCCAGGGGGGCGGTCCTGGAAGCAGAGCAGGATCAAGTCGCTGCGCCGGCGGGTAGTGGGATCAAAGCGTGTGGCTCAGGAAGGGTTGGAGAATAAACCCTGTGACCATCCCAATCTCCGTGGATGGCACACGTCGTAAAATTCCGGTATACGGGAAAATGGGCATTTGCCTTTAATACTCAACGCCGCGGGTGGTTTTGTTTAAAGCGCCGACCGCACGACGCCTCCTTCGGCGCGCAGGGCGGCGCCGTTGATGATGGCGCCTTGGGCACTGGCGACGAAGGCGACGACGGCGGCGACTTCCTCGGGCTTCTCGAAGCGCTTCAGGAGCGAACTGGGGCGCACCCTCGCAAAGAATTCCCTTTCCACACAGCAAAGATTCCCATGAGCCTTCGGCTCGCCACTGTGCATGAAAATGTGCGAAGCACCTTGGGCTGCCGCGGCTCGACGCCGCCTTGAAATAACGCCGAGGACCATGGCAATGGCGGCGTCGAGCCGCCGCAGTCCAAGGTGCCTTTGGCACATCCATTTTCTTAGCAAAGGCGCGGAGGCGCAAAGTAGGTGACAGGCGTCAGGAGTTAGGGTTTTACTGACCCCTGGCACCTGGAACCCAACACCTCCTGCGCTCTGCGTCTCCGCGCCCCTGCGGTGAAGATGGTATTTTCTCACAGGTTCGCGAGGGGTAGGATCGCTCCAGTTTTCGCACCACGCCAAACAGCTATTTTCTGAAAGGAAAGACTGCGATACACTCACGAACCCGACATCCTGCATATGACGGAGGTGTTCCGATGGTTCCAGCGAAAGAAGTTATCGTGGGGATCGACATGGGGGGCACGAGCCTGCGCGCGCTCGTGGTGAATGCCCAGAACGAAATCCTGGCGATCGAAAAGACGCCGACCAACGTGGCGCTGAAGCCCGAGGGCTTGATTCGCGACCTGGCGGTGATGGTGGAGGACGTGGTGGCGTCGGCGGGCCTGCGCAAAGCGCAATTGCGCGCCGTCAGCATCGGAGCGCCGGGGGCGGTCGATCCTGAGAGTGGGGTAGTGTATCACGCGCCCAACTTGGGTTGGGACGCGGTGCCCCTGGGCGCGAAGCTGGGAAAGTTGTTGCACGTCCCCGTCTTCGTTGAAAACGACGTCAACGTGGGTGTGGTCGGCGAACATGCCCTGGGGGCAGGGCAGGGGGCGCAGGAACTCGTTGGCATCTTTGTAGGGACGGGAATCGGCGGCGGCATCATTTCCCGCGGCGAGCTTTATCTGGGGATGCGGGGCGCGGCGGCGGAGGTGGGCCACATGATCGTGCAGATAGATGGTCCCCTGTGCGGGTGCGGGAACCACGGGTGCATCGAGGCCCTGGCCAGCCGCACCGCCATGGAGCGCGACGTGCGCGCCGCCATCCGCGCCGGGCAAAAGAGCTGCGTGCTCAAGCTCATGGAGGAGCGCGGCAAAGACCGCATGACCAGCAGCATCATCCAGCGCGCGCTGAAGAGAAACGACCCCGTCATGCGCAAGGTGATGAAGCACGCGCAATATTGTCTGGGGTTGGCCGTGGCGAGCGTCGTGAATTTGCTTGACCCCGAGTGCGTGGTGATGGGCGGGGGAATCGCCGAGCGCCTGGGCGAGTACTTTGTGGCGCCCATCCGCAAGACGGCCTACGAGAATTTCCTGCGGCGTCACGATGCCGAACGGGTGAAGATCGTTTCCGGCACGCTGGGCGATAACGCCGGCCCGCTGGGCGCGGTAGTTCTGGCGCGGAAACGATTGGAGAAGTGAGGGCGGGCGAAGTTTCGGAGTGCGGCGACTCGTCGCCGCTTTTCCTCGCCGCGACTGGTCGCGGCGAACCCTAACGCGCTGACTGGTCACCGCCCTAACGCGTTGACGAGTCGGCGCGCGAAGAAGCGGCGACGAGTCGCCGCACTCCAAAAGCTCAGTTTCTGGTGAGGGAGGCTGGAAATGGTTTCAATTCGTCGACGAATGTTCCTGGCAATGGCAGTGTGGGGACTCACCTGGGTATCGCCTTTGTGGGCGCGCCGGCCTGACACGGGATTCTTGAACCGGACGGCAGTTGTGGACGGCGTGACTTACAAATACCAAGTTTTCGTCCCCAGCAATTGGAGCAAGAAAGTAAAGTGGCCAGTCATTCTCTTCCTGCACGGCTACGGCGAGGAAGGCGATGATGGTTTGGTGCAAACGGAGGTGGGTCTGGCGACCGCGATTCGCAACCATGTGGATCGTTTCCCCTTTGTGGTGGCGATTCCCCAGTGCCGCAAACAGGATTGGTGGACGAGTCCGGCCATGGAAGCGCAGGCGCTGAAGGCTCTGGACCAGACCATGCAGGAGTTTAAAGGTGATCCCCAAAGGGTCTACCTTACGGGGCTTTCCATGGGGGGCTACGGCACCTGGGCCCTGGGCTCGCAGAACCCCGGAAAGTTCGCCGCCCTGGTGCCGATCTGCGGCGGGATTCGCCTGCCCCCTGGGAACGATCTTCCCAATGCCCACAGCACGGACGACTCGGCCGACCCTTACGCCGCCATCGCCCGGAAGATCGGAAAGACGCCGGTGTGGGTATTTCACGGTGGCGCCGACCCGGTGGTTCCGGTCGCGGAATCGCGGCAGATGGTGGAGGCCTTGAAGACGGCCGGCGGGAACGTGCGGTACACAGAATATCCCGGCGTGGAGCACAATTCCTGGGAGAAAGCGTACGACGAATCGGAGTTGCCCACTTGGCTGCTGGCCCAGAAGCTGTCGCCGGGGAAGTGAGGGGCTTTGGAGTGCGGTAGCAGCAGCTACCGCTTTTCGGGACTGCGGTTCAAAGGGGTGATTGCTGTGGTATGGGAAAGCGGTAGCTGCTGCTACCGTAATCCAAAGTGGACTGCGCCCGCATTGCGACATCGTCATTTTTCCGTGCCGGGCTGATTTGCTGAAAACAGAAAATCCATCATTCGAGGAGTAGATTCGTGAAACCTCTTAAGGCGTGGCTTCTGGTTTTATCGTTGCTGTTCGGTTTTATCGTGCTCCCGGCGCGAGCCCAGGAATCGGCCGCCGGCGTTGTCGTGGTGAAAGCCGGACGCATGCTCGATGTGCGGTCCGGGAATTACCTCAGCGGCCAGGTCATTCTGATCGAGGCCGGCAAAGTTCGTGAGGTCGGCAATGCCGGCAGCGTGCAGCCGCATGTTCCGGCCGGCGCCAAGGTGATCGACCTTTCCCGCTACACGGTTCTGCCGGGATTAATTGATGCGCACACGCACCTGACCTTTAACCCGGATATGCAAGGTTATCGCGGCCTGGGTATCTCCATCCCGCGCGAGGCGCTGATCGGCGCGCGCAACGCCCGCCTGACGTTGCTGGCGGGCTTCACCACGGTGCGCAATGTCGGCGCGAACGGCTACTCCGACATTGCATTGCGCGACGCCATCAACGCCGGCGACGTTCCCGGCCCGCGCATGATGGCTTCCGGGCCGGCGCTGGGCATCACCGGAGGCCACTGCGACGAAGACCTGCTGGCGCCGCAGTTTCATGCCTTCGCACTGGGTGTCGCGGACGGCGTCCCCGCCGTCATGGCGAAGGTTCGCGAGAACATCAAGTACGGCTCCGACGTCATCAAGTTATGCGCTACGGGGGGCGTGCTCTCGCAGGGCGATAATCCCGAGTCGGAACAGTACAGCCCTGAGGAAATGCACGCCATCATCCAGGAGGCACATCGCCTGGGCCGCAAGACTGCTGCCCACGCGCATGGAGCGCTGGGAATCAGGGACGCCGTCCTGGCCGGAGTCGATTCCATCGAGCATGGAAGTTTTATCAACGAAGAGGATATCCAACTGATGAAGGAGCGGGGAACGTACCTGGTTCCGACCCTGTACCTGGGTGACTGGCTTTTGGAGAATTATCAGAAGCTGGGATTGACGGACAACATGGTGGCCAAGGCCCGGTACGTCCTGCCGAACGCCCGCCAGCACGTGGCGCGTGCCTTTCAGGAGGGTGTTAAGGTGGCCTTTGGGACGGATGCCGCCGTTTACCCGCACGGCCTCAATGCGCGGGAATTTGCGGTGATGGTGAAGTTGGGTATGACGCCGCTGGCCGCCCTTCAAGCGGCCACCCTCAATGCCGCGGATTTGCTGGGGTGGGCGGACCGTGTGGGCTCGATCGAGCCCGGCCACTTTGCCGATCTGATCGCCGTCGAGGGCGATCCGCTTCAGGACGTGACGGTTCTCCAGAATGTGAAAGTGGTGATGAAAGGCGGGGAGGTTGTGAAGGAGGAGGCGGCAGCCAACTAGCGGAAAAACACTTCCCTCCTGGCATTCGGAGCGAAGCTTTGGAGTGCGGCAGCTTGCTGCCGCTTTGTCTCGAGCCAGCTTGCGGGCTGGGAACTGTGGCGGGATTGAAATGCCCGCGAGCCAGCTTGCGGGGCGGTAGTGGGTCAATTTGATGTAGAGGCGGCTTTACGCCGCCATTTGGCGAGGTAAACTCGCCGCTACACCACCAAATTGACCCACTACCCGCGGGGCTGGAGTTTCCTTATTTAGGTCTGGCAAATAAGTTTGATATGGACAGGGCAGGGAGGCATGAGGGATTTGAAGAAGCAGGAGCGAACCGCCATCGAAGCCGTCGCCAGACGGTTCTCGGCAACGTGGGAAGAGGGTAGTGATCCCCCCGACGCCTATATCATGGTCGCCGGGAAACGGGTTGCGGTTGACATCACAACCCTCAAACGGCGCGGCACTGGCCAAGGTAACGCCGCCAAGCCTCGTTTGAGGTTCGATAAGGTTGCGACCAGGCTCATTGAACGTCTGCAAGCCACCCTTGGCGAAACCGTGCCGGCCGGCATGACCGTGTTGCTGACCATCACCGCTCCCATCCGTTTGCCATGGAAAACCGCTGCCTCGCTGGAAGACAAAATACAAGCTCTTCTCGGGCGGGGATCGCCGGGTCGAGATGAGAAAGACACGATTCACGGGAATCGTGTCCAGATTCGACTTTTGAGAGACGAATCTGAGCGAGCGCCAAAAATGATTGGGTTCGTGCACAATTCCGATTCAGACCCACTGCTGCTTTCGAACATGACACGTGAATTGCTGGAGCTCATCAGCGCCGAGGCGGGCAGGCGGGCACCGAGGCGGGCGGGTGATCGATGGCTCGTGGTGATAAGCACCCGAGGAATTTCATGCTTACAGGCATATCGCTACATCTATTCGCAACTGCGCATGGCGACCGACTTTAGCAAGATCCTCATGGTGTTTGGCGATGGGCGTGTCGGGATGTTGACGGGATGAAACCACCTCAGCGAGCCAGCTCGCGGGGCAGGAGTTTCTGCATTTAGGTCTGGCATATAAGATTGATATTGATAGGCCCGCGAGCCAGCTCGCGGGGAGGAAAGCGGCAGCAAGCTGCCGCACTCCAAGGCTTCGCACGTCCAAGCAGGCGTTGTGGAGCACCGGGCGCGGTAATCACCAAATCGGTATGGCCAACTCCCCGACAAGTTCCAGCGCGCAAACGTATGACCGCGCCAACCAGCGCAATGCTCTGGCGGCGGGCTTTCTGGGCTGGACGCTGGATGCCTTCGACTTCTTCGTGCTCACCTTTGTGCTGGTTCCTGTGGCCCGCGATTTCGGCGTTTCGTTGGTGCAGATCGCGGCCACGATTACGGCCAGCCTGGCCATGCGTCCGGTGGGCGCATTTATCTTCGGGCTGATGGCGGACCGCTATGGACGCCGTTGGCCGTTGATGCTGGACATCATTTTCTATTCGGTCGTCGAGGTCCTCTCCGGCCTCGCTCCCAATTACAAAGTATTTTTCGTTCTTCGTCTGCTCTACGGAATCGGTATGGGCGGCGAGTGGGGAGTGGGGGCGTCGTTGGCCATGGAATCGGTGTCCCCCAAGTGGCGCGGCATCCTGTCGGGATTGTTGCAGGAAGGTTATGCCTTTGGAAACCTCCTGGCGGCAATGGTCTATTCCCTGGTATTCCCGCACTGGGGTTGGCGCGCGATGTTCTTTGTGGGGGGATTGCCCGCCCTGCTTTCACTTTTCGTCTTCGCCAAAGTGAAGGAAACCGAAGCGTGGCACGAGTCGCGCACTGACTGGAGCACTTACGGCAAAGCCATCGCGCGGCATTGGAAATTGTTCCTCTACATGGTTCTGCTTATGACGACCATGAATAGTATTTCTCACGGTACCCAGGACTTGTACCCCACCCTCCTTCAACGGCAACGGCACTTCAGCCCGGAGACGACGGCGATGATCACCATGATTTCCATGGTGGGAGCGATCGCCGGGGGACTGCTGTTTGGCCTTTATTCGGACCGTCGCGGACGCCGGCGCGCCATGGTTACCGCGGTGATCTGCGCCCTTCTGCTCATACCCGCCTGGGTGCTGTCGTCAACTGTCCTCCTGATTGTCCCCGCGGCGTTTCTGATGCAGTTCATGGTGCAGGGGGCATGGGGCGTCATTCCCGTCCACCTGAATGAACTTTCCCCGGGCGAATTGCGCGGTTTTTTCCCTGGCTTCGCCTACCAACTCGGTGTGCTGTGCGCGTCCAGCATTACTTTGATTGAAGCGGTATTGGCCAAGCACTTGACTTACGCGCAGTCTTTGGGATTGCTCGCGGGTCTCGTTCTGCTGATCGGCGTGCCGGTGATCGGGCTGGGGCCGGAAGCGAAAGGGGTGGCGTTCGGGAAGGCAGAAGCCAGGAGGCAGTAAGCAGAAGGCAGAAGGTATCTGAATGGTCTGCATCGTCGCCGGGACAGCGGTGGGCATCGCGGCGCGCGTTAATTGTCTTTGCTATGATCGCGCCGTTTTGAGGCCGTCTGCGCCGTCATTCCATGCCGGCAGGATCAGGCCACCCTAAGCAATTTGACCGGCGTCTTCGGCATGGATATCACGCCGTCCTGGCTGCCGGCCCGCCGTTCAACGTCGACCAAACAGTAGCCCAGCTCGTCGGCTTTGGTAGGAAGCGGCGGGTCCACGGGCTTCTTCATGCCGCCCGGTCTTTCCCAGACGCAGGTAGAGCCCGGGTTGCTCGACGCGTGGATGAAGTAGCCTCCGTCTTTCATCATCATGTTGGCCTCCGTGGTTGCCACGCAATCGGAGACGACCACGTGAAAGTCAACCTCCTTGCCCTTAGCCTTCAGTCCTCCCTGGTTGTGGTCGAAGCAGATTTCGAAGCCGAATTCGAATCGACCAATTTCCTTCGTGCCGGCGGAGCATCCGGGGACGTAGGCTTTTTCGGTGGCAGAGGCTCCTTCCGTTTCTTTATAATCCCACTGCTTCCGGTAAGGGTACAACCGCTTCCCGGCCAGAAAAGGGTAAAGTTCATTGTAGACCCGGTAACCCGTGGAGGCGTGCTTGACCATGCCCGAGAGGTCTTTCAAGCTGGGCACTTGCTTCCCCCTAAATGAATCACCCATGTCTACCATTTTGCTAGGTTTCGATTTCAGCTCGGAAGGAAGCAAAGTTCGACCCGTGCCCACGCCTTTCTTACTCAGCTCGGCAGCCACCAACTGAGCCTGGAACTTCTTCAGGTTTTCGGGGGTATTGAGCGGCTCCTTCCAGAAAACGGTTCCGGGGAACATCAGAATTTTTGGGTACGTATCACTGATGTCTGCGAGTCCCTTCAACACTTCTTGCTTCGTTTTCTCATCCATGGCCATCCGCACATTGGGGGCCATTGGATCCGTGAACTGGTATTCCGGCGACACGAAGATCGCCTGAAACGCATTGCCTTTCTCCAGCGCCGGGAGGTGCGTCGTGCGCCAGTTATCGACAATTTTGACGGCGCTCCGCAACAATGCTAATACGTCTTCGTGGTTCGTCCCATACTTGTTACACGACGTATATGAATAACATCCGATGAGAAGTTTTCCCATGGCCGACCACCCTCCTTCTGCTCACGTTACCCGGCCAGATGTTGAGCCGGGATTTCAGTTTTCAAGGTTGAACGCGTTTGATATCCACATGCACGCTACGCCCCTACAGGTGGCGTTGTCAAGATGTCACAGTCCTTTTGTCTGCCCTTATTTTCAGCGGAAGGCTGGGCTATGGCAGTCTCCACCGTCGGTTTTTTTGGCGGGTAGCAGTTTCGAACCAGGTCTGCCCAACATGCTGAGCCCAGGGAGTTTCAGGAAACAGCCTCGGCATCCAGTGCGAATCCAGGGACGCCGGGAAGGCCAGATGCAAGAGTGTGTGCCTGCTTACAAGGAATCTATAAACACCAAATAGGAAGTCCCCCAGAGGTTGGTGGGAATGGAGCCGCGCGGGCGGCTGGTGATGACGATGTGGAAGCCGCGGGCGGCGGAGGCAATGCGCGCTTGCAGGTCTCCCATGGAAGCGGCTGAGCCCGCCTTGGGTTCGACCAGGGCCAGCGTTTCCAGCACCCGGTAGATGATTTCTCCCGCGGGCGCCATGGGAGTCTCGAATCCGTCGGCAATGAATTGCATCTGCGCGTCGATTTCGTAGAAGTGCCACGCCAGGCAGGCGCAGAAGTTGACTCCCTTCTCGAACTGCGCCAGCGCTTTTTCGTCGGCCGTGGACAGGCTCCCGTCAAACACCAGCACCAGCCGCCGCTCATCCTCGCGCGTGAATTCCCGCACCTTGAGTTGCTGCGCCTTGGCCGTGGCTTTCCAATCCACATGGCGGGCGCTATCGGATTCCACGTAATCACGGATGGCGTACAGGTCGTGGCCGCGGCCCTTGGACAAGCTTTCGATATCACCCCCGATCAGCGGCAGGATTTCGTAGAACTCTTCCGTGGGCTGCACGTTGGGCAATACCAGGATTTCCTGCTTGCTGGCGACTTCATGCGCTTTCAGCAGGAGGCCGAAAGGGAACTTGGTGCTGACGCGAAATCCATCCTGGGTATAGCGCCCGCGGCGAGGGAAGGTGAGCTCCACGTGCTGGGTCACGGAGGACCGGTGCGGGATGTAGGGCACGTACACGGGAGCGTCCAGGATCTGGCGCGGCGCGGCCAAGGTAGCCCTTTTGCGCTTACCTTTCCGGGGGTCACGGGCAGTCAGGGTGAGGGAAAAAGAAGGGAAGACCCACTTCAGGTTCTGAACGGTCAGGCGCGAGATCATCGGATTCTCGGCGAACACATGCTCCGGCAGGACAAAATCCAATTCCAGTTGCGAGAGCACGATGGCGGAAAGAATTCCTGACAATAAAATCCCTGAAAGGAGGTTGGCCAGAATGATGAAAAGGAGATTGTTGCCGGTATTGAGGGCGGCGATGGCGATGACCATGATGATCATGAAATAAACCACGCCCTCGCGCGTGAACTCGTACTCGACCTTCATCATCCAGCGCTCGAGCGCGGTGCGCTTGGCGAGGTAGGGAACGATCTTGACGGCGACGATGGCGGCGATGAGCAACGACAGGGAAGCCGCCACCATCGCCCCCTCCACGTGCCCCGCTTCCCGCAGCGCCGTCGAATACAGTGCGAGAAAGAAAGCCATGCCCAGGCCAAAGAGCGCCAGCCAGAATCGGCGCCAGCCCGCCCGGTCAATGTGCGTCATCTGGTAGCGTGCCATCGACCAGAGGGCGCTCCACATCCCTCCGCCCGTGGGTTGGGTGATTGTTGCCATGTGGGGTTAATTGTAACTCAGGCCGCCGGAAGGCACTAGTACTACTACGTTAAGTTAAGGTGGACGGTTTCGCTTGCGAATGACGCTGCCACAATACGCACACTCGCCGGTCCAGGTAAACAACAGGCGTTGGATCTCACGGCGCGTCCGTGGCAGGGTCCA
>Ga0326727_10013377_pt1 | contig 18294 bp, 12 predicted proteins | sample MB2enrmetagenome_FD_207643 | JGI IMG/M metagenome (GOLD analysis project Ga0326727, IMG submission 207643) | Lab enriched peat soil microbial communities from McLean, Ithaca, NY, United States - MB29MY | ecosystem: Environmental > Terrestrial > Soil > Wetlands > Peat | place: USA: New York...
GATCGTCGACCATGTCCACCTTGTTCATGAACACGACCAGCGCCGGCACGCCGACCTGACGGGCCAGCAGGATATGCTCGCGGGTCTGCGGCATCGGGCCGTCGGCCGCCGACACCACCAGGATCGCGCCGTCCATCTGCGCCGCGCCGGTGATCATGTTCTTCACATAGTCGGCGTGACCGGGACAGTCGACGTGCGCATAGTGACGGTTGGCCGTCTCATATTCGACGTGCGCCGTCGAAATCGTAATACCGCGGGCCTTCTCTTCCGGCGCCTTGTCGATCTGGTCATACGCCGTAAAGGTGGCGCCGCCGGTCTCCGCCAGCACCTTGGTGATCGCCGCGGTCAGCGAGGTCTTCCCATGGTCAACGTGGCCGATCGTGCCGACGTTGCAATGCGGCTTCGTCCGCTCAAACTTTGCCTTGGCCATTTTTCATCCACTCCGTCTTGCTATCCAATGAGATCAGCCGGCCAGCTTGGCGCGGATTTCTTCGGACACGTTTGCCGGCACTTCCGAATAGTGGTCGAAGTGCATCGAGTATTGGGCACGTCCCTGGCTCATCGAGCGCAGGGTATTCACATAACCGAACATGTTGGCCAACGGCACCATGGCGGTGATCACCCGGGCATTGCCGCGGCTGTCCATGCCATTGACCTGTCCACGACGGCTGTTCAGATCGCCGATGACGTCGCCCATGTATTCTTCCGGCGTCACCACCTCGACCCGCATCATCGGCTCGAGGAGCTTCGGACCGGCCTTGGCGATGCCTTCGCGGAAGGCGGCGCGGGCCGCAATTTCGAAGGCCAGAACGCTGGAGTCGACGTCATGGTAGGCGCCGTCATAAAGGGTCGCCTTGAAGTCCACCATGGGGAAGCCGGCCAGCACGCCGTTATCCATGGCCGACCGCAGACCCTTTTCGACGCCGGGCACATATTCCTTCGGAACCGTGCCGCCGACCACGGCGTTGGCGAAGACAAAGCCGCCCCCGGCCTCGTTCGGCTCGAAGCGGATCTTGACGCGGGCGAACTGGCCCGAACCACCGGTCTGCTTCTTGTGGGTGTAGTCGCACTCGTAGGTCTTGGAAATGGTCTCGCGGTACGCCACCTGCGGTGCACCGACGTTGGCCTCGACCTTGAACTCGCGCTTCATGCGGTCGACGATGATCTCGAGGTGGAGCTCGCCCATCCCCTTGATGACCGTCTGGCCGGACTCATGGTCGGTAGTGACACGGAAGGACGGATCCTCGGCAGCCAGACGTGCCAGCGCCATGCCCATCTTTTCCTGGTCGGCCTTGGTCTTCGGCTCGACCGCCACTTCGATCACCGGATCGGGGAATTCCATCCGCTCGAGGATCACCAGATCGTCCGACGAACACAGGGTATCGCCGGTGGTGGTATCCTTGAGGCCGGCAAACGCCACGATGTCACCGGCGCGGGCTTCCTTGATTTCCTCGCGGGAGTTGGCGTGCATCAACAGCATGCGGCCAACGCGCTCGCGCTTGTCCTTGACGGTGTTCTGGATATAGGTGCCGGCCTCGACCACGCCGGAGTAGATGCGCACGAAGGTCAGCGAACCGACGAAGGGGTCGTTCATGATCTTGAAGGCCAGACCGGCGAAAGGCTCTTCGTCGGTGGCATGCTTCGCGATCTCGATATCGGTCCCAGCCTTGACGCCCTTGATGGCGGGAATGTCGACCGGGGCCGGCAGATAGTCCACCACGGCATCCAACAGCGGCTGCACGCCCTTGTTCTTGAAGGCCGAGCCGCACAGCACCGGCACGAAGGTCATGCTGATGGTGCCCTTGCGGATGCAGCGCTTCAGGGTCTCGAAGTCGGGCTCTTTGCCTTCCAGATAGGCCTCCATGGCGGCATCGTCCATCTCCACCGCGGCCTCGATGAGGTCGTGGCGGTACTGGGCGGCCTTCTCTGCCATGTCGGCCGGGATCGGACGGTCTTCGAACTCGGCCCCGAGGCTTTCATCCTTCCAGATCACCGCGGTGTTGCGCAGCAGGTCGATGATTCCGGCGTATTCGGACTCCTCGCCCACCGGCAGATGCATGACCAGCGGACGCGCACCCAAGCGGTCCTTGATCATGTCGACGCAACGGTAGAAGTTGGCGCCGATGCGGTCCATCTTGTTCACGAAGCAAATGCGCGGCACGCCATACTTGTCGGCCTGACGCCACACCGTCTCGGACTGCGGCTCGACGCCGGCCACCGAGTCAAACACCGTCACCGCGCCATCAAGAACCCGCAACGACCGCTCGACTTCAATGGTGAAGTCGACATGGCCGGGCGTGTCGATGATGTTCACCCGATGGTCACGCCAGAACGCCGTGGTCGCGGCAGACGTGATGGTGATGCCGCGCTCCTGTTCCTGCTCCATCCAGTCCATCGTCGCCGTGCCTTCGTGCACTTCGCCGATTTTGTAGGACTTTCCGGTGTAGTAGAGGATGCGCTCGGTCGTGGTCGTCTTACCGGCATCAATGTGAGCCATGATGCCGATGTTCCGGTAACGATCGAGAGGTGTTTGGCGTGCCATGTTGCTTCCCGATACCTGGAGGGTTTACCAGCGGTAGTGAGAGAAGGCCTTGTTGGCCTCTGCCATACGGTGGGTATCTTCGCGCTTCTTGACAGCGGCGCCGCGGTTGTTGGCGGCATCGAGCAGTTCCCCGGACAGGCGGTCGACCATGGTGGTCTCACCGCGCTTGCGGGCATTGTCGATCAACCAACGAATGGCGAGCGCCTGACGACGGTCGGTCCGGACTTCGACGGGCACCTGGTAGGTGGCGCCACCGACACGACGAGACCGAACCTCGAGGGCCGGCTTCACATTGTCGAGGGCGGTGTGGAACACACCCAAGGCATCCTGGCCGGCCTTCTGCTCGACACGATCGAGGGCGCCGTAGACGATCGCCTCAGCGACCGACTTCTTGCCATCGAGCATCAGGCAGTTCATGAACTTGGTCAGCACGATATCGCCATATTTGGCGTCGGGCAGTACTTCGCGCTTCTCAGCGGCGTGACGACGAGACATGGTCGGTTATCCTTACTTCGGACGCTTGGCGCCGTACTTCGAACGGCGTTGACGACGATCTTTGACGCCTTGGGTATCCAGCGTGCCGCGAATGATGTGGTAGCGCACGCCCGGAAGATCCTTGACGCGACCGCCGCGGATCATCACGACGGAGTGTTCCTGCAGGTTGTGGCCTTCGCCCGGAATGTAGCTGGTGACTTCGAACCCGTTGGTCAGGCGCACACGGGCCACCTTACGCAGGGCCGAGTTCGGCTTCTTCGGGGTGGTCGTGTAAACGCGGGTACAAACGCCACGCTTTTGCGGACAGGCCTGCAGAGCCGGAACCTTGTTGCGCGCCAACTCTGGCTCGCGCGGCTTGCGGATCAACTGGTTAATCGTCGGCATACATCGTTTCCTTTGCCAAGACAGGCGCGACAATAAAAAACACCCTACGGAGCCCATGGCCTCCGGGGCTTGCTCCGGGTGTCTTACGCCGACCCGTCCGGCGTTTCGAATGTGGTTCGAGAGTTCGAAGAAGCAGCGTCTAGGCTGCTCACCTACCACCAGCTCTTCGAGAGGGCCGGATAATAGGGACGGCAGAACACCCCGTCAAGCGATTCTCGCGAGTCTCCTCAACTAGCATGTTTGTATCAAATTTTATGCCGCATTGATGGCTAACATTGCGCTATCTCGCCGTGATTTGAAATCATATTTCTGCCACAAACCCTGAAGGTCGCAGTTTTCCTGGAATTGCCCCAGATGCGCCAGAAACACCCCCTTCGACCATGAAAAAGGCCTCCCGTTGGTGGCGGGAGGCCTTGTCATTTTTCACCTTACGATCGAGAGGATCACTCGGCCGCGGGTGGTGTCGCCTCCGGGCTGGCGATCGCGGGAGTTGCCTCCGGGCTGCCACCCGGCTGCAGCTCGCGGTCGCGCTTGGCGGCGATCTCCTTCAGTCGGTTCATCACCGCGCCGGTACCGGCGGGGATCAGGCGGCCGACGATGACGTTCTCCTTGAGACCGACCAGCGAGTCGATCTTGCCGGACACCGACGCCTCGGTCAGCACGCGGGTGGTCTCCTGGAACGACGCCGCCGAGATGAAGGAATGGGTCTGCAAGGACGCCTTGGTGATGCCCTGCAGCACCGGAGTGCCTGCCGCCGGACGACCGCTTTCGTGGATCGCCTTGTTGTTCTCGGCCTCGAAGTCATGGCGGTCGATCTGCTCACCGACCAGGAAGGTGGTGTCGCCGGGGTCGGTGATCTCGACTTTCTGCAGCATCTGGCGAACGATCACCTCGATGTGCTTGTCGTTGATCTTCACGCCCTGAAGACGATAGACCTCCTGGATCTCGTTGATCAGATAGTTGGCCAGCGCTTCGACACCCAGCACCTTCAAGATGTCGTGCGGAACCGGGTTGCCGTCCATCAGCGGGTCGCCCTTGCGGACGTAGTCGCCTTCCTGCACCGAGATATGCTTGCCCTTGGGGATCAGATACTCGATCGGATCTCCATCCTCCGGCACCACCAGGATGCGGCGCTTGGACTTGTAGTCCTTGCCGAACTCCACCCGGCCGTCGATGTCCGAGATGATGGCGTGGTCCTTGGGCTTGCGGGCCTCGAACAGCTCGGCCACGCGCGGCAGACCGCCCGTGATGTCGCGGGTCTTGGAGGACTCACGCGGAATACGGGCCAGCACGTCGCCGGCGTTGACCTTCTGTCCGTTCTCCACCGACAGGATGGCGTCCACCGACATGAAGTAGCGGGCCTCGAGACCATTGCCCAGCTGGATCACCTCGCCCTTCTCGTCGCGCAGGGTGATGCGGGGCCGCAACTCGGCACCGCGCGGCTGCTGCTTCCAGTCGACCACCACCTTGCTGGTGATGCCGGTCGCCTCGTCCAGCACCTCGCGGACGGAGAGGCCTTCCACCAGGTCGATGTAATGGGCCACACCTTCCCGCTCGGTCAGGATCGGCAGGGTGTAGGGGTCCCACTCGGCCAGCTTGGTGCCCTTGGTCACCGCCTGACCTTCATCGGTCAACAGGCGGGCGCCGTAGGGGACGCGGTGGCGGGCCTTCTCACGGCCGTTGGCGTCGATCAGCAGCATCTCGCAGTTGCGCGACATCACGACGGTCTGGCCGGCGGAGTTGACGACCACCGCCCGGTTCAAGATCTGCACCTTCGCCTCGAAGGCCGATTCGATGCTGGACTGCTCGGCGCCACGCTGCGCCGCGCCACCGATGTGGAACGTCCGCATGGTCAGCTGCGTGCCCGGCTCGCCGATGGACTGGGCCGCGATCACGCCGACCGCCTCGCCAACGTTGACGCGGGTGCCACGGGCCAGGTCACGGCCGTAGCAGGCCGCGCAGGTGCCCGTCTCGGCCTCGCAGGTCAGCACCGAACGGATACCCACCGTCTCGATGCCCGACGCCTCGATGGCTTCCACCAGGCTCTCGTCGATCAGATCGCCGGCGGCGCAGATGACGTCGCCGGTCGCCGGATGGATCACATCGCGAGAGGCCGTACGACCCAGGATCCGTTCGCCCAGGCTGGCGATGACTTCGCCGCCGTCGACCACCGGGGACACCGTCAGGCCGCGGGTGGTACCGCAGTCCTCTTCGACGATGATGGCGTCCTGAGCGACGTCGACCAGACGCCGGGTCAGGTAACCGGAGTTCGCCGTCTTCAGGGCGGTGTCGGCCAGACCCTTGCGGGCGCCGTGGGTGGAGTTGAAGTACTCCAGCACGGTGAGGCCTTCCTTGAAGTTCGAGATGATCGGCGTCTCGATGATCTCGCCCGAGGGCTTGGCCATCAGGCCGCGCATGCCGGCCAGCTGCTTCATCTGGGCGGCGGAACCGCGGGCGCCGGAGTGGGCCATCATGTAGACCGAGTTGATCGGCTTGCCGGCTTCCAGCTTGCTGATCTCCTTCATCATGGCTTCGGCGACGTCGTCGGTGCACTTCGACCAGGCGTCAACCACCTTGTTGTACTTCTCGCCCTGGGTGATCAGACCGTCCTGGTACTGCTGCTCGTATTCCTTCACCTGGGTTTCGGTCTCGGCCACCATGGTCTCCTTCGAGGCCGGGATGACCAGATCGTCCTTGCCGAAGGAAATGCCGGCGCGGCAGGCGTGGGCATAGCCCAGGCCCATGATCCGGTCGGCGAAGATCACCGTCTCTTTCTGACCGCAGTGGCGGTAGACGATATCGATGACGTTCTGGATGTCCTTCTTGGTCAGCAGCCGGTTGATCAGCGAGAAGGGCACCTTCGGGTGGCGCGGCAGCACCTCGGACAGCAGCATGCGCCCGGCGGTGGTCTCGACCCGGATGGTGATCGGGTTGTTGTTCTCGTCCACCGTGTGATAGCGGCACTTGATCCTGGAGTGCAGGGTGACCGCCTTGGCGTCCAGGGCCTGCAGGATCTCGGCGACATTGACGAAGGTCATCCCCTCGCCCTTTTCACCGGGACGCTCCATGGTGATGTAGTAGATGCCCAGAACGATGTCCTGGCTGGGAACGATGATCGGCTTGCCGTTGGCGGGCGACAGGATGTTGTTGGTCGACATCATCAGCACGCGCGCTTCCAGCTGCGCTTCCAGCGACAGCGGAACATGCACGGCCATCTGATCGCCGTCGAAGTCGGCGTTGAACGCCGTGCAAACCAACGGATGCAGCTGGATCGCCTTGCCTTCGATCAGGGTCGGCTCGAAAGCCTGGATGCCCAAGCGGTGCAGGGTCGGTGCGCGGTTCAGCATCACCGGATGCTCGCGGATGACCTCTTCCAGGATGTCCCACACCTCGGGACGTTCCTTTTCCACCATGCGCTTGGCCGCCTTGATGGTGGTGGCCATGCCGTAAAGCTCAAGCTTCGAATAGACGAAGGGCTTGAACAGCTCGAGGGCCATCTTCTTCGGCAGGCCGCACTGGTGCAGCTTCAGTTCGGGACCGACGGTGATCACCGAACGGCCGGAATAATCGACGCGCTTGCCCAGCAGGTTCTGGCGGAAGCGACCCTGCTTGCCCTTCAGCATGTCCGAGAGGGACTTCAGCGGGCGCTTGTTGGCCCCCGTGATGGCCCGTCCGCGGCGACCGTTGTCGAACAGGGCGTCGACCGCCTCCTGCAGCATGCGCTTCTCGTTGCGCACGATGATCTCGGGGGCGCGCAGTTCGATCAGCCGCTTCAGGCGATTGTTCCGGTTGATGACGCGGCGATAGAGGTCGTTCAGATCCGATGTGGCGAAGCGGCCGCCGTCAAGCGGAACCAGGGGACGCAGCTCGGGCGGAATGACCGGGATGACTTCCAGGATCATCCATTCCGGGCGGGAATTGGACTCCAGGAAGGCCTCGACCAGCTTCAGCCGCTTGACCAGCTTCTTGCGCTTGGCCTCGGAGGTGGTCTCCTTCAGGTCGACCTTCAGCTTCTCGTTCTCGGCGTTGAGATCGATGGCCTCCAGCATGATGCGGATGGCCTCGGCGCCGATTCCCGCCGAGAAGTTGTCCTCGCCATATTCCTCGACGGCGCGCTGGTACTGATCCTCGGTCAACAACTCATGCAGCTTCAAGGGGGTCAGGCCCGGCTCGGTCACCACATAGTTTTCAAAATAGAGGATCCGCTCCAGGTCCTTCAGCGTCATGTCGATCAACAGACCGATGCGGCTGGGCAGGGACTTCAGGAACCAGATATGCGCCACCGGCGAAGCCAGCTCGATATGGCCCATGCGCTCGCGGCGCACCTTGGCCAGCGTCACTTCGACGCCGCACTTCTCGCAGATGATGCCGCGGTACTTCATGCGCTTGTACTTGCCGCACAAGCATTCGTAATCCTTGATCGGGCCAAAGATGCGGGCGCAGAACAGGCCGTCGCGCTCCGGCTTGAAGGTCCGATAGTTGATGGTTTCGGGTTTCTTGATCTCGCCATAGGACCAGGAGCGGATCCGTTCCGGGCTGGCGATGGAGATTTGGATCTGGTCGAAGCTCTGGGTGCCGCTGGCTTGACCGAAGATCTTCATCAATTCGTTCATGAGCTTAACTCTCCCGCTCGGGCCTTGCTAGGAAGGCCGGGAAGGCCGCGACGGGCCTTCCCATTCCACCTGGTTTCTCAGTAGTTGCGCTGGGTCAATTCGACATTGAGCCCAAGCGACCGCAGTTCCTTGACGAGAACGTTGAAGGACTCGGGGATGCCGGCTTCGAAGGTGTCGTCGCCGCGGACGATCGCCTCGTAGACCTTGGTACGGCCGGACACGTCGTCCGACTTCACCGTCAGCATTTCCTGCAACGTGTAGGCGGCACCGTAGGCCTCCAGGGCCCACACCTCCATTTCGCCGAAGCGCTGACCGCCGAACTGAGCCTTGCCGCCCAGCGGCTGCTGGGTGACCAGCGAGTACGGGCCGATCGAACGGGCATGGATCTTATCGTCGACCAGGTGATGCAGCTTCAGCATGTAGATGTAGCCGACGGTCACCTGACGGTCGAACGCCTCGCCGGTACGGCCATCGATCAGCGTGACCTGGCCCGAGGAGGCCAGCCCGGCCTTGCCCAGCATGTCGACGATATCCGCTTCGCGGGCACCGTCGAACACCGGGGTCGCCATCGGCACGCCCGGCCTCAGGTTGTTGGCCAGTTCCAGCACTTCACCTTCGGACAGGTCGGAGATGTCCTCCTCCCAATGCTTGGGTCCGTAGATGTCGCGCAGACGCTCGCGCAGATCACCGGTTCCGGTGGACTGCTGCTTGATCTTGTCCAACATGTCGCCGATCTGCCGGCCCAGGTTGGCCGAAGCCCAGCCCAGATGGGTCTCGAGGATCTGTCCGACGTTCATGCGGGACGGCACGCCCAACGGGTTCAGCACCAGGTCGACGGCCTGGCCGTTTTCCAGGTAAGGCATGTCCTCGATCGGCATGATGCGCGAGATCACGCCCTTGTTGCCGTGACGACCGGCCATCTTGTCGCCCGGCTGCAGCTTGCGCTTCACCGCCACGAACACCTTGACCATCTTCATCACGCCGGGCGGCAGTTCGTCACCGCGCTGGAGCTTTTCGACCTTGTCCTCGAAGCGCTTCTGCAGATGATCGACACCCTCGTCGAACGACCGCTTCAGAGCCTCGATGTCGCCCATCACCTGGTCATTGTCGACGGCGATGGAGCGCCACTGGCTCTGGTGCCAGCCGGCCAGCAGATCGTCGGCAATGGTGACGCCGGCCTTGACGCCCTTCGGCCCGTTGACCAGGACCTGACCCAGCATAAGGTTCTTGAGGCGGGCATAGAACGACCGCTCCAGGATCACCCGCTCGTCGTCGCGGTCCTTGGCCAGACGCTCGATCTCGGACCGCTCGATGGCCAGGGCGCGTTCGTCCTTCTCCACGCCGCGGCGGGAGAACACGCGGACCTCGACCACCGTTCCGGCCACGCCCGGGGGCAGCCGCAGCGAGGTGTCGCGCACGTCCGAGGCCTTTTCGCCGAAGATCGCCCGCAACAGCTTCTCTTCCGGGGTCATCGGGCTTTCGCCCTTCGGCGTGACCTTGCCGACCAGGATGTCGCCCGGCTTGACCTCGGCACCGATGTAGACGATGCCGGCCTCGTCGAGGTTCTTCAAGGCCTCCTCGCCGACATTGGGAATGTCGCGCGTGATCTCTTCCTGGCCCAGCTTGGTATCGCGGGCCATGACCTCGAACTCCTCGATGTGGATCGAGGTGAAGACGTCATCGCGCACGATGCGCTCGGAGATGAGGATGGAGTCCTCGAAGTTGTAGCCGTTCCAGGGCATGAAGGCGACCAGCACGTTCCGCCCCAGGGCCAGTTCGCCCATCTGGGTCGACGGCCCGTCGGCGATGATGTCGCCGGTGCTGACCTTGTCGCCCACCCGCACCAGCGGACGCTGCGTGATGCAGGTGTTCTGGTTCGAGCGCTGGAACTTCAGCAGGTTGTAGATGTCCACGCCCGACGCCGCCGCCGAGGTTTCCTCGGTGGCGCGAATGACGATGCGGGTGGCGTCCACCTGGTCGATCACGCCGGTCCGGCGGGCCGCGATGGCGGCCCCCGAATCGCGGGCCACCGCCTGCTCCATGCCGGTGCCCACCAACGGGGCTTCGGCGCGGATCAGCGGAACCGCCTGACGCTGCATGTTCGATCCCATCAGGGCGCGGTTGGCGTCGTCGTTCTCGAGGAACGGAATCAGCGCCGCGGCCACCGAGACCAATTGCTTGGGCGACACGTCGATGAAGTTGATTTCGGCCGGGGGAACCAGGACGAAATCGCTCGAGCGGCGGCAGCTCACCAGATCCTCGGTGAAGCTGCCCTGCTCATCCAACGGCGCATTGGCCTGGGCGATGGTGTAGCGGCCTTCTTCCATGGCCGACAGATACAGCACTTCGTTGGTCACCTTGCCATCGATGACGCGACGGTAGGGGCTTTCGATGAAGCCGTACTGATTGACCCGGGCGAAGGTGGCCAGCGAGTTGATCAGACCGATGTTCGGGCCTTCCGGCGTCTCAATCGGGCAGATGCGGCCATAGTGGGTCGGATGCACGTCGCGGACTTCGAAACCGGCGCGCTCACGGGTCAGACCGCCCGGCCCGAGGGCCGACAGGCGCCGCTTGTGGGTGATTTCCGACAGCGGGTTGGTCTGGTCCATGAACTGGGACAGCTGGGACGACCCGAAGAATTCGCGTACGGCGGCGGCGGCCGGCTTGGCGTTGATCAGGTCGTGCGGCATCACGGTGTCGATGTCGACCGACGACATGCGTTCGCGAATGGCGCGTTCCATGCGCAACAGGCCCAGGCGGTACTGGTTTTCCATCAGTTCGCCGACCGAGCGGACGCGGCGGTTGCCCAGATGGTCGATGTCGTCGATTTCGCCGCGGCCGTCCTTGAGGTCGGTCAGGACCTTGATGACGCCCAGGATATCTTCCTTGCGCAGCGTCCGGATGGTATCGGGGACTTCGGTAAAGCCCAGGCGCGAGTTCATCTTGACGCGGCCGACGGCCGACAGATCATAGCGCTCGGAATCGAAGAACAGGCCCTTGAACAGGGTCTCCGCGGTCTCGAGGGTCGGCGGCTCGCCGGGACGCATGACACGGTAGATGTCGATCAGGGCTTCCTCGCGAGAGGTGTTCTTGTCGACGGCGACCGTGTTGCGAATATAGGGACCGACATTGATGTGGTCGATGGCCAGCACCGGCAGGTCCACCACCCCGGACTTCTCCAGGTCGGCGAGCAGGGTCGCCGACAGCTCGTCGCCGGCCTCACAGTAGATTTCGCCGGACTGGTCGTTGACCAGGTCCTGGGCGACGTAGGAACCGACCAGATCCTCGGGGGCGACCACCACCTCGGACAGTCCGCCTTCCTTCAACTTGCGGGCGGTCCTGGGCGTCATCTTGGTGCCGGCTTCGGCCACCACCTTGCCGGTCTGGGCGTCGATCAGATCGCTGGCCAGCTTGGTGCCCTTCATCCGTTCCGGATCGAAGGCGGTCTTCCAACCCTGGGTGCCGAACGAATAGATCGTGGTGTCGTAGAAGTAGTTGAGGATCTCCTCGGCGCTCATCCCCCGCACCAGGCTTGGATCCAACGCCTTGTCGCCGGCCTTCAGGCGCAACTCGGCGGTCCCGGCCGAATCAAGCGCATAGAGCAGGGTGCTGACCGGCAGCTTGCGGCGGCGGTCGATACGCACATAGACCAGGTCCTTGGCGTCGAACTCGAAGTCCAGCCAAGAGCCGCGGTAGGGGATCACGCGGGCGGCAAAGAGATATTTCCCCGACGAGTGGGTCTTGCCCTTGTCATGGTCGAAGAAGACGCCCGGGCTGCGGTGCATCTGCGAGACGATGACCCGCTCGGTGCCATTGATGACGAACGTGCCGTTGGCCGTCATCAGGGGCATGTCGCCCATGTAGACGTCCTGTTCCTTGATGTCGCGGATCGAACGCGCACCGGTATCCTCGTCGACATCCCAGACCACCAGGCGCAGGGTGACCTTCAGGGGCGCGGCGAAGGTCATGCCGCGCTGCTGGCATTCCTCGACGTCATATTTCGGCTGTTCCAGTTCGTATTTGACGAACTCGAGTGTTCCGCGTTCGGAAAAATCCTTGATCGGGAAGACCGATTTGAAGACCTCTTGCAGGCCGACATTGGCACGCAGCTCCGGGGCCGTGTCCATCTGCAAAAAGTGATCGTAGGAGCTTTTCTGCACCTCGATCAGGTTGGGCATCGGTGCGACCGAAGGAATGCGCCCGAAGTTCTTACGGACACGCTTCCGTCCCGTATAGGATTTAGCCATTGCCGCTCCTCGTAAACTCGTCGGTTAGAGTCCCGCGATATCCTGCCCGGACCCTCCCCGATGGGGTTTCCGCGCAGCCAACGGCTGTCGGACCTCTCTGGGCAGGGCGGGCCCCGGCCCCCCGGGGTGGGGGGAACCGGACCAAAGTGTCAAAACCAATCGGACCGGCGGAAGCCGACCCGGCCGCCTGACAAAAAGGCGGCGAAAAAACCAATGTACAAGCGGAATAAGGCCGGGATGCGGCGGCGCATCCGCGTCCGCCGCCTCCCGACCTCAGCCGAAGACGCTTAAAAGCGATCTTACTTAACCTCGACCTTCGCACCGGCCTCTTCAAGAACCTTCTTGATCTTGTCGGCTTCTTCCTTGTTCACGCCTTCCTTGACGGCCTTCGGAGCGGCCTCGACCAGGTCCTTGGCTTCCTTCAGGCCCAGGCCGGTGATGGCGCGCACTTCCTTGATCACGTTGATCTTCTTGTCGCCAGCGTCAGCCAGGATAACGTCGAACTCGGTCTTCTCTTCAACCGGAGCAGCAGCGGCGGCGGCACCGGCAACGGCGGCAACGGCCACCGGAGCGGCGGCGGAAACGCCCCACTTCTCTTCCAGCATCTTCGAAAGCTCGGCCGCTTCGAGGACGGTCAGAGCGGACAGGTCATCAACCAATTTGGCAAGATCAGCCATAGTAACTTACTCCAGATAAGACTTGATTCCGGGATTGTGTAGAGGGCTTTACGCAGCCTCGTCCTTTTTCGCTTTGGCGGCGAGGACACGGGCGATCTGTCCGCCCGGGGCCTGAAGCACGCCGGCAATACGCGTGGCGGGTGTCTGGACCATGCCCAGCAACTTGGCGCGCAGTTCGTCGAGCGACGGCAGAGTGGCCAGCGCTTGCACGCCTTCCACACTCAGCACGTTGTCGCCGAGGGCTCCGCCCAGGATGACAAGCTTGTCATTGGTCTTCGCGAAATCCGCGATGGCCTTGGCCGCAGCCACCGGGTCCTTGGAGTACGCGACTGCCGTCGGACCGGTGAACAGATTGCCAATGCCTTCGAACTTCGTGCCCGCCAGGGCGAGACGCGTGAGCCGGTTTTTCGTCACCTTGAAGCCGGCACCAGCAGCACGAACCTTCCGACGCAGGGCGGTGATCTCGGCAACCGTCAACCCATTGTTATGGGTGACGACGATCACACCGGCCTCGGCGAACTTCTCGTGCAACGCTGCGACCAGCTCGGATTTTTCTTTGCGGTCCACGTTGGTCTCCGTAAAAGTGCCGTCCGACAAAATGCCGTCCGGCAACTTCGCCTAGCCCTTCGACCTTTGCTGGCCGACCCATCGGGCCGAACACCTTCGAGCGAAGAGCGGTTGGCCTGTCCCAGAATTCAAGCCGTCTCAGAATCACCCCCTTGGGGGCGACATGGTAACGGTATCAAACTCTGTCTATGCGGGCGGTTTCCCTTCAAGCCTCGGGCGAACCCTTGGCACCTGCAGTCTCGGACAGGGTACTACCCCTGCCCCGTCGCCAAAGCGAAGGGACAGGGGAAACTCGCTGCCTGGCTTACGCCAGGGTCGCCAGGTCGAGCTTGACGCCCGCACCCATGGTCGAGCTGATCGAAACCTTCTCGAGATAGGTGCCCTTGGCGCCAGTCGGCTTGGCCTTGTTGATGGCGTCGACGAACGCCTTGATGTTGGCCGCCAGAGCTTCCTCGGTGAAGCTGGCCTTGCCGACACCGGCGTGCACGATACCGGCCTTCTCGGCGCGGAACTGCACCTGGCCGCCCTTGGCTGCCTTCACGGCTTCGCCGACGTTCTGCGTCACCGTGCCCAGCTTCGGGTTCGGCATCAGGCCGCGCGGGCCCAGAACCTTACCCAGACGGCCGACCAGGCCCATCATGTCGGGGGTGGCGATGCAGCGGTCGAAGTCCATCTTGCCGCCCTGCACTTCTTCCGCCAGATCCTCGGCGCCGACCACGTCGGCCCCGGCGGCCTTGGCCTCGTCGGCCTTGGCGCCCTTGGCGAAGACAGCGACGCGGATGGTCTTGCCGGTGCCGTTGGGCAGATCGACGACGCCACGGACCATCTGGTCGGCGTGGCGGGGATCGATGCCCAGGTTGAGGGCGATCTCGACGGTCTCGTCGAACTTGGCGACGGCACCGGTCTTGATGATCTTCACGGCCTCATCAAGGGAATAGAACTTGGTCCGGTCGATTCCCGAGTAGGCTTTCTTCAGGCGCTTACCTTGCGACATCGTCTTACTCCACAACCTGAAGGCCCATGGACCGCGCCGAGCCGACGAGCATGGCGGAAGCCGCCTCGACGTCGTTGGCGTTCAGGTCCTGCATCTTCTTCTCGGCGATCTCGCGGATCTGCGCCATGGTCACCTTGCCGACGGTCCCCTTGCCGGGGGTCTGCGACCCCTTCTGCAGGTTGGCCGCCTTCTTCAGGAAATAGGTCACCGGCGGGGTCTTGGTGATGAAGGAGAAGGTGCGGTCCGCATAGGCGGTGATCACCACCGGAATCGGCATGCCGGGCTCCAACCCCTGGGTCTGGGCATTGAACGCCTTGCAGAATTCCATGATGTTCAGGCCGCGCTGACCCAGGGCCGGGCCGATCGGCGGTGACGGATTGGCCTTGCCGGCCGGTACTTGCAGCTTGATAAAGCCGACGATTTTCTTTGCCATTTTGTACCTCGGTTCAAATCACTCGGGTTGGCGGTACGGTCATGGCAGACCTCCCGCCCACGTCCAGCCATCCACACCCCGGTGTGCGTCGATGGCAAAAACGGTCCGCCGCCGACCCCTCCCCTGGAGGCGTCCGGCGACGGACCGAAAATCCTTACAGTTTCTCGACCTGCGAGTATTCCAGTTCCACGGGGGTCGACCGACCGAAGATCGACACGGCCACCTTGAGGCGCGCCTTTTCTTCGTCAACTTCTTCAACCAAGCCGTTGAAGGAGGTAAAGGGACCATCGGAGACGCGAACCTGCTCGCCCACCTCGAAGGTGATCGAGGGCTTCGGACGCTCGATGCCTTCCTGCACCTGCTTCATGATGCGTTCGGCTTCGGCTTCGGAGATCGGCGTCGGACGACCCTTGCCGCCCAGGAAGCCGGTCACCTTCGGCGTATTCTTGACCAGATGCCAGGACTCGTCGTTCAGGTCCATCTTGACCAGGACATAGCCGGGGAAGAACTTCCGCTCGGTGTTGACCTTGGCGCCGCGCCGGACCTCGACGACTTCCTCGACAGGAACCAGGATCTGGTCGAAGCGTTCCGCCAGACCCTTCTGCTCGGCCTGCTCGCGAACCGACTGGGCGACCTTCTTCTCGAATCCGGAATAAACGTGAATCACATACCAACGATGGGCCATGGCCTTAGACTCCCAGCCCAAAAATCAGTTTCACAGCCCAGGCGAAGAACTGGTCGACAAGCAAGAAAAAGACGGAGGCAAGCACCACCATGACAAAAACCATCCCGGTCGAGATGGTGGTTTCCTTACGCGACGGCCAGGTGACCTTGGCGACTTCTTGCCGCACTTGGCGAAAAAACAGGCCTGGGTTGATCTTTGCCATAACTATTCGTTACCTGCGCGGCTTCTTCATGTTCGTCGCCGGGGTTTCGGCGCGGGTGGCAGGAGTGGAGGGGCTCGAACCCCCAACCCCCGGTTTTGGAGACCGGTGCTCTACCAGTTGAGCTACACTCCTAGACCCGCACGCCGCCGACCCTTAGGGGCACGGCGGCGATGGATCGGCCCGAATGGCTTCGCTCCACCTTCCGGCACAGCGAAGCCACGCGTTATAGACTTACTCGATGATCGACGCAACCACGCCGGCGCCGACGGTACGCCCACCTTCGCGGATCGCGAAGCGCAGGCCCTCGTCCATGGCGATCGGCGCAATCAGCTGCACGACCATCGAAATGTTGTCGCCCGGCATCACCATTTCGGTGCCTTCCGGCAGCTCAACCGTGCCGGTGACGTCGGTCGTGCGGAAATAGAACTGCGGACGATAGTTGGAGAAGAACGGCGTGTGACGGCCACCCTCTTCCTTCGTCAGCACATAGGCTTCCGCCTTGAACTTGGTATGCGGCGTGATGGACCCCGGGGCCGCCAGAACCTGGCCGCGCTCCACGTCCTCACGCTTGGTGCCGCGCAGCAGCGCGCCGATGTTGTCACCGGCCTCACCCTGGTCCAGCAGCTTGCGGAACATTTCGACGCCGGTCACCGTGGTCTTCACCGTCGGCTTGATGCCGACGATCTCGACTTCCTCGCCGACCTTGACGACGCCGCGCTCGACGCGACCGGTGACCACCGTGCCACGACCCGAGATCGAGAACACGTCTTCGATCGGCATCAGGAACGGACGATCCTTCGGACGTTCCGGCTGCGGAATGTAGGCGTCAACCGCCTTCATCAGCTCCAGGATCGCCTCGCGGCCGATCGCCGGCTCACGATCTTCCAGGGCGCACAGCGCCGAACCCTTGACGATCGGAATATCGTCGCCGGGGAAATCGTAGGACGACAGCAGCTCGCGAACTTCCAGCTCGACCAGCTCCAGCAGTTCCGGATCGTCGACCATGTCCACCTTGTTCATGAACACGACCAGCGCCGGCACGCCGACCTGACGGGCCAGCAGGATATGCTCGCGGGTCTGCGGCATCGGGCCGTCGGCCGCCGACACCACCAGGATCGCACCGTCCATCTGCGCCGCGCCGGTGATCATGTTCTTCACATAGTCGGCGTGACCGGGGCAGTCGACGTGCGCATAGTGACGGTTGGCCGTCTCATATTCGACGTGCGCCGTCGAAATCGTAATGCCGCGGGCCTTCTCTTCCGGCGCCTTGTCGATCTGGTCATACGCCGTAAAGGTCGCGCCGCCGGTCTCTGCCAAAACCTTGGTGATCGCCGCGGTCAGCGAGGTCTTTCCGTGGTCAACGTGGCCAATGGTGCCGACGTTGCAATGCGGCTTCGTCCGCTCAAACTTTGCCTTCGCCATTTGTCAAATCCGTCTCGTTCTTTACGGCCAAACAATAAACTCGTCGATGGAGCGGGTGATGGGAATCGAACCCACACAACCAGCTTGGAAGGCTGGGGCTCTACCATTGAGCTACACCCGCCGACTTCGGCCTGCCGGACCAAACGGCCCGACAAGGAGTATGATGGTGGAGGGGGTTGGATTTGAACCAACGTAGACATTCGTCGGCAGATTTACAGTCTGCTGCCATTGACCGCTCGGCCACCCCTCCACTGCCGCCTCGGTTAGCCGGTGCGACGGGAGAACGGAACTAAGAGGATTTGGATGCTATTGTCAATCTGAAAAGCGCGCTAAAAACGTCCATCCCTATGGAAAGTTGGGGATAGCCATTGGCCACCCCGACGCCACAACACCGAAAGAGACCCGCTATGAGCCGCCCTCGTTCCCCGTCAAACGCCAGGAATCACCAGGCCGACCGTTCCTTGCCCGCCGCCGGGGGCAACCATGGCGGTCGCCAGGGCAGTCCCGATCGCCGCGGCGCGCCTCGTGCCGGACGGGGGACCAGCGAGGCTGGCGGCGGATCGCTCTGGCTATGGGGGAGCCATCCGGTTCTGGCGGCTTTGGCCAATCCCGAGCGTCATTGCCGGCGCCTGCTGGTCACCGCCGAGGTGATGCGCACCCTGGGTCCGGCCATTGCCGAGCTTTCCGCCGGTCGGCAAGTGCCGCAACCGGAAGTCATGGACCGTGCCGATATCGACGGCCTGTTGCCGGAAGGCGCGGTGCACCAGGGCATCGCCGCCGCCGCCGACCCCCTCCCCGCGCTGGACATCATGGATCTGGTCGCCCTGGCCGACGGCCGCGAAAACGCCGTCATCGTCTGCCTGGACCAGGTGACCGACCCGCACAATGTCGGCGCGATCCTGCGCTCGGCCGCCGCCTTCGGGGCGCTGGGACTGGTGGTCCCCGACCGCCATGCCCCCGACGAGACCGGAACCCTGGCCAAGTCGGCCTCCGGTGCGCTGGAACGGCTCCCCCTGGTCCGGGTAACCAATCT
>Ga0326727_10013378_pt1 | contig 18294 bp, 20 predicted proteins | sample MB2enrmetagenome_FD_207643 | JGI IMG/M metagenome (GOLD analysis project Ga0326727, IMG submission 207643) | Lab enriched peat soil microbial communities from McLean, Ithaca, NY, United States - MB29MY | ecosystem: Environmental > Terrestrial > Soil > Wetlands > Peat | place: USA: New York...
TTGATGAATTTCATCTGCCGGATCGCCGAGAGCCGGTACCCCCTCCCCGGTCCTCCCACCGCGATTCCCGCCGTCTGCGCCGCCCCCTCCGTCAGGATCACCCCCGGCACCAGCGGATTCCCCGGGAAATGTCCGCGGAAAAATGGCTCCGTCTCCGCAAACCGTTTCCTGCAGACCGCCGATTCTCCCGGCTCCAGGGCAACCACTGTATCGATGAACACAAACGGCTCCCGATGCGGCAGTCCGCACCGGATCGGATCATACAATTCCATACTTACGCTTATTCCGTAACAAAATACGCAAACTTCCACGTGCCATTCACTGGCGTAATTCCCGCACGGTATCCGTGGAAGTTCGGGTCCGTCGCAAACTCCGGCGGTGCCACAAAATAGTTTCCCTTCACCGCAAAGCCCCTGCTTAACACTGCCTGTAGCTGCGGCCACAGCAATTCGTCGTCCCAATACTTAAACACTCCATCGCCTTCGCCTACGGGATCGAGCCTGTAACCAAAGTTCGGCGTCATCATGTCCGCCAGGGTATTCACGTCATGCGCGGTAACGGCTTTTTGCAATCGGCTGACGAACGCCTGGAAGTCCGGGTCATTCACCAGGTCAGCCAGCTCCGGCGACGGCGGCTTGATCTTGTTCGCATCCTTTTTCTTCGGCGTGCTGCACGCCCCCAGCCAAAACCCAAGGCTCACACAAAGCAGCACGCGCAAGATCATCCGCATCCCCTAATGGCCGGCGCTCCCGATTGGAAGGAAAAATCAATCCGGTCCCATCCTGCGTCGCCCCGAGAGCGCGCGGCTCAACGTCAGCTCATCCGCCGATTCCAGTCCTCCGCCCGCCGGAAGCCCTTGCGCAATCCGCGTCAACGAGACCTGCTGTTCCCGCAGCAAGTCGGCCAGGTAATTCGCCGTCGCCTCTCCTTCCACGTCCGCTCCCAGCGCGAGGATGATCTCCCGCGGCTTCTCCTCGACGATCCGTCGCACCAGCTCCCCGATCCGCAACTGCTCCGGTCCGACGTGATCCAGCGGCGCGATCCGTCCTCCCAGCGCGTGATACAGCCCGCGGTATACGCCCGTCCGCTCCAGCGGCAGGATATCCGTAGCTTGCTCGACCACGCACAGCAGTTCTCCGTTTCGCGACGGGTCGCTGCAGATCTCGCACAGTGGCCCGGTGCTGAAGAATCCGCAGCGCCCGCACGGCTGGATGCCTGCCGCCGCCACCTGGATCGCCCTCGCGATTTCCACAGGCCGCGCATCGCGCGACTGGTTCATCCAGAGCGCGATTCGCTCCGCGCTTCGCGGCCCGATCCCCGGCATTCGCCGCAACTGCGCAATCAGCTCCCCGATCGGCCCCGGATACTCGACTCGTTTCATCGGCGCCTACAGCCGCGTCTGCGTCCACTCGAGCGCCGGAAGCCCCGCCCGCAATTGTTCCGTCCGCCGGATGTAGAAATCGAGCGGTGCGTCAATCCCCTGCGAAGGCAGCGCCGCGCGGAAGTGCTCGAGCGCGTCGTCCCACAATTGCTCCCGGTAATAAATGATCCCCTTCCAAAACAAGTCCCTCCGCGCGAGCGCGTCGTCCGGCAGCGAATTGTGCAAGCCCAGCAGCTCGTACACTTCCTCGCGGCTCCGCTCATCCCGCATCCGGACCAGCTCCATCGGCCGCACCTCGACCGCCTGCCCGCTCAGTTCCAGCGTGTGCGAGCCGGCAAGGATTCGCGACCCATAGATCGTATTGGCAGCGCAGAGTCGCCGCGCAAAATCCACCGGCTCACCCGCGACGCTGAATGTACCGAGCCGATTCGACCCATAAGCCGCGCACACCATTTCCCCCGAGTTGACCCCGATTCGGAAATCCAGCGCCTGGTTCCATTTCTCCATGCATTCCCGGTTCACGACGTCCAGTTCGTCCGCCAGCTTCAATGCCGCCTCGCACGCCACTTCCGCATGGTTCTCATCGTCCAGCAGCGCTCCAAAGATCACCCGCAGCGTCTCTCCGGCGCACTCGTCCAGGTAGCCGCCCTTCTCAACCAGGAAGTTTGCTCCCCGGTGCAGCAGCAGATTCGTCGCGTCCACGAACTGCTCCGTGGAAAGCGACTCCATCAGCTCGTCATGATTGAAAATCTCGCACACCACCACCGACGCCGTCCGCACTTCCCCGCCGAACCGAAGCGGCACATCCGAGTCCAGCAGCTTGTTGAAAGTGCCTCGCGAGATGCGATCCCCGAATACCTCGTCCAGGATCCGCTTCCGCTTTCCTGTCGGCGTTCCGGCGTAAACTATGGCGCCCGCGAACGCGATCGCCAGCGCCGTCGTCCCGGGGAAGGGCGAAAAATAAACGCCGTACAAATTGAGCACCACCGTAAGCCCGATCACTTCCGCCAGCGCCACGCCAGCAATGAGTACCTTCAACTCCAGACGGTTGAGATCGACGGTCGTCCACGCAATCCCGAGCGAGAGCAGCAATACCGCCGCGTATTGTGCCACCGAGTGCCGCTGCGGCACTGGGATTCCCTGTCCCAGGAAAACCGCCAGCCATCGGTCCATGCCGAGGAATACCTTGGCCTCGTAAAGACCCAGCGCAATCACAGCCGCCACTGCAGCAATCAGGAGGGATGCTTTAAGGTAACGCACGGAGTTTTGGGAAACGGGTTTTGGGTTTGGGGGCCGGCTGCGCTCAAGGGCGCAAGCGTCTCCCTTTTACCTTGCGGGGGAATCCTCCTGCAAATCAACAGATTTGCTCACCGATTATGCCTCTCCTGTCTTCCGTTCCGACCTGTATCGTTTCACCAGCCACTCGCTCAGGTACCGGTCCGGATTCGCCACGGCTTCCTCCGCAAGAATCAATGGTTCGGTCGTCCCCTCCGCCAGTTTGAGTCCAAACTCGTAATCCTTGAACACTTCCGCGCACAAATCGCGCATATGGATATTTTCCGTGGTTGCCCGTTCCACCAGCTGCGCGATTGCCCCGTCGGTCAGCTCCACCTTCAGGTTGTGGCGGCTCCCAAGCCGCTGGGCAAACTCCCGCGCAACCGCCGCCAGCTCCTCCGCCAGGGCTCGCTGCCCCTGCTCGAGTAGTTCCGACAGCCGCTTGTCGGGATCCTCGATCAATTCGGTATCCACCGTGAAGCGATTTACGCCCGATCCCGGCAATTCGTACTTGAACGACCGCAGCAGCAGCTCGCACACCGTCAGGAGCCCGCGCGCTCCCGTCCTCTCCTCCGAGGCCATTTCCGCGATCTTCCGCAAACCCGCTTCTTCAAAGAACACCTCGATCCCGTAGGCGCGGAACGCACGCTCGTATTGCCGCACGATGCTCCCTTCCGAGCGCTGCAGTATTTCGAACAAATCCGCCACGCCCAACTGCCGGCACACAACCCGCACCGGCAATCGCCCGATAAACTCCGGTTCCAACCCGTATTCTACGAAATCCGCCGTCGTCACGTGCTGAAGCAACTCATCGTCCTTCCCTCCCTCCGCCGGCGCGGCAAATCCGATCGTATGCTGGCGCACCCTTCGCTCGATCACCCCATTGATCCGCTCGAACGCTCCCGACACGATGAACAGCACATGCCGTGTATTGATCGTCTGGCGCTTTGGTTTGCCGCCCGAACGCTGAAACTCCAGCGCGGCCTGCAACTGCCCCTGGATGTCGTTTGGCGCGCGAAGCGGCACTTCCGTCTCCTCCATCAGCTTCAGCAACGCCGTTTGCACACCGCGCCCGCTCACATCCCGTCCCATCCCGCTCGACGTCGAGGCAATCTTGTCCACCTCATCGATATAGACGATCCCATATTGCGCCAGTTCCACGTCTCCGCTCGCTCGCTGCACCAGTTCCCGTACCAGATCCTCGACGTCCCCTCCCACGTATCCCGTCTCGCTGAATTTCGTCGCGTCCGCCTTCACAAACGGCACGCCCACAAGGTCCGCGATATGTTTGACGAGATAGGTCTTCCCCACGCCCGTCGGCCCCAGCAGGATCACATTCTGTTTCGTGTACTCCGTCTCCCGCGCTTTCTTCTCGTCCTCCTTCTCAAGCTTCCGCATGTAATTCACATTATTGTAATGGTCGCACACCGCGATCGCCAGCACCCGCTTCGCGTCGTCCTGGCGAATCACATAACGGTCCAGGTGCGCCTTTATGTCCCGGGGCAGATATCGGAACTCAAATGCCTCTTCGGACTTTCTGGGCGAGTCGCCGCGTTCGCCCGAGTCCGCAGGCATCGCCCCAATGTCCGTCGTCACCGAGACTTGGTTGCCAAATTGCGCTTTCATGAAGTCCGACAGCTTCTTTTGTAGCTCCTCGGGAGTTGGAAAGTTCGGTTCGCTCATCTGTTGTAAAAGATACCTCGGAATCTTCGAAATTCGAAATCAGATATTCCCAGCCACGGTCTCGCATGTCCAAAGGTCAGGGCCAAACGTCGCTTTTGCCCTGGCGCCAAGCGCCTCTCCCATCCACGGCTCCCGCAGCGCTGCGATCATGGTGGAACCGGAGCCGGACATCAGTGCGCCCGCCGTCTCGGGCTGCTCCCGCAGCCATTCCTTCATCGCTGCCAGGACCAGGTACTTCTCGAAAACCGGCCGCTCCAGATCGTTCTCCAGCCGCCCCCAGGGGAATTCCTGCGCCCCGTATCGCACTCCTTCCAATTCGCGCGAATCTTTCCACCGCTGGTACGCCCACGGCGTCGGCACGCCAAAACCCGGTTTCAGCAGCAGGATCGGCAGGCGTGCCGGAAAATCTGCCGGCTCGAGGATTTCACCCCGGCCCCGGCACCACGCCGCGCGCCCTTCCATGAACACCGGCACATCGGACCCCAATTTCGCCGCTATTCGCATCAGGCGTTCCTTTGGCAAACGCGTTCCATAAAACGCGTCCAGCATCCGGAGTGTCGCTGCCGCGTCGCTACTCCCGCCGCCCAATCCGGCGCCGTGGGGAACCGCCTTCTCCAGACGTATCCGCATTTTCCCCTCCACCCCCGTCTCCGCGAAGAAAAGCTTCGCCGCACGCACCACCAGGTTTCCGTCGTCTCCCGGCACCGTGGGATCGTCGCAGGTAAAACTCCACGCTTCCGCCTCCTCGACGGCCAACCGATCCTCCAGTTCTATCGGGACGATCAGCGTCTCGATTTCGTGAAAACCGTCCTGCCTCTTACCCAGGATCCGAAGCGTCAGGTTAATCTTTGCCGGGGCTTTTACCTCGATCACGCATCCCTCCGGGAAAATTCGAATTTGCTCATCAAGTTGTTTTTGCTGGCGCGAGCGGGATGTGAAACCTACCTGTTCCCGTATATGCCTGCGACCAAAAAGTTAACCCTCGGCCATTCCCCCGACCCGGACGACGCGTTTATGTTCTACGCTCTCGCCGAACGCAAAATCGACACCCGAGGGTACGACTTCCAGCACATCCTCCAGGACATTCAGACTCTCAACGAGCGCTGCACGCGAGGGGATCTGCACATTTCGGCCATTTCCATCCACGCTTATGCCTACGTGCTGGAGCATTACGCGCTCCTCCCCTGCGGCGCGAGCATGGGCGATGGATACGGCCCCCTCGTAGTTGCCCGGTCGCGCGAAGGCTTGTCAGAAAACGCTAGCGACGACGAGATTCGCGCGTGGCTGCTCTCCAACCGCATCGCCGTCCCAGGAGCGATGACCAGCGCCTTCCTGGCGCTACGGCTATTTCTGGGCGAATTTGAGGCGGCACAGGTCCCCTTCGACAAGATTTTCGACCACGTCACTTCCGGTCAGTCGAAAGCCGGCCTCATCATCCACGAGGGTCAGCTTACCTATTCCGCCGAAGGCTTTGTGAAAATCCTCGATCTCGGCGAATGGTGGCGCCGCGAAACGAGCCTGCCGCTTCCCTTGGGCGGCAATGTCATTCGCAAGGACATCCCGCCCAACGAGCGGACCGTGATTTCCGGGATTCTTAACGAAAGCATCCGCTACGGGCTCGAGCACCGGGCCCAGGCGGTCGAACATTCCATGCCGCTGGCCCGCGGAATGAACATTCCCATGGCCGACCAATTCATCGGCATGTACGTCAATGACTATACGCTCGACTACGGCGACATCGGCCGTCGCTCCATCCATGAGCTCCTTAAGCGCGCCCACGAAGCCGGCATCATCCCTGCACCCGTAAAGCTGGAGTTTGTCCAATCACCAACCTAATCCCGAGATGAAAGCCATTCGCGTCACTCGTTTCGGCGACCCTTCGGTTCTGGAGTTACAGGATGTTCCCGCCTTAATCCCGAATCCCGGCCAGGTCCTCGTTCGGTTACGCGCGGCGGGCGTTAACCCCGTGGAAGCGTATGTCCGGACGGGGAAGTACGCACGCCTCCCAGACCTCCCGTACACTCCGGGCACTGACGGGGCCGGTGTCGTCGAAATCTCCGACTCTTCAACGTTACCGCCCGGCACGCGCGTTTACGTCACCACTTCGGTTACCGGCACCTATGCGGAGCAAGCCCTCTGCAAGCCCGAGGAAGTCCATCCCCTCCCCGACTGTATTTCCTTCGAGCAAGGCGCAGCCCTCGGTGTCCCGTACGGAACGGCGGCGTGGGGACTCTTCTATCGCGGCTTTGTGCGCACCGGTGAGACGTTGCTCATCCATGGCGCCAGCGGTGGAGTCGGACTTGCGGCGATTCAGTTGGCTTGCGCTAAAGGTGCGCGGGTTTTCGGTACCGCGGGCACGCAGGAGGGCCTGAACCTAGTCAAGCAGCAAGGCGCGGAGGCCGCCTTCAACCACCGCGAACCGGAATACCTTGAGAAGATCAAAGCGGCCACTGATGGCCTCGGCGTCGACATCATCCTCGAAATGCTGGCCAATCAAAATCTCGGCCATGACCTCACCCTTCTTGCGCGGCGTGGACGCGTGGTCGTCGTCGGGAGTCGTGGCCCCGTTGAAATCGATGCACGCAATATCATGGCGCGGGAAGCCGATATCCGGGGCATGACCCTCTTCACTGCTTCCCCTGCTGAACGGAGCGAAATATACGAAGCCATCACCGCGGGCCTCAACGACGGCTCTCTTAATCCGATTATTGGATCGAAAATCCCTCTCGGGGAGGCCCCGCGAGCGCATGAGCAAATCATGACCTCCGGTGCCCGCGGCAAAATCGTTCTCACGATGTGAATGCCTCGGATGCGATAGAGAAATCGGACACGCCGTCCCCGGCGGATTTCGATAGTTACTATCTCACCCGTTTCCTACTCCTGCGCTGGCTCGGTCTCGTTTACGCCATCGCGTTCCTGATAGCCGCGCTTCAGATCGTGCCTCTCATCGGGGAGCATGGCATTACGCCCGTCCGGCCTTATCTGGCGCTCCTTCTGGACCACTTCGGTTCGCGGTCCGAGGCTGTGCTCAACGTGCCATCCTTCTTTTGGTTTGGTGTTTCCGATAAACTCCTCGTCGGAATCGCCTGGGGCGGATTCGCGCTTTCGCTCTGCGTGCTCGCCGGCTACGCGAACTCTATCATTATGGCGGTGCTCTGGGCTGTTTACATGTCGTATGTCCACATCGGCCAGATTTGGTATGGCTATGGATGGGAAATCCAAATCCTCGAGACCGGCTTTCTCGCCATCTTTCTATGTCCCATTCTTGATCTCCGGCCCTTTTCGCAGCGCCCGCCGCCCCTTGTCATCCTCTGGCTCTATCGCTGGCTTGGTTTTCGCATCATGCTCGGCGCCGGTCTTATCAAACTGCGCGGCGATCCCTGCTGGCGCGACTTGACGTGCCTCTACTATCACTACGAAACGCAGCCTCTTCCCAATCCGCTGAGCCGCTACCTCGAATTCGCTCCGCACTGGTTCCAAAAGTTTAGCGTCCTTTGGAATCATTTCGTCGAGCTGATCGTCCCGTGGTTTTCCTTTGGACCGCGCATCTGCCGCCATATCGCCGGCATTCTGCTGATCAGCTTCCAGTTCATTCTCATCTCGTCGGGAAATCTCGCCTACCTCAACTGGCTCACGATCGTTCCCTTCATCGCGTGCTTCGACGACAGCCTTCTCCGTCACTTCTTGCCAGGTTTCATTGTGCGGCGAGCGCTGCGTGCTTCCGCGGAGCCTCGTCCTGCCATCGGGTATACCATCGCTTCCGGATGCGTGGCGCTTCTTATCGCCTACCTCAGCGTATTTCCGGTCCTCAATCTCCTCTCCGGGGCGCAGGCGATGAACCGGTCCTTCGATCCGCTTGATCTGGTCAATACTTACGGTGCGTTCGGGAGTGTCGGAAGGGACCGCCTCGAAATCGTTTTCGAAGGGACTCAGGACGATCTGATCACCGCTCATACGCAATGGAAGGAATACGAATTCCCGTACAAACCTGGCGACCCGAACCGCCGACCGCCGATCATCACGCCATATTATGGCCGTCTCGATTGGCAGATCTGGTTCGCCGCGATGGCGAGCCCGCAGGATTACCCGTGGACCTTTCACTTCATCTGGAAGCTGCTTCACAACGACGCTGGCACACTTTCTCTTCTCGCAAACAATCCTTTTCCGAATTCGCCGCCGCATTACATTCGTGCCCGTCTTTACCGATACCAGTTCCTCCCGCCCGGCCAGCCCGGATGGTGGCGCCGCACGCTGGTGGGCGAATGGCTGCCCGCACTGGGCACGAGCGACCTGGAGGAGATGATCCGGTCTCAACCATGGTTAGGGGAATAGTTTCGAAACCTTCCTTGGGTTTCTTCGCTCCCCGGATTTCGTGCTTTCCCTTTTTCCGTTTCCGGTTTCGACTTTGCATGTCATGAGCAATCACCTCCACCGCGCAGTTATCCAATGGGAACAACCAGCCGTTGAGTTCCTGAAGGGCAAATACTCCCGGGACCACACATGGACGTTTGACGGCGGCGCGGTCATCTCCGCCTCGGCCGCTCCTTCCGTCGTTCCAGCTCCATGGACAAATGCGGCGTTCATCGATCCCGAGGAAGCCATGGTCGGCTCGCTGTCCAGTTGCCACATGCTCAGTTTCCTCCATATCGCTTCGCGGCACGGTTTTCAGGTTGCTTCCTATCGAGATGAAGCCACCGGCATGATGGGCAAGACCGAGCGCGGTATCCCGTGGGTTGCCGCCGTGACGCTTCATCCGGCCGTCACCTATTCGGGCGAAAAGCGGCCTTCGGGCGAAGAGGAAGCGCACCTTCATCACCTGGCGCACGAACAGTGTTTCATCGCCAACTCCGTAAAGACCGAAATTACAGTCTCCCCCGTTGCCGCATCGTAAAATCTCATGAGCCTTTTTAAATATCGGATGATCGCGGAGGGATGGCTACTTCTCATCATCTGTCTCACCATGTTCTGGTACGCCGTGCTGCGCCGGCTTTCGGAAATCCTGAAGGAGCGATCGAAAGTCACCCGTTCCCGGGAGCCAGCGCCGGAAGGAATGCTCGGGCTGTTCATGTTCCTCTTTCGCGGTGACTTCAAGCAAACGGGCGATGAGCGGCTCGCTTCCGTTTGCCGGCGCTTGCGGCAGCTCTTGTATGGTTATCTCGGTGCGATCGGGGCGTATCTTGTTTTTCTGGCGGTGTTTCGGCCCCATTAGTAAGTTTAAGTGATGGCAAGTCGAGTCGTCATAATATTATAGCTTTGATATAACATTTAGCGAATCAGATTCCCGGTCGCCGATTGACAAATCTCGGGTATTTCGGCAGGATATTGTTTCAATGAAGGGCGTATTAACGGGAATCAGCCAGGTCATTCGTTACTGGTATGTCGTCGTCTTGTTTTGCATTGCAGCGTCTCTGCCGGCGCGAGCCCTGGTTATCGATACGACATTCGACTCTACGATTACAACCTCGGGGGATGCCTCGCAAATTGAAACCGCTTTCAACTACGCAGCTCAATATTACGAGAACCATTTCACTAATCCGATCACCATTGACATTACAGTGACATCCGTGAGCGGGATCAGTGTTCTTGGCATGAGCAGCGAGGTGTTCAGCAGTACGACGGCCACACTCGGGTACAGCTACTCGCAGCTTAAGAGCGCGCTTACGAGCGATCCTTATTTCAATTCGCTGACCACCCTGCCTTCCTCCGATCCGACGACGGACGGCACCTTTCTCGTCGCCAATCCGGAGGCGAAGGCGCTTGGCCTGATGGATCCCAACGCCTCCGGCACTGATGGGACTTTCACGTTTGGCACGGGGTACAATTATGACTTCAGCACGAGCAATCGCGCGGTGGCTGGTGAGATCGATTTCGTCGGCGTTGCCGAGCATGAAATCTCCGAGATCATGGGACGCTCGACGCTCTTGAACGATAACAGTCCGTATTTTGAGCCGTTCGATCTTTTCCGATTTACGGCGCCTGGGGTTCGCAGTCTCAACGATACGGATACCGGAGTCTATTTTTCTCTGAATAGCGGAACGACCGATCTCAATAACTTTAACGCCCCGGGCAACGGGGGCGACGTTCAAGATTGGGCGGCGACCAATACTTATACGGCGGACGCTTACAATGCCTTCAGTGAAGCCGGCTTTCAGAACGACATTACGGCCGTGGACATGACCGCGATGGATGTCCTGGGCTATACACCGGTGCCGGAGCCGGGAATGGCGGTGTATCTTGCCGCCGGCGTTTTTGCCGTGCTGCTTGCTCGCAAACGCCGCGCTACCGATATCCCAAATAGCCATGAATCTGCGGTTCAAATAATCCGTTGCATTCGCCTCACTGAGCGCAATCAGTGATGGTGGTCCCAACCACCGCCACCGTGCCCCCAGCCTCCGCCGTGTCCCCAACCATCATGGCCCCAACCGTATCCTCCGACGATGACTGTGGATCCGTAGTACGGATACCCGTAATAGGGGTCGTAAGCGTAGGGGTAGGGATAGGGATATGGGGGCGGGTATGGAGCGCCATAGTACCCGGCTCCCTCCGGCGGTCGGCCGGTGGACAGGATATAGGAAATCACCTCATCGCTGACGCCCGCGGTATGCAACCGCTTCACGTCAGACCTTTGCAGGTGGTAGACCGTATCGGTATCGTCGATGTAGCGAATGATGAGCCCGGACGGAACAGCGTGATGGGAAAGCTCGATGATATCGTCGATCGAAAGCGGATCGCCGTAGACCATCTTATCATAAACGTCCTGAGAAACTTCGTGTGCCCGGAGGAGGGCCCGATCCTGGCGGCTCACCGTCTGGCAGCCGACGAGCAGGGCCGCGGCCAGAAGGAGGGAGAGAAAACTAAAGCGTTTCATATTATAAAGTATCGAAGTCCAAGTCTTATTCGCCCGCAAGGAAAACTTTCCGGCGGATCACAGCTTCATTTCAGCCGAGGCGAGCAATTGGAGAAATTCCTCGGGCTGTTTGGCCTGGCGTAATCGCTCGGTGGCCGCGGGGTCCTTGAAAATGCGTTTAGTGGGGCCGATGATCCGGAGGTAATCTGCCGCGAGGGCGACGGGCACGCCGATCACAAAGATGAAATGGATGGGCCATTTCGCATCCGGCACTTTGATGCCGACGTTTGATCGTCCCGCGCTCATGACCATGCCCGTGACGCTGTCTGTGCGGGTGTGGGGAATGCAGACCTCCGTGCCCTCGGCGTCGGCGAGGCAGGGCCGTGTGCTTGAGAGGCCCTGGTAAAAGACATTCCAGTCGGTCACCCGTTCATCCTCACGTAGGAGTGCGGCGACATGATTGACCGCTTCCTCCTGGTTGGACATTTTCAGGTCGAGGTCGATCTGCTCGGGATTAAGGATGTCGGCGATGGTGATCATATGGCGGTCCCGCTCCACTTGAGCTTCTGGCGCAGGACCTCGAAGAACGAGACGCCTGGTAGCACGGCGAGGGCGACGCACTGTTTGGATTTGCGGATTTGAACCATATCGCCGCTGGCGATCGCCATGGCCTCCTGGCCATCGACCGTCACATAAATCTCTCCCTGCTCCTCGCGGGGGCTGACGACGATGGTCGAGCGATCGCTGAAAATGAGGGACCGGTTCGTGAGGACGTGCGGGCAGATGGGGGTTACGGCGAAGACGCCGCAGTCTGGCGTGAGAATGGGGCCGCCGGCGGCAAGGGAGTAGGCGGTCGAGCCCGTAGGCGTGGAAATGACCAATCCGTCGGCATTGTACTCCGTGAGGGCGGCGCCATCGATCCATGTCTGGAGGCGGATCAATCGGGAAAGGGCGCCGCGGCTGATCACAGCGTCATTGAGACCAATGCGGCGTGTGAGGGTCGCCTCGCCGCGGACGACCTCGAGTTCGAGGAGAATTCGCTGCGTCTTTGTGTAACGGCGGGACACGATGCAATCGACAGCCTGCTCGACGGCGGAAGAGCTGACGCAGGTGAGGAAGCCGAGCGAGCCGAGGTTGATCCCGAAGATCGGTTTCAAATTCTCCCCCATCTCGTGGACCACCTGGAGGATCGTCCCATCGCCACCGAGCGCCACCAGGAGTTCGCACTCCTCCGCAAGCTGGCGGATGGTCTGTCCGTCGCCAGCGCCCATCATTTCCGCGGTTCGGGCCTCTATGCGAACGGCGGCACCTTTCTTCTCAAATTCATCCCGGAGGCGGGCAGCCATCGCCAGGGCACCGGGTTTCCCCGTGTGGGCGATCAGGCCGATCAAGGGCGCAGACATGCGAGAAATTCCTTGTTCCCTTCCCCGCCGAGGATGGGCGAGTCGATGACGCCCTCCCATTTGCGGCCGAGTGTGCCGGTCACGAAATCGCGGATCTTCGCGACAGCCGCTTCGTGGGCTGCCGGATCGCGGACGATGCCGCCTTTTCCCACCTCGTTTTTCCCCAGTTCAAACTGCGGCTTGATCAGCACAACGGTCACGCCCGTTGGAGTAAGCACCTCGAACACCGGAGGCAAGATCAAAGTCAGGGAGATGAAGGAGACATCAACGGTGCAAATAGAGGGGGCCTCGCCTATATCCGCCAGGGTGAGGTGGCGCGCATTGAGCTTCTCCCGGACGACGACGCGGGGGTCGGAGCGGATCTTCCAGTCGAGCTGGCTGTGGCCGACGTCGATGGCGTGGACCCTGGCGGCACCGTGCTGGAGGAGGCAATCGGTGAAGCCGCCGGTGGAGGCGCCGACGTCCAGGCAGACGGCGCCGGAGGGATCGATGGCGAAGGCTGCCAGGGCCGCCTCGAGCTTGAGGCCGCCACGGCCGACGTAGCGGAGGCCGCCCTTGACCGTGATCGAGGCGTCTTCGGGCACCTGCGTGCCGGGCTTGTCGACCCGATGGTCCCCTACGATGACTTCGCCGGCCATAATGGCGCGCTGGGCCTTCTCGCGGCTCTCGAAAGAGCCACGGGCCACGAGCAAGGTGTCGAGACGTTGTTTGGGCGCTTTCAAGATGGGAAAGGAGAGAGCTTTGCGGGGCTTCCCAGCGTTCGCAGCGAAAATAATGGCTTGCGCCGACGGTCGTTTCAATTGATTAACCCTGCTCCCGACAATGGCCAGCCATGATTTGAAAGAATCGATAAAGGAGATGATGGTGGAAAACCTCATGCTCCGGACCCCCAAGGAGGAGATCGCGAACGATCTGCCGCTCTTCGGGCCGGACGGCCTTGGGCTGGATTCCATCGACGCGCTGGAACTGGTGGTATCGCTGGAGAAACATTTCGGGGTCACGGTGCCGAATTCGGACGTAGCCAAGCATGCGCTTGCGTCGGTGGATACGATTGCGGAATACGTGGAGAAGGCGCGAGAGAGCGGAAAAGAGAGTTGATGGATGATGGTTGGTCGTTGATCGAGGAAAAGATGGTTAAAACGCAGGATCCAGTTTCAAGGTATTTAACCGGGGGGGTGGGGGCTTGAAGTGGCTTGAATTACCTTGAATTGGTTTGAAAACTCGGGAGCCGAGATAGAGCGAAAAGGAGTTAGATTGATCGCGAAACGGGCAACCTCACCGCCGCGAGATTTGACCCTGCCGGCACAAGGCTGGATGTCCCGAATCCGTAGCAAAACCCGAACGAGAAAATTGAACCATCCGACGATATCGGCGCCGGGCTCGCCATCCTGGAGGCGCAGATTGGGTTGATTGCGGATGTTACCCAAAAGCCGCGCAAACTTTCCATCACTTGTCATGTAACCATCCTAAGCAAATTTAGTGTGGCGGTACCTAATGATTTTTTTCGAAATCGTAAAAAAAACGATGTTTTGGGCTCTTAATGGAGATTATGAGGGATCCTGCGGGTTAATGACTGGGCGGCTTCCGAACCAAAGAGTGAGTTAATGAATGATATCGGAGCGGAAACACATACGTTGGAATATTAACTCGTTTTTTGAGCAGATTCCGATAATGGGGGAGAACAAACGACCATGAGATGTATCCTTGTTTATTTGCTGCTGGCCGGCTTCGCGTATGCGGGGGCGGAGAGTACTGGAACTGACGGCGCGCCGGGGAAGGTATGGGGAGCGGTGTACGTGCCGAGCGAGGCGTTCAATGCGCCGCAGATGTGGAAGAATTTCAGCCTTGCGGAGACGCGGCGGGATTTCGGCTACGCGCGAGAGCTGCATTTGAATACGCTGCGGCAGTGGGCGAGCTATGAGTACTGGCAAATGGAGCCGGCGCATTTCAAGGCGTCGTTCGACCAATTGCTGGGTGCGGCGAATGAGGCGGGGTTGAAGATATTCGTATCGCTGTTCGAGCAGAACGGGGCGCAGCCTACGCCGGCGAACATGTGGTCCACGGATCCCGCGAAGGCGGCATGCATCTGCTCGCCGAGCGCGGAGGTGTACGGGGCCGCGCACCCGGAGCGATGGGAGAAGCCGCGGGAATTCCTGCGCTGGTTCATGGAGAATTACCGGAATGACGGAAGGCTGGCGGGGATCGAGGTGGTGAACGAGCCACGGGCGAATCAAATGCTGCCATTTGCAAAGGCAATGTTCACGACGGCGAAGTCGATGAAAGGAAGCGTGCCGCTGACGATTGGCAGCGAGAACCCGAAGGAGGCGGAGGAATTCATTCCGCTGGGATTGGATATCATTACGTACCACCCGAATTTTCCACGGGACGCGGCGATGTTCGAAAAGCAGATCGAAGCCGGACTGGCGCTGGAACGGAAGGCGGGGCTGCCTGTCTGGATAACGGAATGGCAGCGGACGCGTCCAAGCGGCCCAGGCTGGAGCAAGGCGAGGCTGCCTGAGGCGGAGACACTTCCGGATTACGCGTCACTGGCGCCAATCGTGAGGAAGTATCCGGTGGGATCGTTCTTCTGGTCGCTAATGGTGAAACGGGCATACCTGGCCGCGCAGCGGGTGCAGGGAACGGTGAATGGGGTGTTCTGGCCGGACGGAGCGGTCTGGAGCCTGGCGGACGCGCGGGCGATTGCGAACGATCCCGGGCTGGAGTTGAAAGAGAGGAAGAGGTTGCCGGAGGGATTTCTCAGTTACCTGGGGAAGTGAAAAAGGTTTGAGGGCCGGCGAGTTTGGGATAAGAACTGCGCCGAAAGTTCCTCCAACTGGCGATTTAGTAACCAATGCCCCTCCCTATTCGCTAAACTAATTATCCAATGATCATTCGATTTCTAGCATTCTGTATGATGGTGGCGCTTCCATGCTGCGCGTTCGGCCAATCGCCTTCGCCTACGACAGGAATCATCGTGCCGCTGTGGCCGGAGGGGAAGATGCCGGGTAAAGGGGCGGCATCGGCAGAAAGCCAGAAGAGTACGAAAGGCGTTCTCAGAATCACCAATGTAAGCGCACCGACGCTCGAGGTTTTCAAAGCACCGGGCGCCAAGGGGCCGGCGCCTGCGGTGATTATATGTCCGGGGGGCGGCTACCAGATACTGGCGTACGATCTGGAAGGGACCGAGGTTGCGGCGTGGCTGAACAAGCTGGGGATCACCGGGATTATTTTGAAGTATCGCGTTCCCAACAATCGCGATGGCGCCTTTGATGACATGCAGCGCGCGGTCCGAGTGGCGCGTGCGCATGCGGCGGAGTGGGGCATCCAGCCGGACAAACTCGGCGTGATTGGATTTTCGGCGGGGGGACATCTTGCGGCGCGGCTGAGCACCAATTACGAAAAAACCGCGTATGCGGAGCTCGACGAGACGGACAAGGTGAATTGTCGCCCCGACTATGTGATGCTGCTCTATCCGGGTTATCTCAACGATTCGGGGAAGGTTGCTGCGGAATTACCGATCACGCCATCGATGCCGGGTACGCTACTCATCGTGGCGGCGGACGACGAGGATCACGTGGACGATAGCAAGGTTTTCGACAAGGCGCTGTCTGCGGCGAATGTACCGCATCAGCTTATTGTTTATCCCAAAGGTGGACACGGTTTTGGCCTGCGCTCGCAAACTGATCCGAAGGTTTGGCCGACGCAGGCGGCGGATTGGCTGAGGAAGATGGGGGTGCTGTAGGCGGCCAAGTTGGGCAGTCGGTCTGGGGGTGTTGGAATAGCAGCGGACACGCCGACTTAAAATGGATTTGGGACATCCTTCAGGTCTTTAATGCGTTCGTTGGTGAGTTGGACGCTGTAAGTAGCCATTCCTGCGGCTCTCGCTGATGACGAACCGACATCGGCGTGGGTCCCCACAAAGGCGACCTGAGCATCGCGGTACTTCAGCCACGCCCTTTGGGAGTCGCGCAGGCTTTGGAGGTCAAGATCGGCGTTTGGGCCGCCGTCGTCGTGGATACTTTTGATGAGGCTCTGGTAGGCGGCGTTGAGGTGTTTGTCAGCAGCGGCGAGTATTTTATTCGCGTCCGCATCAGTGTCGCCGGCCGACTGCGCCAGAAGGAACGCTGGAACCAAAAGGGCGGCGATTGCCAGGAGCGTTTTAAAGGTGTGTTTCATAAGGATCCTATACCACAGCATGGTGTCGCGTTTATAGCGCTTATCTCAAATTGCGGCGATACCTGATCCGAATGTATGGCCGACGTGAGTTAATGGGAACACATTGGGTATTCGCACTTTATCTATAGTAAAAAGGCACCACCACCGAACAGGCCCGGGTGCCGGTGTTCGGCTCATCGTCTTCCGCAAGCGAAAGCGGAAACCGTGTGACAGCCCCGTCGGCTCTTACCGTCACCGTATGCCCGCCAGGCGGGAGACCCGACAGAGAAAGTGTGCAGGCGTTCCCGTGTGTCACCCGCGCCTTGAGCGCTCCATCGAGAAATACCGTATAGCTCGATACCGGCTTGCCTATCGCTTGCCACGTTACATGCAGACAGGAACCGGAAACGCTTCCATCCCGCAACGGCGAACCAACGGTGAGCACCGTGCTTTCAGTCGCTTGATTGTGATAGATCTGCACAAAAGCCCTCGCAAGATTGAGGTAAAAGAACCCCCATCCCGGTCCCGCTCCTCCATATTTTCCCGTGCTCCCGGTTCCCAGGCTTGCCAGCGACGCAGGCTCGGTATCGTCGCTGAGTTCCGTATCATACTCCTCACCCCAATCATTGAACTGGTGCAGAAATAAAAACCGCGGCCGATCCCTCAAAGCCGCCTGGAACCCGCGGACCCACGTTGCCCCGCCCTGTTTTCCCAACGACCCGGGATCCTTCCAACCAGTCCCGACAACCATCGCACACGTCACGGACATGGCCTCCGCCGCTCCCTCATAGCGCGTCGTGGTCGGCGGAAGATAGTCATCCGTCCACGACCACCATCCCGGCCGGTCCGCCACATTGTCCCATACCCACCGGATGGTGAAATGCCTGTCATCCACCGGCCCCTGTCGCCGCAATTGCTCGCCATACAGCACCGACAACACGTTCGCCAGCGGTTTGCCCAGGTAGGTCACAAACATCCCCGCGTATCTTGGATTCATAACCAGCGTGTCGTGCGCAAACTCCATCTCCTCATTCAACGCAGGTACGCTGAACGGCGGCGCCATTCCAAACAGGATTACCACCTGCGGCGTCGGCAACCCTTCGCTCCTCATCTCCGCCAGCGTATCCAGCAACACTCTCGTCGAGGCGACCAACTCATCAACGCCCGGTTCATGAACCTTCCAGTGCATGGATTGGGTGGTGTTATTGCTCCAATCCACCTGGATGAAGTTCACACCGATTTCATCCATCCAAAGCATCTGCTGTCGGATCACATCCGCGTTGGTCGATGCGTAACTCCCCAGCAGTGGCACCCCCTCCGATACCGTGTGCCCCCCATCAATGTGCGCATTATATCTCGTAAACCACGGGCTCCATGGACTCCCGATCAGGTGCGACGAGTCAAGAATCGGCGAGAACTTCCTCTTCGTGACGCCAACATTCAGTACGTTCGAACAAGCCACGGTCTTCGACAGCGGCGTTCCCACAATGAAATCCCGCGTTTGCCCAAAGTAATTTGAACCATGCCTATCCGGTTGACCCCCACAAGCC
>Ga0326727_10013379_pt1 | contig 18294 bp, 13 predicted proteins | sample MB2enrmetagenome_FD_207643 | JGI IMG/M metagenome (GOLD analysis project Ga0326727, IMG submission 207643) | Lab enriched peat soil microbial communities from McLean, Ithaca, NY, United States - MB29MY | ecosystem: Environmental > Terrestrial > Soil > Wetlands > Peat | place: USA: New York...
CCGCGTAACCGAGATGCTTTGCATAGAAATCGCTCAATTGTTCGAACGCCTGCAGCTCTTCGCCGGAAAGCGCCACCGGCGACGTGGCGCCCGACTTCGCGGCGGCCAAGATGTCGGCAGGAACCGTTCCGGGCATGTTGGTGTGGATCGCGATCACCTTGGCGGGTGCCAGCAATGCGAGCTCTTGGGTCACGTTTGCGCCCCAGTCGCCGCCTTGCGCGACGAAACGATCGTAACCCAGGCGTTCCATCAGAACGATCCAGGCTTTGGCGATACGCACGGGATCCCAACCCAGCGTCGTGGGTGCCGGCGAAAAGCCGTGCCCGGGCAACGAGGGGATGACGAGGTCGAACGCGTCGTGGGCGGCGGCGCCGTGCGCCGTCGGGTCGGTCAACGGTCCGATGATCTTGAGTTGCTCGATGATCGATCCGGGCCAGCCGTGCGTTACGATCAGCGGGAGCGCGTTCTCGTTCTTCGAGCGCACGTGAATGAAGTGAATCTCCTGGCCGTCGATCTCCGTTAGGAACTGCGGTATCGCGTTGAGCTCGGCCTCGCACGCGCGCCAATCGTATTCGGTGCCCCAGTATTCTGCGAGCGCACGCATCAAGGCCAACTGAACGCCCTGCGATTCATCCTGAACGAGCTCGCGACTCGGCCAGCGGGTCGACGTGATGCGTCCTCATCGAACTCGCTTCAGTAGGGCTGATCCTCATAATGGCCGGCGCGATCCAGAAGAAAGTGGCGGTCTGGAAGACGGGCTTTTGGGGCAGTAACGGCTTGGGATGGAATTACGAGCTCATTCTCGTCTCCATGTTGCTCGTGATTCTGGCGTCGGGCGGGGGCGGCATCCGGCTCTTCGCCTAGCGCGGTCAAACCGGAAGATGGGGTGGGTGCCACTTCCTTCGAAGCGGGAAACGGAGGCGGTATCGTTGCTGCGCGAGCAGACGACTCGAGCGCACACGCCGACAATAGGAAATCAGCGATGGATACGAGCGCAGGCCCGGCCCGAAACGCCCCTTCTCGCAGTCGCTTTTTGGGAACCGCAGCGATGAGCATTGCCGCCGCACAATCGGCGGTACTGGCCCCCGCGCGGGCCCAGTCGAGCGCCTCGTTCGGCCCGCTAAAGTACGTCGACGCGGGCCTGCTCCGCGCCGGTTACGCCGAAGCCGGACCCGCCGACGGACCCGTCGTGCTGCTCCTCCACGGCTGGCCCTACGACATCTACAGCTTCGTCGACGTCGCGCCGCTCCTGGCCGCTCAGGGTTACCGCGTGCTCGTGCCCTACGTGCGCGGCTGCGGTGCCACGACGTTTCTCTCGAGCAGCACGTTTCGCAACGGGCAACAAGGCGTGGTCGCGCTCGATCTGATTGCGTTCATGGATGCCTTGCACATCGACAAGGCCGTCATCGGCGGGTTCGATTGGGGTGCCCGGACCGCCGACATCATCGCCGCCAACTGGCCGCAGCGTTGCCGCGCCCTCGTTTCGGTTAGCGGCTACCTTTTGGGCAGTCGCGAGGCCAACAAGCAGCCCTTGCCGCCGGCCGCAGAGTACCAGTGGTGGTACCAGTACTATTTTTCCACGGAGCGCGGAGAACTCGGGTACGCTCAGTATCGCCACGACTTCGGGAAGCTCATTTGGCGGATCGCCTCGCCGAAATGGGCCTTCGACGACGCGACCTTCGATCGGACCGCGGCGTCGTTTGAAAATCCCGACTACGTCGCGATCGTCATTCATAACTACCGGTGGCGGCTGGGCCTCGCCGACGGAGAACGGCAATACGACGCGCTCGAGGCGAAGTTGGCTACCGGACCGGTCATCGCCGTCCCGACGATCACGATGGAAGGCGACGCAAACGGCGCGCCGCACGCTGCCCCCGATGCGTACCGCAGCAAGTTTTCGGGCAAATACGAATATCGGCTGATCACCGGCGGCATCGGGCACAACCTGCCTCAAGAAGCGCCGCAGGCCTTCGCGCAAGCCGTGATCGACGTCGCCCGCTTCTGAAAACGACTACCAACCCCGATAAAAGGAACGACCTGCCGACGTAAGGGCTGCAACGCAGCGAGCAGAGGGTCCGTTTCACGCGCCGTTGAACGCGAGGGTCCGTCCACAGGCATCCGCGCCTGGCCTTGGGCCGACGTAGCTCAGTTGGTAGAGCAGCTGATTCGTAATCAGCAGGTCAGCGGTTCAAGTCCGCTCGTCGGCTCCAAATAAAAGCCTCGGCCCTTCGGGCCTTTTTTGTTTCCCGAGCCGCGCCGCCGGCGGAGGCGACAGCAGACGAATCGCTCCGGTTAGGCTGCCGCGCGCCGTTACGACTTCCTCGATCTGGAACTAATAGACCGCCAAGCCGTGACGGCGAAACTGCGCCTTGACGCGGGCTACCAACGCATCGCCGGGCGGCTCGGTGTCTTCGAGCGTGTAGGCCAGGTTGAGGTCGTGCCACTTCTGTCGCCCCAATTGATGGAAGCGCAGGATCTCGACGCGTTCGACGCCGTCTAACGAAGCCGCAAAGGCTGCGACGGCTTCGACGTTGTCCGGCGCGTCGGTCAGCCCCGGCACCAGCACGAAGCGAATCCACATGCGTCGCCCGAGCGCGGACAGCCGCCGCGCGAACGCGAGCGTGGGTTCCAGCGGCTGGCCCGTCAAGGCCACGTAGGTCGCCGGATCGCCCGACTTGATGTCCAGCAGGGTCAGGTCGACGTCGCGCAGCTCCTCGTCGTTCAAGCGCTCGCCGAGGCGGCCGGATGTATCCAGCGCCGTGTGCACGCCGAGCGCTTTGCAATACCTGAAGACGGCGGAGGCGAACTCGCTCTGGACCAGCGGTTCCCCCCCGGAGAGCGTGACGCCGCCCCCGCTCAGGCGCAAGACGTTGGCGTATTGGTCGATTTCGCGCTTCATCCGCGTTAGGGTGACGCGCGTGCCCGCGAGGCGGTGCCACGTATCGGGATTGTGACAGTACCGGCAGCGCAGCAAACAGCCGGTTAGGAACACGACCATGCGCAGCCCGGGCCCGTCGACCGCGCTGCCGGCTTCGTACGAGTGCACGTAGCCCACCGGTTCGTCGCCTTCGCGCTCCGCATTTGCGAGGTCGGCGGGCTCGATTGCGAAGTGATCGCCGGAGCTGTGGGAGGAGAGCAACGCGTAGCGGCTGTCGAGCCGCGCTCCGCTCATGCCTGCTACAGCGCGGTGTGAAAGGTTCGGTTGAGCACGTCCAACTGCTGCTCGCGCGTGAGCTTGACGAAGTTCACCGCGTAGCCCGAGACCCGGATCGTCAGTTGCGGATACTTCTCCGGGTGCTCCATGGCGTCGAGCAGCGTCTGCCGGTCGAGCACGTTGATGTTGACGTGGAAGCCGTGCGAACCGACGTATGCGTCGAGCGCGCCGGCGAGCCGCCCGACCGCCTCGTCTTTGGGTCCCAGGGCCGTCGGCACGGTGGAGAGGGTCAACGAGATGCCGTCGGCCGCGTCTTCATAGGGAATCTTTGCGACGGAGAGCATCGTCGCCAGCGCGCCGTGCGTGTCCCGGTGGTTCGAAGGATTCGCCCCGGGCGCGAACGGCTCGCCCGCCGGGCGTCCGTCGGGCGTGGCGCCGGTATGCTGACCGTACACCACATTCGAGGTGATGGTCAGCACCGACTGCGTGTGCAGCGCGTTGCGATAGGTGGGATAGTTGCGCAAACGCGCCATCATGGACGAAACCAGATCGACCGCGATCGAATCTACGCGGTCGTCGTTGTTGCCGTAGCACGGGAAGTCGCCCTCGGTCTGGAAGGCGGTGGCGATGCCGCGCTCGTCCCAGAGTGCGCGGACCGTCGCGTACTTGGTCGCGGAGAGGCTGTCGGCGGCGTGCGAGAGTCCCGCGATGCCGCAGGCCATGGTCCGGAGCACGTCGCGATCGTGGAGCGCCATCTCCAGCGACTCGTAGGAGTACTTGTCGTGCATGTAGTGGATGACGTTGAGTGCGTTGACGTAGGTCTTGGCTAGCCACTCCATCATCGTACCGAGCCGGTCCATGACCTCGGCGTAGTCGAGGTAGTCGCCGCTCAGCGGCGCCAGATGCGGGCCGACCTGCTCGCCCGAGATCTCGTCGCGTCCGCCGTTGATCGCGTAGAGCAGCGTTTTGGCCAGATTCACGCGCGCGCCGAAGAATTGCATCTGTTTGCCGACGCGCATCGCCGAGACGCAACAGGCGATGCCGCAGTCGTCGCCCCAGGCCGGCCGCATGATGTCGTCGCTTTCGTACTGGATCGAACTCGTCTCGATCGACGTCCGCGCGGCAAAGCGCTTGAAGCCTTCGGGCAGATGAGTCGACCAGAGCACGGTCAAGTTCGGTTCCGGCGCGGGGCCCAGGTTGTGCAACGTATTGAGCACGCGGAAACTCGTACGCGACACCAGCGTCCGTCCGTCGTCGCCCATGCCGCCGAGCGCTTCGGTCGCCCAGACGGGATCGCCCGAAAAGAGCGCGTTGTATTCGGGCGCGCGCAGAAAACGAACGAGCCTGAGCTTGATCACGAAGTCGTCGATCAGTTCCTGGGCCCCGGCCTCGTCGATCGTGCCTTCGCGGAGATCGCGCTCCAGATAGACGTCGAGAAACGTCGAGACTCGTCCGACCGACATCGCCGCGCCGTTTTGCTGCTTGATCGCGGCGAGGTAGGCGAAATACAGCCACTGCACCGCTTCGCGGCCGTTCGTCGCGGCTTGCGAGATATCGAAGCCGTATGCCGACGCCATCTGCTCGAGCTCGCGCAAGGCGCGGATCTGTTCGGCCAGCTCCTCACGCAGGCGGATGATCTCTTCGGTCGAGTGGCGGTCGTCGAGCTCGTGCTTCTCTTGCTGCTTGACCCCGATCAAGAAATCGACGCCGTACAGCGCGACGCGCCGGTAATCGCCGATGATGCGGCCGCGGCCGTACGCGTCGGGTAGCCCGGTGATCAGGCCGCTGTGCCGGCAGTGCACGATCTCCGGCGTATAGGCGTCGAACACGCCGTCGTTGTGCGTCTTGCGATAGTGCGTGAAGGTGTGCGCCACCGCGGCATCGGGCTCGTAACCGTAGGCACGCAGGCTGTTCTCGACGACGCGCCAGCCCCCGTTGGGCATGATCGCCCGCTTGAGCGGTGCCTCCGTTTGCAGTCCGACGATCAGTTCGAGATCGCGGTCGATGTAGCCCGGCGGGTGCGCGGTGATGTCGGACGGGATCTGCGACACGTCCAGCACGCCCGTACGGCGCTCTTCAGAGAGCAGCGGTTGAAGCTTCTGCCACAGCGCCGAAGTGCGGGGCGTGGGACCGTGCAGAAAGTGTTCGTCGCCTTCGAAAGGCGTGTAATTGAGCTGGATGAACTCGCGAACGTCGACGTGCGCCTGCCAGCGGCCCGGAGAGAAGCCTCGCCACGCGGGCTTCGTCTGTGGCGGCGCTGCAGTGAGTAGGGAAGTCATCTCATTCGCTCCCGTATCCGTAATTCGTCGTAACGCCGAGTAAATTTTTCGCTTCGCGCGCTGCCGGACCTGGATGCGATAGATTGGTCGTACTAGGACAGACGCGATCCGGCGCCGAGCGCTGCAAGCTTCCGCATCGCAATGCTGCGCTTCATGGGTGCCATGCCGCAGTTCGTCGAGGCGACGAGCCGTTCCGCCGGCAGGTAGCGCAACGCTACGTCGAGCGTGGCGCGCACGTCGTCCGCCGTTTCGACCGCGTCGGTCGTTACGTCGATGACGCCGACGGCTAAGCGCTTGTCGCCGGCCTTGCCCAATACCTCGGGCGGGACGCGCGAGCCCGCGAACTCGATCGAGATCTCGTCGATGCGGCTGCGAGCGAGGAGCGGCAGGACGATGTCGTATTGGTCCCAGGCGCGGCCCAGTGTCGCCTTCCATTCGAGATTGGCGGGGATGCCGTACCCGTAACACACGTGCACGGCCGTCTCGCAGGCCGCGGCGCGCACGCACGCATCGATCGCGTCGACGCCCCAGGCTTCGAGTTCCTCGAAGTAGACGTTGAACGACGGCTCGTCGAGTTGCACGACGTCGACGCCCGCGGCCGCGAGTTCTGCGATCTCCTCGCGGATGACCTCCGCGAACGCCAATGCCGCCGTTCTGCGGTCGCCGTAGTGTTCGTCGTGCAAGGTGTCGACGATGGTCATCGGTCCGGGCAGCGTCACCTTGAGGCGGCGATCCGTCAGCCCGCGTGCGAAGCGCGCTTCGTCCACGTGTACCGCGCGGCTACGCCGAACGGGCCCCGTAATGGTCGGCAGATCGGCTTGGTACCGGTCGGCGCGGATGCCCTTGCGCACGATGCGCGTGAAGTCGATGCCTTCGATCGATTCGAGGAAGCCGTGCACGAAGTGGCGGCGCGATTGCTCGCCGTCGGTCACCACGTCGATGCCCGCGCGCGCTTGCCCGGCCAATGCGATTTCGGTCGCGTCGCGCTTGGCTTCGGACAACGCTTCGCCCTCGAGTTGCCACTGCGGCCACAGACGTTCGGTCTGCGCGAGCCAGGCCGGTTTCGGCAGGCTGCCTGCGATCGTGGTCGCGATTGCGCTCATCGCGCTTGCTTACGACGGTCCGCGAAAGCCGACCTAGCGCGGCCGGGGGGACCGGTAACCAGGGCTACGGAAAAGCGCGCATACCTCGCTCGACCGTCTCCACGATAGGGTTTTTCATGCAGCAGACTCGGCCGTTCGTTCGCACCTTGCCGGCAGCGTTGTTCGCGTTGCTGCTCTCGGCTTGCGCGGGTAGCGCGACGCCGGGTACGAGCGCCGGGCCGGGCGCGGCGACCGACGCGCGCGCCCGCAGCGTGAGCGGCCCCGAGGCGAAGGGCGGCGCCGAGTACGTCTACGTCGCGAACTTCGGATCCGCCAACGTGTCGGCATATAGCCTCGCGACCGCCACCGGTGCCCTGACGCAAATCGCCGGCTCGCCCTTTGCGGCCGGTGCGGGGCCGGTGGGCGTCACCATCGATCCCAAGGGCCGCTACGCATACGTCGGAAACTTCAGTGCGAACACGATCTCGGGATACGCGGTGGACGCGACGACGGGTGCGCTCACGCCCCTTGCGGGTTCGCCGTTCCCGGCCGGCACGCAGCCGTACGGTGCGGCGATCGACCCGAACGACGCCTTTGCGTTCGTACCGAACCGCGGCTCGAACAACGTCTCTGCGTACGCCATCGATGCGGCCACCGGTGCGCTCAAGGCGGTCGCCGGCTCGCCGTTCGCCGCCGGCGCGGGGCCGGTCAGTGCGGCGGTCGACCCGGCCGGCCCGTATCTCTACGTCGCCGATCGTAACGGAAACAGCGTAGCCGCTCTCGCAATCGCCAAGAACGGTGCCCTGAAGCAAGTCAAAGGCTCGCCGTTCGCGGCCGGCACGAATCCCTTCGGCGTCATCGTCGATACGGCCGGCAAGTTCGTCTACGTCGCAAACTACGGATCCAGCACCATCTCCGCCTATGCCATCGATGCGAAGACCGGGGCCTTGAAGCAGATTGCGGGGTCGCCTTTCCCGACCGCCGCGGGACCGTACAACATTACGATCGATCCGAACGACAAGTTCGTCTACGTGCCCAACAACAATGCCGACCAGGTGTCGGCGTATACGCTCGATGCGAGCACCGGCGCGCTGACGGCGGTGACGGGCTCGCCGTACGGCGCCGGCCAAAACACCAACGGCATAGGTACCGATCCGTCGGGCAAGTTCGTCTATGCGGCCAACGAGGGCTCGAACGACATTTCCGCCTATTCGGTCGACGCGAGTACGGGCGCGCTCACTCAGATCGGCGGATCGCCGTTCCCCAGCGGTTCCGGTCCGTTCGAGATCGGCAGTTGCAGCGTGTCGGGTAAGGTCTGCAAACCCTCTTCGATCTAGTCACGATTTTGCAGCCTGGATCAGCGTATCCGGGAGCGGTACCACGATTCCCCCGTCGACGGATTCGATCGCGTAGTGCGCGAGATGAGGAACGACGATGCAGTTGTCGTGCGCGTCGTCGGCCGCGCACTCTTGAAACGGGGCCTTGACCGGCGCGCCGGCGGCGACGTCGAAGGCGGCGATCGTGTTCAACTCGGTACCCATGAGCCGGCACGAGTCTCCGCTCGATGCCGGACACACGATCTTGCTCACCAGCGGCGCGCGCACGAACGTTCCCGGAAGCGCAACCCAGTCGCTGCGCGACTTCGTCACCGGATCGATGACCTGAAGCTGAAGCGTGCCGAAGGCGGCGCTGCCGAGGACCGCTTCGGGCTCGAACGTTGCTTGCAGGGCCTTGGCACCGAGCGGCAAGGTGCCCGATGCGGACAGGATGGCGCCGGGCGATGCGGCGGACAGCAGGCCGTCGCACGCCGTTACCATGGCCGGCGCCTTGCGCAGCGCAATCTGCACCGTAGACGGCAGAGGCTGCTGCGGTGACTCGACGAGCACTTGCACCGGCGCGCTCGCAACGTGCACGTTCCCGCCCGGAACGATCGAGGGAAGCGTGACGGACAAGCGCGGGCGGCGCAGCGTCAGCTCGAAGACGCGCAGGACTTCTCCGCCGCCGAGTAATTGCGCGCTGACGGCCGCGCCCGGAGCGGGCGCTTGCGGAACCGGCGGACCGGTAAAGCAGGCCGCCGCCGACGTCGACGCCGGAGCCTTCGCATAGGCGAGCCCATCGAGCCGCAAGGTGTCGACGCTCTCGAATCGCGCACCGCTCAGGGCGATGGCTCTATCGCCGGCGTACGCCGCGGGCCCGCCGTCGGCGCTCGAGACTTCGGGCGCCGGTTCACCGATGCGCACGGCTTGCGTGGCGACTATTTCGGGTGCACCGCTACGCCGGGCCGGGTCGTCTTGCGCGAACGTTACCTCGGCGGGACCCGCGTCGAACGCGCTGCCCAAGTCCGCGTGGAGTGCGACGCTCCCGGGGGCGAAGGGTTTGATGCTCAGCGGCACGCTGGCCGCGCGACCCTGATGCAGTTCGGCCGAACTCAGACACGACACCGCGTCGGACGTTGCGATCAGGTCGATGCTCTTGCTGCGAAGCGCGGCGGGCGTCCGGTCCACGATCGTCCACCCAGCCGGGTGCGGCAAAGCGACGGCCAGCGGTTCTCGAGCAGCCTCCTGCACCGCATCGAAGCCGTACTCCGCGCGCATCGTGACGTTCCACGCGGCCGCACCCGCGCCGCGACGCTCGAGAACCGCGCGCGGGACGAGCGGACCGGCCGTTCCGGAGGCGTCGAGCGGCAGCGTGAAGCGGCGCCTCGGATCGCTCCGGGCCACGAAGTCCAACTCGGCGTCGTGCACGTAGAGCGAGGTGTGGTCGAGATGTAGCGGAAGGCCCGCGCCCGGGCCGGCCGCGCATACGTCCGCGCTGCCGTCGCGTTCGATGACCGGCGCTTGCGTATCTGCGGCTCCCAGCGTGAAGAAGAGCACGTCGGACTCGGCGGCCGGCGGACGGATCGTCGGTGCTTCGACCGTACGCAGCAGTTCGCCGTTGCCGGACGCGCCGGCATCGGCCATCTGCAGCGTGGCCGGAAGATAGCCGTAGCGGTCGTGTCCGTTCTTGTGAAAGAGCGACCACACCGTGAGCGCCGACTTGATCGCGAGCGAATACAACGGCGGGACCGCGCCGAGCGTCGAGCCGACCGCGCTGCCGAAGAACCCCGACACCGTGTTTGCATTATAGTTCGTGGGGACGTCGAGCGCGCTGACGGCGCCGTAGATGCACGTCGAAACGGCCGCCGTCGTCGCGCCCGGCACGTAGCAGGCTTGGATACTGGACGCCGGCGCGCCGACCTCGGTACTGAGACTTTCGACGTAGGCTTGCGACGCGAAAGGATCGATGGCGCCGTTCTGCATCGCGGCGAGAAAATTCGTTATCCAACCCTGCTGGTCGACGGCGTCTTTCGAACTCACCGCGCCGGTCACGAAGTCGTTGGGATGTGCGCCCACGTAGGCACGCACGTTGTCCAAGCCGCCCGCACCTTTGTCGTCGGGCACGATCAGCACGATGGGTATGCCGCGATAGCCGTTTCGTCCGTAGGTGAACGTGATCGCCGGCGCAACCGGGGCGCCCTTGCCTTTCGGTCCGTAGAGTTTCGCGGCCGCGACGTCGGTGGGAAAGAGCCAGACCGTGCGGCCTTCGGCGGTGATGAAGGCGACGTCGACCAGGTAGTTCCAGGTGGCGTGGGGACGCTTGAAATCGCCGAAGTCGATGCGCACGACGTCGCCGTCGCGCAGCGAGGGCACGTACGCCGCGGGCAAGGTAACGCCGTTGCGGGTCACCGTCGCATCGAGGCGGGCGCTGGCTCCGCCGGACGCAGCGGTGACGGTGAACGGAACGTCGGCGAGCGCCGGCCGCAGGGGCGCTTGCAGGCCCCCGAGCAGCCCGGCGAGAGCGATTGCCATGCCCGCCGGCGAGAAGTGGAAAGCGCGTTGCGACCGGGTCATCGAGTGACGTACTCGACGCGCCCGGCCGGCGAGGCCTGCCGTCTTCGATCGGTAAACGAGCGTTCAGCGCGGCTCGCCGCGGCGGTGTTCGATCTCGAGCGTGACGAGGCGGGCGAGCAGCGTCGCCGGGAACAGTTGGCCGATGACGGACTCGAGATTTGCTAGCGAACGGGCGAAGGCGTCGATGGGGACGACGTCGCCGTATCCCGTCGTGGTGAGCGTGGTGAAGCTGAAATACACCAGCGTCGATAGGATGTGACCGCTGCCCGCCGGCGACATGGCGAACTTGCCGGGACCGAGCGAGTCGATCATGCGGTAGGCCAGCGCGAAGGCCACCGCCACGTTCAGATAGATCGCAACCGCGCCGACGACCCTATGGACGGTCACGCGCCCCGGCCCGAAGACCGTCACCGCCAGCACGACCGTCAGCGCCACCAGCAACGTGAGGGCGGCGGCGAAATCGAGCGCCTCGGTTCGGGCCGACGGGCTGGTCACGCGCAACACGACCGCGAAGACTTCGAGCAGTGCGGCAAAGATGACGGCGATCGTGGCAACCGTCTTGCCGCGGACCACGGCGAGCACGATCGCGACGTTGAGCGCGATCATCACGAACAGCGACCAGGCCGGGACGCGGGCCTCGGCGGAGAGCGGCGCGATTCCGAAAAGTTCGATCGCTTCGACGACCACCAACGCCGTGAGGCTGCGTTCGCTCAACGTTTCGCCGAAGTTCGGCCCGGGAGTTGCGGCGGAACTCAAAAGAAGACGAGTCTGGGTGCGAGCGGCGTGCCGGGCCCGGTCTCGAGCAGCGCGAAGCTAAAGCGCGGCTGGCGCCGCTTGTCGGTCGGCGAGCCGGGGTTGACGACCCAAACGCCGTCGTGCTGCTGCAGATACGGCACGTGGCTGTGCCCGAAGGCGATGGCGTCCAGGGCCTCGCCCGCGAAGGCGTTCTGGGCGCGACCCAGCGTCGTGCCGCGCCGGCCGTCGCCGTGGATCAGGCCGATGCGCCGTCCCTCCAGCGTGAGAATCTTCCGGCGGCCGAAGCGCGCGACGATTTCGGGCCCGTCGTTGTTGCCGGCCACGGCCTCGACGGGAGCGATGCGTTCGAAGGCGGCGATCGCTGCCGGTTCGGTCACGTCACCGCAGTGCAGGATGAGAGCCGGCTCTTGGGCCGCAGCGCGCGCCAGCGCCTCGTTCGCGCGCGCATTGAAGCGCGGCAGGTGCGTGTCGGAGACGATCGCGAATCCTCACGCCGGTCCGGCGGCCCACCCGAGGTGCATGGCTTCCTCGTTCCCTGCCGGAGCGCCGGAAGCCGCCATGAGGCGCTCCTCATGTTAACGATTCGGCGACCGTCTTAAAGGCGCGTTAAGTTGGGTCGGCTGCATCGGGCCTGCCGCGTCCGCCTGTCGTGCGCTCGACGCCTTCCTCGCTGATGTGGAGACCATCCGACGTGACGAGCCGATTTGTACGCGTTTCGTGCGCGATTGCTTGCTTGCTGGCTTTCGGGTCCCATGGGATCGCGCAGGCGCAGACCGCTCCGGCGGCCGCAGCGCAGGTCGGTTCCGGCATCGCTTCGGGGTTCGTCGTCGACCAGGTCAACGGGCTGCCCATTTCCAACGCGAACGTGGCGCTCTATCGCGGCGACACCTTCGTTAAAGTCGTCACGGTCGATAGGTCGGGGCAGTTCAGGCTGGAGGGCTTGATACCCGGCTTGTATAGCCTCTCTATTCAAGCGCCTGGCTACCAGGCATCGCGCTCGCGCGACTTCACCGTGAACGCGGGTCAAGAGACCAGCGTCAACGTCGCCATCAACCGCGCCAACCAGTCCGGCGAAAGCGGCAATCTCAAGACGATCGGTTCGGTCAGCGTCTCGTCGAGCAACACCTTGGCCTCCACGACCACCATCACCCGGACGGTCGATCCCAACCTGTTGCTCAACGAGAACAATCTCAACGCCGGGTACGCTCTGGCGCGCGTGCCGGGCGTCAATTCGACCGGACTCTCGTCGTCGGTGAGCGACGACCAGTACCTCAGCATTCGCGGCCTGGGTCCATCCGAGACGCAAACGCTGCTCGACGGTCACCCGATCGGCCCGCAAGGCGTCTACGGCAGCAACGGCGGCTCGGACAACGATCCCTACGCCTTCAACTATTCGGACTCGCCGCTGTTCGGCCTGAGCAAAGTTCAGGTCACGTTCGGTTCCGGTGCCAGCGGCCTCTACGGCGTCGACGCGATCGGCGGAACGATCGACATGCAGACGCTCAACCCGACGCTCAAGCCGGTCTTCAATTTCTGGGAAGGCGCGGGCGACCAAGGCCGCAATCAGACCGCCTTCAACTTCACCGGCACGAGCGGCCGGCTCTCGTACGCGCTTGCCGGCGGCGTCCAGGGCACCTACGGCATGTTCCCGCCCGAACTCATCACGCAGACGGGCCGGCCCAATAACAACTCGAATCTCAACAACGGCGGCGCCTGTCTCGGCGTGGTCGGCTCGAATACGTATCCCGACATTTCGCCCTGCAACACTGCCTTGAACACGTACACCGTCAGTCAGAACAGCGTGCTCCGTTCGGGCTTGCTCAAGCTGCGCTACGATCTCTCGAACAACACCTCGTTCACCTCGACCATCTTCGCGTCGGGACAGTGGTCCGATTCGACCGGTAACGGCGACAACGACAACATTCCTTACGACACGCGCCTCGCGCAGGTGAAGAGCAACCCGGGGAACTGTTCGCTGCCCAGCGATCCGTCGGGCACGATGTCGGGCTATCTCGTCGTGGTTCAGGAAAACGCTCCGCTGCAGTGTTTGACGGCCCAGAAGTTGGCGGCCAACTCATACGGACCGTACGGTGGCGGCGCCGACCGCAACCGCGGCGCGACGACGGCCGATTACGACTTCAAGCTCCAGAGCATCAGCGGCAAGAACACCTTTACCGCCGACGGCTACTACAACTACTACAAGTTCTACAAGAGCTCCGAAGAAGCCAGCGGGCTCGATCCGACGGGAACGCTCTACACGGGCACGCAGTACTCGCAGTTCATCAACACCCAAGGCTACTTGGTCTCGGACGACATCCAAACCGAAAAGTACGATCTGGGCGCGGGCTATTTCGGCGAGTATCAAGCCGGGTCGAGGCTCGACTATAACAACGTCGGCACGGGCCTCTACAACTACGACACGCCGTTTTCGACGCATTACAATAGCGGTTTCCTGCGCGCCTCGTATAACTTCGACCCGAAGTTCTCCGCCTTTGCCAACTTCTGGATCAAGAACGACACGGTCGTCGGCGACACCAATTTCGACCCCCGCATCTCGCTCGTGTACCGGCCCGACACCTCGGACGTGTTGCGCGTAACCTTCGGTCACTCGACCGGCGATCCGGCCGCCGAACTCAAGGCGACGGGGCCGCCGGAAATCAACGTCAACCCCGACAGCATCAACCCGACCTGCTCCCCGTACAATCAGGTCGGGACCGGCGGTAATCCCAACATCCAGCCGGAGAAGGCGAACGATTACGAGGTTGGGTACGCGCACCGCTTCAACCAAGGCTCGTCGTTGCAGGTCAACATGTACTACACCACGGTGATGGACCAGCTCTTTCAGGCCAGCGAACCGATCTCGCAATATGGAAACGTGGTGATCCCACCCGAGTTGCTCGCCCAGATCGCCCAGCGCATCGGCAGCGTCTGCCCGGGCGTCAATCCCGCTCAGCCGGAGTCGGTGCTGCCGTACCTGTCGATCGGCACGACGTACAACGCGGCGAGCGCCGTGGCCAAGGGCATCGAGTTCAGCGGCCGTCAATACGTCGCACGCCACCTGTACTTCGACTACGGCTACGACTTGCAGTCGGTCGTGCAGAACGGGGTCAACGACAACATCCTGCAAAACAACCCGTTCATCATCAACGGCGGTCAAGTCGCGGGCATCCCGATCAATCAAGCCACCGTCGGCCTCGACTACACCAACAGAGGGTTGGAGATGCGCATGGACGGCTACGTCGTCGGGAACAACAACCCGTCGTCGCGGCCCGCCTACAACAGCTGGAACGGCTTCGTCTCGCAGGCGTTACCGCACAACCTGACGGTCAACGTCGGCGTGCAGAACATCTTCAATGAGGCGGCGCAAGATTACGGCTACTTCGGCCACCAGCCGCTCGTGCCCGAGAACCGCTTCTTCAACGATACGACGCCGATCCAGCAGTACTTGACCACCGGTTCCAATGAGGAATTCGGCTTGCCCGTTCGCTCCTTCATCCTCACGCTGAGCGGGCGAATCTAGCGCCTGCTCGGCGAAAGCGCACGCGGGCGAGGCTTTTCCGATAGGTCTTTTGATGCTCGGCGGGCGATAGGGCCTGGTGAAGCTTCGCATCCTCGCCCTCGTGCTCGCGGCCGTCATCGCGTCGCCCGGTCTCTCCCTCGCCGCCGCCCCGGGCGGCGAGGACGTGCTCAAAGCCACCCTGGCCAACGGTCTGCGGGTGGTCATCGTGCGCAACGCGCTGGCCCCGGTGGTATCGACCGACGTGGCGTACGGCGTCGGCTCGCGTGACGATCCGGCGACGGTACAAGGCATGGCGCACGCCCAAGAGCACATGATGTTCCGCGGCACGCCGAATCTGAGCACCAGTCAGCTCGGGACGATCGCGACCGCCCTCGGCGGCAATTTCAACGCCGAAACGTCGGACACGCTGACCCAGTTCGAATTCACCATCCCGGCTGCCAATCTCGACGCGGTCCTGCGCATCGAGTCCGACCGCATGCGCGACATCCTCGACCTGCAGTCCCAGTGGGAGAACGAGCGCGGCGCCATCGAGCAGGAGGTGCTGCGCGACGAGTCGGCCCCCGGCGCCGACTTCTTCCGCGACGTGCAAGCGCTCGCGTTCGCGGGTACGCCCTACGCGCGGCAAGGCGTCGGAACCGTCGCCGACTTCAACCGGCTGACCGGACCGGAGCTCAAGAAGTTTTACGATCGCTGGTACGCGCCCAACAACGCCGTGCTGGTCATCGCCGGCGACATCGACAAGGAAGCGGTGTTGGCCCAGGTGCGTTCCTATTTCGACGCGATTCCGAAAAAAGCCATCCCGGCGCATCCCGTCGCGCACTTCCGCCCGCTGGAGAAGAAGGTCATCCGGCGGCCGACCTCTTTGACGTACCCTTTGGCGGTGCTGGCCTTTCGCATGCCGGGCATCGACAGCCCCGACTTCCTGGCCTCGTATCTCTTGCAAGAAGTGCTCGGCTCGGCGCGCGGTCCGATGCAATCGCTGGTCGATTCCGGCGAGGCCCTGGATGCCGAGTGGGATTCGGAGCCGTATTTTCCGGAAGGTCAACTCGGCTTGGCCACGGCCGCGCTCGAACCGAGCGCGGATCCCTACGACATGACCAAACGCTTGGAAACGATCGTGCGCGGTTACGCGGCGCACGGCGTTCCCGCCGAACTCTTCGAGACGACGAAACGCCAATCGATCGTGAACCAGGAACTCAGCCGCAACTCGATTTCGGCGCTGGCGAACGACTGGGCCACCACCATCGCCCTCGACGGCGAACCGTCGATCTCGCACGAGCAAGAACTGTTGGCGCAGGTCACGCTGGCCGACGTCAATCGCGTCGCGAGGCGCTACCTCGACGTGAACCACTGCATCGTCGGAGCGCTCACGCCGTCGGCCGGCGCGTCGGTCAACGGGCCGCCCGCGCCCGCGCAGCGCGGCCCCGAGAAGCCGCTCGATGCGCAAAACGCCGTGACCAAGCTGCCCGCGTGGGGTGAAGACCTGGTCCACGAGGTCGCGGTCCCGCCGGCGCCCGAAGCGCCGGTCCGCACGAAGCTTTCGAACGGCATCACGCTGATCGTACGCTCCACGCAGATCTCCGACTCCGTCCTCGCCTACGGCAGCGTCAATACCAATGCGGGCTTGCAGGAACCGCCCGGAAAAGAGGGCGTCTCGAGCGTCTTGGGTGCGATGTTCGCCTACGGCACCCAGAGCCGCGACCGGCGCGCGTTCCAGCGCGCGCAAGACGACATCGACACGCAGATCGGCGGCGGCGCGCGCTTCGGCATGCAGACGACGTCGGGTGCTCGGCCAATTGGAGGAGTCGCTCAACGGAAGCAACACCTACGCGCAGTTGCAGTTGGCCAAGAAGCTGTATCCGCCCGACGATCCGTCGCTGCGCACGCCGACGCCCGAAACGGTGTCGGGCCTCACGCTCGACGACGTGAAGGCATATTACGCCAAGACGTTCCGCCCGGACCTCACCACCATCGTCGTCGTCGGGAACGTCTCCGGTCCGACGGCGCAGGCGGCCATGGAAGCGGGCTTCTCCTCGTGGAAGAGCGAGGGCGCGCCACCCTCGCTCGAGCAGCCGGCGGTTCCGCTCAACCGGCCCGGCGACGTGCACGTGACGATCAAATCGCTCAATCAAGATACGGTGTCGCTGACACAGCTCGTCGGCCTCGACCGCTCGTCGCCCGCGTACGCCGCGATGCAACTGGGCAACACGATCTTCGGTGGCGGCGCGCTCGGCGCGGAGCAGAGCCGGTTATTTCGCGACATCCGGCAGAACGCCGGGCTCGTCTATTCGATCGACTCGCGTTTCTCGGCCGAGAAAACGCGGGCGGAGTTTTCGATCGAGTTCGCCTCGTCGCCCGGAAACGTCGAGCGCATCTCGCGCCTGGTCGATGCAGAGCTGACCCGCATGCAGACGGAGCCGGTCGGCGACTTCGAACTATCGCTGGCGAAAGCCGCGGTGGTGCGCCGCACGGCGGTGGACCTCTCCTCGCTCGAATCGATCGGCGGCTCGCTGCTCGCCTACGCGCAAGAGGGGTATCCGCTGGATCAGGAACGCCTCGATGCGCAGGCGATCATCGCCACCTCGGCCGACGCAGTTAAGGAGGCGTTCGCGAAGTACATCCGGCCGGCCGACTTCGTTCAGGTCGTCATCGGGCCGTAGAGCGGGCTCGTTCACGCCGTCTTCACAGCGGAGCCACACCGGTGCGGCTATCATGCTCTACTCACCCCGCGAAGGAGCCCTGCGATGAGCGACACGACCGGCAACGTTACCATCGACTGCCCGAGCGGCGAAGCCGCGACCTACCTGAGCGAGTTCTTCGAGCGGCTCGGGTCGCCCGGCGCCGAGGGTGCGGTGCTCACGCTCTGCGTGCCGCTCGGCGATGCGACGCTCACGCGGGAGGTGATCGCCAAGATCACGTCGCCCAAGGCCTCGCCGGGCCTGCGCGTCATGGGCATTTCGTGGGTGCCCAAGGGCGGCGGTCCATACCCCGCCTTCGAGGGAACGCTCGCGCTGAGCGATCGGAGCGGCGCAACCAGCGAACTCACCATCGCCGGCCGGTACGGACCTCCGGGCGGGGTCGCGGGTGCGGCGTTCGATGCGGTGCTGGGCAAACGCCTCGCCGACGCTTCGCTTAAGGCGTTGCTCGCCACGCTCAAAGGCGCCGTGGAAGCCGCGCGCACGCAAACCTCTGCGGTGGCCGCGAGGTATCTCCCGACGTACGAGTAAGCGTTCGCCCTCGGGGAGCCGTCGACGCGGCGTCGTAGAGCGGCGTTGTGAACGGGCGGATGCAGGCGGTGCGTTTCGAGCGCTTCGGCGGCCCTGAGGTGTTGCGCGTCGAGACCCTCGACGTGCCGCAGCTCGACGCGACGAGTGCGCTCGTGGCCGTGCGCGCGGCCTCGATCAATCCTTCGGATGTCGGCAACGTGGCGGGCCGCTTTCCGCAGACCACGCTGCCGCGTACGCCCGGCCGCGACTACGCGGGCGTCGTCGTGGAGGGCCCTGCCGGCTGGGTCGGCGCGGAGGTGTGGGGCACCGGCGACGGAGGGTTCGCCCGCGACGGCAGCCACGCCGGCTTCGTGGCCGTGCCCGGCGCGAGTTTGCGGAAGAAGCCG
>Ga0326727_10013380_pt1 | contig 18293 bp, 14 predicted proteins | sample MB2enrmetagenome_FD_207643 | JGI IMG/M metagenome (GOLD analysis project Ga0326727, IMG submission 207643) | Lab enriched peat soil microbial communities from McLean, Ithaca, NY, United States - MB29MY | ecosystem: Environmental > Terrestrial > Soil > Wetlands > Peat | place: USA: New York...
TGTCGGGAAGCGTGGTGAGCTTCGCGAGTCCGGGAACCTGCACCATCCAGGCGACGCAGGCTGGCAGCACGTACATTGCTGCGGCCACGCCTGTCACGCAGAGCTTTGCGGTCAATAAAGAAGCTCAGACCATCACCTGGGCGAGTCCCGGCCCACAGACTTACGGGACTCCGCTCACGTTAAGCGCCACGGCGAGTTCGGGACTCCCGGTGAGCTTTGCTGCCGCTCCTTCCACTTCGTCGGTGTGCACGGTTTCGGGAACCACGGCGACTTTCCTGACAGCCGGAACCTGCACCATCGCGGCGACGCAGGCGGGCAATGGCGACTACTTAGCAGCCCCTGCGGTCGGTCACACCTTCTATGTGAATCCTGCCACTCAGACCATCACGTTTCCGAATCCTGGAACGCAGACGGTTGGAGCAGTCGTTACGTTAACTGCGACGGCGAGCTCGGGACTAACAGTCAGCTACACATCCTCCACTTCGTCGGTGTGCACGATTACCACAAGCACCACGGCAACCATGAATGCCGCCGGAACCTGCACCATCAAAGCGACGCAGGCTGGCAACGGTGGCTACAAGGCCGCCCCGGCGGTCTCGCAGAGCTTCACGGTTAATAAAGATGCTCAGACCATCACCTGGGCGAATCCTGGCCCACAGACTTACGGGACTCCGCTCACGTTAAGCGCCACGGCGAGTTCGGGACTCCCGGTGAGCTTTAATGCCGCCCCTTCCACTTCGTCGGTGTGCACGGTTTCGGGAACCACGGCGACTTTCCTGACAGCCGGAACCTGCAGCATCTCGGCGACGCAGGCGGGCAATAGCGAATATGCCGCAGCCCCTACGGTCGGTCACACGTTCTATGTGAATCCTGCCGCTCAGACCATCACGTTTCCGAATCCTGGAACGCAGACGGTGGGAGCAGTCGTTACGTTAACTGCGACGGCGAGTTCGGGACTAACGGTCAGTTACACATCCTCCACTTCGTCGGTGTGCACGATTACCACAAGCACCACGGCAACCATGAATGCCACCGGAACCTGCACCATCAAAGCGACGCAGGCTGGCAACGGTGGGTACAAGGCCGCCCCGGCGGTCTCGCAGAGCTTTACGGTCAATAAAGGAGCTCAGACCATCACCTGGGCGAGTCCTGGCCCACAGACTTACGGGACTCCGCTCACGTTAAGCGCCACAGCGAGTTCCGGACTCCCGGTGAGCTTTGCTGCCGCTCCTTCCACTTCCTCGGTGTGCACGGTTTCGGGAACCACGGCGACTTTCTTGACAACCGGAACCTGCACCATCGCGGCAACGCAGGCGGGTAATAGCAACTATGCCGCAGCTCCTACGGTCGGTCACACGTTCTATGTGAATCCTGCCACTCAGACCATCACGTTTCCGAATCCTGGAACGCAGACGGTTGGAGCAGTCGTTACGTTAACTGCGACGGCGAGCTCGGGACTAACGGTTAGTTACACATCCTCCACTTCGTCGGTGTGCACGATTACCACAAGCACCACGGCAACCATGAAAGCCGCCGGAACCTGTACTATCGCGGCGGCTCAGGCGGGCAACGCTGACTACAGGGCCGCCCCGGCGGTCTCGCAGAGCTTCACGGTGACAGCGCCGATCTAACCACCAACCCTGAAGTTTGTGGCCCGGGGCAACCTGGGCCACAAACCACGGCGAATTCCTTGCATAGGACTGGCCTTCTGGGCCGGGAAATGCGAAGCAAGCGCGGATGGCGCGAAGTTTGAGAATCTGGCAGCGAGGGGCAATGCTTACAGATTCCAGACTCGCGCCTTTGCGTTGTCCATCCTCGGGGAAAGCAACCGGTTCCTACGCAGCCTTGGACGGGAGGCGGGGGACGGATGCAATTGGTGTCGTGGACACAATCCTGGCGACGGCGGGACGCCACCGGGGAGAATGTGCCTGCTCTCAGGATGCCGCGGTTGCCAGTCCGATCGCGCATGAATCATGAGCGAAGCGAAACTCGCCCCGGCGGACAGCCTGCTTTACGTTTCTTGCCTGCGCTTTATACACTACTTAGAACGTTTATGACGGGGAGTGGTTGTGATCGCTCCATCCGCAGGCGGCGCGGGCCAAGGTTCGTTGACCTACCTTGGGCTCTCCACGGCAACAAAGTGCACACCCAACTGATCGAACAAGAAGCTGAGAACATCGGCGATTTCTTCTATCTCCTCATCCAGAGCAGTGCCGATTCCGTGTCCTGCATTGGAAGATGTGCGCAGGAGGATGGGACGGTTGGAACTGTTTGCTTCCTGCAGCCGCGCTGTCATTTTTCGCGATTGCATGGGGTTGACGCGATGATCGTTTTCTCCGGTTGTAAACAGCACTGCCGGGTACGCAGTTCCATCCTTCACATGGTGATAGGGTGAGTAGGCATACAGCGCCAGGAACTGGCCGGGATCTTTTACGGTTCCGAACTCGGTGACGTTGAAGGCTCCATTGGGATCAAGTTCAACGCGCAGCATGTCGTAGATGCCGACTTCCGAGACCACGGCGCGGAACAGGTCCGGGCGCTGGGTCAAGGCAGCTCCCATGAGCAGGCCTCCATTGCTGCCGCCAAGGATGGCAAGATGCGCGGGTGAGGTGTACTTGTTCGCGACCAGGAATTGAGCGCAGGCGATAAAATCGTCAAACACATTCTGCTTACGGGTAAGGTTGCCGGCTTTGTGCCACTCTTCACCATACTCGCCTCCGCCGCGAAGGTTGGCCAACGCGTAAACTCCGCCCTGGTCCAGCCATGTACGCGCGAACGAACCGACAAAGAACGGTTTCTCGCTGACGCCATAGCCACCGTAGCCGTAGAGCAGAGCCGGATTGCTGCCGTCGAGCTTGAGTCCCTTGCGACGGATGATGTTGATGGGCACGCGCGTGCCGTCTTTTGACACGGCGAAGGCACGCAAGACTTCGGTGTCGTCGAACTTGATGGACGAGGTCCGGGACAGGGCCGTGCGAGTGGATTTGCCGCTGGCAGCATCGACCCGGTACCAGGCCTGCGGGACGAGATAAGTGGATACGGACAACAGCCCATCGCCCCCGCCAAGCGAAACAAGTTGACCGACGGCGGAGAGCGGCGGCAGAGACGGAGCGGGAAGAGCATGGCCCTCGGTGTCAAACAGGCGCAAGCGCGAAGGTCCGCCGAGAATATCGATCACGTAGAGATGGCCGGGGGTGGGTAGAAAGTTTTCAATGGAGGCGCGGGCACCCTCATCGGAATCAGAACCTGAACTTTGCGGAACGATGACCTTGGCTTGCGAAAGATCGGGATGGGCGAGAGGCAGGCGCAGAATCTGGCCGCGCGGCGCATTCTTGCGCGAAAGCAGATACAGGGCATCGTCAGCGCCGGCTTTGACGGAGACGATTCCATCCTCAAAGCGGGTGAGTTGAGTCCAGTGTCCGGATGAGTCCATGAGGTAGTGCGCGAACTGGCCGCCATCTCCATTGGCGACGGTGGCCACCAGCCAGCGGCCATCATCGCTGGTGCGGAGCTGGATTTCAGCGATGCGGGGAAACTGTTTGCCGATCACGTAGACGTCATTTTTGGGATCGCTGCCGAGCTTGTGAAAATATACCTGCTGATAAAAATTGATATCCTCAGGCGGGCGCTCGCCGGCTAGCGGATAACGCGTGTAATAGAAACCGGAACTGTCGGCATTCCAGGCGATACTGCCGCCGGCGGTAGCGAAGTTGACGCGTGGAATCAAGTCTGACAATTCCTTGCCGGTGGATACTTCGAAAATGTGACCGTTGCTGTCTTCCGAGCCGTTCTCGGAGAGAGCGGCGGCGACATACTTGCCATCCTGAGAGGCAGTGAAGAAATCGACCGCCGTGGAGGACCCTTTGCCTCCGGCGATGTTTGGATCGAAAATAACTTTCGTACTCGAAGGATCTCCCGTCGACCGCAGGACAACGATTTTAGGCTGTTGCTGCGGAGGAACGTACTCCATGGCGAACAGCAATCCCGCGCGGAACTGCAGATCGTAATAGGCTGTCGAGCTGGAGCTGATGAGTTCCCGGATTCGCGCCTTAATCGCTGGACGCGCGGGCAATGCATCGAGATACTCCCGGCTGCGAGCGTTCTCGGCGGCGCTCCACTGCCTGGTTGCGGGATCGTTCCACTGTTCCAGCCAGCGGTAGTTGTCGACGACCTTTACACCATGGTATTCATCGGTAACTGGGTGCTTGGGCGTAGCCGGAAGGGACGGCACCTGGGCTTGAGTGGCCACGGTCAGTAATAGGATTGCGATGACTGCACGAAGAGAGATTGCCATTGGAGTACCCTCCTTGCGGGTTTGCCTGGTACGCGTAGCGATGACCGCGAACCAGCTCTACGGTTACGCTTACACTGCGAAACGGATGCCGGATAAAAGAACCATAAACTTCGCAGAAATCTCTGCGTCCTTACCTGACTTGCGCTGACGGCTGTTCAGGAACTTCCGATGGCTACCCTTTGTCCGAGGAAATGCGGCTGTCTGCGCAACAGGTAAATGTCCAGTACGGCCTTTACTTTGGCCAACTGCTCGCGGCAGAGGGTTTTGAAACTATAGCGCATCTCTACTTCCGGGGCATCAAATCCGATGGCGTCAATGCCGTGATGGCTGGCAAGAAAGATGGCGCGCTGATTGTGGAATCTTTGCGAGATGACGGTGATCCTGTCCTGGCCGAGGATCTCTTTCGCCCGTGCTACGGAGTCCAGGGTGCGGAATCCGGCGTAGTCGAGATAAATGCGATCGGCCGGCACACCTTTGTCGAGTAGTGCGTTTTTCATGTCAGTCGGCTCGTCATAGCCTTGGACGTGATTGTCGCCACTGACGATGAGATATTCGACTTTCCGGTGCTGAAAAAGTTCGGCTGCGGCGTCGATCCGGTTCTTGAAAAACAGGCTCGGCGAGCCGCCGGAGAACTTGGGACATCCGAGAACCAGACCGACCCGGCGATGCGGAATAAGTCCTACCTCGGTGTAGGTCTTGTCTTTCGCCGCCCTGGAGATCAAGACCCTGCCGACAATCAAGGAAGCCGAAGCGACGATCAGTAGTACACAGAAGGTGAGCGAAAGTACTCGCTTCATAAGAGTTCCATTTTACCTGACGGCTTGCGGGCCAGAAGCCCGGGCAAGCGATTCATGCCGAGTCCGGCTCGCGCGGCGTGTTTTCCACCGTTCGATCGAGTGCAACGGATCGTTGGGGAGATGGCTGGGAATCTGGACGCGGTGATACCAGTCGATGGACCGGTTGAGAAAAGCGAGGGGAGAGTCGCCGGGATCGTCAGCCTTCATTTGGGCAAGGCACACGCATAACGTGGCGGCGAGAAGAATGGCGACGAGTGCAATGCCAGGATGGGTATGAGCTTCAAGGTAAGTTGGGAATGAGCAGTTGGGAGCCAGGAACGTGAGCTTTAGCCCGGTAGCACGAGAAGAATGAGCCGATCATGATTTTTCACAAACGAGTCAGGTACCGTGGATTATAGCCGATGTTCCTTCGCCTGAACTCTGGCTCCCCGGTATCGTCCTGCGACTTCTGCCACGGCTCCGGCAGGAAATATTCAGGCTTTTCAATCCACTCCGGAACTGGCAATTCGAAACAATGGCATAGATACTCGGTCATCCCCGCAAACCACGCCCGCATCTCGCAAGAGAACCATTTGCCGGGCTCCTTCTCAAAGAAATCTGCTGTCCTGAGGAAGTTGAACTCGTGAAGAAAATCGGCGATCACGAGTTCCCAATCGCCGCCCTGTTCCATTAACTGGGTGACCTCCTCATAATTCTTGGGACGGCCACTCTGTTCCAAGCCCTTATCGTCAGAAGGATGCGGCGTGGGTTCGTGGATCCTGCGCCACGCCAACTCGTCAAATCTAGTCATCGACATCACCCCTTGTGCGCCCATTACGATATCACAGCGCACGGTTCGTCTCGGCCAGAGGAGATCCCCAAGACGAGCCGCACCATCTTCTACAGCGTGTCTTCCCTAACTACTGCGGAGAGTTGGCCTTCTCTGCCGCATCAATGGACTTGTCCTGATGTTTGAGCGCCTTGGCATCGTCCTTCTGGGCTTTGGCGTTCTCCCGCGCTGACTTTTCGTCGTGCTTCTGCTCTTTCCGTTGGTCTTTCAACTCCCGTTTGGTCAGGGGAGCGTTGCTGTCAGAGGAGGCGGTGTTCTGCGCCATGGCAGCAGGGACGGTTGTGTCCTGTGTGGTTGCGGGGGAAACGACAGTGACGGGAACGCTGGATCCCTGTGTCGTAGAAGTTGTGGTTGTGGTCTGAGAGGTGGGGAGCGGTGCATTCTGTGTCGCTGTGGTGTTGGCTGGCGAGGTGCTCTGTGCCATAACGGGCAGGGACAGTGCGAGGACGAGCGATCCCAGAACAGCAACAAACTGTTTTTTCGATCTCATTCGACTCTCCTTTGATACGCCAGTCAGAGAGTATGGTACGAGCAAATCACAACTTAATCTGCCTACTGTAGCTCACTGGCACGGTTCTGAGGCGGAGCATCTCGACGCCAAAAGCGGCTGAAAAGGTCAACAAAGGCCGGAGCGGTGCGCCCAAGTGCGACCACAAAGAGCTGCGCGCGTGGGCACGGCCCAACAAGAATTCGAAGTTCATTCCCGAACCGCAGCCGGAACCAAGTCCATGAATTGCTTCGTCTCACAATTGTTCCGCTTCCTTAACTTTCAGGAGCGGCCTATCGTCAGGCAGCCTGAAAAGGTGTTCCAGCCATTCCTGTCTTGGCAGACTAGGCCATGGATGATTGAGACTCTTCTCGTTAGCCGCCGGCTTCTCCACCCTCCAGTCGGCGATCTGGAGCAGCCTTCCGTCAGGCAACCTGAAAAGACATTCCAGCCACTCTACTTCGGCAACGATTTGTTTGGCGTTCATACGGTCCGCTCATTTCTTTACAGCCTCCATGTTAGAACCGGCCAACACAGAAGTCTGATCAAAGTTGACCAAGGAGTAACCTAAGCTGCTCTCCGGAAGGTCTAGATGCCTGCTTGCATTCGTTGGCCTTAGTCTTACTGGAGGCTTCGGTGAAGCAGGAATAAGGGCGTGGTCTATGCCGCCGTTTATTAGTCTTAGTACTTGCGAGGCACATCGTCCTCGGGCACTTCTCGCGTCTCAACTTTGTGAACACCAGGATCTGCGGCGTCTTCCAGGCCGCTCACTTGCGCCGCGCCTTGCTTAGCGGACGCAGAGGATGGACGAGACGCATTCGTGCACGTTGCCGGTGGGTTGCGCACTGTTGCTGGGCGAGCGGCGCTCTTCCCGGTCCGTGGCGTTGTCCAGCTCGATGTTGGGAGGAGGGATGGATGCGTCTCTGCAGCCTTGCAGGGTGCGCCTGCCGGCTTTGCAGCTACCACGCCGTGACCGCTATGCTCATCAGGCTTCGCCGTCGCGGCAGACCCGGTATGTGCACTTGTTGATGGTGAAGACACGGCTCTGCTGGTGGTGGCACCGAAAGAACAACGGAATAACCCAACCCAAGAATGTCCCAGGTCCTACGCCCGATGACGGCGTTCGATTTGTCCGAAGGTATCCAACCACTCCAAAAGAGAACGGATACTGGCCCGCGCAAGGGCGATCGCGCAGTCAGCAGCTCCGTAATAGATATTGATCGTGTCGCCGTCGGCGTTCATGGTGTTGCCACAGGGGAACACGACATCATGGACGTCGCCTTGGCGCTCATAGTCGGCTTCCGGGCCAAAGATCCACTGAGCCCCCCGGAGTAAGCACTTTTCTGGGTGTTCAAGATCAAACAGCGCCAGGCCCAGCCGGTAAAGGCATCCCGAAGGGGTCTGCCGCACTCCGTGGTAGAGCACCAGCCACCCGCGGGGGGTTTGAATCGGCGGCGAAGATAGCCCGATCTTGTTGGCATCCCACCACGCCCCGCGCCGCGCCTCGAGCATCACCTTATGGCTGCCCCAATGCCGCAGGTCCGGCGAATAGGAGATCCAGATATGAGCGCCGAGCGTTGTCATGGGCCGATGGATGAGCGCCCAGCGTCCGTCAATCTTGTTGGGGAGAAGCGCCGCGTCCTTATCGTCGGGAGACATGATGATTCCATATCTTTCGAAGGTACGGAAATCCTTTGTAAGAGCAAGCGAGACGCCCGGACCGCCGCGTGTATAGGAGGTGTAGACCACCGCGTACTGCTGAATTTCCGGCGCCCAGGTGATGCGCGGATCTTCGATGCCCCAGAGCTCTTCCGGGTAATGCTCCGGGTCAGCCATGAGCGTTGGCGCAGGGTCGATCTGCCAACCGTCCACTCCGTTTGCCGAGCGCGCCGCACAGAGATGCGAAAGTCCCCTTCGGTCCTCCACGCGGCAGAGCAACAGCGTTGTTCCATCTTCAAGTAGCGTTGCGCCAGCGTTGAAGACGCTGTTGATCGGGTACGGCCAATCCCTGCTGGTCAGGATCGGATTCGCGGCATGGCGGTTCAGCAGGGGCTCGTCGTGAATCACTACGCTCATGAAATCTCCAATGGAGTGCGGGAATTGAGAGAAGGCCGTGCAATGACGATATCTTTGTGATGGACAAAAGGCAAATCCGCATCTTCCAGCAGGCGCATTTCCAGCAGCGCCATCAGGAAGGAGAGAGTGGACTCCGCTCCCTGGTTTTCGTTGGCCCGGTCGGGATGCAGACCATCGCGGCATCCACCGGTGCTGGAGTCGTAGAGCGCGATCTGAAGATCGTTGTCGCCAAGGAACCAGTTGAAGGCGGACCAGGCGTCTTTCAGCCAACGGTCGTCGGCAGTTGCCCGGAAGGCTTGCAGACATGCTGATACGGTTGCCCCTGCCTCTACCGGTTGCTGGTCGAAACGAGCTTTCTCGCCGCCTTTACGGTGAAAACCCCGCGATCCAATCGGAACGAAGTGTCCCTTCGTCTCGCAACGCTGCATCGTCACCAGCCAATCCAGAGACTCAAGGCCGGCCGCGAGCATTGCCTTATCCGCGTTGCGCTCAGCGCAAGCGATCAGAGCCTGCGGCAATCGGGCGTTCGAGTAGGCGAGAACATCTTCGAACCAGTGCCATTCCGGAGTGTGATTGGAAGCGTAAATGTCGAGCAGCCGGTGGGACAGTTCGTCCATTGTCTGCAAGGCCGCTCTGTCGCCGGGGAATCCGCTGAGATACTCTTGCAGTCCCAGGGCCGAGAATGCCATGGCGCGAGGACTCCTGAACTTGAAAATCGCCGGAAGTGCTGATTCGAAGAGCCGTCCGGCTGCGCCCCGCAAATCCGCGGACTTGGAGCGCCCCAGCACGGTTCCCAAGCTCCACAACGTGCGCCCATGGCTGTCTTCCGATCCCTCGCTCTCAAGCCACTGACGCTCGTAGCTGAGAAAGTTTCTAAAACGGCCAGTCGCCGGATTGAACGCGTGCCAGAGAAAAGCCAGGTAGCGCGATGCCAGGTTGGCCGATTCAGACAGCGCCGTCATTCCAAGCTGTTCCATCAACACGGCCACGATCAATGCGCGGGCATTGTCGTCGGCGGCGTAGCCCTCGCCATAGTTTGGAACCGAAAAAATGGCATGCTGCAACAGGCCGGTGTGGTCGGTCATCCGGTATAAGTGGTCCAGATTTATGGTCGGCAAGCGGTCCAGCGTTCGTTCGGCGTTCAAGTCCGAGAACGCGATTCGCGGCGACCGCATGCGGTCGGAGCGCGCACGGACGAACGTATGCATGTAAGCTTCGGCGGCCTTCTTCCACACCGTATCGCGGGCGTAAAGGTACGCACGTTTGCGCATGGCATGGCGAGCCGCTTCGTTATCGAGCAACTCGATTGCTGCCTTCGCAATCGCACCGGAATCTTCGAACGGCACCAGCACCCCGCGACCCTCAGCCAATAGCTCGGCAGCGTGCCAGTACGGGGTCGAGATGATAGCTTTGCCTGCTCCCAGCGCATAGGCCAGCGTACCCGACACCGCCTGCGCCTCGTAGCGATAGGGTGTGATGTAGATGTCAGCCGATCCGACGAATTGAGCCATTTCTTCCGGGCTGACGAAGCGGTTGTGAAAGATCACATTGCGCTCGACACCAAGCTTTCTCGCCAGGGCCTGCAATTGCAGCCGGTACTGGTCGCCTTCACGGCGCCTGATGTGCGGATGGGTCGCACCGACGATTACGTACACCGCTTCCGGATGCTGGGCAACGATGCTGGGCAGCGCTTCGATTACGCGCTCAATGCCTTTATTTGGCGACAGCAGTCCGAACGTGAGCAGTACCGCCTTGCCTTCCGTGCCCGAGGAATCCTTGTAGTAATTCGGATCCCCAAAGGGCAGGTCAGGGACGCCATGCGGAATAAGATCGATCTTTTCTGCTGGAACGCCGAATACTTCCTGCAACAGCCGCGAGGAGTGCTCGCTCATGACGATGAGGCGGTCGGAGAGCGCGGCGATCTCGTCCATCACGATTCGCTGGCTGGCGTCGGGCTGGCGAAGAACCGTGTGCAGAGTCGTCACCACGGGCATCTTCAGGCGGCGCAGCAAGCGCAAGATGTGGCTGCCAGCCGGGCCTCCGAAGATACCGTATTCATGCTGCAGGCAAGCCAAGTCGACGTTGCTGAAGTTGAGGAAGTCGGCAGCGTCTTCATAGGAAGACGGATCGCCCTCCGTCAGTTCGAATCTTACGCGCGGCGGATAGTTGTAATGGGAACCGGGATCATTGACCGGGACGGCCATCAACTGTAGCGTTTCGTATTCTGCACCGATGGCGTCGCACAGATCCGTCGTGAAAGTTGCAATTCCACACTGTCGCGGGAGGTAGTTTCCGATCACCGCGACCCGGCTTGGGCGCGATGCGGTGGATCTCAAGCGCAACGACGCCGCGAGTTTTCCTTCGAGCATCAGCGTCCGTACTTTGAGTCGAGATAGTGGCCCGCCCAGCGATGCATTCTCTTGTGGCGGCATCAATTTCTCCTTGCGTTTACTGCTGTGCCGCTCAACGCCGTCCGGATACAAGGTTAAAGATCAGGACGACCAGCGCTACAACCAGCAGGATATGGATCAGCGCTCCGCCAATGTGAAGGCTGAAACCGAGAAGCCACATGATGAGAATGATTATGAATATTGTCCAGAGCATTTCCAATCCTTTCTAAGTGGCAGTACACCCGGGAACCAATTCGTTCCCGGGCGCACGACCTTCTATTTCCAGTTTTCCCAGCCAGCTAGATTGCAGCGATGGCTTGCGCTTTTGCGTTTCTCACTGCGTTCAGGAAGCGATCGGACGCTTCCGTGGCCGCCACTTTGCCGGTTAATACATCCCGGGTCGATACATGACGGCCGTAGATTGCGTCCATCGAATCGTCGTCACGGCGAATCGAAGCGCCATCCAGGGTGAGTCCGGCAAATGCGCCCTTGGCGCGGGAGTAGGTCAGAATTTCTGTATCCAGCTTCCAATCGGTGTCGGCTGATGCATGACGGCCCACCGGTCCCGCTGCCGCAGAGGCATCGGCTCCCAGTTCGAACTTGCTCTCCATCAAACGCTGCATGCCTTTGTCATTCTGGATAATCATGACCAGGTCGATACCTTCGATCCCGATCTGCAATCCCCAGCTGCCGCCAGTAATCGCAAAGAATGACGGTGCGCTCCAACCTTCTGGGGTACGGCACGTTGCCACGCCCCGGCCGTTCTCCGCACCAAAGATGAAGCCGCCCTTGAGCAAGTGTGGAACCACTGCGATGCATTTTGCGTGGTCCAGTACATCTTCTGGAATGCCTTTATCTGGGGCGCCCATGATTTCGTGCAACACTTTCGCTGCATTATCCAGACGGTCGGTGGACTTCTCGAGGTGCGACTGTGCCCAGCCAAGGCTGGTCAGACTGACTAACGCAACGAACAACATGATCTTCTTCAAGGTGAGGCCTCTGTTTTTCTACCCCTGCACGGCATCTCTGCATTCATCGCATTGGCAGCGTGGTGAGGTACTTTTCACTCTAGCGGCCTCCGGTGGGAGCCGTCTGAGCTATAGTGCTCAGGTGAGAAACGTATGTTTGAAGGTTGGAAATAGCTTCGGAGAGCGTGAGATGATTCCTTGCCGTGGGGCAGTTCGCAAGGTATTCAGGTGGAATGGCGTTGCTTGCTCAACCTGGCAGCGCCGCAGTGCATCTGGCCTCGCTTCCAGCGCCATCCCTGCATTTCTTTCGCGATTACTCTGTCTACGGCATCCTGCGAGTCGTGAACGATCGGCGGAATGTGTCAGCTTTCAGCGCAAGTTCGTACTGTAAGGATGCTGTCCTCCGGTATCTCGTTACTCGCCAGTCCGCCCGCGATGGCGCCGGCGCCAGCCACCGCCAGGGGAACGCGAGTCACTCAGACAACGAACATTGCCACGGCAGCGGCGAACATTGCCACGGTGGTGATGGCCACAACGATCCGTCCCAGGCGCGAGGTCGGCTGGCCCTGCATGAGCTTTTTATCGGAAGCGATGATGAGGATGGCCACGAGCAGGAAGGGCGCCAACAATCCGTTGATGATGGCGGTCCAGTAAAGTGCCTTGACCGGATTGATTCCGGCGAAGTCCAGACTGACGCCTATAGCGGTTGAAATCAGAATCAGGGCGTAGAACGCGCGTGCCTGCTTCATCTCCTTGTCCAGGCCTTGACGCCATCCAAGGGTCTCCGCGAATGCGTACGAGGTCGATCCCGCCAGTGTGGGAATGCAAAGAACCCCGACACCCACAATTCCGAGGGTAAACAACGTGGCTGCGAAATTGCCTGCCAGCGGGCGAAGTGCCTCCGCCGCCTGGCGACAGGTTTCAATGTGGGTGATGCCATGGCGGTTGAGAGTGATGGCGGTGGTGAGAATGATGAAGAACATCACCATGTTGGAGAAAAATGCTCCGACACCAACATCGATATTTCGTAGTTCGAGTTCTTCGGGTGTAGCTCCCCGGCGTTGTGCCAGCGTGTTCTGGCCAGCTGCCTTCTCTTCTTCCACTTCCTCACTCGCCTGCCAGAAGAAGAGATAGGGGCTGATGGTAGTGCCGAGAATTGCCACGAGCATGGACCATTCATCGCGGGTCCGGGGCAGGGAAGGTATCACCGTATCGCGCAGCACCTGGCTCCAATCAGCACCGACCACAAACGCCGTGACCGGGTAGGCGAAGAGCACCAGCACCAGCCATTTGAGCACGTTGGCGATCTGTTGGTAACGGAGGCGCACCGTTGCCCAGGAGATCAGGACTGCGAAGCCCACCACAAACAGATGTGAATTGACACCCGACAGCATCTGGGCTGCGTCCGCCATGCCGGCGAGGTCGGCGGCGATGTTGATGGTGTTGGCCACAAGCAGGGCTGCGATGAAGACGCGCACCAGCCAGAGGGGAAAACGGTGCGTAAGATTTCCCGCCAGGCCCTTCCCTGTGACCTTGCCAATGCGCGCGCACATCATCTGCACGGCAGCCATCAGGGGCCACGTCAGCAATGCAGTCCAGAGGAGCCTGGTGCCAAGCTGCGCTCCCGCGACAGAGTAGGTGGCAATACCGGAGGGGTCATCGCCGGCGGCCCCGGTGATCACACCGGGGCCGATCGCCTTCAGCAGCCTTCGCGTCCAACGAGATGGGGAATTCGTCTGCAAGAGAGTCGGCGCTTGCGCTTCCCCAAGGCATTCATTATGAAGTCCGCTCACAAGAGGAGCGGAGTTGAGTAGCGGAACTTACTCGGGCATCTCGTTGTCTGCATTCTCTTCCGGCACTTCTGTTTTTTCCCAGCTGGAGTCCGGGTTGTATGCCTTTATGAACTTGTCGGCAACATCTGTCTTCGGACCAAGATCTTTCTGCATGACCACGCCATCTTCACTGACGATGAACGTCATCACGCCGGACGAACCGTACTCGGCAGGATAGGCCAGGAAGGCAAAGCCGGCGGTCATTTTGCCGTTCACGATGTAGTCCTTTGCGCCGCCGGGTGCGTTCTTGCCCTGGCGGGTGATGAGCTCGAAGTAGTAACCGCGGAAGGGGATTGCTTCTCCGGTCTGGGGGGCGTCGTGGCCCTTCGCCGCCGCCGATGCAAGCAGCGGACCGATGGGGCTCCGGGGCTCAAGACCAGTAGAGTTCCAGTAGAGGCCGTTGTGTTGCCCCTCATCGCTGAACACCTGGCGGGCGTATTCGCCGTTGTGAGTAGAGCGGTATTCCTTTTGGGCTAACGCGAGCTCCTGGCAAACCCGCATTGCGGACATTTCATTCCGGCCGATGCGCCGGAAGAGGATCTCCTGTTTGCCGGCTTCTGAGTCGAAATACCACAGCTTGCCGATGTTCACCAGGGGGATGGGCGTCGGCCAATTCTCGGCGCCGATGTAGAGAACGGTAATCTTCGCCGATTCCCTTACCAGGCGATGCATCTGTTCGTACTTCTGCACGAAGTTGGCCCGGCTGGCTGTGTCCTCGACCTCGTCGCCCGAGGAGACAATCCGCCTCGCGTCAGGACCGAGAATCTCGATCATTGCTTTTTCATCGTTATCCTTTGTTGCCGCCACCAGGGCTCGGCTCGCCTCTTCCGGCGAGGAGAAGGTCTTCTGGCCATGTTGCTGCGCCACGGAGCGGACGGGGAGGAACGCCACTAGTAGAATCAACAGCACGGCGAGTGCGGGAAAATTGGTCCAGCGGGATGGATTGAGGTTGAGCTTTGTCGGCCACATACGGTATCTCTCCATTTCAAAATTTGGGTGGCGGTTTGAAACTTAGACGATGCAGCAATTACCGGTGGCCGCCACCGCCGTGTGCACCACCACCGCCACCGCCGTGTGCGGATGCGCCAACACTGGCGCTGCCGCGTGAAGAAAAGCTCTTGGCCTGCGCGCCATGCCCATAATCGCTGAACGCACCGGAGCGGGTTCCGCTTTGACCGCGGGGTGCAGCGTATCCACGCGCAACTTTTGAGTTCCCATTAAAAGGCCTGGCGGATGCATTGCCGCGGTTGCCAGCGCCCGCACGAGCGCCTCGGTCATAGCTGCCGCGGTTATAGAACGTGTTGCTCCGTGAATAGTAGCGGCCATGGTTAAACATTGCGTAGTGGTTGTGCCAGTCGAATCCCCAATTTCCCCAGCCCCATCCAAAGCCTCCGAAGAAGCCGATTCCGAAGCCAGGGCCGAACGAGAGGTATGGGCCGCCAAACCAGATTCCGGGATACTGGTACCATCCCGGCCACGGCATGATCGGGCCACCGTAAACCATCCATGGGTCGTAGGCAGGCACGTAGACAACCTGAGCATCGGCAGGTTGAATAACAATGGATGAGTCCTGGTCCGTTACGCTCTGCTGTGCCGTGGACTTCAGGTTGCCGGCGCCCTGTGCACGCTGACGCATGGTCTGCACGGCATCCATCACATCCTGCTGCTGATTGAAGTAAGCATCGCCCAGCGACGAGGTCCAGGAAAGGTTCTTGTCCATATTTCCCAGCACTGCCGGGAATGCTGTGAGGGCCTTCACGCTTGGGTCCCATGCCTGCTGATTCACGGCCTGGCCCAGAGCGTCCCCTGTTAGACCGGAATTGGCTTGCACCCACCGGTCCGCTTGGACGACCTGCTCGGGAAATGTAGACGCTGCCAGAATCTGCGCCACAAGAGCATCCGGATACAGCGCAATGGGAGCCACTAATTGCTGCAACTGCTCGGGAGCCAGCTGGGCAGCCGGTGCCTGCGCTGGAGGCTGCTCGGCTGGCTGTGCCATGAGCGACATCGCTGCAAAGAAGAGGGCCAAAAGCGGCGCAAATATACGCATGCCCAGCCGAGGCCGTGTGAACCCTGTGAAATATCCAGTCGTGTTCATGTTCATGCATCTCCCTGTGAAGTCATCGCGTGACGTTGCCGCGCGCAATACAGATCACAAGGTAAGTGTTGAGGGGAGGCTGGTCTGTTCACAATTGACCACATTGCCCGAAAACTACCTGCCGGCTTGCAAATTCGGTTGCACCGCGCAGGCCGCGCTTATTACCGAATCCAAGCTATAGTGAACAGCTTCCGCCTTTCAGCTCCGCCGGAGTCGTGAAGTGCCAGATTTTTTGGGGCATGGCTTGCTTCCGTACCACGGAGGATCCCAGCCCTCCGTCAGCTCATGCGGGCATGCACTACAAACCGCTTCGGGGCCGGGCCGACCAGGTAAAACGGATAACAGGTCACCAGCGTCAGCGTAGAAGTATCCCCCGACGACTGAAGCACCGAGGTGTCGTCCGCGCTGACGACCTTCACCCAGTCCACCTCGTAATGCAGCAGGCCCATTGCAGTCTGGATCTGGATTTCATCATGCTTGTGAATGTCTTTCAGGCTCCGGAAGAATGTATCGCGATGCCCGGCAACTCCGCTGTTGCCTGGTTCTCCGGGCAGCGGCGTACTTTCAATGTGTCCCGCTCCCACTCGCAGGACTCGTGAGCTTGTGCCCTGCAGAACAGCCACTGAGAGGCGCAGACGGGGAATGTCGAGACGCCCAATGACGTCTCCCCTGTGTATCGCTGGCCTGCGTTCAGTTGGCTCGTCGCTCTTTGTGGCCTGAATCTCGGAGATCAATGCATCGTTCGCAGATGCCTGATAGAGCCTTGCCTGGATCAGGGTGAAGACTACATAGGTCGCCGCGACGACGCCCACGAGAAACAGGAGGTCGCGAATGCGCCGGACCGTCCGATGCTTGGCTGAGATGCTAGGCGAAAGCTTATTAGTGACGGTCACGTCCACCACCGTCTGCCATTGGAGGCGTAGAGGAGGAGAAGTAACCGCTGCGAGTGCGGACAGACAAGCGTCCGCGGCCCGCCGCCCCGGCGCGCACCTCAACCGTCCGATAGGTTCCAGCATCGCTTGGGTTCGTGGGGACGTATGCAAGCGTGTACTGAGTGCGGATGTCGCGGGCAATGCGCTCGCATATGGGAACGACCTCTTTCACTGCATCCGGCAGAAAAGTCTCTCCGCCCGTCTCTTCCGCAAAGCGCTTGAGCACAGCTGGATTCCGATCTTCATCCTGGGCATCAAAGAGACCGACGGCGTAGATGATCGCATTGGAGCGCCGGGCCTCGGCGAGAACCGACTGCAGATTGTGCTGGCTGGCGTTGTCCCCGCCATCGCTGATAATGATCAACACCTTCTTGTCGCGCTCACCCTTGGAGAGATGCGCGAGGGCAAGGTCCACGGCGTCGTACAGTGCAGTTTGCCCGTTGGCTCCAACTCTGGCCAGAGCCGCTTCCAACTGCCCCACGTTGTCGGTGAAAGGAGTGTTGCCCGGAAGAGCAAACGATACCTTCTCGTTGAAGTTGACCACGAACATCTGATCGCGGGGATTGCTGGAGCGGGCAAAGGCCAAGGCGGCAGCGATCACGTCGGAGCGCTTCGTCCTCATGCTTCCGCTGTTGTCAATCACCAGTCCTACCGTGACCGGGACGTCATCATTGCTGAACTGCTTGACCTGTTGTTGCACGCCTTGCTCAAAGATCTGGAAGTTTTCCTTACCGAGTCCGGAGATGGGCAGGCCCTTGCGATCGAGCACGCTGACGTGCAGGACAACCAGATTCACCTGAACACTAATAACGAATGGGCTGCCGTGTTGATTTTGCAACGGCACGGACTCTTGCGCGAACAAGAAGCCAGATGCGGCAAGGAAACATAGAAGTATTCGCAGGTTGCGATGCATCATAGAAGCGCCCGCCACGCCCAGTGCTTTCCAAACCTCTCGCGCCGCGGGTGGCGGTGCGAGAGGTGGCGAAGACAGAAGCTCGGCCATAGAACGACTCTCCATAAGAGCTACACGAAAGCGCGATTAGACCGGACGGAAACGCAGCAGTGGGCCGTTCTTAACAACTCCCAATCGCTGACTAAGTCCGTCCAGTTTTCCATCAACTTTTCAATGTGGCTCGTGTGGACAGAGTCACTTACTTATTTGAGGCAAGTACGCGCCTCGAGCCGAACCAAAGAACGAAGCTTCCAGCAAATCCAAGAAACGCGACCAAGGCGATGAGAGGCAGCGAGCTAGCGGTCTTCGGCAGCGAGGCAGACGCCGTCATGACCGGTGCGGCATCGGTTTCGGCCGGAGGTGCTTCCACAACCTGCGCCAGTTCAACCGGCTCTCCCGTGGGAGCAACAGCCAGGACAGGGGCGGTTTTCAAGGCCTCGATCGGAGCTGATTCTAACTCGAGCGAAGTCGCCAACACCGGATGGTTATTGACTGCTGCCAACTGGACAGCTCTCGGCTTGGCGTACACGAACTCCTCACCCCACTCACGGCCCGGGTAGAACCATGCGCGCAGCGCTTCGGGTTCACCCGCGGGGCGCTCGCGGAAGGTGATCACTGTCTTGTCCGTCGCCTTCAGA
>Ga0326727_10013381_pt1 | contig 18292 bp, 23 predicted proteins | sample MB2enrmetagenome_FD_207643 | JGI IMG/M metagenome (GOLD analysis project Ga0326727, IMG submission 207643) | Lab enriched peat soil microbial communities from McLean, Ithaca, NY, United States - MB29MY | ecosystem: Environmental > Terrestrial > Soil > Wetlands > Peat | place: USA: New York...
GCCAAAAACACTCCGCCGGCGGCGCGCACAATCTCTAGCGCCGAGGACGGAGCCAGCGCGAAGCTGCCCAGCGGCGCCGCGTGGAAGCTGCGCACCATGGAGGCCAGCATGATCCGGTCGAGGCCGGCGGTAATGATCACCAGCGAGCCCATCAACTGAAACAGGTCGCCCAGGAGCGGTGTTTGAATAGCCGAGTTGGGGTCCAGCAAATTGACCAACGAAAAGCTGAACTGCAGGCCCACAACCTGGCCGGCAAAGATCAGCATCTCGTTCAGCAGCGTGAGGGTTAGTCCGTAGACCAGCCCCACGGCCAGCTCTCCCAAAAGAGAGGAGAAACCGAGCGAAAGCCGCGCATTGGGCAACGTGGCCACCAGCGGCGCCAGCAGGAAAGCCACCGCGCCCACGAAGACTGCCTTGGCGCGCATGGGCAACGCCGTCGACGAAAAGAACGGAGCAAAGGCCACCATCCCGCTCACCCGCACCAGGGTCAGCGTCATGGCGCTCAAAAAGCTCGTCCAATCCGGCATCGTTTCTCTCTTCCCTCACCGCCAGGTCGTCCCTGATCCCTAGTCCCTAATCCCTAGTCCCTAGTCCCTAATCCCTAGTCCCTAGTCCCTAGTCCCTGCCCTTTCACCCCAGGTATCGATGAAAATCCACCAGCAGCAATCGCGTATAGGCCGCCAGCCGGCCCAAAAACCAGGGCATCCCCACCAGCAGAATCATGGCGATAGCTCCCAGGCGCGGAACAGAGGTCAGCGACTGCTCCTGCAAACTGGTCAGGGTCTGGAAGAGGCTCAGCACGAAGCTCAGCACAATCGTGGCCACGAGCAGCGGCGCGGCCAGAATCAGCGCTTCCTTCATCAGTTGGCGCAGCAGCTCACTCACCATGTCGGGCGTCATCGGCAATCCTCCTACGAAACCTCTGAATCGATCGATGTCTTGAAAGGGCACGACTTTAGTCGTGCCGCAAAAGCAACCAAAAGAACGCGGGCTTTAGCCCCTGAGGGAATGCCCCACCACAAGCTGATATACAAGAGAATTTCCCTTTCAAAAGCTCTTCAACAGCGAGTTGGCCAGCAGGTTCCAGCCGTCCACCATCACAAACAGCAGAATCTTCAGCGGCGTCGAGACCACCACCGGCGGAAGTTGGAACATTCCAATCGAGGTGGTAACCGCCGCCGTCACCATGTCGATCAAAAGAAACGGAAGAAACAACACCGCGCCAATGGCGAATCCAGCCTTCAGCTCGGAAAGTATGTAGGCCGGCATCACCACCCGCATGGGCAGATCGTCGGGCTTCGCGGGCCGCGCAACCTGCCCGGCGGCGGTAAACAGGGCCAGGTCCTTCTCCCGCGCGTACTTGAGCAAAAAGTGCTTCACCGGCTGGGCGCCGCGGTCGATGGCCTCCCAACCCGTCACCTGCCCCTGGCGATAAGGCTCAACCGCCTGCTGGTCTACCTGATTGAGCACCGGCGTCATCAGAAACCAGGTCATCATCAGGGCCAGGCCCATCAGCGTGGGATTGGAAGGAGCCGTCTGCGTGCCCAGCGCCTGGCGCAAAAAGTGGAAGACCACCAGCAGCCGCACCATCGGCGTCACGCACATCAGAATTGCGGGCAGCAAGGTAATCAGCGTCAGGACCAGAAGAATCGTCCACGGCGTTGAATCTGAAGGGTGCAGCTTTGCATTCAGGTCAGGCAACAAGGGCACGGAGGCCGGCGCAGCCAGTAGGAAGGCAGCTACCATGAGATCCTCGCAGCCGGCCCAGTCTGCCGATTCGTCACGATGCGCTGCCTGCTCACATCCTGCCGCGCGCCGATAGGCCGCGGCGATATCCGCTCATCGAGCGCATAGAAGGCCGGCGCGCCCTCCGGCGAAGTGGCCACCAGAAAACGCCGCCCCTCGGCCTCCACCAGGGCCAGCGACTGGCGCGGGGCCAGCGCAATCCGCTCCACCAGTTCCAGCCTCGATTGCCTGCGGCCACGGCCCTTGAGCCGTCCCAATAGCCACCCTGCCAGCCCGCCCACTGCTGTCGCGTTTTCGTTTGCTTTCATCACTCTCCGATTTGCATCCCCGCCCGCCTGCTTCATTCCCTGTTCCCTGTTCCCTGTCTCGTCACACCAGCCGGGTTACACGCACCGCCAAGTGCGCATCGACGACTTCAAACTCGCTCCAGGCAAGTTGAACGTCGCCCGAGGATAGCGGCATGTCCGTGCCTTGATCCCATTGCGTCTCAATTACATGGCCTGGCTCCAGTGCAAGCAGATGGCGCACGCGAAAATCACGCACCGGCACGGCCACTTCCAACTCCACCGGCAAACGTGCAACCGGCGCAGTGAGCTTGATCGTTACCACTTCCGGCAGGTGAGGCGAGACCATCAGCGCCTGTTCAGCGGCACTCACATCTCCTCCCGGCAGATCGGGCTCATGTTGCGGCGCGCTTGCCGGCGTCGGCATTGGGTGTACGGATGCCATTCGATGAGAAATCAAGCAGAAAGATGACCAGTAATAGGACAGTAGGATTGGGAAGGGTTAACAATGACGCTGGCCCGTTCGCCACAGAACAAACACGGAATTGCTTTCTTGTTTCTAATCTCGAATAGGCTGCAGGCAAATCATCACTCCCGGAGGGAGTGTGTGAGAATAGCCCAGGATAATGCGAAGCGTAATCCTGGGACAGCATCCCGATCGTGTATTGCGCGTCCCGTAGGGCCGCGATGAAGCTTTTCCGCTGCACTGAACCACATTCATGCGATTACCCCTTCCACCCAATTCATCTCTCCGCCAACATCGCTGCTACACTAATAACTGAACCGATCGCGCGGTTTCGCGGCCTTATCAAGCCCGTAATCCACGCGTAAGCGAGGCCATCCCATGCCGGAATCCAACGAAATCAACCGTGTTACCGCCGCCAGCCTGCGCCTCAAGGTCGGCCTGGCCGACATGCTCAAAGGCGGCGTCATCATGGACGTGATGAGCGTCGAGCAGGCGCGCATCGCCGAGGAGGCCGGCGCCGTCTCGGTCATGGCCCTGGAGCGCGTCCCCGCCATGATTCGCGCCGAGGGCGGCGTGGCGCGCATGGCCCGTCCCGCGCTCATCAAGCAGATCATTCAGGCCGTGTCGATTCCTGTGATGGCCAAGGCCCGCATCGGCCACACCGCAGAGGCGCAAATCCTCCAGGAGCTGGGCGTCGACTTCATCGATGAGAGCGAGGTTCTCACCCCCGCCGACGAGGCCCATCACATCGACAAGCACGCCTTCACTACGCCCTTCGTCTGCGGCGCGCGCAATCTGGGCGAGGCCTTGCGCCGCATCGCCGAGGGAGCGGCCATGATCCGCACCAAGGGCGAAGCCGGCACCGGCGACGTCGTCCACGCCGTCCAGCACATGCGCCAGATCATCCGCGAGATGCGCGCCCTCACCGTGCTTTCGGAACAGGAACTCTACGCCGCCGCCAAAGACCATCAAGCTCCGTATGAATTAGTCCGCATGGTCGCCCAATCCGGCCGGCTGCCCGTGCCGAATTTCTCCGCCGGCGGCATAGCCACCCCCGCCGACGCCGCTCTCATGATGCAGCTCGGAGCAGAAGCCATCTTCGTCGGCAGCGGCATCTTCATGAAGGAGCGCGCCACGCCCTTGGAAGTCGAGAACTGGACCGAGAGTGAGGGCGAGGTTGGCCTCTGCTCCAAAAACGAGGTCGGCACGCCGCGCAATCCCGAGGAGCGCGCCGAGGCCGTCTCCCGCGCCAAGGCCATCGTCGTCGCCACCACCCACTACAACGACCCCAAAATCCTCGCCGAGGTCGCCGCCCAGGTCACCGGAACCATGACGGGCCTGGCCGCCGCCGCCATCGAAGAGAAGGACCAACTCCAAACCCGCGGCTGGTGAGCTTGCCGCTCGGGCGGACGCTCGCTATTCGCTCGCAAGAGCTTTGTGATTTCCCATCCTTGCGCTAGAAATAAGCGTAAGGATGCGGCACCCTCATCTATCGACATGAGGTGTGTTAGAAGCTCCAAAGCTCCTCAAAATAGCGGATGCGTCGGCGGCGTTTCCAATTTCTTTACTGCCAGGAGTAAGGAAAATGAAATCCGGGGTCGGCGAACAGATAAAGCGTTCTGCATATGAAATGGTGAGTGAATTGACAAGCGATACCATATAACGATCCGCTCGAAGAGACGTGGGCCGATTCTGAAAACGATGAATCATAACTGCCACGTTATATGCGAGGGGCATATAGATGGTACGCGTAAATGGTTCCAGCTTTGGCCACGCCATGTTTCTTTGGCGTTCAAATAGGTCATCCGGAACTGCGCACTCATAATGCAAGGCAACGGGATAATCAGAACATACAAACCAATCGGGACCCTCTGAGTAGAGAAGCGAGTAATACATTCCGTCCAGTTGATCGGCGATAGCGTGTGCCAGCCGTAAAATGCCGATAGAGACTTCCGTCTTATCAACTACAGGATAGATATCGCCGCTTCGAAGACCCTCCAGCAATTTCGATAAGGAATCCGATGTTACTTCGATACCGTGTCTCATTGCGACGTTTATGAAAGTGTTTAGAGCCTGCTGTGACGTAGAGATGTCTGTTGCATCTGCACGGCGGGTGTCGAGGACTAGGTTCTTGTATTTCTCCCTCGCTTGCGGGACACGCGCTGCCTGCAACGCCACAAAGGATGACAGCGTTTCCCTTTCTTCTACTGTTTGTAGTGATCGCATCGGGTTCGCCGAGAGATTCCGAAACAACGCGCACGCCGACCCTTCAAACCGCGCGAAAAAGCTCTCGATATAGTCAGGAGGAAAGCCAGGAACGTCGATGTCGTGATAATGCTTTTCAAAGCCGACGCTCTCTGGCGTAGCCTCCCACTTTCGATCTTCACCGGGCGGGAAAACGTAAAACAGAGAATCCCTCTCGCCGTCGAGCGTGAACCGCGCTAGATAGCCCGCAGAAACGAAGTGTTGCTTGATGGTTCGCTGCTGCATATGAGGAATGTCTCCGATATTCCTTAGCAAAATACTGTGCCGGGTGCCCCCAAACTCGCTCTTGAGACCAGGCCTCAGTTTGGCTTGCCAGAGAGAAAGTCGTTTCCTGGTGAGGTGTCAATCCAATAACCTCCACGGGCCAACCGGTAAGAATTCGTTTTAAGGAATATCTCGCATCCCTTCTCATGAGTCGGAATGTCCGAACTGGAAACCGTCCCAGAACCGAAGATCATTGTTAATATATGCCGGTGACACTTATCTGAAATGTTTCCATGATCGCTAGGTCCGTAGGTGGCGAACAAACCACGTCCATCCCAAGAGCTAATTGGCCAATCAGTTTCATCAGGACCAACGATAGTTAACATTCCACCGTATCCGCTCAAAGTGACTTTCAACTCTCTGCATACTTTCTCTGCTTGATCGCAGGTAATTTTCACTTGTTCGGGGAAGGCTAGAGCGTCATCTGGATTATTGGATTCCGGCAACCAGATGCCATCCACGATTAGAAAGCCCCCCTCCGCATTGATAGGCATGGACTCAAATCCAGCTATCTTCAGTCGTCCATTGCCAATCGTGATCAATGGCGAAGATGGCGATAGCATAGCAGGAATCTGTTGCTGTTTTGCTGCGGGTTGAGCCTTCGCAGCTTGCGCGTCATTTGCGGGCTGCTGGGATGGCAGAACGGCGACCGCGATAATGCACCAGAGCGGCACCAGGAATGCCCATGGGCCAATGAATCGTGTTTTCATGTTCTCCGCCTACCACACTTGTAATGTAACATGGATTCGCCGTTTGTTCCCTATTTAGATGAGAATTCTTTCATCAGTCAACCAGCAGGCAGGTGGCCGCACACAACGAAGGCCCCCGCCTGGACGGCAAGTCCCTTGACTCGGTAAACATTTTTGTGTACTATGGATAAATGAACAGCGCCGAGTTCCAACGGTGGTTGAAGAGCAAGGGCGCAAAATTCGACCGCTCGCGGGGCAAAGGTTCGCACATGTACGTCACTCTGAACGGCAAGACCACCGTGATGCCCACGCACAGCTCTGAGATGCGCACCGGCACAGTCGAGAGCATCAAGCGCCAACTCGGCCTAAAGGGAGAAAAGTGATGTTGCAATATGCCGCAAAGTTGACCCCAGGCCTTCCGGAGGAGGGTGGCTACACTGTGACCTTCCGTGATGTTCCCGAGGCGATCACCGAGGGCGACACGCTGGAAGATGCTCTCAAATACGCAGCCGAGGCATTGGAGCTGGCTCTGGAGCATTACCTCGACGAGCGCCGCATCACTCCCGCTCCCACCGCCAAGCGCAAGGGTGAATACCTTATCGCGCTGCCCGCGAGCCTCTCGCTCAAATGCGCCCTGCTCAACGAGATGATTCGCCAAAATGTGCGCCCGGCGGAGTTGGCCAAGCGCCTCAAAACCAGCAAGCAGGAGGTCAATAGGCTGACCACTCTCTCTCACGCCACAAAGGTGGACCGAATCGCCGAAGCCTTCCATGTCCTCGGCAAGGAACTCACCATATCGGTCGCTTAGTTGGTCGCATGCGGAAAGTAGGAAACAATGCCGAGAAAGAGCGCACTACCACCCGTTCATCCGGGTGAGATTCTCAAGGAAGACATTCTGCCCTCTGTTGGCCTGTCCGTAATGGCGGCAGCGAAGGCTCTCGGCGTCTCCCGCCAGATGCTTCACGACATTCTGGCAGAGCGCAGGCCCCTTTCCGCCGTCATGTGCCTGAAGATCTCCCGCCTTCTGGGCGGCTCGCCGGAAGTGTGGATGCGATTGCAGGCAGCTTACGACCTGAAAATGGCTGAGCAAGACAAAAAGGTCATGCAACGCGTCGCGCGCATCATGCCTCTTGAGCAAGTCGAAGAACTTAGAGCTTGATGCGGGTATCGCAGTCCTGACAACCTAAAAATGTAGTCGAAGGAGCAAGTCCTTGCAGATAATTAGCCCCCTCTGGCGCACAATTATGGAATGAACAGCAACCAGAGCCACAGGAAGTGTCAGGCATGTCCCCGGTCTAATATGTCGGACTTCCGCCTGGTCCGTATCACTAAACTGGATACCCCCTCCCCCCCTACGATATTTTTTTTGCCCCCAATTCCTTGCAGATTAATTTAGCAATCCATGCATCATCGCTTCATCTCATTGCCCGGATATTGTTGCTAAGTAGATATATCCTCAATAAAATAATGAGATTTCGATCATTCGGCGAAACTCACCTTCTATCTTTTACGCGTATCAGGATGTGAGATTTGTGATTTTACTGTGGAAAACGCCTTGCAGATTATTACGACGCAGCCATTACCGCTTCACAAGTGCCCGAACAGATAAAATTGTGAGCAGCGGCGTCGTTTTCTCGTGAATTACTGACGAAGTTCCCCAGCCAAAGGCGGAAGATTCAATTGACGATAGCAGAGAATCAGAATCGGCCAAGCATTGGCGTCCTGGCCATCCAGGGCAACTACGCCAGCCACGCGCAAGCCCTTACCGAGGCCGGCGCGTCGCCCGTCGAGGTGCGCAAGCCCAGTGAACTGGCTGGCTTGGACGGCCTCGTATTGCCTGGCGGCGAATCCACCACCATGCTGAAATTCCTCGATAGACACAGCTTTTTTGAGGTTTTGCGGGAGTTCTGTGGCGCCAAGCCCGTCTTCGGCACCTGCGCGGGAGTGATTCTGCTGGCGCGCGAAGTACTCAATCCCGCACAACGCAGCATGGGCGTGCTCGATGCCGTCGTCGAACGCAACGCATATGGCCGTCAGATCGACTCGGTCATCGTAACCGCCGAAACCTCGCTCGCTGGCGGGCCGTTGGAGATGGTCTTCATCCGCTCTCCACGCATCAGCCAGATCGGTCCCGGCGTCGAGGTGCTTGCCATGCGCGATGGCTTCCCGGTGCTGGTCCGCCAGGACCGCATCCTGGCAGCCACCTTTCATCCCGAGCTCTCGCACGACCGGCGCGTTCACAAACTCTTCGTCGAATCCGTCGTAACGGCCAGTTGAATCACCTGCGAGAAGAGCGTTAGAATGCATTCTTTCCATGAGAAATGAGGAGATAAGCGCCTCTGATTTGCACGGACTGAGCTTGCCTCGATTCTGAGGCCTGGAAAAGCACGAACAGTGCATACCAAAGCACGCTCGACACTCTGCTTGAATTACTAACCAATTGCACGTATACTTGTGCTACACGGATACAGGTGCAACGATGAAGACCAATGTAACGATTAAGATTGAGACCGATTTGCTGCGCGAAGCCCGCGTTCTTGCCGCCCTGGAAGGCTCCTCCATCAGCGCCTTACTGGCTGCCCGTCTGGAGCAGGCCGTGCGCGAGCGCAAGGGATACGACCAAGCTCGCCGCCGTGCCGTTGCCAGGCTGCGCACCGGCTATGACTTGCAGTGGACTCCAGCTAGTTCGCGGGATGAACTGCATGAGCGATAAGTGCTTCGTCGATACCAATATCCTGGTTTATGCGCATGACCGTTCCACCGGAGTAAAGCATCTGCGCGCCCAGGCATTATTGGAGCAGCTTTGGAATTCGGGCAAGGGCGTTTTGAGCACACAGGTTCTGCAAGAACTGTGTATCAACCTTCGCCGTAAAGCCGGCAATCCTCTGCCCGTGGATGAAGTGCGTCTGCTGATCCGCGAGTACTCAACCTGGGAGTTGATTACAAACACTCCCGAGTCGGTCCTCAAGGCACTGGATTTGGAGATGCGCTATAAAACTTCCTTTTGGGATGCGCTGATTCTGCAGGCTGCCGATGATGCGGGCGCTTCGATTCTCTACTCTGAAGATCTGGCGGCGGGACAATACTATGGAGCAATTCAGGTGGTGAACCCGCTGGTTGATCCAGTGATCTTGTAACAGAATCCGATCTACCCCGGCCAGTTCTCTGCTAAGATGCGATCTTGGGGCGTAAAAACTGTTATTAATGAGACAACTGTATGAAGCATTGGCTTACTTTGTTAATGGTCCTAATTAACGTCCTGATCGCAGCTATTACTGTGCATTATGCATGGGATCGGCATGAACAGAAGACACGGGAAGCCTTTTACTTGTCTGTCCGAGACTCATACTCTTCCGAGCTGAAACCTGGCATGACGCGTAAGGATATGGAGGAACACCTTCGATCTAGGGGTGAGACATTCCGACATATGTGTTGTATCGACGAAAAACATGCATATGCTGATCTCATTCAGATCGGTAAAGAAAAAGCTCCATGGTATTGCGGTGAAAATAATGTGTATATTGCCTTTCAATTCGCGGCCGTCAATCGACCGGAGCAATCGCTTGTACTCGATGCGGACACGGATACATTGAGGGAAATCACTGTATACCACTGGCTAGAAAACTGTCTGTAAACCTCACCACAAGCATTATCAACGTGTCACATATCTGCTTCCGAAACTAGGGAAACCCGAACGGCTGTTCCCTGTTCCCTGCTTCCCTACTCCAGCATCTGCAAATCCAGCGGCTCCTGGAGCAGGTAGTTCCTGCCGCAAATAGCTCCGAGGGCGCGCTTGAGCGCCGAAGGCTTGCACGGCTCCACAGTAACCACAAAGGGCAGCGCGTAAGAGGGATAGCCGGGCTTCTGCACGATGGCGCGAATGTTGATCTGCTCTTTGGCCAGCGCCACGGTAATGTCGGCGATGATTCCCGGTTTGTCGTTGACCAGGAAGCGGATGTAATGGGGAACCTCGAACTCAGCGCTCAACCGCGCCGGGATCGCCGGAACCTCGACTCTCTTTGACCCATGCGCCAGGGAGAGCAAATCACTGACCACGGCCACCGCGGTGGGATGGCCGCCGGCGCCGTAGCCGCTGAAAACCACATCGCCGCCGTAGCGGCCGGTAAAGATCACCATGTTCTCCGTGTCCCGTGACCAGGCCAGCGGTGAATGTAGGTCCACCAGCATCGGTCCCACGGAAGCTGCGATCTGTCCGCCGGCGCTGTCGGCTCGCGCTACCTGGCGGATGGTGCAGCCCAGTTCGCGCGCATAGCTGAAGTCCACGGAGGCAATCGAGGTAATGGACAGGGGCGCAATCTCCTCCGGGTCCACATGGACACGCAGAGCCAGCCGCATGAGGATAGCCAGCTTGGCGCGCGCGTCAAAGCCGCCCACATCCTCGGTGGGATCGGCCTCGGCATAGCCCTTGGACTGGGCATTGGCCAGCACCGCGGCGTACTCGGCGCCCTCCTGCATTCTGCTCAAAATAAAGTTGCAGGTGCCGTTCAGGATGCCTTCGATGCGCACGATCTGATCGCCGGCCAGCCCTTGTTCCAGCCCCGGAATCACGGGGATTCCGCCGGCCACCGCGGCGCCGTACTTCAACTGTCCGCCGCCCGCCGCCGCCAGCCGTTCCAACTCGACTCCCTGGCAGGAGATCAGCTTCTTGTTGGCTGTCACCACGCTCTTACCGGCGTTGAGCGCCTTGCGCACCCAGCCTCCGGCCGGATCCAGGCCGCCGGCCAGCTCCACCACCACGTCCACATCGGAGGCCAGCACGGCATCGGCGTCCTCGCTCCATTGCACGCTCGCGGGAACCCAGTCTACGCGCCTTTTCGCCAGGCTGCGCACGTAGATGTGAGTCAAATCCAAACCCTCGGGGCGGGACTCGAGCAGAATCCGCGCCACAGAACTGCCCACTGTCCCAAAGCCAAAAAGAGCAACGCGCAACGGGCGTTGAAGGCTGGATTCGACGCGGGAATCTCGCGCGGCCGAGGCCGATGCCTGTTTAGGCGATGCGGAACGTTTGATTTCTGGCACGTTTGCCTCCTCCTGAGGGTGGATGAAGCTCGGGATAACCCGATATTACATGAGCGGATTCCTGCATGGGGTTTTGCAGATTATTTCCGCGATGGGAATATCATAAGAAACCATGAGCGAAGTATTTGAAAAACTTAATCTCACGGATCAGCAAGAGATCCTCGTTCTGCATGCACCGGAGAGCTTTCAGCCGGAGCTTGCGCGCCTTCCCATCCTCACCATTCACAACCACATCGAGTCGGTACCGGAGATCGGCTTCTTTCTGGCGTTTGTCACGCGGAAGAGCGAGGTGGACGCGTTGGCAAAAGCAGTGGCTGCGCGTACCCCTGGAGATGCGATCGTGTGGTTTGCCTATCCCAAGGGAACCTCGAAGAAATACGAGTGCGACTTCAACCGCGACACCGGATGGGACGCTCTGCATGCCGCGGGTTTCGACACGGTGCGCGCCATCGCCATCGACGAGGATTGGACAGCGCTGCGCTTCCGGCGCGTGGAGTACATCAAATCCACCGGCAACAGCCCCAGGAAACCAACTGAAGCAACAGAACCGGCCCCTCATGCCGCAGAAAAAGAAACGGAGAAAAACGTATGCAAAACATCCCCAGCGCATGGCGCCACGCGCAAGCCGAAGTCCACCGCGCGGCGCACGACCAGGATTTAATCGAAGTTCCCAGGCGCGCCCGGCTCGACCGGGAAGCCGAGCAAACAGATGAGCATCAACCGCCCGCGAAACGCACCGAGGAATAGATATGTCCAGAGCAAGCCACCGAGCCGGTTCGCTGGCTTGTTCACTTCACAGTCTCGCTGTGTCCGCTAACTCCGCCCGACCGCAAACAGCCCCGGCAACATATCCCCCGCCTTGCCCTCGACAACATGGGTAAAGGCCGAGGCATTCAGCGGCGGCTCTGGTCCCACATAGACGGCGCGCGCGCCATGTTGCCGTGCCCAATGAACGAAGCCGGCCGCGGGATAGACCGATCCCGAAGTGCCGACAACCACCATCAGCGTTGCGATTTCGATCTCCTGCTGAATGCGTTCCATCTCCAGCGGAATCTCGCCGAAGAAGACGATATGCGGGCGCAGCCGCGCGCCGCACTGGCAGCGACCCACCTCGGCTAGAGAGCGATAAATCGCATGATCCTCAACCGGCGGCCGGCCGCAATCATCCTCGCAATGCGCTTTGCCCAGCTCGCCGTGCATATGCACCAGCCGGTGGGAGCCGGCGCGCTCGTGCAGGTCGTCCACATTTTGTGTGCAGAGAAAGAAGCGGTCACCGAGCCGTTGCTCCAACTCGGCCAGCGCGAGATGCGCCGGATTCGGCTTGGCCTCAGCGCCCGCCTTCCGGCGTCCGGCGTAGAACTCCCATACCTTCCATGGATTGCGATCCCAGGCCTCCGGCGTGCATACATCCTCAATGCGGTTGCCCGCCCACAATCCGTCCGCGGCGCGAAAAGTGGGCAACCCGCTCTCCGCGCTGATGCCCGCCCCGGTTAATACAAATACTCGATCTTCGGCGAAAATAGAAATCGTGCTCATGGTGTTCTTCCTGATGAACTTGAGGTTCAGAATTTGTGGTTCCTAAGTCTTAAAACTAGATCTGGGACGCCCAGATTCATTCTTCTATCATAAGCGCCTGAGCAATTCGGTACATCCAAGCGAAAACCAAGGGGAGTAGAAGTTGTGCGGGTGCGGTCTGCAATGGACCGCAACTATTCTCGCCGCGTAGCGTTAGAATCATGAACAGGCCGGATAGGCTACATGATTCCGGTAACACAAACCAGGTAACTCAAACCCAGGAGGAATTGATTCATCGTGAAAAAGATTGCCTTGGCATTACTGCTTGCTTTCACACTGATTCCTGCGGCCTCGTTTGCGCAGGTTGTGGTCCGCATTGGCCCACCGCCGCCCATGCACGAAGAGCGCGGCCGGCCACCGGAGCGTGGTTTCGTGTGGATCGACGGCTATCACCGCTGGGAGGGCGGCCGCTATGTCTGGACTCCCGGCCGCTGGGAGCGCCCGCCACATCCCGGCGCGCGCTGGGTTGCCCACACGTGGGTAAGACGCGGCGACCACTGGGAGATGCGCGAAGGACACTGGCGGTAGGTTGCGGTTTCAACCATAAAAAGCGGGGCGCACGCCCCGCTTTTTATGCGTACAGAACCGCTGGCAGACAGCCGCAAGCGGCTTAGCTGATCTCAATCACGTCGGTGGCGGCGGCAGCCGCTTCCTCGGCCTGCACCATCAGCTTTTCCGCCACGGCGTAGAACTCGGCTGCCTGCGGGCTTTTCGGTCCGGCCAGCGCAACGGGCATACCGCGGTCGCCGCCTTCGCGAATAGCGGGAACCAGCTCAATGGAACCCAGGAAGGGAACATCGAACTGTTGCGCGGTTCGCTCGGCGCCGCCTCTGGAAAAGATGTCAATCTCCTGGTGGCAATGCGGACAGGTGAAGTGGCTCATGTTCTCCACGATGCCCAGCACCTCCACGTTGACCTGGGCAAACATCTCCAGAGCTTTGCGCGCGTCCTGCAGGGCCACATCGCTGGGCGTTGAGACGACCACGGCGCCGGTCAAAGGCACGGTCTGCACCAACGAGATGACCACGTCGCCGGTGCCGGGGGGCAGATCGACAATCAGGTAATCCAGCTCACCCCAATCCACCTGTTGCAAAAACTGGCGAATGATCTGGTGCAGCATCGGTCCGCGCATCACCATCGGCTTGTCGCCGGGAGAGATGTAGCCGATGGAGATGGTCTTGATGCCGTGGGCCAGGTTGGGGAGGATGCGATTGTCCTCACCCACAGCCGGCTGCTGGCTGGAGCCCATCATCAGCGGAACATTGGGGCCGTATACGTCGGCGTCAATGAGGCCCACGCGCTGGCCGAGCTTGCTGAGCGCAATGGCCAGGTTAACGGCGACGGTGGTTTTGCCCACGCCGCCCTTGCCGGAACCGATAGCGATAATCTTCGAGATGCCCGGCAAAGCGACGGGCGAAGGCATGACAGGCGAATGCGCCATCGTATTTGTTGCTCCTTTTGAATACTTAGATGTTGAATATCGGTCGAATAGTGCAATTGTTTTCAGAGTATCAATCCCATTGCGGGCTTTGCGTCTTGATCTTACCTCCGCTTTTCGCGGCCTTCTGGCCTTCCTTGGCCCATTTCAGTGCGTCCTTCGCATCGCCGTAGTCTTTGTCGATCTTCAGCGCCGCTTCCAGATTGGTAATGGCAAAATCCCACTGGCCCATCATGCCATAGGAGATGCCCATGCCCCAGTAAGCCGGTGCAAAGTCGGACTTGACCCAAAGAGCATTCTTCGCCTGGTCGATGCTCTCCTGATATTGGCCGGCGTGAAAAGCTATCCGCGCCTTGTTGAGCGGGACATATGCTTTCAATGTCAGGATATCTGGGACTGGAACATTGACCTGGGCATCTTTGGCGAACTGGAGAATTTCGGCTTCCATTGGGCGAGTACAAAGCGCAACACGGCTAAAGGATGAACTCATTGGGGAGGATAGCGTATTCGTGCCTTCATTGGGAAAGTAAGCGCTGATTTTCATCATCCAGGCATTTTTGTCAGCAGCCGTACTAGAAGTCCAAACCCAATAACCCATATCATTCAATGTTCCACCTTCAACTAATATTCCGCCCTTGACTATCCAGAAATCGCCTGTGTCACCATTTTTAAAATACCCTCTTACTGTCCGTAAATAAGTGATAGCCTTCACTTCGTCGAGCGTTGGAAGTCTCCAGCCTGAATAGCCGCCAAGTTGAAGAGCGGCGCAGTAGTCGTTTGCCTCCTTCCAGTTCATCGCGGTTCCAGGCGTGCGACCAGCCCACATCAGGCCGGTCGATGGGTCGGGCCACCAGGTGGTTGGCTGCTTAGATGCGGCAGCGGAGAATTGCGCGCCGCATACAACCAGGCAAATAAAAACAAGTGGTGTTCCGAAGCAAAATTTCAAGTCAAGCATATTCTCTCTCCAAATCACGACCATATTCTCTCACGGGGTAGTAGTATGGTCATGCCTCAGCAACCGCAACTTTTCTGTACTGCTGGTGTTGATAGCATCAAACCCAGCGATTGAGCCCAGGACAGCAACCGCAATCCAGGGCTATGTCTTATCACCGCATCTTCAACCTTTGTTCGAGGCTTCCATGATGACTGCACGTTTTCGGCATCTGGCAATTCTTCTCTTGTGCGCTTCTCTAGTAACCATCCTTCAGGCCCAGGCGCCCGGCGCCGCAGCCGTCAAATCAACGCCGCCTCCGCCTCCAGCGCCGCCGAATCCTGTCGCGGTCTATCCACAGATCGTTCGCATCAGCTATCTCGAAGGCGATGTGCGCGTAGAGCGTGGCGCGGAGGCCGAAAAAGCAACCGGCGCAACCTGGGAAACAGCGGTCGCCAATCTCCCTCTTGAAACCGGCTACAGCCTGGCCACGGGCGCGGGCCGCGCGGAGATCGAGTTTGAAGACGCTTCCACCGTCTATCTAGCCGATAACTCCATTCTTACCTTGAACGACCTGCGCACCACCGGAGGAGTTCCTCATACCGAGTTATCGCTTCTCGCCGGCACGGCGACATTACACTTCCGCCCCGTGAGCGGCGAGTCGTTTGTCCTCAGGACGCCCACCGACGGCCTGACCACCACCTATCCCGCAAAGGCCTATCTGCGCATCACCAGTTATACCGATGCGACTGCCATCACGCCGCAGAAAGACGAAACCTATCAATTGGACGCTTCCCAGTCCGTAGTGCAGGGCTCCGCCAAGGGGAAGACGCAGTTCTTCAACAATGGCGTCTCGATTCTTCCGCCAGCTTCCATGGATGCCGCCGAATATACCGCGTGGGATAGTTGGGTGGCTAACCGCGTTGCCGCGCGCGCCGCCGCGATGAAGACTGTGATGAAAGCCGCGGGGCTAGACACTCCGCTGCCCGGCTTGGCGGAATTGAACGGGCAAGGCGCTTTTTTCCCTTGCGCGCCCTACGGAACCTGCTGGGATCCGCCTGGCGATCCGAATCAGCAGCTAACCACCGGCCAACAGCCCGTCGCTCCGCAGCAGCCCGATTTTTCACTGACGCTTAATCCGTCTTCGCTCAGTATGCTCCGCGGCGGACGGGCGACGATCCATCTTTCTATCACAGGTCTGAACGGTTTTTCCGGCATGGTGAATGTTACATCGTCCCTGCCGAATGGTTTTATTTGCGATAACTGCTCCGGCCAGATTGCCCAGGGACAGGAGTTATCCATGCAACTGATGGCCGACTTAACCGTTCCGGACGGCACTTACTTCATTCCATTTACAGCAAACTCTGGAATGTTGACGCACCAGGCCACGCTCACCGTCTATATCTACACAACCGTGCCGCCCGATCTATCGCTGCCCATGGCGCCGGTCATTGCATCCGGCCCTGTCTTTCCTTGTTATCCGGCCGGAGTTCGAATGATGACCGCCGAGGATATTCGGATAGGCAAGGGAACTTATCTGGTTCCCGTCTCTGATCCGCCCTATTCCTGGGCCATATGCCATGCCGGAACATGGATTTTCCGCCAGAATCATTATGTCTGGGTGGTCGGACGGAGAAAGCATCATCATCCGCCCATCCATTGGGTCAAGGACAAGCATAAAGTCGGCTATGTCCCGCTTCATCCCCGCGATGTCGCTGGCAAGCCGCCCATCAATCGCAAGCATGATCTCTACGCTCTGACCGGCAAGAAAGGCGAGGCGATAGAGCGGACTCACTTCGATCCGAACAGCAAGATCGAGCTTCTCAAAGAGCCGCCCAAGGAATTTCGCAATGCGTATCTGCCTCCGCTGACACGTGCTGCTGATCCGCATCTCGCAACGCGCGCGATGCTGGACAAGCAAACGGGAATCGCCCTGGCGTATGATCGCAATTCGCACACCTTCGTTAATGCAAATGTAATCGCGCCGGGAGATGCAAAATCGCGCGGATTCCAGCCGTTTAGTAACCGCAATAGCAGCTTGCGCACCGGTTCTGACGGCAACGTGGCAGGCAGGACCGCGCATGCCGGCGGCACGCACACGGCCGCAACGCACGCCGCCGGCACGCACGCCGGAGGCGCACACACCGGAGGAACACACACCGGAGGAACACACACCGGAGGAACTCATGCGGGTGGCGCACATACCGGAGGGGCTCACGCTGGCGGACACGCCGGTGGCGGACACACCGGAGGCGGGCACGCAGGCGGAGGTGGGCACGCGGGCGGAGGCGGCCACCGCTAGGACCCGGCGTGAATCTTCAGATTGAACGGGTTCTTGAAAGTCCTGTTTAGTTTGCTTGCGCTTCAGGCACTTTAGCGGCACCCTGTATGTCGTGGGCCAGCTTCTCCTGCCTGCGGCGCAGGGCCTCCGCCTCGCGATGTTCGCGGCGCAACAGCGCATCGGCATAACGGCGACGCTCATCGGGCGTCTCCGGCAGCAGTTGAGGAACCTTTTGCCGATGGCCCTGCTTGTCGACAGCCACAAAAACCAGGTAGGCGCTGGCCACGTGCGACTGTACACCGGTCTGCGTGTCTTCCGCCCACACCTTCACACCTACTTCCATGGAGGTGGTAAAGGCACGGTTGACACTGGACCTGAGATTGACCAGGTCGCCCAATCGCACCGGCCGGATGAAGTCAATGTGATCCATGGCCGCGGTCACAATGTAGGTTCGCGCGTGCCGGTAGGCAGCCATTGCGCCGGTCAGGTCGATGAAGTGCATCAGCCGCCCGCCCAGCAGGTTGCCCAGAACATTGGTGTCGTTGGGCAGAATGATCTCCGTCATCTCCGACTGCGTGCTGGCGACGGTGCGGGCCGCGGGGTTGGTTTCAATGGAATTCGTCTGATTCATCGTGTCTGCTCCATTCCTGACATGCCACCCAGATTCGGCGCCGCCGGGTAGAATGAAGCTGGCGGCAGCCGGCCTGAAAAGGCGCTTGAATCCAGTTTCGGCAATCGCCGCAAAATACGCAAATCCACGCGGCGCCGTATGGCCGTATTTAAGAGCAACATGGACAAGATTGCTGGACTGAAAGAAATTCTGGAGCTGGAACCAAAGAACAGTTTTGCCCGCTACGGGTTGGCGATGGAATTGGCCAGCCGTGGTGAGATAGACGCGGCGCTTGCCGAGTTTGACACGCTTCTGGCCAACGACCCGGGCTATACGGCGGGCTACTTCATGGCCGCGCAGATCTTTTCCACGGCGGGCCGTGCTCAAGAAGCCATCGCTCGGCTAAAGGCCGGCATCCGGTGCGCAGCGAGCAGCGGCAACCATCATGCTGTCAGTGAGATGCAAGCCATGCTCGATGAACTGGAACGGTAAATTTTCATTCTTTTCCACGCCTAATAGTTCTGTTTTTACTCCCCCGGGCCCTTCCGAAAAGAGATGTAATCCTTTTGTAATGTTGCGGAGTCTATACTATCAACATGCCCAAATACTCCATTGTCATTCCTTTCCACAATGAAGAGGAGAACGTGACCATTTTGTACGCGCGCCTGAAGCAGGTGATGGAGCAGGTGGGCGAAAGTTTTGA
>Ga0326727_10013382_pt1 | contig 18290 bp, 12 predicted proteins | sample MB2enrmetagenome_FD_207643 | JGI IMG/M metagenome (GOLD analysis project Ga0326727, IMG submission 207643) | Lab enriched peat soil microbial communities from McLean, Ithaca, NY, United States - MB29MY | ecosystem: Environmental > Terrestrial > Soil > Wetlands > Peat | place: USA: New York...
AGCGAAACAGGCCGAGTTCCGTGCCGAACCAGAGATACCCATCCGGCATCTGGAGGATGGAGGCGATATTGCCCTGGGAGAACCCGTCCCGGGCAAGCCACGCAGTGTGCCCGTACTGGCTGATGTCGAGGGACGGATCCAATGCAAACGCACAAGCGCAGCACACCAGTAGGGTCGTCGGCAACAAGATGGCATGTGTGCCCGCCTTCCCCATATGGAAATACATCTTAGTCCAGTAAGCGCAGTTTGTGCTCTGCTCGGTTTCTGCACCCAATGCGGGTGATCGAGGAAATGGGTCAGTTTCTCCCAGAGAGCCAGCGTGTAACTGCACGCGTTGCCGGCTGCGCCCTTGGGCAGTGCCGTGTTGCTAGAGCAGAACCAGAATTCACGTGCCCAAGTGAAGAGTCTTCAATGTGGCTTTTTCTTGAGGAAAAGGCCACTCAGAGGGCGTGCCGCTGGGTACAGCTATTCTGGTTCTGCTGTAGTGGCCAGGATGTGTTCCCGGATTTCGTCAAGCAGTGGAGGAGCTTTGTCCTGGCGCGGAAGATGACGCGCGGCGCGACCCATCTTTTCCTCGCGCGCTTAGTAATACAGCTTAAGCGCCAGCTGCAGGATGCGGGTCGCGTTCCTCACTGAAGTGATCGATGCAAAGGTAGAGGGGCTGTTGTAATTCAGGCTCCCGGGATTGCTGAATTGCGGGTGGTTCAGCAGGTTGTACAACTCCGCGCGGAACTGCAGGTAAGTCGCGCCGTCTTTGATGGCAAAGTTCTTGAAGATCGACGAGTCAATGTTGAAGAAACTGGGGCCACGGCTCTGCATCTGCTTCGGTCCAAGGGGCGCAAAGCCCTGGTCGCCGTTGGAGCTGCCGTCGTAGATGGGTGGAGTCGTGAACGCCGAAGCATTCAGCCAGTGACTCACAGTCTTCGCGCCAGCATACTGGTTCCCAACGATGTCCGCGTCAGCGCCGAAGCCACCCGACGTTGCGACGGCGCTGGGAACGGTAAACGGCTGGCCGCTCTGATCGGAAAAGATGTAGTTCAGGCTCCATCCGCCGATGATTTCGTTTTCCGCATGGCTCATGGACGAGAGGAATTTCTTTCCCTGTCCAAACGGGAGATCGTACGATCCGGAAGCGTGGAAGACGCTCTTGGCATCATCGTTACACGTGGTGTAGTCGCCCGCAATCCCAAATCCGGCCAGGAATTGCGCCCGGTATGGAATTCTCTCTGCGATATCGGCCTGATCCGTCAGGCAATGACTATAGGTGTAGTTCGCCGTAACGTTCAGGCCGGCGCTGATCTGGCGGTTGTAGACAACCTGCAGCGAGTTATATGAGGATACACCCGTCGTCACCAGCCAGGCTCCATCCAGCCCCAGGTCCGGGAACGGGGAGTACGCATATTGGTTGGCGCCCGGAACAATGAAGGTGCTGGGCTGGTTGTACGTGCCGCGGCTGTCCAGGTGCCTGCCCACATCGCCGACGTAAGCCAGTTGTATGGCGTCATGCGTTCCCAGCTGCTTCTCCAGAGTGAGGTTATAGCTTTCGATGTACGGGGTGAGGTACTTGTCGTTGATCCCCATGCCGGCAACTTGAAGCCCTTCGATCGTGGCGTTTGTAGGGGACGAGATGTTGATCTCCTGGAACGCGTTCTCCAGACTGGGCAGGCCGCCGTTCGCATATGTGATTGGCGCCGTGCTGCTGCCAGCCAGCGATTGCACGCTGTACACAAACGGGTAGTTGTTCGCCAAGACGTACGGAGCGGCGCCGATGTTGCCCAGCGAGCCGAATGTGATGCCATATCCACCGCGAATTACGAAGCTCGGGCGGAGCCGGTAGGCAAAGCCTATGCGCGGAGCAAAGTTCAGTTTCTGCACTGCCATCACCCCCCGGTTCGAGGTGCATTGAACGGTAATGTTATCCTTCGTCAACTCCGTGTGGAAAGCCGCGGGCAAGCTGCCACATGTGGAATTCGGCACATAGAGGATGCCGCCCGGGCCGTTGCCGGCGCCGGCGCCAACCAGGTTGGTCTGACGATCGTTCGTCTCCGTGGTCGCCCCGTAGTGATCCCAGCGCAGACCCAGATTCAGGGTGAGCTTGCGAGTGACCTTCCAGTCGTCCTGGAAGAACGCCGCGTTATACCAGCGCTGACTGTCAATAAAGTTCGCCGTGGAGAGTACCACCTGACTTGGGCCGCCCTCATCATACCCAAGGCTGAAGGAATACGAACCCGAAGGAGCCAGCAGCAAATCCGCCATTGCCGTATAGCCGGTGTCGTTCGTAGTGATATCGGAGAATTGACCGTTATATACAAGCTGCCCTGTGCCGGCGGTAGGCTGCCGCAGATGCGACGGGATGTCAGTGAGCTGATACCCCATGTTGAACGTTTGGTTTCCATGGATCTTCGTCAGGACTTCGTCGATCTCCCAGTTCGGGGTGGAGTGGCTGACCGGGTTGTAGCCGCTCACGCCGAGTGAGGCCAGATTGGAAATACTGATGTTCGGCAGGCCGCCAAGAGCCGAGCCGCCCGGAACTCCCTGAATTCCGTACTGCGCCGGGATGCCCGATACATTGCCGTAGGGAGGAATGTTGTAGTCCTTGGCATCCTGCCAGCCCGCACGGAACACGTTCGCGAGGGTCGGGTTGAACGCGTGAGTGTAGCTGGCCGCCAACGCCGAGTGCGGACTCCAGTCGGTGCCGGCTCCATAGTTGGCGCCTTCCGCCACTCCCGGTAGAATTCCGGGTTGATCCTCCGAAGCGTCATATACGTCCCACACAGCCCAGACGACGTTGCTCTGAGTGATTTTCGAATCGATACGCAGGTCGTACTGATTGACGGTGATGTTGTAGTTGCGAGGCGCGTACCAATTGTTGATGAATTGGCCCGATTTAATGGGCGCCGGATACAGGTCCAGCAGCTTCACCGCATTCAGGTCGATGCGCCCGGACGGTATCTGGTCCAGATTTGTAATTGCAACCGTGGTGTAATTGGTCACGCCAACAACGCTGCCCGTATAAAACGGATCGCGAACTGTTCCCACGGCCGTGCCCTTGGCCTGGCTCCCGGTGCACGCCGGTCCAGGCAAACCGGAAACTGGATCGTTCTCGCCGCAACCGACATAGCGCGTTGTCGCCGGATCCATGATGGTGCCGGTGGGGAACACGCGTCCCAGGATATCCGTGTTCGAGCCGCTGTCGAACCGAATCAGGTCCGACATATCCTGAAAGCCGCTGTTGGCCATGCCGGCGGTGGGAACGGTCTCAGTGTAGTAGTTCGGGGCGGAGATGATGAGGCGCTGGGCATCGAAAAACCAGAACGTGCCCTTCACGCCGCCCCCGTGAAATGGCAGCCGCACGGGGCCGCCGATTGTGCCGCCGAATTGATTCTCATGATAAGGAGGCCTGGGAATGCCATTGTGGTTCGCGAACCAGTCGTTTGCGTTGAAGTCGGTATTTCGCAGATACTCCCACAGGTCGCCATTGTAGGTACTGGTTCCCGACTTGATCACTGCATCCATTACCGCTCCGGTCGAGTGGCCGAACTGCGCGCTGAAGTCTCCTTCCTCCAGTTTGAATTCCTCAAGCGCGTCCGGCACCGGCATAACCGATGCCGAGGACTGAATGGTAATGGTGCCAAAGCCGCCGTAGAATTCCATGTTGTCGTCGACGCCGTTCAGGCGCAGATCGTTCTGCACGGAGTTGACGCCGTTTGCGGAAAACCACGTTCCCGACTGCGACTGGCTGTTCAGCGTTGTCACACCGGGAGCGATGTGCGCCAGAGTGGTCCAGTCACGTCCTACCAGGGGAAGGTTATTGACGAGTTGCTCGTTCACTTCCTGCCCTACGGACGCGTCCTGCGCCTGCATCAGCGGCGTTGCTGCAGTGACCGTTACCTGCTCCGTTCGGTTGCCAATTGTCAGCTTGTAGTTCTGCGTCACCGTCTGCTGCACGTGCACAACGAGGCCGTTTGTGACAGCCGTGGCGAACCCCTTGGCTTCTACACGCAGCGAGTACGTGCCGGGATCGACCTGCACGAACGTGTAACTTCCGGAGGAGGTCGAGACAGTATGCTGCGCGATGTTCGTCCCGGTATTGGCCAGCGTGATATCCGCTCCTGGGATGACCGCGCCGGATGAGTCGGTGATAGTGCCCGTGATGTGGCCTACCGTGATTTGTCCGTGGGCGCTGAGCGAAAGAAGGCTGCCGGTCATGAAGATCAGCGCCAACTTACGCAGCCATCCACGCGGTGATCGAAATATTGAATTGAGCAAATGTCTTGCGTAGCCGGTCATTCAACTACCTCCGACTGTCCAAGCCCTTTGCATTGGCAATCATTTCTCGCCGATTGGTTCTTGCTATGCTGCTTGCCATGTTCGCAGCCTCAATCCGCTCTACCAGATCGGCGGCCCACGCTCGATCCAGTTGGCGCTCAAGCTGCAATTATAACGGTACACAATGCATCGGTTCCGGGCGGCTATCCTCAAGTGATCCAGAGGCCGTATGCCCTCGGCACTCACCTCTTGCGGTCATTTGTTGGGCGAGTTCGCATAACCAGAACACAGAAAGGTCGATAAGGCACAACTGGCCACTGCACTCTTCCATAGTCAGCCGCCCACCGCGCCGCTTCCAGAATCTTCACCATGTGCTCAGAGGAAATCGCCCGCTCCGGGTCGAAAAGCCCCCTTGCCGACTGCCTGTTTTCGAGGAGTTGCATAAGCTCTTGCATGGTATGTCCTCAACCGATCGTCAGTACCGCCCTGAAATGCACTTTCGCTGCCATCATTTTGTCGAAGGCAATCGCTGCCTGTTCGAGAGGAAACGTTTCGACCACTGGCATGGCGCCCGATAGCAAACTGAAATGAATGGCCTCTTCGATATTGCCGCTGACCCAGCCGCTGATCGAGCGGTTGCCTCTCAACAGGAGTCCCGGATGAAACTGCATCATGTCCTGCGGGGCCGAAACAATAATGATCTTGCCATCCCTGCCCAGGCCGTCTATGAGCTCAGCAATGGCCCGGCTATTCGGAGCCGTGCAGAGGATTACCCGCGCCCCACCCATTTTTTGAAGTTCCTCGGCCGCACCGCCAGAGCTGGTGTCGAGGTAGGCGTGTGCGCCTAATTTTAGCGACAGCTCCTTTTTATCTGTACCGCGTGATATGGCGATGGTTTTGAAGCCGAGATTGCGGGAATACTGTATGGCCAGGTGCCCCAATCCGCCGATGCCGTGAATAGCAACCAGCTCACCGCCGCGGGCGCCGCTCGACTTGAGAGCGCCAAATACGGTGCGGCCGGCGCAAAGCAGGGGTGCGCCCTCGATGGCATCGAGCTCCTGGGGAATCGACACCACAGCCTCGCTGCGAGCCACCATATACTCGGCGTATCCGCCATCGACCGTAATGCCGGTTACCAGGTTCAGATTACAGGCTGAAAACTCCCCGCGCCGGCAGGCGGGACAATGGAAACAATGGCCGCCGTGCCAGCCCACGCCCACCCTTTGCCCGGCCTGCCAATCGCTTATATCTGAGCCGCATTTGCTGATTGTTCCGATGACCTCGTGTCCCGGTATCCTTGGATACGTAAGACCTGGGAAATGGCCGCTTTTGAGAATCGCTTCGCCGTGACAGACACCGCATGCCTGCACCTTGATTAACAGTTCTCCGGTGTTCGGCTCGGGAATCTCCTGATCCACCAGTTCGAAATCGGCCCCTGGCGCGCTGATTTGAATCGCTTTTATCGTTGGCATGGTAGTCAGACCGTTGCTTCATTATAGGATCGCGAGCGAGAATCCGGCGCGGTCCGCCGGTCATTCTCCTCACTTGAACCGAAGGGCTGCTTTGCTTCAACGGTCGAGTTCTATACCCGCTGCAGAGAGCCCTACTCAGCGGAGTTTTTTCAAACTGTTGCCGAACGGCTTGCCCTGCATGGCGATGAAGCCCTGCTCGACGTTGGCTGCGGCCCGGGTCCGTCGGCGATCGGCTTCGCTCCGTTCGTAGCAGGCTGCATGGGCTCGATCCCGAAACAGCCATGATCAAGGCGGCGAGAAGTTGCGGAATCGGCTGGCGTGTATCTTGCCCTGCATCTCACCCACCGCTGTTCGTCCGCGGCCAGTCAATCCGCCAACGTCCACCGGCCACGGAAGCCCAAAAAAGCCGTTTGTACGGCGTCTCTCGCGCATAATGGTAGAGAACGGCGGTGCGTTCGTAGAAGCCTCGCGTGTGCCACGAATCGCTGAACTTAAACAGGTGGTAATCGAGATGGTGACAGAACTCGTGGCATAGTGTGCTGAAAAATGTCCCAAACGATGTGATTTCTTTCTTTCTCGCAGTTCGCATCCACAACCGTATGAGCATCGTCTTGGGGTCATAGTCGCCGAACAGTTCAGTCACCCATTCGCGGCCTCGAAGCGGCCGTGCTGCCAGCACCCGGACGCCGCACTTTGGGACTTGATAGAAGCGTGAGGCTTGGGAAAGGAACTCCGCACAAGCCACTCGAACCTCCGTCGTCTTGCCAGTCCGCATCGCTGCGTCAATGTTCCTCGCAATTTCTGGCAGTCGCAGTGAGTCCTGTGGCAAGCCGAGGGCATTGATACGGTCGCTCTCCAGAAAGCCAAGCCGGTCTTTGTTTCGAGGAGGGGTATCGGTAAACATGGCGAACGCTCGTGTGCCAATTATTGCGCCACTGCCTCTGCATCACTGATGAAAAAGACTCACCGGGTAGCAACGAGCATTACAAATCGCGCGTGCTTGTGAACTCAGCAATTGCGGCGGAGCTTAGCGGGCTTCCGGACTCTGATAGACGATCTTGCCGCCCACCATCGTGTACAGAACCTTAGTGTTATGAATCTGTATGGGAGGAATCTTGAACAGGTCCTGAGAAAGAACGATCATGTCCGCCCACTTTCCTGCCTGGATAGAGCCTTCCGTCTTATCGAAGAACCCCGCGCGAGCTGCGCCCAGCGTGTAGCCGTAGATCGCCATTTCCAGGCCGACCTTTTCCTTGGGATCCCATCCGCCTGCCGGCGTTCCCTCGAGCGTCTCCCTGGTCAGCAGCGTCTGGATACCCTGCCAGGGATCGGGAGTCACCACCGGCCAGTCGCTGCCGAACGCCAGAGAGGCTCCAGTTGTGACCAGGTCGCGCCACGGCCACGCATGTTGCGCCCTTATAGGGCCAACGTTCCGCGCCCACACGTCCAGCACGTCGTCATTGGGATAAGCGTGCAGCGGCTGCATGCTCGCAATCACGCCAAGTACGCCGAAGCGTGGAATGTCGGCAGGATCCGGATCTTCAATATGCTCGATGCGGTCACGCGCGTCCTCCCGTTGATTGGCAGCTTGCGCAGCTTCATAACCGTCCAGCGCCATCCGGATCGCCCTGTCTCCTATCGCGTGGGTAAATATCTGAAAATGGCGCTGGTCCAACTCCGCCACTCCCCGCTTGTAGTTGGCTGGCTCCCATTTGAGGTGCCCGCTGGTGGAAGGATCGTCCGTGTAGGGGGCAAGCATCGCGGCGGTGTGCGCCTCGATCACGCCATCGGCAAAGAACTTGATGGCTCCGCCGGAGAGCCATTCATCGTGGTATTTAGCGCGAATCGCCTCGGCCTGCGCGATGAATGCTGGCGTGACCGTGGGCGGCTCACAGATGAGCGCGAAATAGAAGCGCAGCGTCAACTCATGCCGCTTCCGGATCTCGGCGAAGAGATCGATGTGCGGAGCGTCTCCGCCTGCGCTATCGACCCGCGTAATGCCGAAGCTGTTCATCAGCTTGATGCCGGCAAGTATGTCCTGGATCTGCTCCTCTCTCGACTCCGGTGGGACCAGCTTCATCACCAGCGCTCCCGCATCCTCCTTCAACGTTCCGGTCGGATTGCCGGTCCGGGGATCACGCACGATGATGCCGTTGCGAGGATTGGGCGTGCTCTTGGTGATGCCCGCCATCTCCAGCGCCTTGCTGTTCGCCCAGGTGGTGTGCCAGTCGTAGGAGGTCAGAATGACCGGCCGGTCGGGAACCACCGCATCCAGAATCTCCTTGTTGGGCAGCGCTACTTTCCCGAAGACCGGATACATCCAACCCCATCCACGAATGACTTTCTTGTCCGGATGGGCATCGGCGAAGTCTTTCACCTGCTTCTGAATCTCGGCCACGGTCTGGGCCTTATCGAGCTCGACCTCCTGCAAGGCCTCCGATCCGCCGAGAAAATGCACATGGGCATCCTCGAAGCCCGGCAGCACCAGATGACCTTCGGCGTCCAGAATCTTGGTCTGCACTCCCTGGTACCGGGAGATCTCCGCGTCGGTGCCTACGGCCTCGATCTTGCTATCGCGAATTGCAACCGCCTGTGCCCAGGGCTCTTCTGGATTCTCGGTAAAAATCCTGCCGTGGAGCACGACTACATCGGCTGCTCCCTGCGCCCTCGCCGTCGCGGTGCCGAGAAGAAGACAGCCCAGAATCGACACGAACCGAATGTGTTGAATCATCGTCATTGCACGCATAAGTTCAGTAGGCGCGTCATACTTCCAGCCTACGAGCACTGATCCCAATAAGCCAGACCCATGGGTTCCGGCTGCTCTCTGTATCGCTTCAACCATTTGGCCAAAATGTTTCCCACCATGGCAATGCATTCCATTTCCAGAAACTGCGAAGCATTCTTTTGGAAGAGCAGATTGCAGCTTGCGGCGAATTCCTCGTCCGAATCATTGAAAAAAAAGTAAATGGGTACCCGAGGTAAGGCTGGAAGTTCACAGGTAAACTGATAGGACGCCACCGTTGAAAATGGTTTACCGCCTAGTCGGCGACAACGCTCTTCGAGTTCCGCCGCTCGCCCGGTAAAATATTGAGAGATAGGCACTTCCGCAGCGTTCATAAAGCCGGTAACATGAGGACCGGCATCCTTAAAATCATTGTAGGTGACCAGTTCGTCGCTGCGAGACACGGCTGTGGGACAGCGCAAAAGATACTGACACAGAACCACGCTAACAGCGTAATTGGGGGGAGTTCCCGAGGAATCAGCAATGGCTGTAGGCGTGATAGTGAACGGCGTATTGAAAAAATCTATTTCCACGGTTTTCCCGTCCACCCTGATACAAAGCAAATCAGCTTTATCGGACCAGTTGCGGGCCGCGACCCTTTCCAGATAGTTCTGACATATTTTTTCAAATACAGGCGCTTCCTGCATGGATATACTCATTAAACTTTACCATAGGAATTCCTTGCCGACTCAAAGTGTGAAGACACTGACTCCGAGGAATGCTCCGGTGCTATCTTAAGGACGGGAGAATAGTCACCATGAGCATCGACACCTTAATTATAGAAATCGACGCCGAGATTGCTCGGCTCCAGCAAGCACGCACGTTGTTGGCCAGTTTGCAGGGTCGAACGGCCACCGTACCACTTAAGAAACCTGCCAAACGGAAACTGAGTACAGCGGCTCGTAGGAAGATTTCAGCCGCACAACGGAAGCGGTGGGCGAAGATAAAGCAGATTGTGAAAGCCGCCCCCGTCAAGGCAGCGAAGATAGCCGCACCGCCAACCAAGAAACGGAGGCTTAGCGCAGCAGCCCGTGAGCGTATCGCAGCGGCACAGAAGATGCGTTGGGCGGCGATTAAGGCCGCAAAAGAAGCCGCGAAAGGGACTCCTGCCAAGAAGGTGGCAAAGAAGGCTCCGCCCAAGAAGGCAGCAGCCGCAAAGAAAGCGGGCGTCAAGAAAGCTGCCCCGAAGAAGGCGCCTGCGGTTACGGCGAAGAAGGCTGCGCCCGATAAGGCTACCCCCGCCCCAACGGAAGCCGCTCCATCCTAAGGACGCCTCCACACATATGACGAGCCCCGACTGGAAACGACCGGGGCTTTCTGCTGACTGCATCCGACCGTGCTCGAAAACACTGGGAAACAAGAAACCGCTGGAGTCGAAGGGTGGCTTCAAGGGGTCGTTTGAACCACCGACCGATTCCAACTCCGCACACATCTCGCACTGTTATCGCCTCACCCGGACACAGGTCATGAGATTACAGTCGCGATGCCGACATTCGGGGACCTATCCTGCCTCGGTAAGCGCATTAGCAATGATGGCGATTTCACATCAATCAACGCTGATCTCAATTGCGTTCAATTCCCGATTTGCCGACTGCTCACGTGGAATGCACCGATGCGCCGACGTTTCCGAGAAAACAACTTGGGAAATCAGACATTTGACCAGTTGCAAGTGAGGCGCTCGATCGCTTACTTTTCCGCTCGGGAGTCTTCGGCGTCGTCCGCGGCTGGATATTCTCTTGCATGCTATCAGCTCAGCAAGGAAGAAGCGGCCAGGGTAGCCGCTATTGAAAGGTCAGGATGAATCACTCAGCACCGCTTTTGCTTTCAGGGCAGAATCTCAGCCTTGATGAAATTCACCATGTAGCTCGCGGAGGGCGTCAAGTGGGCCTCTCACCATCCGCTCTGGCACGCGTGGACGCATCCCGTCAGCTCATCGAGGAAATTCTCGCGAAAGAAGTGGCCGTCTACGGCGTCAACACCGGCTTCGGCAAGCTCTCTGACGTCCGCATCCCGGGCAACCATCTTTCTGAATTGCAGGTGAATCTGTTGCGGAGCCATGCTTGCGGACTGGGCAGACCTTTGCCGGAAGCCGCAGTCCGAGCCATGCTCCTGCTGCGCGCAAATGTCCTCGCCAAGGGTTTTAGTGGAGTTCGCAGAGAAGTCATCGAGATGCTGACGAGCCTCCTCGATCGAGGAATTCATCCCGTCGTGCCGGAAAAGGGTTCCGTGGGCGCGAGTGGTGATCTTGCCCCACTGGCGCATCTCGCGTTGGTTCTCATTGGTGAAGGAGAAGCTTTTTATCATGGGCAGCGCATAAGTGGCAGTGAGGCATTGCGGAGGGCCGAGCTGGCCCCGCTGCGGCTCGAAGCGAAAGAAGGTCTTGCGCTGCTGAACGGCACGCAAGCAATGACTGCCGTTGCTTCACTCGCGCTTTACGGGGCACAGCGTCTCGTCCGGATCGCCGACGTTGCCGGCGCGATGTCGCTGGAGGCGCTGCGTGGCACTCCTTCTGCTTTCGACCCTCGCATCCAAAAGGCAAGGCCCCATCGAGGACAGGCAGTCGCGGCCCGGCATCTGACGGTATTGCTCGACCGCAGCGAGATTCGGGAATCGCACCGGACGAACGATCCGCGGATTCAGGACGCTTACTGCTTGCGCTGTATGCCGCAGGTGCATGGTGCGGTTCGCGACGCGCTCGACCACGTCACGTCGATTGTCGAGATCGAAACGGGCTCCGCAACCGACAATCCACTCGTCTTCGCAGCGAGCGGTGACGTGCTCTCCGGCGGCAACTTCCACGGCGCGCCGCTCTCCTATGCCTTCGACTACGCAGCCATCGCGCTGACCGATCTTGCCAGCATATGCGAACGCCGGATCGACCGCCTTATCAACCCTGACATCAACGAGGGCTTGCCTCCGTTTCTGTCGAGCGAGGCCGGCTTGTCGTCGGGTTACATGATGGCGCACGTCGCCGCGGCTGCGCTCCTGAATGAATGCAAGGTGTTGGCGCATCCGGCTAGCGTGGACAGCGTGCCGACATCTGGCGGGAAGGAAGACCACGTTTCGATGGGGATGAACGCCGCGCTCAAGATGAGGCAGATTGTCGAGGACGTAGAGCAGATTCTTGCCATCGAACTCCTGTGCGCTGCTCAGGGACTGGACTATCGGAAACCCTTGAAGCCGGGCAAGCAGATCGAGCAGGTACTCACCGCAATTCGCAAGATCGTTCCCCCTCTTGAAGCGGACCGGCCCCCCGCAACCGATATCAACCAACTCGTACAGGGGATTCACGAAGATCTGTTCGACGCCTTCGCCGAATAGCGGAAATCAGCACACCCAGGAGGTCGCGCATGGAATTTCCGCGAAGGGCGACGATTCACTGTCACGATTGGTCAGCCGGGAGTTACTTCCCGACCTGCGATGAATACACGAGAAAACTCTGCGGCGGCGATGAAATAGGCGATCTCGCGGAAATCGGTGAACTCGTGGATAAGAAAGTCGGCCTGTTTGCCGATTTCCAAAGAGCCAATACTGTCGCCAAGGCCAAGGCTCCATGCGGCATTGACGGTCGCCGCGGTGAGCGCTTCAGCCGGGGTGAGCCTCATGTAGATGCAGGCGAGCGAGACGATGAACGGCATGGAGGCTATGGGCGATGAGCCGGGGTTGAAATCACTGGCCAGCACGATAGCCAGACCGCGCTCGACCATGGCGCGGGCGGGCGGATAGGCGGTGCGCGCCAGCGCAAAGACCGAGCCGGGAAGCAAAACCGGTTGCACCGCGGCGGCGCGCAATGCATTGAGAGTGTCCGCGGTGGCGGTTTCAAGATGGTCTGCGGTGCGCGCGCGCAGTTCGGCGGCCAAAATGGCACCCGTCCCGGGGCGGAACTGCTCGGCGTGCACGCGCAGCTCCAGGCCATGGGCGCGCGCTGCGGTGAGTACCCTGCGTGTTTCTTCGACTGTGAAGGCGTGGTCATCGCAGAAGGCGTCGCAAAAGCGCGCCAGCTTGAAGTTTTCAACTTCGGGGATCAGTTCTTCCGCGATCCAGCGAACGTAATCGTCGCGGCGGCCGGCAAACTCCGGGGGCAACGTGTGCGCTGCCAGCAGCGTGGGCACGATCCGCATGGGGCCCTCGGCGTTGAGGCCGGCCATGACACGAAGCATGCGCAACTCCGTTGCGCGCTCCAATCCATAACCGGACTTGGCTTCGGCCGTCGTCGTGCCAGTGCGAAGCATCCAATCGCGATGCCGCCGCGACTCTGTCAGCAGATTGTCTTCCGAGGCGGCGCGCGTAGCTTTCACAGTACTCCGAATGCCGCCCCCGGCAGCCGCAATCTGCTGATAGCTGGCGCCGGCAATGCGCTGCTCGAATTCGGCAGCGCGGTTGCCCGCGAAAACCATGTGCGTATGCGCGTCGACGAAACCTGGCGTAACGCAGCAGCCCTGCGCATCCACCACTGCGTGGGGCAGGCCTTTGGATTTGATGTCGTGATAGGGTCCGGCAGCAGCGATGCGGCCGTCTTCAATCAAAAGCGCCCCATTTGGAATAAGACCTAACTCGCCGAGCTCCGGTCCCACGCGCGGACGTGCGGGTCCCGCAAGCGTGACGAGCTGGCCGATGTTGACGATTGCAAGCGATCCGGACACTGTCATTTTTCCGCCATGGGAATGGCGATGCCGCGTTCGCGCGCGGTTTGTTGTGCCAACTCGTAGCCCGCATCGGCATGGCGAACCACCCCGAGACCGGGGTCGTTATTCAGGACGCGCTCGATTTTCCGCGCCGCCAGCTCCGTGCCGTCAGCCACGGTCACTTGTCCGGCGTGCAGCGAATAGCCCATCCCTACGCCGCCGCCATGGTGGAAGCTGACCCATGTTGCCCCGGATGCAGTGTTGAGCAACGCATTCAGGATCGGCCAGTCCGCAACCGCATCCGAGCCGTCGAGCATCTTTTCCGTTTCGCGATAGGGGCTGGCTACCGATCCGGTGTCGAGATGGTCGCGGCCCATGGCAATGGGAGCTGAGATTTCGCCCTTGCGGACAAGGTCGTTGATCGCTGCTCCCATGCGGGCGCGCTCTCCATAACCGAGCCAACAGATTCTCGCGGGCAATCCCTGGAAAGCGAAACGGCCGCGCGCCAGCCGCAACCAGCGCGTGAGAATCTCGTTGTCCGGAAAGAGTTCGAGGGCCAGCTCGTCGGTTCGGTCGATGTCCTTGGGGTCACCAGAGAGCGCCACCCATCGAAACGGCCCCTGGCCGGTGCAGAAGAGCGGACGGATGTACTCGGGCACAAATCCGGGAATAAGAAACGCATCCGTGCAGCCGGCGTCGAATGCGAAGCGCCGGATGTTGTTGCCGTAGTCAAAGGTCACAGCGCCGGCGCGCTGCAAGGCGAGCATCGCGTTCACATGAACAACCATGGTAGCCGTCGAACGGCGCACATACTCCGCGGGATCGCGGCGCCGCAACTCCGCAGCCTGATCCAAAGTGAATCCCTGCGGGATGTAGCCGTTGAGGGGATCGTGGGCGCTGGTCTGGTCGGTTACCGCATCCACCTGCAGACCGCGGCGCACAATCTCGGGCAACACATCGCCGCAGTTACCGACCAGGCCCACAGAATGCGCGCGGCCTTCGCGGCGAGCCTCTTCGCAAAGATGCAGAGCTTCATCGAGGTCTGCTGCGAGGAGGTCGCAATATCGCGTCGCGACCCGGCGCTCGATCCGGCTGCGGTCGACTTCGACAACCAGCACCACGCCGCCGTTGAGGGTGACGGCCAGCGGCTGAGCACCGCCCATGCCGCCCATTCCGCCGGTGACCACAAGTTTGCCCTTGAGCGACCCGCCGAAGTGCCGCTCCGCGAGTGCGGCGAACGTCTGGAAGGTGCCCTGCAGGATGCCCTGCGTGCCGATGTAGATCCAACTCCCCGCCGTCATCTGGCCATACATCATCAGGCCTTTGCGATCGAGTTCGTTGAAGTGCTCCCAAGTGGCCCATTTTCCCACCAGGTTGGAGTTGGCGATGAGAACACGCGGCGCCATTTCGTGCGTAGGAAACACCGCGACCGGCTTGCCTGACTGCACCAGCAGCGTTTCGTCGCCGTCCAACCGCTCCAGCTCGCGCACGATGGCGCGGTAACACTCCCAGTTGCGCGCTGCCTTGCCAATGCCGCCGTAGACGACGAGATCCGCGGGGCGCTCGGCGTTTTCGGGATCCAGGTTGTTCATCAGGCAACGCAGCGCCGCTTCCTGCTGCCATCCCTTGCAGCGCAACTCTGTTCCGCGCGGCGCGCGAATGATGGGAGCTGCAGTTGTCGCCATAAACTCCTCCCGATGAGATCACACAAAAGCGGCGAAAGGGCGCATTTCGTCGCAGTCGCGGAGTCTGATCCACAGGATACTCCCACAGACGGAAACGTGTTGTGACGGGACTCCGCTCAAGGCGCGTCTTTTAGCTTGGCGCGAAAGAATGTTTCCAACGCCCCTGTGCCGTTTGCCGAATTGAGCCGCGAATCGTATTCTTTTGCCGTGCCTACTACTTTGATTGAATGTGTACCGAATTTCTCTGAGGGCCGCGATCCTGCGAGGGTCGATGCCATCGTCGAAGCCATGAAGCTGCCCGGCGTCTATCTGCTCGACCGGGAGATGGATGCCGATCACAACCGCTGCGTCATCACGCTCGCCGGTGACCGCGAGGCAATTCAGGAAGCCGCGATTCGGGGCGCCGGCAAGGCCGCCGAATTGATCGACCTTACGCGGCACCAGGGCGTGCATCCGCGACTCGGTGCGGCCGATGTGATTCCTTTCATTCCCATCGAAGGCGTCACACTCGAGGACTGCGTGGCCGTGGCGCGTCACGTTGGAGCCGAAATCTGGAAGCGCTACCAGATTCCGGTCTATCTCTACGAAGAAGCTGCCTCAACACCCGAGCGCCAGAACCTCGAAAACATCCGCCGCGGCCAGTTTGAAGGAGTCCGCGAAGAGATCGCTACCAACCCGGCGCGCAAACCGGACTTCGGCGAGTCGCGCCTGCATCCGACGGCAGGCGCAACTGTCGTGGGCGCGCGGAAGTTTTTGATCGCATACAACATCTTTCTGAACTCGCCGAATGTCGACATCGCCAAGAGCATCGCCAAGGCAGTGCGTTTTTCCTCGGGCGGGATGCGCTCCGTAAAGGCATCGGGTTTTCTTGTACGCGGTCTGGCGCAGGTTTCCATGAACTTGACCGATTTTGAGCAGACGCCGCTTCATCGCGTGTTTGAGTTTGTGAAGCGCGAAGCCGAGCGCTATGGTGTCTTGCCCATTTCCAGCGAAATTGTGGGCTTGATCCCGAAGCGGGCCATCGAGCAGGCCGCCGAGTGGTTTCTTCAGTTAGAGAACTTTGACTCCTCGCTGATCCTTGAGAACCGGCTGGTTGCGATCGTAAGCGGCAAGGTGGCTGTTGGGAGCTTGCGTTCAGGAATCGAGCCCTTCATTGAGCAATTGGCCGCGCCTACTGCAGTACCGGGAGGAGGCAGTGCTGCCGCTGCAAGCGGCGCCATGGCTGCCGGTTTGGCTTGTATGGTTGCCTCCATGTCCCGTGGCAAAAACGCTTATGCGCAATATGAATCTCAGCTCAGCGAGGCGCTAGGGCGGCTTTCGCATCTGCGTGAGGAGTTGAAATCGGCGATCGACGAGGACGCCGAGGCGTACCGCGCGGTCGCGAAGGCATACCAATCGGCAAAAGAGGCTGCCGACGGTCAGCGCCTTATTAACTCTGCGTTGCAGCAGGCAGCAGCAGTGCCACTGACCGTAGCCGAAAAATCCGCTGAAGTAGAGCGGATCGCCAAGACCTTGAAACCGATTACCAATTCGAACATGGCGTCGGACCTGACGACCGCGATCGCCTTGGCGAGAGCTGCTGTAGCTGGGGCAATCGCCAATGTGGAGATCAATCTCGAGGCGATCAAATCCGATGCGGCCGGGAGTGAAGAGTTCGTTGACCTGGCGCGAAGCCGGGCACAAGCGCTGAAGGCCAGTGCTGCATCAGTTCCCGGCTCGTGATTGTTCAGCAAGCTCAATTCCCGCCTTGGTGGGGACGAGGCCTAGGCAATAGGCTTGCGCAATGTGAGGACGGCGAGTGCCTTGGCACTGGCTTGCCACTGAAGTTTGGTAGCCGGAGGGGTTCCTGGCTGGTTTACTGCCATTGGGACAAGTGAACGGTTTCTCGGAAGTGCTTCTTAGCCGTAGCGCAAAGCCCAATGCGCTCATCGAAACTCACATTACGCGGCCACAACCGGATAGGTATCGGTAAACGCCGCGTAGTGTTGATCGATCTCAAGCAGAACACCTCAATGAGCGCGACGTCGTCGGCAGGCCAACTCGGAATCGATTCTCCTATATCACAGCCTTCCGAAATCAGCGGCTTTCACCGGCATGGATCGAGTCGGCAATGGATTCATCTAATCCAATATGAGCTTGCCGGTTTCGGTACTGGATCTGGTTGGAATGCGGACGGAGGAGCCGGCGGGGAGCGCGATTGGGCGCTCGGTCGACCTTGCCAGGCACACGGAAGAATGGGGTTATCGGCGATATTGGCTGGCAGAGCATCACTCGATCCCCGGACTGGCCTGCTCGGCGACGTCGGTACTGATTGGCCATATAGCCGCGGCCACAAAGACAATTCGCGTGGGCAGCGGCGGAGTGATGCTGCCCAACCATGCCCCGCTGGTGGTGGCCGAACAGTTCGGCACATTGGAGGCGATGTACCCCCGGCGGATCGATCTCGGACTGGGGCGGGCGCCGGGCGGCGATGTCCACACCATGCGGGCCTTGCGGCGAGGCCTGCAACAGAACGGAGATGATTTCCCGGAGTTGCTGGAGGAGCTTCGAACGTATCTGGGACCGGCGAAGCCCGGCCAGAAGGTCAAAGCGATTCCGGGACAGGGCAGCTGCGTGCCGGTGACACTGCTCGGGTCGAGCGACTTCAGCGCGCGCCTGGCGGCGAAGCTGGGGCTGCCGTTTGCCTTTGCCGCGCACTTTGCTCCGGATCTGCTGGAGGAAGCGGCGCACCTGTATCGAACGCATTTCCGCCCGGGCGAGGTGGTCGATCGGCCGTGGCTCATGGTGGGCGTTCAAGTGATCGCGGCAGAATCGGATGCGGCAGCGCGGCGATTGTTCACCACCCCGCAACAGCGTTTTCTCCGGCTCATCCGGGATCATCCTGTGGAACTGCTGCCTCCAGTGGACTCCATGGACGGGCTGTGGAATGACTGGGAGCGCGCGACAGTGGAGAGCAAGCTGCGCGCGGCAATCGTGGGTTCTGAAGGCACGGTCAAGGAGGGACTGGAACGGCTGGTGGCTGGCACGGGAGCCGATGAGCTGATTGTGGTGACGGACACATGGGATCATGCGGCACGCCTCGAGTCGTATCGGCGGCTTGCAGAGATCGCGGGAGGGATCGAGATGAAAAACGGCCGCAGGGCTGCCTGGTAACGCTCGCTGACGGTGTTTGGATACTAGGCGGATTTATACCGGGAAACGTTAGGTTCAAACGCCCATGGCGCCAGCGATCCGCCAGTCGCCGTCACCCTCAAAGTAGTCAGCCGTCGAGCCGCAGGCGCCTCGCGGAAGGTCATCTCCCGGGGACTGGGCATCGGCGTCGGTACCGCCTGCCGGGCACTCCAGCCCTGGACTGACCCCCAAAATTGAGACATTTTGTAAATTGACAGTTTGCAGGGAAAGGGGAACTGCAAATGGGTCGGAAGTCGAAACACCGGAAGTTTACGGAGGCCTACCG